>Ga0307508_10005643_pt1 | contig 11861 bp, 6 predicted proteins | sample 9_EM_MG_FD_203089 | JGI IMG/M metagenome (GOLD analysis project Ga0307508, IMG submission 203089) | Populus trichocarpa ectomycorrhiza microbial communities from riparian zone in the Pacific Northwest, United States - 9_EM | ecosystem: Host-associated > Plants > Roots > Unclassified | place...
GCGCTCCACGATGGAAAGGCCGGCGAAGAACGCGGCCCCGTGCAGAGTCCCTGAAATTTGGCAGGTGCCGCCGCCAATACCGTCGACTAGCTCGCCCTCGGCGATGACTTTTGCGACCTTGTAGCCGTTGGCTTCGTCGCGCGGGCCGACGACATCGTTGAAGTCGAAGACCTCGCCCGGCAAAAGCACGGTGCCGTCGAGCTTCGACGCGGCGAGCCGTAGGTTGTAGCTGCGCGCCTGCACGCGTTCGGAGCGGTCGTAGTTGGTCTCGAAGTAACCGAGCACCTCGTCGAGCTGTACCTGACCCAGCTCCGCCGCGACGCGTCGCGGACGCCGCTGCAAAAAGGCGAGCTTGACGGCGCGCTCGCCGCGCGCGAGAGCTGCGTCGATCGCCGTGAGCGAAGCGTCGAGATCGAGCAGCCGTCCCATCACTTCTGGAATCATCTTGCGCGCTTCGAGATCCATACGCGCGTCGGCCGGTAGTCTGTCGGCTTCGTCTTTCAGACTCCGCAGCGCTACCGCCGCTCGCTCCAGGTTGAGCGAGACCGGCACGGGCAAGACGAGCGGGCCGGGCTGGGCCGCTGCCCGAAAGCCCCTGACCAGCACGCTGGTGCGGTCTTTGGCCTGCCGCACCAGGCTGGCCAGCCGTACTTTGTCGATCTCGGCGCCGAGCTCGCCCAGGTAAACGTCGCGCTTTACGCCGTCAGAAAGCTCGACCGACAGCTTTCCGGCCACGTAACGGCGGGCTCGCTCCAGCGCCTGTTTGGCGGCCGTGTCGTCGGTGTTGAGCTTTTGGCCGAGAAACTGCAGGTCGGGCAGGGGCTCGTCTGCGCCCCCCGGGCCCTCGGCGCGCGGCAAGAGCAAAACACCAGCGGCGAGGCCTGCGCAGACCGCCACCGCGATCGACAGGGTGCTTTTGCTGCGGAAGAGCTTGCCGAGCTGTGCGGGGCGCACCACGTGCGCTGTCGTATAACACCACCCATGCCGCTCGACGAGCCGCCACAGTCCGGTGCTGCGCCGGGCCCCGAGCCCGCCTCTGCGCTGGAGCAGAAACTGGCGTCGCTGCCAGTGCAGCCTGGCTGCTATCTGTTCAAGGACAAGCAGGGCGCGGTGCTCTACGTGGGCAAAGCCAAGAGCCTACGTTCGCGCGTGCGCAGCTATTTTCAAGATGGCGGCAGTGACGTGCGCGCCTTCATTCCATTTTTGCGCCGCCACGCAGTCGACCTCGAGACCATCGTCACCGCAACGGAGAAGGAGGCGGCGGTACTCGAGAACAGTCTGATCAAGGAGCGTAAGCCCAAGTACAACGTCAAGCTACGCGACGACAAAGAGTTCTTGAGCCTCAAGCTCTCGCTCGAGCATGCGTACCCGCGCCTCGAGCTGGTGCGCAAACCCAGGAAGGACGGCGCCAGCTACTACGGGCCGTACCACTCGGCCACCGCCGCGCGCCGCACGCTGAACCTGGTCGAAAAGCACTTCAAGCTGCGCACCTGCACCGACCGCGAAATGAGCGGCCGACACCGGCCGTGCCTCGAGTACCAGATTCAGCGCTGCCTGGCACCGTGCGTGCTCGAGATCGACAAGCAGCTGTACGCGCAACAGGTGCGCGCGGTCGGTTTGTTTTTGGACGGGCGGCACGACGAGCTTACGAGCGAGCTCAAGGAGCGCATGCAGGCCGCCAGCCAGAACCTCGAGTTCGAGCTGGCCGGCATTTATCGTGATCAGCTCGCGGCCGTCGAGTCCGCGCGACAAGCGCAACGCGTGGTGGTCGTCAGCGATCGCGATCAAGACGTGCTCGGCATCTACCGCGAGGCTGACTTGGTGGAGCTTTGCGTGATGGTCGTGCGCAAGGGGCGCATGATCGACACGGCGTCGTTCTCGATGAAGAACGTCGAGCTGCCGGACGACGAAGTCGTAGCCACGTTCTTGCGCGAGCACTACGGCGAGGGCGGCTCCGGCGAAGCGCACGTGCCCGACGAGATCATCGTGCCCAGCTTGCCCGAAGGCGTGGACGGCGTTTCGGAGTGGCTGATGGAGCGGCGAGCGGAGGTCGTGGAGAGCCGTCGCAGCAAGGTCCAAGTGCTGGCGCCGGAGCGAGGCCCGCGGCGAGCGCTGCTAGAAATGGCGAGCGACAACGCCAAGCACGCCTTCGAAGAAAAGCGCCGCGCTGCCGACGACATCGACGAACGGCTGGCGCGCGTGCAAGAGCGGCTGCGGCTGCCGACGCTGCCGCGCCGCATCGAATGCTGCGACATCTCGCACCTCGGCGGCGCCGATACGGTGGGCGCGGTGGTGGCCCTGCTCAACGGGCAGCTCGACAAGAAGCGCTACCGCACTTACATCGTGCGCACGGTGGGCGAGGGTGACGACTACGGGGCGATGTTCGAGGTGCTGTCGCGGCGCTTCCGGCGCGGCAAAGCCGCCGCCGAAAGCGAAACGGAGGCTGATCAGCTGCCCGATCTGTTCGTCGTTGACGGCGGGCGGGGGCAACTCGGCGTTGCCTTGGCGGCCGCCCACGACCTGGGGTTGCACGACCTGTGCATCGTGGGTCTGGCGAAAGAGAAAGAGAACGTGCTCGGCGACAAGCTGGTCGATCGCGTCTATCTACCTGGGCAGAAGAACCCGATTCCGCTCAGGCCCAACAGTCCCGAGCTGTTCTTGCTCGCGCGCGCACGCGACGAGGCCCATCGCTTCTCCAACCGCGGCCGCACCAAAGTTGGCAAGCGTCGTCGCTTCGAGTCGGAGCTGGACCGCATCTCCGGCATCGGCCCCAAGACGCGCACGTCGCTGCTCAAGACGCTCGGCTCCGTCGCCGCCCTGCGCGAAGCCTCAGACGAAGCCATTTTGGCCGTACCGGGCGTGACCCAGCGCCACTTGCAAGCGCTGCGCGAAGCCTTCGCGGCGCATGCCGCGCCGCCAGCAGCCGGGCCCTCGACGACAGCGGTCGAAGCAGAGGCGCCAAGCGACGACGCAAAACCGTCTGGCGCTAGCAGTCACTGAGCCGCTAGCTCGGGTGTGGCGCGCAGCGACAGTGCGTGCTCTCGATGCAGAACTGTCTCAGTACCGATCTGTCGCAGTGCAGATCTGTCGCCAGCGTAGATCACGCTCGCCCTCATTTTGAGATCACCTGTTGAAATCACCTGCTGCTTCTGACGGCAAGGGGCGGTCTCGCTGTGTTAGTCATCGCGTCCCACGGGGGTCCAGGGACGGGCCTCCGCATCAAAGGAGAAACAACATGCGTATGTATTGGGCGGGTTTGTTGATTGCTGCATGCGTGGGCACGGCGGGTTGCTCTTCCACGGGCGTCGACGGTGCCGGAGAAGACGTCGGCTCCGTGCAACAGCGCTTTGGGGCTGACCAATGCGCCACCCGATCGGCGACGCAGACGTTCACGTCGCGTTGGGCCTACACCTCGACGACCAGCTACGGCACCGGCTGCAACAACCTCGATGTGACTTCGCTGAATTCGGCGAATGACAGAAATACGGTTACTTTCACTGATACACTGCCGACCAACTCGACGGACTGCGCCAACACTTTCATGGAAGCGGTCCTCTACGACAATTCAGGCGGCAATTGGATTGTTGACACCGATGTGGAGAGCGATGGGGCTTGGTCGGGCTCGTCTTGTTCCGTTCCCCAGATCAATTTCGGCCGACTGGCACCATTGCTCCCGTACCGAATCGCGGCGACAGCTCGGACCTATTCTGGCTCCTCGTTCAGCGCCAGGCAGTTCTCGGTCAACACGAGTCTGATCCACTGATCGGCGCTCGGGCTCGCAGCGCAGCGACCTAGGCGGGTCGTTGCTGGCCTGACGACCTGCAGCCACCTTAGCGCAGCAGTAGATTGCTGTTGCCAAGGTGGTTGGCAGGGCGTCGTCCCAGCGCCCGCTGCCGACGCTGTTGGCGACGCCGACACCTCCGTTGGCGTCGCCAACAGCGTCGAACCGCAGCCTGCCTGCGCAAATCACGGGAGAAGTCGCGATCGGGTGGGGTTGGCGCGCAGCTTGCTGAAGGAAGCGGCAAGGAGCGTGTAGCGATGCGAAGGGCCTTCCTGCTGGCGGGTGCGTGCGGGTTTGCGTCGGTGGTCGTCTCGGCGTGCATGACGAGGCCGGTGACGTCGACCGAGCCGCGCACCACCAATCTCTACGTCGCCCCGATTCGTAACTCCGTCATCGACAAGATCGATCTGCTCTTCATGATCGATAACTCGCAGTCGATGGGCGACAAGCAGAAGCTACTCGCGAAGGCCGTGCCCGAGCTCGCGCGTCGCCTCGTCGTGCCACGCTGTGTGGGCCCCGCCGGTGACGTGCACGAGCGCATGAGCTTGAACGAGGCCTGTCCGGCCGGCACCGCGGCCGAGTTTCGCGCGGTGCACGACATTCACATCGCGGTCATCACCTCCAGTTTGGGCTCGCATGGCGCCGAACAAGCACAAGCAGGCTGCGCGGGCGTGCCGCCCGGGGACGATCGCGGCCTGCTGTTGCCTAGTGTTCGGAGCGGCTTGACCAGCTACGACAACTCGGGGTTCTTGGCCTGGGATCCGCGGCAAATGCTGAGCCCGCCAGGCGAAGCCGACCCGCTGCGTTTGGGGGACCAGTTCAGCGAAATGGTGAAAGCGACAGGGGAGGAAGGCTGCGGCTACGAGTCCTCGCTCGAAGCTTGGTATCGCTTTCTGATCGATCCCGAGCCGCCGAAAACGCTGACCGTCGTTGGCACCGTCCCGAACCTGCACACCAGCGTGACCGAAGTCGACCAACAAGTACTCACGCAGCGCCGCGCATTTCTGCGCCCCGACTCGCTCGTGGCCATCGTCATGCTGACCGACGAGAACGACTGCTCGATTCAAGACGAAGGGTTCGGTTATATGGCGGCCGATGCGCGCAACCAGAGCTTTATGTGGCGCGCGAACTCGGCGTGCGACAAGGATCCGAACGACGCTTGTTGTGGCCCCTGCGTCGCCAACGCGCCACCCGGGTGCCCCTCGAACGCCAACGACCCCGTCTGTCAGCAGGGTCAGTACCTCGACCAAAAAGCTGATTCGACGAACCTGCGTTGCTTGGAGAATAAGCGTCGCTTCGGTTATGATTTTCTCTACCCTGTCTCGCGCTACGTGAACGGGCTCACGCAGCCGCTCGTCCCCCAGCGCTCGACCGGTGAGCTGGTTCAAAATCCCTTGTTCGCTGGCGCACCTGGCTTACAGCCGCGCGATCGCGGGCTGGTCTACTTGGCTGGCATCGTCGGCGTGCCCTGGCAAGACATCGCCGACGACGCAAGTCAGCGGGGCAGCGGCCTGCATTACCTCACCGCCGGGCAGCTGACGGCGCGTCAGCGTTGGCAGGTGATCGCCGGCGCCCCGCAGCAGAATCTGCCGCCGAGCGATCCGTTCATGCGCGAGTCGGTCGCGCCTCGCTCCGGCATCAATCCGATCACAGGCGATGCCATCGTGCCCGAGACCTCGCTGGACCCGCACGCCAACGCCATCAACGGGCACGAGCAGGCCGACCTCGACGGCAGCGATTTGCAGTACGCTTGCACCTTCCAGCTCAGCGATCCGGAGACGTGCAGCGGCGACGCGTGCGACTGCAACCCGGCCGCTGGTACCCAAGACTCGGGCGACCTTTTGCGCAATCGCCCGCTGTGCCAGCCGCCCAGTGGCGGCCCCGCGGTAGCGACCCAGTACTTCGGCAAGGCGTATCCCGGCCTCAGGCCGCTGCAAGTGCTGCAAGGCATCGGCGATAGCGCGATCGTGGCGTCGATTTGTCCCAAGGTGCTAGTGCCCGGCGCGCCAGGATTCGGTTACGAACCGGCAGTCGACGCGATCGTCGATCGCCTGAAGGCGCAGCTGAGCGCGCGCTGCCTGCCGCGGCCGCTCGCGGTCGGCGCCGACGCCAGCGGCAAGCTGCCCTGCGTCGTGGTCGAGGCGGCCGCGCCGCAAGGCAGCTGCAGCTGCGACGCCGCACGGCGTCAGCCGGCTTCGCCCGAGGCTCGCGACTTGGTGCTGAAGCAGCTCGCCGAGAGCCAGACATGCGGGACCAAGACGACCCCAAGCTGCTCGTCGTTCTGCCTGTGCGAGCTCGAGCAGGCTGAAGGCGCCGCGCTCGACCAATGCCTGAACAGCGAAATCGGCGCGGACACCCCCGGCTACTGCTACGTGAACCCCGAAGGCGACCCGCCCCAGGGCAACCCGGCGCTGGTCGCGAATTGCGGCGACAGCAAGCAACTCATCCGCTTCGTCGGCCCGGATACGCCGCGGCCCGGCGCGACGGCGGTCATCGCTTGCTTCGGGGCGACGTTGAACTAGCCCGCCGGCCCCTCGCTACTGAGTTGTCTGTTCGGGGGCCTGCTGCCAACCCCGTTGTCAGCTCGCGGGCCGTTTCCGGTCTGATTCTCGCGTTCCGGTGATGGCATAAGTGTTGCTGTGCCTAGGCCGATGCGCGAGTCCGTTTGCCCTTTGTTCCTGCGGTTTCGCGGCGTTGACAAATTGGCTCGCGGCCCCGTAACCTCCCGCTCCGCGGCACCTTTTCGGGTGCCCGGAGCCGCCTCCACCCAGCTCTATTCGTCGGGAGCCCTGCCGTGGGCGCACCTGACGGCTTTCGGTCCACGCAAGGAGTTCTTCCAATGATGCTGAAGAGTAAGTCGAGCCAGTCCAAGCGCAGCGCCTGGACGCTAGTGCGCGCAGGCCTCGCCGGTTTGGCCGTCGTGGTCGGTGGCGCCGCCGTCACGGCTGGCTGCCTCAACCGCCCCGTCGCCCCCGCGACGCCCAAGACGAGCAACGTCTACGTCGACGAAATCCGTCAGACGTCGGTCGACAAGATCGACCTGCTCTTCATGATCGACAACTCCATCTCTATGGCCGACAAGCAGGCCATCTTGGCGGACGCGGTTCCGATCTTGGTGCAGCGCCTGGTCACCCCGCTTTGCGTTACCGACTGCACCGCCGCAGATTGCACTGACGCCGAAAAGCGCGATGGTCGCCCTACCAATCCGCCGACCTACGCCAGCTCCACCGGCAAGTGCGACAACGGCGCCGCCCCCGAGTTCAGCCCCATCAAGGACATTCATGTCGGCGTCGTTACCTCCAGCTTGGGCAACCACGGCGCTGGCCCTGGCAGCGCTAAGGTCCTGAATCCATGCGGATTGCCGTCGGACGACGACCACGCCCACCTGCTCGCGACGGTTCGCCCCGACGCGATGGTTCCCACCTACCAGAACCTGGGCTTCCTCAAGTGGGACGTGACCGCAAATCCTCCGAAGTACACCCCACCCGGCGAGTCGAACGACGCGACCTTCAAGACGAACTTCACGAAGATGGTCGTCAGTGCAGGCGAGACCGGCTGCGGCTACGAGGCGTCGCTCGAGGCTTGGTATCGCTTCCTGATCGATCCCGAACCGCCGGCAATGATTGCGCTCCCGGCCACGATGGACAAGTCCATCCCAAAGGCAGTGGTGCAAGGGATCGATCAAACTGTGCTCGATCAACGCAAAGCCTTCTTGCGTGCTGATTCGCTGGTGGCCATCGTCATGCTCTCCGACGAGAACGACTGCTCGATTCAAGACGTTGGCTACGGCTATCTAATTGCAAGCTCGTCGCCGATGTTCCGCTCCACGTCCCAGTGCGCCGCGAACCCGAACGACAACTGCTGTCAGTCGTGCGGCGAGGGCAATAAGAAGGACTGCCCGGCCGTGGCGTCCGATGCCGAGTGCGCCAAGGGGACGTTCTTGAGTCTGAATGACGGCAGTGACGACGCGAACCTGCGCTGCTGGCATCAGAAGCAGCGCTTCGGTTTCGACCTGCTTTACCCCACGGCACGCTACTCGCAGGGCCTGAGCTCGCCGCAGGTCGTGAGGCGCTCGGACAACGCGATCGTCGCCAACCCGCTGTACTCGAACGTCGCGGTCGACCCAGCGGCGATGCCTACCACGCCGCGCGACACGGGCCTGGTGTTCTTGGCCGGCATCGTCGGCGTGCCTTGGCAAGACATCGCGGACGACGCGAGCGTCAAGGGTGCAGGTCTGCGCTACCTCACGGAGCAAGAGCTCGAGGCGAGCGATCGCTGGTCTGTGATCTTGGGGAGCCTGAACGCCGAGGGCACCACCGCGCCCGTTCCGCCGACCGATCCGTTCATGATCGAGCAGGCCAATGAGCGCATGGCCGGGGCGATGAATCCGATCACGAAGGATGTCATCGTGGCTTCGTCGTCGATGAACCCCAAGGCCAACGGCATCAACGGCCACGAGCAGATCAACGTCGGAAACACCGATCTCCAGTACGCCTGCATTTTCCCGCTTGCGACGCCGCTCACGTGTGACCCGGCACGCGAGACCGACGGGAAGGGCTGCGACTGCTACGACGACACCCCGGGCGTTTTGGCGGCGTTCAATCGTCCGCTCTGTCAGCCTCCCGGGGGCGGCGCGCCGACTATCACTCAGAGCTACGCCAAGGCCTATCCTGGCGTTCGGCACCTCGAGGTGCTGAAGGAGTTCAAGACCAACTCCATCGTGGCCTCGATTTGCCCGAAGTACGCCAGCGCTGCGGACAAGATGAACAATCCCGACGGCTACGGCTACAGCCCCGCGGTCAAGGCCATCATCGATCGCTTGAAAGAAGCGTTGAAGGGCAAGTGCCTGCCGCGTCCGCTGGTACCGGCGACGGTGCAGACGCAGGATCTCGAAGTCAATCAGGTGCCCTGCGCCGTCATTGAGGCAGTGCTGCCGCAAAATGGCGCCGCGTGCACGTGCAACACCGGTCAAAACCGCTTGCCACTGGATGGCTCGGACGGCCAGCCCGCCAGGCCGGAGCTGCGCAACGCGGTGCTCGACAAGCTCTTCGTGAACAAAGCCTGCATCAACGATGCCCACGCCATGGGCACACAATGCCAAGACTACTGCACCTGCGAGATCTCGCAGCTCAGCGGTACCAACCTCGATCACTGCCAGAAAGATGCGACTGCTCCGGACGTCCCTGGCTACTGCTACATCAACGCCGCACCGAACGAGCAGCATGTGGGCAATGCGGATCTCGTCAAAGATTGTACGCCGGACAGCAAGCGCCTGCTGCGCTTCGTTGGTGGGACGCCGACGAAGGGCGCCATCGCGCTCGTAGCTTGTTTGGGCGCGTCGCTCGGCAACACGCCGGCCGCCAGCACGATGCCCTGATGCTTGCCCAGCCGTAGCGAAGGCAAGACGCGGGCGAGCCGTAGTAAGCTACTGCCGCCCGCTGCATGGACGCCAAGAAGACCATCTTAGTCGTTGAGGACGAGCCTCAGCTGGCGCTGGGGCTCAAAGACGCGCTCGAGTTCGAAGGCTTTCGGGTGCTCACTTGCGGCACCGGCCGCGAGGGCGTGACGCTCGCCAAGAGTGAGCGGCCGCACGCCATCTTGCTCGATCTGATGTTGCCCGACATCAACGGCTACCAGGTTTGCGAAGAGATCAGGCGCACGGACGCAGTCGTGCCGATCTTGATGCTGACCGCCAAGAGCCAGGAGGCGGACAAGATTCGCGGCCTGGACGCCGGCGCGGACGACTACGTGACCAAGCCGTTCAGCGTCGGCGAGCTGGTGGCGCGCATCCGGGCGATCTTTCGGCGCACCCAGCGCGGGACGGAGACGCAGTCGTTCAAGATTGGCGAGGCGGTCGTGAATCTGTCAGCCCACACGCTGCAGCGCGGCAGCCAGGCCGAGTCACTGTCGTTCTACGAAGTGGAGCTGCTACGCCTGCTGCACGAACGCGCTGGCCAGCCCGTGAGCCGCGACGAGATTTTGAACAGGATTTGGGGCCTCGAAGCGACGCCCACCAACCGCACCATCGACAACTTCATCGTCAAGCTGCGCCGCAAAATCGAGCGCTCACCGGATCGCCCCGAGCACATCCTTACGGTGTACGGCTTCGGCTACAAATTGGCTTTGTAGCCAGCTAGAACGAGAGGGAAGGGGAAGATTGCTCAAGCGCGCTGGAACGCAACATGTTGTGCCTCTTTCTGGCGCGCAACCGAGCAGGCAGACTGTGAAAGCCAGGCAAGACTAAGACTTACCCAATCGCCCACGCTCGCTCGCCACCCCCTACGAGCCCCGCCCGCAGCCCCGCTGCACGGTAACGCTCGCGCTCACGCGCACCCCGGCTGCACCGAGCGCCGCTACAAAAGCTTCTGCAAGCTAGGCCGCGCCACGGCAGCCCCCTTTTTCAGAACCAGGCTGCCTTGCGGTTGGTTCCTCGCGCGTTCAGGGACTAAGCAGCGGCAACACGTTCCGCGGATCGCACGCCACCGTTTTCGAATTGCGGGAAAGTTCGCCGGGGCCGAGCGCGCTGAGCACGACGCCTTCGCGAGCGCGGCGCACTTCGAGGTGGAGGTGAACGACGCCGGGGCTGCCGGAGTCGCCGACGTAGCCGACGATGCCGCCGGCAGCGAGCGTCGAGCCGCGCGTCAGTCCTGATGCTGGTTTCTCGAGGTGGCCGTGGATCACTAGGTAGTCGCGCAGCGAGCTACCTTCGCGCACCGAGTGATGGGTCACGACCGAGTTGCCGAACAGCTTGCCTACGAACAGCACGTCTGCGTCACCCACCTGGTGCTCGAGCGGAACGAGCGCGACGGGCGTGCCGCGCTTTTGGGCCAAGTCGATGCCGCCGTGCCCAACGGCTTTGAGCTCGGCGCCGCGCCGCTGCTCATCGTCGGGCAGGTCGAGATCGTAGCCGCTGGTGACGAAGGATTGCTGCGGCAGCGGCGGCACCGGTAACTGGTACTTGCGGTAGTCGGCGGGGCGCTCCGGACGCCGAGGAATTTGATCGTAGACTCGCAGATGGCCCTCGCGGTCGTGATGGGCGGCGCGTTGCTCTGCCAGCGCTTCACCGCCGAGGGTGATGTCTGGTACTGGCACACATACGCCTCCGTCGGGCAGCGTGTCCGCTGGACAGGACGGGGCGCGCTCGTCGTGGCGGTCTCGTCCGTCCGCGAGCAGGGCGGGCTTTTGCGCGGTGGCAAGGCTAGGCCGGTTTCGCTCGGTCGCTCCGAGTGACAGCGCGCGCAGGACCAACGCTAGGGCGAAAAGTGCGGCTGCAGCGCGCAGACGACGCGCCGAGCGCGAGACGTGTGAGACGTGATTGATGCGCCGGAGCAAGCCCTGAGCATAACGCTCGATGGTAGCGCTAGCTTCCGAGAAAAAGGTCGATTACCGTGGTCTTTTCGTGTTTCAGACCGAAAAACTAAGCCCCGCCGACGCCGCCATCCTGGAGACGTTCGTGGTGCCACGCTACCTCTCTCTGTTCGGAGAGCTCGCCCAGCAAATGTTGCTCGTCGGCGAGGACGCGCGCATTTTGCACCTGGGCTGTCGCACCGGCTACCCCGACCTCAAGATCTACGAGCACAGCGACGGCGCGGATATCGTCGGCGTAGACGCTTCACTGCCTGCGCTCGAGCTGGCGCGCAACAAGGCGCAGGTCATGGGCGACGTCCGCATCGAGTACCGCCCGGCCAGCGACGGCAGCTTGAACGACGAAGAAGGTCTGTACACACATGCGTTCACGCTGCACCCCGCGCTCGGGTCTGATCAACGGCTGGCACTGCTGAGCGAAATGGAGCGCCTGCTCTGTTCGGGCGGCCAGGCGTTGATCGCGCTGCCGCTCCGCGGCTCTTTTCAAGAGATAGCCGATCTCTTTCGCGAGTACGCGCTCAAGCACGACGACAGCGAATTTTCGAAGGCGATCGAGGCAGCCATGCTGGCCAGGCCCAGCATCGAAGCCCTGTCCGAAGAGCTGGAGCAAGTGGGCCTGTCCGACGTCGACGTCGAAATCCGTCAAACTAGTCTGGTTTTCGACAGCGGGCGCGCCTTCGTCGAAGACCCTGTGAGTCGCCTTTTGATCCTGCCA
>Ga0307508_10005644_pt1 | contig 11860 bp, 12 predicted proteins | sample 9_EM_MG_FD_203089 | JGI IMG/M metagenome (GOLD analysis project Ga0307508, IMG submission 203089) | Populus trichocarpa ectomycorrhiza microbial communities from riparian zone in the Pacific Northwest, United States - 9_EM | ecosystem: Host-associated > Plants > Roots > Unclassified | place...
TTCCCAACTCTTTCCAATGCAGTGGCTACTGCGGCTCAACAGCTTGCTTTATTCCCAAATCTCCCAGTCATGAATTTCGGTGAGCAGCTGCAGCAACTTCAGCAGTCGCAGCAGCAAATGCAGCAGATGCAGCAGGAAATGCAGCAGACGCAGCAGGAAATGCAGCAGATGCAGCAGCAAATGCAGCAGCAGTTGCAGCAGCAGTTGCAGCAGCAGTTGCAGCAGACGATGCTGCAAACGCAGCAGACGCTACAGCAAATGCAGCAGGAGCTACAACACATCCGCCGCGATATCTCCCGCACGTAAGCCTACTTCTTAGATTTCAAGGTCCAGCGACCGGTGTTGAAGGATTCTAGGGATCACAACAATCTCACGCAGGTTCACAATTCTTTGGTCACCAATTCCGGCATGCGTCTTGAAGTTTTGTACGACGTGAACAATCAGCCTTTGCAAGGATTCCCCGCTACAAGTGCTGCTGTCAGAGCACTTACTGGTATGCACCCTAGGTCAATGGTAAATCATTTAATCTGATTGCAGTGATAGGCCCCGGCGTTGATGCCCTCCTTGTCCAGTTGCGCCTGGCCGTAGGAGGCAACGTCAGCGATCGCAAACGACTGTTCACCAAATACATCGGCCTGATACAAATTTGATTTGATATGGTTTCCTTTTTGCGTTCAGTTGTAGCTCGAGACCAGAAAGGCCGGGCGTTTCTTTGCATTTCCCCGGATTGATATCAGGGGTTATCGCGTTTAGAATGCTGGGGTGTATTTTATTTGCAGTCCGGTGTAAACGGTGGTATTTTTTTTTTGCATTGTTTGTACATGACTACTGCAGAGAGCTGACTGTATTATACTACTGAATTGGGGTACTTTACTACAGCACCAAAAAACGAGGTAAAATTGACCCCAAGCTAACACCATGTTGACGGTGAGCCAGTTAATGATGATTCATTGATCGCATGCGACCCTATTGGATCATGGCACTGAACATTGCTGCAAAGACTTACAAACATACAGCTGTTTCCACACAATGCAACTCAATCCAGTTCTATTCATTACATTGAATGTACATCTATATATGCTACCACATGTAGCTTACCCAGCGCAAGCACCCAGCGTCACATCCATCACCACATCCATCACCACATTATCGCCTGTAGTGCTGTTCCTAACGTGGGTAGCATCGCTCCGTGCGTGTCAGACATAAAGGCACCAAGGACAATAGCGAGTAAGACGCGACGAGTATGATGGCAAGCTTTGTGAAATGGTTAGCGCAGCTGTCAGAGGGACAGACAGTGGAAAGTTGTACAATACGACGCGACGAGTACGATGTCGATGAGGATACCGGTGGTGAGGACGATAGCAAGTAGGACATGACGTGACGAGTGTGGAGGCGTGTAAGACTTGACGTGTATGATGGTGAGTAAGACGCGGCAAGTAGGTCGGCGAGCTTCGTGACATTGTTAGTGCAGCTCGCAGAGGGACAGACAGTGGGAAGATGTACAATACGACGTGACAAGTACGATGTCGATGAGGATACCGGCGGCGAGGACAATAGCGAGTAAGACGTGACACGACAAGTGTGGTGGCGAGTAAACGTGACGAGTGTGGTGGCGAGCAAGACTTGATGAGTTTGATGGCGAGTAAGACGCGGCGAATAGATCGGCGAGCTTCGTGACATTGTTAGCACAGCTCGCAGAGGGACAGACAGTGGGAAGTTGTACAATACGATGCGACAAGTACGATGTCAATGAAGATACCGGCGGCGAGGACGGTAGCGAGAAAGACGTGTCGCCACGCGTGTAGTGGCGAGTAAACGTGACGAGTGTGATGGCGAGCAAGACTTGACGAGTTTAATGATGAGTAAGACGTGGCGAATACATCGGTGAGCTTCATGACATTGTTAGTGGAGCTCGCAGAGGGACAGACAGCGGGAAGTTGTACAATACGACGCGACAAGTACGATATCGATGAGGATACCGGCGGCGAGGATGATAGTGAGTAAGACGCGACGTGACGCATATGGTGGCATGTAAACGTGACGAGTGTCATGGCGAGCAAGACTTGACGAGTTTGATGGCGAGCAAGATTTGACGAGTTTGATGGCGAGCAAGACTTGACGAGTTTCATGGCGAGGAAGACGCGGCGAATAGATCGGCGAGCTTCGTGACATTGTTAGCACAGCTCGCAGGTTGTACAATACGACGCAACAAGCACGATGCCGATGAGGATGCCGGCGGCGATGACGATAGCGAGTAAGACGCGACGCCACAAGGTTTTTTTTTTTTTGTTTATTCATTATGCTTGTATGCGACCTATCTAAATCATGACGAGCTATGTACAGTCCGTTTCCCCACCACAGTCCCTGTTTAGCGGCACAGTGCAGGCTCCCTTTGCCCTCCGCCCAGGCCTATTCCCAGAGAAAATTGTAACACACCAAGGAAATTACAAAGGAAATACCAAAGGAAAACGACGCGACCACCCCCTACTCCGCCTCCGCCGATGCCATGAAGGGTGGGGTGGGTAGGAACAACGGCTCCTCCCTATCACCCAGCGCCTCCGCCTCCACCCATCATTCCTCCTCCCACTCCTGGCTTTCCCAGAGCTCCCATTCTGACGCCTCGCTCTCCGCGTCGTCTACTTCCACAGCCGGCACTATCTTCCCTACATCTGTCGAGGAAAGGAAATCCAGCACCGCCTGACTACACCCCTCTTCCGCAAAAAGCTCGTGATCTTTCCACCACTCTCTCCCTCTTCCCGTCTCCTTGTACACCTCCTCCCACAGGGTCCTCCGCTCCTCCTTCCACTTCGGACACCATACAGCTGCATGTTTGTAAGTCTTTGCTGCAATGTTCAGTGCCATGATCCAATAGGGTCGCATGCGATCAATGAATCATCATTAACTGGCTCACCGTCAACATGCTCTTAGCTTGGGGTCAATTTTACCTCGTTTTTTGGTGCTGTCGTAAAGTACCCCGATTCAGTAGTATAATACAGTCAGCTCTCCGCAGTAGTCATGTACAAACAATGCAAAAAATAAATACCACCGTTTACACCGGACTGCAAATAAAATACACCCAAGCATTCTAAACGCGATAACCCCTGATATCAATCCGGGGAAATGCAAAGAAACGCCCTGCCTTTCTGGTCTCGAGCTACAACCGAACGCAAAAAGGAAACCTTATCAAAACAAATTTGCATCAGGCCGATGTATTTGGTGAACAGTCGTTTGCGATCGCTGATGTTGCCTCCTACGGCCTGGCCCAACTGGACGAGGAGGGCATCAATGCTGGGGCCTATCACTGCAATCAGATTAAATGATTTACCACCGACCTAGGGTACATACCAGTAAGTACTCTGACAGCAGCACTTGTAGCGGGGAATCCTTGCAAAGGCTGATTGTTCACATCGTACAAAACTTCAAGACGTGTGCCGGAATTGGTGACCAAAGAATTGTGAACCCGCGCGAGATTGTTGTGATCCCTTGAATCCTTCAGCACCGGTCGCTGGAACTTGAAATCTAAGAAGTAGACTTACGTGCGGGAGAAGTCGCGGCGGATGTGTTGTAGCTTATGCTGCATTTGCTGCAGTGTCTGCTGCGTTTGCAGCATCGTCTGCTGCAACTGCTGCTGTGACTGCTGCAACTGCTGCTGCATTTGCTGCTGCGTCTGCTGCATTTGCTGCTGCGTCTGCTGCATTTCCTGCTGCGTCTGCTGCATTTGCTGCTGCGACTGCTGAAGTTGCTGCAGCTGCTCACCGAAATTCATGACTGGGAGATTTGGGAATAATGCAAGCTGTTGAGCCGCAGTAGCCACTGCATTGGAAAGAGTTGGGAAGTTGGATTGTGCCATTGGTGAGAGGGGGAGGGGGGGCGGAGGCGAGAAGGATGTCCGTTCTAAGAGCATGCCGCAGACCTACATATAGGATGCGTCCGCGCTAGCACTAGCATGTGACTGTCCTTTCCGCAGATGCCTGTAAGGCAAGCCCTGGCGCGCACACAGACTCGAGACTCGACGTCAAGCTAGTGCCTCGATTCCACCTCCTGCAATTCCCCAGAAGTATGCTGTATCCGCTGTTGAAAATGCTTGATAGAGGTCGGAACACATTGTGATGCTGCTTATTGCTGGGTGTTCTGCTTATGGCTTCCCGAATGGTGGTTGAATGAGTTTGCTCTTTCTCAACCAAGTGCCAGCATACTCCCCTACTTGTAGACCAAACGCGACCTCACCCTACCTGATTCTAGCCTGCGTCACATCTCTGCCTCAATGTTCCGCCAAGCCTAGCTTGCAGCGTCGGGGCACATCACTGCATCCGGAACGTTAAGGCATATGTTGATAATGCACGGATTTCTTTTCCGAAATGGATAGCGGCATGGAAGTCCAGACGAGGAATGTCAGGGCAATTGCCATCTGCACAGCGAGGGTCTTCCAGACGCAGAGTGTCAAGGCAAATGTCTTCAGGATGTAGAGTGTCACATGAAAGGCGTCCGGATGAGGAATGTCAGGGCAACTGCCATCTGGACGTAGTGTGGGTCTTCCAGACGCTGAGTGTCAAGGCAAATGTCTTCCGGATGCAGTCTGTCACGGCGAAGCGCGTCCAGACGAACAGTGTCAAGGCATTTGCCATCTAGACACAGTGCGGGCCTTCTAAACGTAAGGTGTTTTCTGGACGCAAAGTGTCAAGGCAAATAGGATCCGGACGACGCGCGCCATGGCACCATATGTGGGCGACAGAGCGATCGTGGTGGTGGCATCCAGACGCGACAGGGAAGGCACTGAACATTGCTGTGAAGATTTACAAACACGCAGCAGGTTCCAGGCATTGCGACTCAATCCAGTTCTATTCATTACATCTAATGTACATCTATATATGCTACCACACTTAGCATACCCACCGCAAGCACCCAGCATTGCATCCATCACCACATCCATCACCACATCATCACCTGTAATGTGTTCCTAACGTGGGTAGTATCGCTCGGCGCGTGCCAGAAACAAAGCGAGATTGGAGGATAAGACATGGCGCAATGAGAACGACGTCAATCCGGCAGCAAGCACAATAGCGAGTAAGATGCGACGAGTATGATGGCGAGCTTTGTGACATGATTAGCGCAGCTCTCAGAGGGACAGACAGCGGGAAGTTGTACAATACGACGCGACGAGTACTATGTCGATGAGGATACTGGCGGCTGGACGATACCAAGTAGGACAGGATGCGACAAGTGTGGAGGTGTGTAAGACTTGACGTGTATGATGGTGAGTAAGACGCGGCGAATAGATCGGCGAGCTTCGTGACATTGTTAGCGCAGCTCGCAGGTTGTACAATACGACGCAACAAGCATGATGCCGATGAGGATACCGGCGGCAAGGACGATAGCGAGTACGACGCGACACCACAAGTGTGGTGGCAAATAAGACTCGGCGAGTACATCGGTGAGCTTCGTGATGTTGTTAGCGCTGCTCGCTGAGACAGCGGGAAGTTGTGCAATACGACGTAACGAGTACGATGTCGATGAGGATACCAACGGCGTGGATCATTGCAAGTGTAAGACTCGACGAGTGAGTTGGTGGCGAGTATGATGGCAATGTAGTGAATGACGATGAGTAGGATGGTGTGGAAGGTGAAGAAAAAAGGGCTTATGTCGTTGTAGTACATAATTGAGGCTCATGCCATCGGATTTAGTAAGCCGACGCGAGCCGAGCCGTATGCTAGCAAATGCTTGGCACCTTGCATGAGAGATCAGTCGTAATGTGCGAAACCATTGTGTCATGAGATGTGGCCCGGACGGGGACCGGGCACATTCTCAGAGATGAGACTGATAGCGTCGTCGCATTGTCTGGTGGACTAGCCACCGAGACTGGTAGCATCAGCATACCGGCCTCCAGTGGAATAGCCACGGTGACAGATATAATGGGGCGTCCCGCGGTGGGACGTTCGCTCTACACTGAATATACTGTATACCAATACACACATATCTTGATATGTTATGAGCCCGGATTGATCGCTTTATCAATCACAATATCTATACCTGAAACCTTTCCCCCTTATTTTCAGCCGTATCGCCAAGCCTCACTGAGTCAAACTTCAAACCCCAAGCTTTCCTGATCAAACATCACCCAAAATGTCCTCCACCGATACCGTCAAAAAGGATCTCCACAAGACCAAGTGGGGAAACATCGAACATCTCAACCTCATCAACTGCATCGATTGGAAGATGAACGTCAAGAGCATCCTCAAGTCAATGAAGGTGTGGGAAATCGTGACTGGTGAAGAAATGGAGCCGACTGAGACTCCTCTTACCCACTCCACTAGGGTCAGAAGTGGTGAGGTCGATAACGCCAACCTTCAACGCGCTATCGAAAATTTCAAGGAGAGAAGAAATGACGCCGAAACCCTCCTTCGCTTCTCCGTCAACAACACAATCCAAAAACAGCTCCGCTGTATAGAAGATCCGGCGAAGATGTGTATCACGCTGGGGAACCAATTCAACAGAACCTACTCCGAAAACCAATGCTCAATCCACGCGAGCAACCTCTTCACCGTCAAACCTCGGCCAGGTGAACATATCAGTACATACTGCGAGTGCCTGCTTCAGTACCGAGACCCCGTCGATGGAAGCGACGAAGAGATATCGGATTCTGTTCTACTTCAGCACCTTTTCAACAATGCGGGTCCCATGTTCACCCATACAACCCATGAAGTATGGAAGAGGAAGAAAACCATCTCCGCGCAAGATGCGATCGACGAACACTGCGAATTCGAACGAAACCACCTGGCGAACAATCAAATTGGCGATTCTGGAAACAACACGGCCGGAACCCTTCTGTACTCCAATGGTGGAAGAAAGAGTCCGTTTTGCAAATACTGCAAGAAACAGGGTCACCATATCTCCGACTGCCACAAGAAAAAAGTGCAAGAACCCCAGAAGAAGTCCTCCGGCAATCCCTCCCATGCTAGGAAGGATACTGGACAAACAGCTGGCAAGAAGCGCTCCCACGACAACATCAAGTGCTGGCATTGCTGTGAAACTGGGCACACGGAGAAGGACTGCGCTCTCAAGAAAAGATCGGATGAGCTCGAAGCCGCCCAGAATCAGAAGCGTTTTGGCAAAAAAGGAAGTGTCATGGTAGCAAATGTTGATAATACCGAACAATCCCTCGTTCTCCGGTCGAATCTAGATTGACTAACCGACACTGTCATGGGCCGAGCCCTACTCACATCAGGCCGCGCTGTACTGACACCCGACCAAGCCGTACTCACACCTGACCGAACCCTACTCACATCCGGCCACGAGGCAATACCTGACGACGAGTTCCTCCGTGATGGTGAAACGCTCTCAAAAATGGTGGCCGCCTTAGCGCTCGGTGAACGGGAGAACGAGTACGGGGCATGTGAGTATGGGGTACGTGTGTAAAGGGTGTGGCTCTCTAACTCCAGATAACGAACCGGGACTATGGACGAGCGTGTGAGGGCGTGGACAGATAAGGACAAGACGTGGGGAAAACCGGCAAGGCAAGGACATGGAATGGGCAAAGGCAGGGACATAGCGTTGAGGGGAAACAATTGCTAGTAGTCAAGGCCGACTATGGCTGACGATAACAAGTTGTTGCGTGAAGAAGAAACATGCAAGACAGACAACAGCACACTCTTATATACAATGAGCACGGTCCTCCACATCCAGATCCTTCTTCACGCCGCACAACCAGAACCAGCAGAACCTTTCCTCGCTGTGCACCTAGAACCTTTCCTCGCTGCGCAACCAGAACCTTGCCGCGCAACCAGAACCTTTCCTCGCCGCGCAACCAGAACCTTTCCTCGCCACGCAACCAGAACCTTTCCTTGCCGCGCAACCAGAACCTTTCCTCGCCGCGCATCTAGAACCCCAAAACCCAAAACCTTCTTGCGCTGTGCAATCCAGAACCCGAACCTTCCTTGCGCCGCGCCATCCAGTACGTTCCAGACTCTAGTCGTTCGGGATAGGTGGTGACGGCGGCGGCGTGCCGTTACAGTATCCCCTCTCTAGGACTCGAGTTCCTACGAGAGTGATCTGGTTGGGCCTTTCTAGGTAGTGTTCATGGTAGACACCCACTGCATGCACCTCCGTCAAGTTTTCTTCCGGTTCCCATGTCGACACATCGAATCCTTTCCATTTGACTACGTACTGAAGCTGTCCTCCTCTCGTTCGTTTGCTATCCAGTATCTCGTCGATCTCCCATCCCTCTTCTTCTTCGACTATAATGGAAAGTGGTGATGGTATGACTTGTCCTGACAGTGGATCTTCTGCAGCGGCTTGCAGTAAGGAGACTGGAAATGTGCGATGTTTCCGAATTGTGGCAGGTATATCGAGCTCGTATGCATGGGTGCTAATGGTTCGAAGGATACGGTAGGGTCCATGGTGCTTATTCTCCAGCTTCCAGCTTGGCCGTTCGGTACGCCAGTTCCGTCCATCCACCCAGACCAGGTCACCTGGCTGGAAGGTAGGAGCAGGTACACGGTGGCGGTCTGCATTCTCTTGCTGTCGGGCCTGTGCATATCGAATCTCTGTTCGTGCCAAATCATGAAGGTGTTGTATTCGCTCAACTGCGGTTTGCGCCTGTTGCTCTTCTGGGTTATCTATACGGATATCCACTTCAAAGTCACAGTGGGGGTGATATCCAAGAATCGCAAAGAAGGGAGATACAGTGGTGGTTTCCAATACCTGATTATTACCTGCAAATTCTGCAAGGAATAAATAGTCCACCCAGTCATCCTGTAAGTATAGGACATAGGCGCATAGGTGTTGCTCCGCAACAGCGTTAATTCTCTCTGTCTGGCCGTCCGTTTGCGGGAATGCTGTCGACAGACGAGGTTCGATTTTGAGGGAGTGGCAGAGGTGTTTCCAGAAACGTGATGCGAACTGGGGCCCACGGTCGGATACAATTGTTTTCGGCAATCCATGGTAGTGAAAAACCCGGTCACAGAATAGCTGTGCCAATTCCTCAGCTGTGATCGTAGTATTGCATGGGATTAGGTGCCTTTGTTTGGTTAATCGATCTACCTCCACACAGATGGTATCGAATTGCTTGGATGGTGGTAGTCCAGTGACAAAATCGACAGAGATATGTTGCCAGGGCCGGTCTGGTACTGACAAAGGACGTAACACTCCATAAGGGGCATGGCGGATGGCCTTCGTCCGGCAGCAAACATTGCAATTGCTAACAAACCGGTCAATATCCTTCCTCATCGTGGGCCAATAATATTGCCTGGAAAGAAGTTCGAAGGTTTTTGTTCGACCTGGGTGTCCGATTGCTGGTGGGTCGTGGTGAATCTGTAATAGTCGTAGTTGAAGTGGCATGTGATCTGGCACATAGATACAATCATGGTAGACTAGTCTGTCATTCTTCTCCTTGCACTCGGCCAGCGACATTTCCTTGCAGTGCTGTATATCTTCTCGAAGCAATCCGAGAATCCGCTCCGGAAACGGGTCCACTTGGTAGCCTTCCTCCAGTAGGGTCGAAATCTGTCCGGTGTTGTCTAGATTGTCCACGTCTTCGATGGCATTATCCGGGTCTTCGTTCATGTTGTCCGCCAGTATCTGGAGTTAACCGTTTGCCGAATTGGATGAAGTCATCACACTTGACAGATTCCAAGGTTTCAAGACTGCCTGCTGATTGTCAACCAGTCTTTCATCCCCTTCCATAGGGAGGTCTCCTGACCTCCTAGTCAATGCGTCTGGTTTTCCTCCGGATTTTCCTGGCCGGAAAATGATCTTGAAATCGAATTGTGACAAGAATTCGGACCATCTTGCCTGTCGACGATTCAACAACTTGGTGGACATGAAATATTCGAGGTTTTTGTGGTCGGTCAGTATTCAAACAGGTTGACTTGAACCTTCCAGGTGTGGCCTCCATTGTTCGAATGCCCGTACTATCGCCAGTAACTCCTTATCGTATATCTCGTAGATACATTCTGCAGGGCTGAGTTTCTTGGAATAGAAGGCGACCGGGTGCAGGATACCATCATCGTCGTGCTGCAAGAGGATTCCTGCTGACACATAATCGGACGCATCGGTTTGGACTATTATTTCGCGCTCGTAATCAAAGTGACGTAGAATTGGGGCCATTGTAAAAGCATTTTTCAACTGGTCAAACGCTGCTTGCTGGTCTGAGCTCCACATGAACGGGATATACTTGCCTCCCTCCTTTTTGGTCAGACTGGTCAACGGCGTCACTACTTTTGAGTAATCCTTGATGAACCATCTGTAAAAGTTGGCAAAACCAAGAAAACATTGGACATCGGTGACGTTTTTCGGTGTTTGCCAATCGAGGATGCAGGAAATCTTCTCTGGGTCCATCCGGATTCCATTGGTCCCAATGATGAAGCCCAGATATTTCACCTCCTGCTTGTGAAATTGACACTTTTCTGGCTTTAGGTGCAATCCCTCATCTGACAAAGCCTTCAACACCTTGTAGACTTGTTCCTTGTGTTCCTTCAAGGTGTTGCTGTAGATCATGATATCGTCGATATACGCCGTACAGAAATCGTCCAGGTATGCACAGAGTACATCGTTGATCAGGGCCTGGAAATCGGCAGGTGTATTTGTCAATCCGAATGGCATTACCAAAGACTCGTACAATCCGTATCGAGTCCTGAATGCGGTTTTCCACTCCTCTCCTTCTCCTATTCGTACCAAATTGTACGCTCCACGTATGTTGAGGCAGGTGAAGTACTTCGCTTTGGAAAGCCGTATCAGCGTTTCCTGTTAAAGTGGGAGTGGATATCGGTTCTTGATAGTTCCTTCGTTGAGACCTCGGTAATCAATGCATAGTCGTGGGGTCCCATCATTCTTTTTGACGAAAAGAATCGGTGAGGCGGCAGGTGAAGATGACGCTCGTATGAGTCCTTTGCTCAAATTCTCTTCCAACCATTCAATCAGCGTTTCGAGTTCGGTCTTTGACAACGGATAAACTGGGCCAAAGGGGGGTGTGAATCTTTCGCTGAGTGGAATCTTGTGGTCGTAACTTCGATGCGGTGGTAGGTTTTTTGCGAGTGCCTCAGAGAATAAAGGCAGAAAATCATGGTATTATTTTGGTATGTATTCTTCCAGGATCAGTTTCTTCTTTGGTTTTTCCTCCAGTTGAAGTGCAAGGTTGATTTCATGTAAGGAGATCGAGAAAACAGTGAGTTTCTGTTTGTGTTCCACTCTACGAAATGAACGGCCAGCGAGTGCAGCAATTTGTATTGGTTTCGTATCTGATTTTACCTGATGATTGTCAACTTTGATCATGTCAACATTTGAGTGAGACGTAAATATCTGGGCCTCGATATCGCCAGCCCCTGTGCTTACCACTGGCTCAAATTTCTGAGCTACGTTTGACACGAGGCTCACAGTGCCACTGCTACTGCAAACACCTGCTGGGTTTGACAACTTCTCTGGTGCCACTCCATGTGCCACTGTGGGAAAAGGAGTGCAGTGGGTGGAACAATACTGTGATCCGAATGTCACAGTGCAGGAGTGGAATCGGATCTTGATATCATGAAGGTCCATCCAAGGAATAGCGAGTACGATTGGGTAGTGACCAAGTTGGGTGACAAACATTGGTAATTCTTCTTGGTGTTCGTTGATCGAGAGTTTAACGGTAGTAGTGTGAGTGATATCTCCAGATGAAATTAGGTGACCATCAATGACTTCGAGAGATCTGGGATTCGGAAAGGGTACGAGTGGGAGTTGGTGATGGCGAGCAAAGTTTTTATTGATAAATGCAATTCCTGTTGCTCCACTGTCAATTAGAGCGTGAGTAGCAATGGTGTGGCCATTAACAGAGAGAGTACATGACACAACCAGATGTTCTCCTTCCATTGCTATCTCCGAAACTGACAAA
>Ga0307508_10005645_pt1 | contig 11857 bp, 10 predicted proteins | sample 9_EM_MG_FD_203089 | JGI IMG/M metagenome (GOLD analysis project Ga0307508, IMG submission 203089) | Populus trichocarpa ectomycorrhiza microbial communities from riparian zone in the Pacific Northwest, United States - 9_EM | ecosystem: Host-associated > Plants > Roots > Unclassified | place...
CCGACACGGTATTAATGTTTGGGAGGCGGATGGGGGGTGCGCCCGACTTTTTGCAGCTCATACAATTAGATCATTATCACTCACTCACTTCGCTGCATCTGTGTTAGTGCGCTTTAAATGAGGCTTAACTGGTGCTGACTCGCGCTTATATTTCGTAATGGAGGTGTGCCCGACTTTATGCTCCGTCCTAGTACATATCTGATATCGACAGCTCCCATGCGACTCCGAATAAACAAATTAACTGTCGATGTTAGACGCTCATAGAAAGCCTCAGAGTACGGTCGGGCCCCAGACTGACTGCCACGGTGCTGCGGCGGATTATCGCGCCCATCCACTGGCTCCCACGCGCCCACGCGCCCCCGTGCTCGTCGCTCGCCGCAACACGACGCGTCTGTCCCCACCTGCTGTCCGTACCTCGCCAAGACCGCCCTCCCGAATCTTTCCTGGTGGCGCACCGACACCGCGCAGATTCGCTCGCTGCTGGGACATTCCCGTTCGTCACTAAATTAGTCTAGTTGTGGCTCAGGGACTACTGTCGCGTTTGTATATGATCACCCCAAGCCTGTGCACGCTCCAAACTCCACCAGTTCTGCGTTATATCTGCATTGACTTCGATCACGGTTGACGGATAAATGACTCCTTTGAGAGAGTTTCTAGCGATAGGAGAATTGTGGCAGAGCGAGATGTTGGAAACGGTTCTTGCCGCCCAGGCACAGCGCCGGCGGAGGATTAGGCAATGCCAGAGTTGGGCGACGATAGGGCGACGCCGGTTTGGCGACAATTGTCAGAGCGCCCCATTAGGGATAGCGTTGTGCAGGAGGAGTGTCGTTCGGTGTTTGTTCATGTCCTCGTTCTATATTTCTTAATACTACCCAACAATCAATAACGAGAACTGTCGCCTCTGCTCCCGCTGCGCCCTCTCTCCGCCCATGGCTGTTCTCGCCGTGATCATCCCGTCTGCGACCATCTTCATCTCTCTCTAAACAACCTCTCCCTTAAGTCTCTATCTTCACAGTTCTACTCTAGTATCTGTAGTGAGCCGACCACTTCCGTGCTTGTGCTGGATTCTTTGGCAAAAGCCCACGGCCATCTGCAACCCCCCAAGACAAGCCGGCCCGCGTACGAACCAAGCGCCCTGAAAAGGCCCGCCCACAGCATCCGGTCGGCAAGGGTAGGATCGCGGAGAGCGTGTGGGGCAGGATTGCGACGGCGGCGGTGTGGGTCAGGTACTATGGCCAGATAAATCTAGGTTCGAGTTCTAGGAAGTTTGCAAGGCGTAGTATCCACGGTGGCGGTTGGGCAAGAAAGGCGAGGATAAGATATTATCACTAAGGGCCGAAAGTCTGCCCAGACTCGGTACTACATATCTTTAATGCTAGGTATGCCACGCTTCACAGGTCTGCGCTATCAGAGCCACAATTCCTTTCCCGACGAGCGGCTACAACATCTCGAGTAGCAAAGATCCCAACACCATTAGACAAATCGCATCGATTGCTTGAAACTTACCTTCATACCGGACCCAACGCTTGAATGCGCTGCTCTATATATAGCGTCGACTCAATGATAGTGCTGCTCATGGGGCCGCAGCACTGGCGGTCGTGAGAGGGGGCGTTCGTAACTTGTATCGATCGAAGAAACCGGTGGAATATAGGGATCGATAAAGACGAAGATTGTGAATTGATTGATTGATACAACGTCGAACGAGGAACAGTCTCTCTATATACAACGGGCCTGAGGGACTCGCCAGGGATATAGGACGGAAGACTGTTTCCCGAGCCGGTGCTCAGAGACTCGGGCAGCTGTCATCTCCGGACGTGTTGCCTCCGGTCCGTCATTCCCGGACGCCCATTATTCTGACAGAAACAACCGTGCAAATCTACCGACTTCTGAGGGCTATGCTATGAATGTTCTCGACAGTTTTATCGAAAGTAAGCAAAATGAACAGATGCCGATGTCCGCAGAATCGCAGAATAGTAGTTTTTGATTTAGTTGCACGGGCGCTTAATTCCAGAACCACCAATAGGAGTCTTCCAGTCAAGGTAGCAGAGACTTCCACCCGGGTCAGCTGACTGCAGGCAGGAATACAAAACTAATTCTGCGCTCTTTTACCCCGCATCGCAGCGAAAGCAAACCCCGCAGTGAAACCATCAGAACGAGCAGTCTTCATCCGAACCCGAGAACGACACAACTCTAAGATGGATCCCGGAAGTATTAAGCTCTACTAACTCCGGTCAGCGCCTGGAAAATGGCTAATTATTGTTGGTCGTTCAAGGTTTAGGATTAGCTGTAGTAGGGGTCGCCGGACAGCTTTTCAGAGCGGGCCTAGAAGGTTACAATCTACTCCCAACCGCAGAATCGTACGGCCGCGACTATGCCGACCTTCGCCATCGAATCGATGCCGAGAAACTCCGGTTGGAGAAATGGGGCGAAGCCTGGGAGCTGCACAATAGTAGCGTCAACATTGATGCTAGCCACCGCGATATGCGGTTCGCCGTAGCTACTCTGGCCCGAATATCGGCAATCTTTATCGAACTCGTCGAGTGCAGTTCCAAGTACGGCATCACGTACGACCACCGTACTCGAAAACGAGATACCTTACGAAATTTACTTCGCCAGTCGTCACCCCAGCTACCCCGGACCCCGTCATCTCACCGACCGAGGAGTACTGGATCAACCCCGACCGGACTGAGCCTGACGGTAATCGAACGTCTTACTGATCCTAGTCTGTGGGATTCCGGTCAAGTGGCGGTCGGACTTGAGAACGAAGTGAAGGAGCTGGGAGCTACCGCCGAACGATTTCAAAAGACGTTGCCGGCTATGGGGAAACTCCGGTGGTCTGTTGTCGATAAGGATAAGCTCGAAAAACTGATCAATCAGTTGAAAGAACACAACAAGAGTCTATCCCTGGTACTCCCCGGAAATCATGTATCGCAACACTCAATTGGTCAGTTACAGAATCCTACTCTCCAGATCCCGTCTAGCCACTAACGGCTTATATGCGAAGCAGGAATACGACCTGTCGCGCCCTCTTTTACTCTACCCCCAGCCCTTCCGTTCAGCCGCGACCGCCTGTTCTGCGGCAGAGACGACATCATCGACAAGATACACTCAATTCTCAAAAGTAACGGGTTGTGCAAGTTGGAGGGAGGCGCCAGGCCCATAACCCGCAAAACTGTCGTTCTATATGGGCTCGGAGGTATCGGCAAGTCTTCCATCGCACTGGAATATTCGTTCCGATACTCGGATTCCTACACGGCGGTATTCTGGGTCGATGTCACTAGCGGGACATCAATGTCTTCCAGTACGCGAAGAATTCTAGCGCATATTGTTACTGCGTATGCGAGACAGGGGTTTCCGTTTGAACAGATTGCTTCAATGTTGGGGCTGGAGGGACTTCTCGGTCAGAATGGAGAGATATCGTTCGATGCGGCTGCAGAACCACGATTAGTGGGAGCAGTGCGGGAGTGGCTAGCGGAAAAAAACAACCAAAACTGGCTGCTCATATTAGATAATTATGACGACGGTGGGGTTGGCCTTCACAGTCTCCTGCCAACCTGCGACACAGGGAATGTTATTATAACGTCACGGAAGAGCAACCTTCAAATGCTTGGAATACTAGTACCAGTTGATGACATTGACGAAGAATCAGGCGTGAGCCTGTTAATGAAGAGCGCAAATCTAGAAGAGCGGAAAACAGAAGGTAAACATGAGATTAATTCCTTTAGATGCCAGGCTAACGTGATAAATAGATGGTGATATGGCAAAAGAGCTTGCTGCGAAACTGGGATTCCTTCCTCTCGCGATAACTCAAGCGGGGTCTTACATCTCATACACGAAAATACCGCTTGCGAAATACATGACTCTGATGGATGAATCGTTCAGAACGTTGGCGAACAAAGGCGGCCCTGAGTGGCTATCCGACAGGCGACCAGGGAACACGGAAGGAACCATTCTCACGACGTGGGAAATCTCGTTTGCTTCCCTCTCTGCTCCGGCCCAGGAGCTTTTATTGCTGTGCGGTTCTCTAGCAAATGCAGATATACCAGATGAGCTATTTGAGGGGAGGAAACTACCATTCGATTGGGTGCCGGGAGAAGGTGCGGACAAAAATTTCCAATTATGATCACTTCTAAGTTCAAATAGATAACGAGTGGGTGATGGAGTCTCGCGCTGAGCTTTTCCGCTACTCCCTGGTGAAGCGGAATGCGACAATCGATGCGTTATGGATACATCCGGTCGTGCACTTATGGGCACGTGAAAGGCTCAGTACTCAATTACAGCAAGCAAAGACCCAGGAGGCACTTTTTCTTTGCGATAGAATATTGAAGGAGCACGACGACAAAATGCCGCAGGATTGGGCTTTCGAAAGAAGAATATGGTCTCACCTGGAGGCGGTTAGACGGAACATGGAAAGACTACCCACCGTCTCAGATATAATAAACGAAGCAGTGGTATTTAATGCTGTTTCGAAAATCGGGCAAACGTATTCTGCGCACGGATTTTACGATGTTGCGGCACAGCTACTGCAGTCGGCTCTGGCTGGCATGGAGAAGACGCTGGGAAAGAGCCATCATGACACACTCGCCACAGTTCACAACATGGCCACCGTGTTCAGACGACGAGGCGAGTACGACAAGGCCCTGAAGTGGTACCAGCGGACACTCGATGGCGAGGAGAAGACATTGGGAAAGGACCACCATTCCACGCTCACCACTGTTCACAACATGGCGTTGGTGTTCGACAACCAAGGCGAGTACGACAAGGCACTGAAGTGGTACCAGCGAGCCCTCGATGGCTACGAGAAGACGTTGGGAAAAGATCATCCTTTCACACTTACCACCGTTCACGGCATTGCCTCAGTGTCCGATAAACAAGGCGAGTACGACAAGGCTCTGATGTGGTACCAACGAACCCTCGATGGGAAGGAAAAGACACTGGGAAAAGACCACCCTTCCACACTAACCACCGTTCACAATATGGCGTCGGTATTCGATAACCAAGGCGAGTACGACAAGGCGCTGAAGTGGTACCAGCGAACCCTCGATGGCTATGAGAAGACGCTGGGAAAAGACCATCCTTTCACTCTCACCACCGTTAACGGCATGGCCTCGTTGTTCAATAACCAAGGCGAGTACGACAAGGCCCTGAAGTGGTACCAGCGGGCCCTCGATGGGAGGGAGAAGAAGCTGGGAAAAGACCACCCTTCCACACTAACCACCGTTCACAATATGGCGTCGGTGTTCGATAACCTAGGCGAGTACGACAAGGCCCTGATGTGGTACCAGCGGACCCTCGATGGCGAGGAAAAGACACTGGGAAAAGACCACCCTTCCACACTCACCACCGTTCATAACATGGCCTTGGTGTTCGATAACCAAGGCGCGTACGACAAGGCCCTGAAGTGGTACCAGCGGGCCCTCGATGGCAGGGAGAAGACGCTGGGTAAGGGCCACCCTGACACCCTCTCTTCCGTTCATAAAATGGCCTTGGTGTTCAAACAACAAGGCGAGTACGACAAGGCCCTGAAGTGGTACCAGCGGGCCCTCGATGGCAGGGAGAAGACGCTGGGTAAGGGCCACCCTGACACCCTCACTACCGTTCACAAAATGGCCTTGGTGTTCAAACAACAAGGCGAGTACGACAAGGCCCTGAAGTGGTACCAGCGGGTCCTCGATGGCAGGGAGAAGACGCTGGGTAAGGGCCACCCCGACACCCCCACTACCGTTCACAAAATGGCCTCGGTGTTCAAACAACAAGGCGAGTATGACAAGGCCCTGAAGTGGTAATAACCGGCCCTCGATGGCAGGGTGAAGTCGCTGGGAATGGACCAGCCGCACACTGTGCGTATAGTTAGAGACCTGGGAGCATTGCGTTCTCTTGCTGCTGGCACTCTCCTGGAGGCTCCATGAATGGAAAACCTGCCGTTACTACTTTCCGTACATTTACTTCATGACAAGCCGAACTACAACGCCGTAAGTGCACGTTAGGGATTTGATAGTGGCCTGGTGGGGTTATGTTCATTCTAGTTTGGGGCTTGTGGGGGTTTGCGGCCGCAGTTGATTTGGCTGTGTTGGTGGCGGGGCTTGCTCAAAGCTCATGTTTCTGTTCTTGTCGCTCTCCTCGGCTTTCCCCCTCAGGTTGTCGTTTCTTCTTGCTCCGCCGCTGTACCAATCTGCTGTAATGATTTCGTCAAGCTGCCACGGTCGTAAGGGTTATTTTTGTTTTTTGCTGGTCCTTGTCATTGCCTTACAGCTGAGTCGCAAAACCGGCGGTGAATGAATCGCGGACCTCAACATCGCGAGAAGAGACTAAACTTTGCCCAGACTTTCTAACAGGCTTTCTCTTTTTGGCCGTGCTTTGGTGGGTTTAATTCCCCTTGCTCTCCCCTCTCGGAAACGCGTAGACGACTGGCACGGCGCAGGCGCCGCTTGCATCCGCCCTCCTCCTTCCCTCCCCTTTTCCTATCGTTGTAGTTCCTGTTCTATTTCTTTCTTGAGGTACAAGATGTTTTTCTTGACTTTATTCCGTTCCCTTTAATTTCGTCTCGTCCTGCTCCAGTGCGTGACGGAGAATGGAGCAGCCAGAACCGTTGTACTTTCTTATATTTTTTACAATCCTTTCTCCAGCTCCCTCCGCCAAGGGGTAAATAGCGAAGGACACACTCTTCCTCCCCGTAAAAGCCATTCCGGTACCTTCTTCTCGACTGCTTTGTGCTTCTCTGAGCGCACCATATTAGCCGCCCATCCAAAAGGAAGCCATGGCGCGGCCGTCTGGGGATTGCATGAGGTAACTCCAACGTTGAATCGGTTGCTGTAGGGGATGGATGTTGAGGAGCTGGAGTAGAGGACATAAGTCGCTCTACGAGGGGGGAGAAGGTTACCGCTAGGTCGAGGGAACTGGAGAAGAGCAAGCAAAAAGTCACGAAAGCAGGAGGGTTTCGACTACTCTACTCTCCGGCACGCACCGGAGCAGGTCAAGACGAAAGCACTAACCAAAGGGAAAGAAGGAGAGCGGAAAGCAAAGTGAGGCCGTTGTTCTATTTACGTCTATGTTGCTCTTTCCGGAGAAAAAGATGAAGAGCTATATACACAAGGGTTGGCCGTCAATCGTAGGAACTAGGATGAAGGATCGCTGAAACCAGATCCACAATGGCAGACTGCCGCCTAAAGATGTAGAAATTGCGCTGTTATCTGCTATGCAAGGGTTTGCGCCTCGGCGAATAGATTTGACGGGACTCGCGTATCTACGGATATCTAAACCGAAGATTTTGGCGACCCCGGCAGCGGCATTCCAGGTTTCAAGACGTGGCTGAGCGGTACATAGTGGTGCGGGCCCGCCCCCACGAGTGGGGCTTCTACATATTTTTTTGGTTTTCTTCGGTCTCCTCAGGATGCGTTGCACAGCAGGTTCCCCTGCTTGGACGCATCAGGTTGGCGAGGCGGAAGGTTGTGACTAGCGTTCTGCACCAGTATTGCAGGCAGGATCACCATACATATGTATGATGTACGTAGTCTATTTTACTTCGCACTGAGGGGGCAATCGGCGATCTGGGGGATTAGTCAGCCCCTAGCGAGTTGTCATGCAGTGTTTAGTACATTCACCAGCCAATCACAACACCGACCTTCGCTCCTCCCCCCACCACCACCTACCATGTGTGTGGTATCTCATTCCGAGCCCATCATCATCAACGGGGCAGTCTACGTAGTCTATCTATGTAGGTACATCCCTCTTATCAGCAATTAAGCACCACGACTCCATCCCACCCCACCCCAACTGCATCCCCAACGCAACTCCATCTACCACAGCCCCATCCCCGCTACAACTCCATCCACCTCAAAGAATAAGGTCGAATGTTCGGTCCATTGTCATGCTACGGAGTTCGATTGTGGAAACCTCTGCAATTTGGAAACTCGGACTGAAATAGCTTTGGTGGATCGGACGTGACGGGACTCAGCAACCTACACAGAGGGCAGGAGACGCTATTTCAGAAGAACTAGAGCCATCGAACATCGAACGCCCAGCAGCATCTCCAGCCAAATCTGGGGTACCGGCACTGGCATCAGCACCGTCCTGCCCCAGGAAACAGCAACTCTCAACTATTGCTAAAAGAGTGGAAACCAAGTAGCTGAGAAGCCAGTGGGAGGAGAGAAAAAGCGGGACGGGTGATAAGACCTAGAAAGCGTGTGAAAGGGAACTAAATGGTATGGAAATTGGCTAAATAAACGAATTGTCTGTATAATAATAACAGACAACCTGAGTTGTAGTCTACCGCGCTGCTGTTCTACCTGTATACTTTCCTCGGGGGCCCGGTCTATTTGCTATTTGCTGAGCGGTCCGGTGTCGACAAAACCAGTGCTCTATTTGGTTGTGGGGCCAGCCACCTCGCAAAACCAGACAGCTAACTAAACAGCACACCTGCCGGCCGGTAGGCTAGCCTGTCCATAAACAGGCCAGCCCATTTAGTAAACGAGAAAATTTACCCGACAGGATAGAACATATATAATCTCGCCATGATCTGATAGGTCGCATGCGAGTAATGAATAAACAAAGGGGAAAGAAAAAAAAACTCGCTCCCACGTGCTCCCACGCTCGTCGCAACTCCACGCGTCTGTCCGCACCTGCTGTCCCTAACTGGGGCCCTGCTAGCGAGCTTCAGGTGAGCCCAGCGGTATGCGGCAAACGCCACCGCCATGCGCAATATCATCTCCGTTCACGTCTTGCGCCGTCGAACGTGTGTCCCTCTTCTTGGTTCCCACGGAAATTAATTATGAGCTCGGTGTTTTTACAAGGCCCCCACGTCGCCATGACCGGTCTCCCGAATTTCACCTAGTGGTGCCGCACCGCCACCGCGCGGATCCGCGTTTCGTTACTAAATTAGTCTAGTTGGTTCAGGAATGCAGTGATCTTCGACGGTGGTTAGAGAAGGCGGCAGAGAAGGCGGCGAATAACGCGCTGAGCGCACTGCGCAGTGACTTGAAAAATCGACAGGAGTAAATCAGGTGTTTTATTTGCCCCCCCCAATTAGCGTCGAGAGGGAGAGAGAAGATGAAACGATGCCAGAAGTCCTCGAGGACGCTACCATCGCATTTGCGTATGATCGCGCCGAGCTTGTGCACGCTGTTGGAATTACCTCTCGTAGCTCAGGTACAGGACGCCGGGGTGAGTTGGACGAGGCCGGCGTCGACAAATGCCATGGAAACGCTGCATTCGGAGAGGAGTCGGGTTTGGAAGAGTTGTGTAAAAGAAGATCGTTCTGTACTTAGTTCTTTCTCCTTTCTCTCTTTCTTTCTATACACTCTGAAAATAGAGAGAATACGAGGTCTCTACATCTCGTACAGATCCATCTACACAACGCCACCACCGTCTCTGCCTATCTTCTCCCTACTGCCTCCCTCTCCCGCTCATCCTTCGGAACTCTCTGTTCCGATAGTGCTCGGTATTTCATGACACAAGTTCCAAATTTAACATAGTCCTGAATTATATCTGCATTGACTTCGATCACGGTTAACGGATAAATGACTCCTTTGAAAAGGTTTCTGGCGATAGGAGGATTGTGGCTGGAAATGCCCTTCGCCGCTCAGGCACGGCACCGGCACTGGCTTAAGAACATCCTTCCACACTCACCACCGTTCAAAGCATCCTACCTCTTCAAGGTGTGTCCGGAATGGAAGATGCAGCAGAAGATTCTGTGGGCGGAGGTGGTGAAGGAGACCAAGAGGTGGAAGAGCAGGTGGATGGTCCGGGACCTGCTGGCCAATGGGAGATGTGGGCGCGCAGTGCTAGAGTTTCTCTCCTCCACGGACGTGGGAAGGCTGGTGCCGCCGCTGAAAGAGGAAGGCGATGCCGGAAGTGGAGTGTCTGAGTGGGAGCTCCGGGACCGTCGGGAGCGGCAAGAGGAGCGGGAGGGAGAGGTAGAGGCGCTGGGTGCTGTGGACGATATGGGCGACGGGGAGGAACTTCCGCTGTTCCTTGCCACCCCCTCATTCATGGGATCGGCAGGCGAGGAGTAGGGGACGGGTCACGCTTTTCTTTTGTTCTTTCCTTTGTTAATTTCCTTGGGCGCATCTTCTCTTTTTTGGGACAGGCCTGGGCGGAGGGCAAAGGGGAGCTTGCAACGAGCCACCACCTCGCGGACTGCGGACAGGAAAACTGGGCAAAATGTACGCCGCCCTGATCTACCTAGGTCGCATTTGAGTATTAATAAACAAAAAAAAACCGTTCACGGCATGGCCACGGTGTTCGATAACCAAGGCGAGTACTAAACAATTGACTATGGCTTCTGTGTAAGGCGGGCAGACTTCTTTGTCGTTGAGACGCTGAGGAAATATAGCGGCGAGGAAGAGAGAGATAGAAGACTTGATGAGCAGGGGGATTGGAGCAATTGGTTGGTTGCCACGTAGGAACAGCGTGAGTGAGTGCGGTTTTTAGAACGATGATTATTATTGAGTAGAAGAAGAAAGAGAAGAGAGAAAGCAAACAGTGTACAAAGTATCGCTGCCTCCACAATTATCCCGGTTGGGCTGCTTACCCCGCTCTCCCGGTCGGCGCCCTGCTCAATTCTAGCCAGTGCAACACCGCACGTCAAGCGGTGAGAAGCATTTCCAACAAGTACGACAAGGCCCTGAAGTGGTATTAGCGAACCCTCGATGGCAGGGAGAACACGCTGGGAAAAGAACACCCTTCCACACTCACCTCCGTTCACGGAATGGCCTCGGCATTCGATAAGCAAGGCGAGAGTGACAAGGCCCTGAAGTGGTACCTGTTAAAACTAGCGCTATCACACCTATCTCCTATCTTTCCTATTTCTTGTGGTTAGTATTAGATATGTGGTGGCGGCGGAGGCGGCGCGGCGAGGAGGGAACTCTCGGCGGCGTTGACATGTTCTGGACTCTGTTGAATTGGGTTTCGTTGACATGTTCTGGACTCCGGCGGGAAAGGAAGTTTATGCTGCGGAGGTCGAGACATTGTGCCGACATCGCCATATAGGCCAGGTGGCCGTTGCTGTATATAACGTCTCTCATTTCCGCTCTCATAGATAGACAAGTCCTAAGCCTTCAATCAAATCGCAAAGCACTCTTCCTCTCCTTCTCTTCTCTCTCTCTCTCTCTCTCTCGCTCCCGTATCAAATCTTCTAGTTTCCAAACGACTCCCACTTCCGCAGTGCGCTCATAACAACAGTACCAGCGGACCCTCGATGGCGAGGAGAAGACTCTGGGAAAAGACCACCCTTCCACTCTCACCACCGTTCACGGCATGGACCCTCGATGGCGAGAAGACTCTGGGAAACGGCCACCCTTCCACACTCTCCACCGTTCATAACATGCCCTCGGTGTTCTGGAAACAAGGCGAGTACGACAAGGCCCTGAAGTGGAACCCTCGATGGCTGTGAGAAGACGCTGGGAGAAGACCATCCTTTCACTCTCACCACCGTTCACGGCATGGCATCGGTGTTCTGTAAACAAGGCGAGTACGACAAGGCCCTGAAGTGGTACCAGCGGGCCCTCGATGGCAGCGAGAAGTCACTGGGAATGGACCACCCGCACACCGTGTGCATAGTTAGGGACCTGGGAGCATTGCGTTCTCTTGCTGCTGGAACTCTCCCGAAGGATCCATGAATGAAAAACCTGCCGTTACTACTTTCCGTACACTTACCTCACGACAAGTCGAACTACAATTCCGTAAGCGTATGTTAGGGCTTTGGTAAGGGCAGGCCTCGCAGTCGTCCGTCCCGTCCAGGCCTCGCAGTCGTCCGTCCCGTCCGTCCTGAAGCCTGCCCGGGACTGGACTATGGCCGCTAGTCCTCGCAGTCAAAGGACGGCCGTCCCGTAGACATTTTTCAGTGAGGACTAGACGGACT
>Ga0307508_10005646_pt1 | contig 11857 bp, 9 predicted proteins | sample 9_EM_MG_FD_203089 | JGI IMG/M metagenome (GOLD analysis project Ga0307508, IMG submission 203089) | Populus trichocarpa ectomycorrhiza microbial communities from riparian zone in the Pacific Northwest, United States - 9_EM | ecosystem: Host-associated > Plants > Roots > Unclassified | place...
GATCTCGAAGCCGCCCGCCTTCGGTGACTTTTGCGCGGGCATGTGCGCGGTCTTGGTGAGCGCGTACTTGCCGAAGTCGGGCTCGGCGAAGCAGGCTCGGCCGATCAGCGCCAAGTCGTACGCGCTTGTGAACTGGCCCGGCCCGTCCAACCCCGAGGGCGTCACGGCGTGCGTCTGGTAGGCACCCAGCTGCTTGGCCTTGGCGTTCATCTCGGCGACGGTGGCCGCGACCCCGCCCTTGCCGCCGCCCAGCCGGGCGAGCGTCTGGGCGGCGTCGTTGCCCGAGTTGAGCAGCAGCCCGAGCCAGAGCGTCGACACCGTGTACTTACCGCCCTTGACCAAGCCGACCGCGGAGCTGCCCGGCTCGATGGCGAGGTCGCCGGCGGTGATCTTGACCGTCTGCTTCGGGTCCAGCTTCGGCAGCACAGTCGCGGCCAGCAGCAGCTTCTGCACGCTTGCCGGGGTGCCGTACACGTGCGGGCCGCAGCCGCCCAGCACCTCGCCGGTGTCCAGGTCGGCGACCAGCCAACTGGTGGCCGTCAGCGCCGGCGGCTTGGCCGAGCCGGACGGCACGATCAGGCCGTCGGTGGCCAGCGCGTCGCCGCCGACCGCCCGCAGCACCGGGTCGTCCTTCGGCGGGGTGGGCCGCGCGGGCCGGCCGGCCGGGGGTTGCACCTTTGGCTTCGGGCACGGGATTTCGGCCTTGGCCACGGCCTGTTTCGGGGTGGCTTGGGCCGGCGCCGGGCTGAGGGGGACGAGCAGCGCGGCGGTGCATGCCGCTGCCGCGGCGCGCCATCGGGTGGGGGAGGAGGAGGTGTTACCAAGAATCACGGCCAGGTGGCTCCCGCGTCGAGTCGGCGCTCGAGCAACAGCGCCAGGGCAAGGGTCTCGCCGTCGCCGCCGCCCGCGCCGACCACCAGCCGGGGAACGCTGGGGGTCAGCTCGGCGCCGGCGAATCGGGCGCGCAACGACGACGGAACGCTCAGTACGTAGAACTCGCCGTCCGCGCCGACGGCCACGGACCGGTTCGACTTCAGATACCAGCCGTGCAGGCGCGTCCGGTACGTCGCTCGGCCGTCGAACGAGCGCGCGCGCAGCACCGCGGGCGGCAATCCGCGCTCGGCGGCGCGGCGGACGAACTCGGCGAGCAGGGCGCCCGCCTTTTCCGCCTCGGCGGCGCGGCCGGCCTCGAGGGCGGCGGCATGACCGGCGACGGCCTGCCGGCGCTGCTCCCGCCAGGCGGCCTGTTCGTCGTCCATAGCACCGACCCTAACGTCCCGAACGGCCGCTCAGCCACCCAGGTTTTGCAGTCGATCGCCCGAATAGCGCGTACCGCATTTCTTTGCCGGGGCACCCGTGGTCACGCATAGAATTGCTAAATTCGCTCGAAGAGTTGCGCGACAACGGCGCCGCGGGTGACACTGTGCGCGGTTGTTCGATAAACAACGGGAGTCGTCATGGCACGACAGGTAATCACCACTCTGATCGACGATCTGGATGGAAAGAAGGCCGATCGGACTGTCGAGTTCAGCCTCGACGGCGCCGCGTACACGATCGACCTTTCCGACGCCAATGTCGGCAAGCTGCGCAAGGCGCTGGACCCGTACATCTCGGCGGGCACGCGCGTGGGTCGGGGATCCGCCCGCGGCGCGGTGCGGCACGTGCGTGGCGGGGCGACGTCGCGCCCGTCCGGCAGCCGCGACGAGAACAAGTTGATTCGCGACTGGGCCGCCGAGAACGGGCATCAGATCTCCGAGCGCGGCCGCATTCCGCAGAGCGTCACCACCGCCTACCGGGCGGCGCACGGCCGCTGATCCAACAAGCTGATACAACAACATTCAGGAAACACGCAGCCGGGGCAGTAGCCCCGCTACCGTTTCCAGCACCTTCTCGTCGCCCGCATACCAGCTCGACGCGCGCGGCCAGTGTGTCACGACATCAGTGAATCCGAGTTCGCGGGCCCGGCCGACCGCATCGGCGAATGCGTCCACGCTGCTCATCGAATAGCGCGGCGCGGAATCCAGGCTGAGGTATCGATCGACCTCGCCGGCGTCGCGACCGGCGCCGGCCAGGGCGGCGTCGAAGGCGGTCGATGCCGCGGCCACCGACTCCCACCACAGCTCCATGGTCTCGCTGGCCTGCCCGGTGGTGACCCAGCCGTCCCCGAAGCGCGCGGCCAGCCGCATCGAGCGGGGCCCGCTCGCGGCGATCACGAACGGCGGCCGGGGCTGCTGCACCGGGCCGGGGATGCTGCGCGCGTCGACCGCCGAGAAGTACGACCCCGACCAGGTCGTCGCGGGTGCCCGCAGGATCGCGTCGAACAGGGTGAGGAACTCGGCGAACCGGTCCACCCGTTGCCGTGGCGTCAGCTCGCTCGCGCCGAGCACCGCCGCGTCGAAACCGGTCCCGCCGGCGCCCAGCCCGAGCAGGAGCCGGCCCTGCGAGATGTCGTCGAGCGCCGTGACCTCGCGGGCGAAGTGCGCGGGATGCCGGAAATTCGGCGACGCCACGAACGTGCCCAGCCGGATCCGCCGGGTGACCATGGCCGCCGCCGTCAACGTGGGCACCGAGTCGAACCACGGCCCGTCGACGAGATCGCGCCAGCCGAGGTGGTCGTACGTCCAGGCGTGGTCGAAGCCGTACTCCTCGGCCCGCTGCCACCGCCGGCCCGCCACGGACCAGCGTTCGTCGGGAAGGATCACGATGCCGATGCGCATTCGGCGCACGCTACCTCAGGCCGAACGCAGATCCGCGCCCGTCTCGCCGGTGCCGTCCTGCCCGTCGGCATGCGAGGCGGTGTACGAGGCGGCGGCGTCGAACGCGGCCAGCGCGCGCACCAGGTCCTGCCGGCTGCCCGGGCTCATCTTCGCCAGCACCTCGGCCAGCGCCGCGCGCCGCCGCTCGCGCAACTCGTCCAGCAGCCGTTTTGCCGCGGCGGTGGGCAGCAACCGCACCTCGCGCCGGTCCCGCGGGTCGGGCATCCGGCGCAGCAGGCCGGTCGCCTCCAGCCGGTCGCAGAGCCGGCTCGCCGAGGAGGGCACCACGTCGAGCGCTTCGGCCAGCCGGCTCATGTTGGTGTGCCGGTTGTTCGCGATGATGGTCAGCACCCGCAGCTGGGTGGGCGGGATGGCCGGGCTCTGCGCCAGCCGGGCGGCGTCGAGGACGGCCAGCAGCGACTCCACCGTCGACTCCACCGCCGCGGCGACGTCCGTGACGCGCTCCATGCCGGTCCTCTGTGCGCAGGTGTCCCAAGTATCGGGGGATGAACTCAAGCCTGTTTACCAGCCGTCAGCGCCGCCAGTCGAGGCGGACGGTGACCGCATGGTATTCGGGTGGGCCGCGCATCACCGTACCGACTGCCTCGGTAGCGGGCTGCAACCGGCGGGTCAGTGTGGCCGATGTTCCTGTTATCCGGACCCGCTCGGGCACGTCTCCTTTCCCGATGCCGGCACACCCGCCGGTTGAGCGATGATCGATGCTCCTCTGAAAGGCAGGGCCGATGGCGGAACAACCCGACATCTCGACGGTGCTGGCCGCGCAGGCCGGCGACCCGGCCGCGATCGACCGGCTGATCGCCGGATACCTGCCGCTCGTCTACACGATCGTCGGGCGCGCGCTCGAGGGGCACGCCGACGTCGACGACGTCGTGCAGGAGGTGCTCCTGCGGGTGCTGCGCCACCTCGGCGAACTGCGCGACCCGGAGGCGTTCCGGTCCTGGCTGGTGGTGATCACCATCCGGCAGATCCGGGAGCGCTTCCGGGTCCGGCGCAGTGCCCCCGAGGTCCTGGTGCACGAGGACGTCCGCGATCCCGGTGCCGACTTCACCGATCTGGCGATCACCCGGCTCGAGCTCGCCGGCCAGCGCCGGGAGACCGCCGAGGCGACCCGCTGGCTGGACGAGGACAACCGCGAACTGCTGTCGCTGTGGTGGCTGGAGGCCTCCGGCGAGCTGACCCGGGACGAGATCGTCGTGGCGCTCGGCGTGAGCCGCCAGCACGCGGCCGTCCGGATCCAGCGGATGAAGGCCCAGCTGGAGGCGGCCCGCGCGGTCGTCCGGGCGCTCACCGCGACGCCGCCCTGCCCCGACCTGCGGTTGCTCATCGCCGACTGGGACGGCCGGCCGTCCGCGCTCTGGCGCAAGCGGATCGCCCGGCACAGCCGCGACTGCCGGCACTGCTCGCCGGCGTGGTCGGGGCTGGTCTCCGCCGAGCGGCTGCTCACCGGGATGGCGCTGGTCCCGGTGCCGCACGCGGCCGGTTTCGCGGTGCCCGGCGGCGCCGTGGCGGCTGCGGGTCACGGCGGCCATGTCCTGGTCGGCAAGATCGCCGCGAAAGCCGCGGTCGGGGTCACCCGGCGGGTGCTCACCGCGATGCTGGCCACCGGCACCGTGGCCGGCGGCGGCGCGGCGGTGGTGCTCTACCAGAACGCGAGCGACAAGCCGGTGGCCAACGCGGCCGTCGTCGCCACCCAGGCGCCCACGCCGCGGCTGTCGCTGCCGGCGCCGTCTCCGAGCGCGACCTCGGCGTCGCCGTCCGCGACGAAGAAGGCCGCGCCGGCCCCGACGAAGACCAAGGCCGTCACGTCCGCGAAGAAGGGCGTCGGCGTCTGGAAGTTCGTCGGGCTGTCCGCGGCGCTGCAGCACGTTGGCGCGGGCTGGTACTACAACTGGGGGCCGAACAACAACGACGTGCCCGGCCCGGCCGGCGTCGAGTTCGTGCCGATGGTCTGGGGCAAGGCCAACGTCACCACGGCGACGCTGGCCCAGGCCAAGCGCGAGGGCAAGGTGCTGCTCGGCTTCAACGAGCCGGACATGGCCGGCCAGGCGAACATGAGCGTCGAGGACGCCCTCGCCGCCTGGCCGAAGCTGGAAGCGACCGGGATGCGGCTGGGCAGCCCGGCGGTCGCGTACGGCGGGGACACCGCGGGCGGCTGGCTCGACCGGTTCATGTCCGGCGCCAAGGACAAGGGCCTGCGGGTCGACTTCATCACAGTGCACTGGTACGGCTCCGACTTCAGCCCGGCGGCGGTCAACCAGTTCCTCGGCTACGTTGACGCCGTGCACGCCCGGTACGGCAAGCCGATCTGGGTCACCGAGTACGGCCTGATGAACTTCACCGGCTCGCCCAAATATCCGACCGGTGCCCAGGCGGCCGCGTTCATCAAAGGCACAACCAAAGGCATGCAGGCCCGCGCGTACGTCGAGCGCTATGCCTGGTTTGGCCTGCCCGCTGTGGGGGACAGTGCGGCTTTCGGGCTCTACTCCGATGGGGACACTCCCACCGAGGCGGGGAAGGCGTACACGGCAGCGGGATAGGGTCGAAATCATGATTCGGTTCGGATACAAGGCGTCCGCGGAGCAGTTCCCGCCGACTGAGCTGCTCGGCTACGGCATCCAGGCGGAGGAGCTCGGCTTCGACTCGGTTTTCATCAGCGACCACCTGCAGCCCTGGCGGCACGACGGCGGCCACGCGCCCGCCGCGCTGCCCTGGCTGGGCGCGCTGGCCGCGCGCACCGAACGGGTCCTGCTCGGCACCAGTGTGCTGACGCCCACCTTCCGCTACCACCCGGCCGTGGTCGCGCAGGCGTTCGCCACCCTCGGCTGCCTCGCCCCGGGCCGGGTCATCCTCGGCGTCGGCTCGGGCGAGTCGCTCAACGAGGTGCCGCTGGGCATCCAGTGGCCGGACGGCAAGGAGCGCTTCGCCCGCCTCAAGGAGGCGGTCACGCTGATCAAGCAGCTCTGGACCGAGGACCGGGTGACCTTCAAGGGCACCTACTACCAGACCGAGCTGGCGACCCTCTACGACCGGCCCGAGCTGCCCGTGCCGATCTACATCGGCGCCTCCGGCCCGGCGGCCACCCGCCTGGCCGGCCGGATCGCCGACGGCTTCATCACCACCAGCGGCAAGGGCCACGACCTCTACACCGAGACGCTGCTGCCGGCCGTCCGCGAGGGCGCCGAGAAGGCCGGCCGGTCGCTCGACGACGTCGACCTGCTGATCGAGGTCAAGGTCAGCTTCGACCCCGACCTGGCGAAGGCGCGCGACGACACCCGCTACTGGGGCGCGCTCGCGCTGTCACCCGAGGAGAAGACGGGGGTCGAGGACCCGATCGAAATGCAGCGCCGGGCCGACGCGCTGCCGGTCGAGCGCACCGCCACCCGGTGGATCGTCTCGTCCGATCCCGACGAGCACGCCGCCAAGGTCGCCGAATACCTGGACATGGGCTTCAAGCACCTGGTCTTCCACGCGCCGGGCCCGGATCAGGACCGTTTCCTCAAGGTCTACGGCGAGCAGATCCTGCCGCGGCTGCGCGAACGGGCCTGACGCCTATCCGTGCTCCATCCGGCCGTAGGGCTGGCCCGGCAGGGAGCGCAGATGCGGCGAGCGCGGCTGCTGCGGGAGCCGGGCCTGCTCGGCCCGGCCATGGCCGCCGTCCCGGTGCGGGGGCGGCCCACCCCGGCGCGGTGGCGGGTCGGGGACCAGCGGCGGGACGTCGCGGCCCTCGTAGTCGCTGTCGTATTCGCGAACATCTGGCGTCACGCCGCCGCCCAGGATGACCGTCAGGTCCGGGCGGCCACCGTCGCGCGGCTCCGCCGGATCGTCGTCGGTGATCGCGTCGAACTGCCCGGTGTGGTATTCGCCGTCCGGGCCGCGCCACGGCACCTCGGTGCCCCGCCACGGCTCGTCCGGGATGTGCCACGACCGGGCGGCGCCGTCCTGGCCTGGGGCCCGGTAGGTCTGCCGCCGCTCGGTGCTGCGGCGCTCGCGGTCCGGCTCCGGGTAGGCGCGCCGGCCGTCCGCCGCGCCCCGGTTGGGCTCGGGGTACTCGTCGGCCGGGGCCGGCTCGGGATAGCGGCGGCGCTTGTGCGGCACGCCGCGGTCCGGCTCCTGCGCCTCCTCGGCCGCCCGGCGCCGCGCGCGGCGGCCGGTGGTCGGCTCTGCGGAGTAACCCGGCGGCGGGCCGCTGGCCGGCGCCGCTGGGCCGGCATAGCCGGGGGTCGGGCTGCTGGCCGGAGCCGCTGGGCCGGCGTAGCCACGGGGCATGCCGCTGGCTGGGGCTGTCGGGCCGGCGTAGCCGCGGGGTTGACCGCTGGCCGGAGCGGCTGGGCCGGCGTAGCCGCGGGGCATGCCGCTGGCTGGGGCTGTCGGGCCGGCGTAGCCGCGGGGTTGACCGCTGGCCGGGGTCGTTGGGCCGGCGTAGCCGCGGGGCATACCGCTGGCCGGAGCCGTCGGGCCGGCGTAACCACGGGGTGGGCTGCTGGCCGGAGAGGCCGGGCCGGAGTAGCCCGTCGGCGGGCCGGGATAGCTCGTCGACGGGCGGCCGCTGCCGGCCACCAGGTCGGAGAAGTTGTGCCGGGTGCCGGTGCTGTCCGGGGCGGGATACTCGGCGGCCGGGGTCCGGCTCCAGGTCGGCTCGGCGTAGCTGTGCCGGGTGCCCGTGCTGCCCGGCGCCGGGAATTCGCCGGAAGGGTGCTGGCCCCGGACCGGCTCGGGATAGCTGTGCCGGATCCCGGGCGCGAGATGCCCCGGGGCCGCTTCGGCCCCGCCTCGGATCGGGCCGGTCCCGCCTCGGGTCGGCTCCGGGTAACCGCGGCGCGGCTCGGCCGCGCGCCAGTGTGTCTCGGCCGCGCCATAGTTCGCTTCGGGGCCATAGGTCGCTTCGGGATAGCCGCGGCCGCGCTCGGCTGCGCCCCGGGTCGCTTCGGGAAAGCTGTGGCCCGGCTCGGGGTAGCCGCGGCGCCGATCCGGCTCCGCGCTCGTCGCGCGGCGACCGCTCTCGTCAGCCGAGTGCCGTCCCATGGACTCTTCGCCCTCCACCCAGGTCGCGGCGGCCGGTTCGCTCCCGGCCGCCTCGTCGGTGCGGCGCTGGCGGCGGGGAACCTGCGGCGTGTCCCGCGACTGCGCCGGCTTCTTCGCCCGGCTGCGCGACCCCGGCTCCCGCGGCGGTGCCGCCGGCCGTACCTCCGCCGGCCGTATCTCGGCCGACCGCGCTTCCGCCGACCGTGCTCCGGCCGACCGTGGTGCCGCCGACCGGGTCCCGGCCGGGGGCGCCGGCGTCGATCGCGGATCCGCCGACTCTGTGTCCGTCTGCCATCTCCGCTGCGATCGCGCCAGCGCAGACGGTACCCCTCCGGAGCGCGTGGCTCCAGTTCGGCCGCCACCCGACCGGGTCGCCGTGGACGGGGGGCCGCCCGGCGCGGCCGCCGACCGGGCCGCCGGAGCGGGGGTCGCGCCGCCGATCCGCCAGCGCCGAATGTACTCGGCTGTGGCCGCGCGCACGGCCCGCTGAGCGCCGCGCAGCGCGTGCCGCTCGCGGGCGCCGTGGATCGGCGGATAGCCGACGCTGGCCACCTCGACGACCCGCAGTCCCTGGGCGGCCATCCGGATGTTGATCAGGGGCTCGATCTCGGGGCCGTCGCCCCACAGGCGTTCGTTGCGGCGCAGGCCCGCGACCTCGGGTGAGGGCAGGTCGAGGGACGGCAGCAGCGTGCGCCAGTAGGCGTTGTAGCCGTATCCCAGGTCGGTGAAGCGGGTGCCGAAGAACACGTTCACCACCTGGCTGAACATGCGGTTGCCCAGCCGGTCGAGCCGGCGGCCGTCGAGCTGGCCGCCGCCCTCGCGAAACCGGGAGCCGTGCGCGACCTCGGCGCCGGAGAGCAGCGCGTCGACGAAGCGGGGCAACTCGCCCGGGTCGGTGGAGCCGTCGGCGTTGAGCGTGACCACGATGTCGCCGCGGCTGACCGCGAAACCGCAGGCCAGCGCGTTGCCCTTGCCCCGGCGGGTCTGCCGCACGATCACCGCGTCGGGCCGGACCTCGCGGGCGACCGCGATCGTGTCGTCGGTCGAGCCGCCGTCGACGACGATCACCTCGTCGACGTCGGGCAGGCCCTCGAGGACCAGCGGGAGGTTGCGCTCCTCGTTAAAGGCGGGGATGACGACACTCACCGTCGGTGACGGCGGGTCGCCTCTCGTGGCCCGACGGGGCGGCGAGGGAGGCATGGCGGTGGCTCCTCGACGATCAACAGTCTGGCGGGACTGAGGTGCCGGCCGGGGAGACGGCCGGTGCCGACCCAAACTTACCAACTGACTACCGAGAGTCAACTCGGCGAAACGGTGACTGCATGTCTCCAACCGGCCAAGCCGCAAATGTCCTGCTGATAGGCGTCTTAACCGGTTGAGTCGGCCGTAAATCGGGGGGTGAGACTGATTACGGATGGTGAGATAGAGTCGGGGCAATGCGGGCAAGATCGAGGATTCCGGACACCGGGACAAACCGCAATGCCCGAAACGCGAGAATACCTCGGGACGTGATCATTAGTCGAGGCCCTTCGCCGTGCTCACTACGCTCCGTGTTGTTGACGTTGCGCTATGTCTGTATCGGGTCGGCCCGCGGGGTCGCCGGCACGGCGATAGGGTCGAGATAGAGCAAGCGCGCTGGAAACCCCTTTCCGGGTTCGGCCCGCTGCTTGCCTGTCCATTCGGAAGGGACCCGCAGTGAAACTTGGCCTGCACATCTCCGACTTCACCTGGCCCGACGGCGCCCCACGCCTCGGTGCCACGCTCGCCGAGGTCGCCTCGACGGCCGACGAGGCCGGCTTCGAGCGGATCAGCGTCATGGACCACCTGTGGCAGATCGGCGTGATCGGCCCGCCCGAGCACGAGATGCTCGAGGCGTACACAACCCTTGGTTTCCTGGCCGCGCACACCAAGACGGCCAAGCTGCTCACGCTGGTGACCGGCGTCGTCTACCGCGACCCGGGCCTGCTCGCCAAGGCGGTCACCACACTCGACGTGCTCTCCGGCGGCCGCGCGCTGCTCGGCATCGGCGCGGCCTGGAACGAGGAGGAGTCGCGGGGCCTCGGCCTGCTCTTCCCGCCGACCGCGGAGCGCTTCGAGCGCCTCGAGGAGGCGCTGCAGATCTGCCTGCAGATGTTCCACAACGACGAGACACCGTACGAGGGCAAGTACTACAGCCTCGCCCGCCCGCTCAATTCCCCGCTGCCGCTTAGCCGGCCGCACCCGCCGATCCTGATCGGTGGCGGCGGCGAGAAGAAGACGCTGCTGCTCGTCGCCAAGTACGCCGACGCCTGCAACCTCTTCCCCGGCCCGGACGTGCAGCGCAAGCTCGACGTGCTCAAGCAGCACTGCGAGACGGTCGGCCGCGACTACGACGAGATCGAGAAGACGGTGCTGTTCAACTTCGACCTCGGCGAGAAGGGCGAACGGGTCGGCGAGATCATCGAGGGCCTGCGGCGGGTCGCGGAGATGGGCTTCACGGTCGCCCACGGCGGCGTGCGGCACGCCTGGGACACCAGCCAGTTCGAGTACTTCAAGAACGAGATCGTGCCCGCCGCGGAGCAGTTGTGAGCAGGTCGCGGTGACCGAGATCCGGGCCGTCGTCTTCGACCTGGACGGCGTGATCATCGACACCGAGGAAGTCTGGGAAGAGGAGCGCCGGGAGTACGTCGCCGGGTACGGCAAGCGGTTCCTGCCCGACTCACAGACCCGGATGATGGGCATGAGCACTGGCGAATGGTCCACCCACCTGAGCCAGGAGGTGGGCGTTCCGCGTACGCCGGCCGAAGTCGCCTCGGACGTCTTGGGCCGGATGGCCGAGCGGTATCGCCAAGCCCTGCCGCTGATCCCCGGATCGGTTGCGGCCGTCCGGCGGATGGCCGAGCGCTATCCGCTCGCGCTGGCCAGCTCGTCGGCGCGGATCCTGATCGACCAGGTGCTCAAGACCGCGGGGTTGACCGACGCGTTCCAGGTCACGCTTTCCACCGAGGAGGTGCCCCGCGGCAAGCCGGCGCCGGACGTCTATCTGGCCGCGGCGGCCCGGCTCGGCCTCGCGCCGCAGGTGTGCGCCGCGGTCGAGGACTCGAGCAACGGGCTGCGCTCGGCGGCGGCGGCCGGGCTGGCCGTGATCGCGGTGCCGCACGGGGTCTATCCGCCGGCGCCGGACGCGATCGAGCAGGCAAGCCTGGTCATCGACCGCCTCGACGAGCTGACCGTGGCGGCGGTCGAGAAGCTGCGCTGAGAGCCAGCTGATCGCGGCGGCGATCGAGAGGCGGCGCTGAGCGGACGCCGCGTTCCCGGCTAAGGGGGCGCGGCGTCCGTCGCTCACTCATAGTCGGGCAGGTCGAGGCCGCTGCTGCGGTCGTTCGCGATCTTGTACGTCATAGTCATGAAGAGTTTGCGGTTCATCGCCCAGTCGCGGGCGCGCAGCCCGAACGCCGTCCGGGGCGCGAGGAACTTGCCCGTCGTCTCGCCGCCCTTCTGCGCCGCCCGGGCGAAATCGGCCACCCGCTGCTCATATCGCAGGAAGGCCACCGGGTGCTCGCCGCCGGCCGCCGCCAGCTCGCCGGCCAGCGCGTACGCCTCGACGATCGCCGTGCCGTTGCCCATGCCGCCGATCGTGGCGCCGCACGCCGCGTCGCCGGCCAGCGCGACCCGGCCCTTCGACCACACCGGCGTGCGCACCTTGCAGATCTGGTCGAAGTACAGCTCGGGCGCGGTGTCCAGGGCGGCGAGCAGGCGGGGCGTCTGCCAGCCCAGGCCGCCGAAGACCGCATGCAGGATCCGGCGCTGTTGCCCCACGTCGTGCCGGTCGTACTCCAGCCGCGCCGAGGCGAACGCCACGAACGCCCCGGCCCTGCCGGGGTCGCGGTGGTCGCCGCCGACACTGACCAGCTTGCCCGGCACGTTGCAGCCGATCGTGTCCCGGCCCAGGCCCAGATCGTTCGGCACCGCCCAGCCGGCCACGTAGTAGCCCAGGTGCTCGACGAACTGCGACTCCGGCCCGAAGGCCAGCCGGCGCACGTTGGAGTGCACGCCGTCCGCCCCGATCACCAGGTCGA
>Ga0307508_10005647_pt1 | contig 11857 bp, 10 predicted proteins | sample 9_EM_MG_FD_203089 | JGI IMG/M metagenome (GOLD analysis project Ga0307508, IMG submission 203089) | Populus trichocarpa ectomycorrhiza microbial communities from riparian zone in the Pacific Northwest, United States - 9_EM | ecosystem: Host-associated > Plants > Roots > Unclassified | place...
GACCAGCAGCTCTAGGGTTGCGAGTTGTAGAGGCTAAGGTGTAGCAGGCCGTACGGACTCGGTGTACGTCACGCATCCGGTACATACATACATATGTAGTTACCCTGGTGACTGATACAGGGTGCGAAGCGGCATGAATAGGGCCACCAAGAAGACAGCGAAAACACAGAGAGGCCGGTGCAGGCCTCATGAAATGAAGGTTGCGACACCGAGTTCATCAGGGACGGCAAAGACGGGTGGTTCCCGTGTCGCTCCCGTGTCGGCAGTGCAAAGTGCGTCTTTCTTTCTCTCTTCTTCCCTGCCCTCTTCGTACGCGCAGCAGCTGTTGGAAATGTGCAGAGGTTCTCGAGCGATCGGGATCCGTCGAGCCGGCAGAGAGCAAGGAAGGTAGGAAGGGCGAGGGCGGTGAAAAGGGCGAGCTAAAGGCCATATGGTTCCCAACAATTGCCTGTACTGTATGGAGAGGATCAGGACGAGCGCATTTATTTGGGGGAGTTGTTTCATCCAACTTTTGTACCTTAGCAATCGCAAGAATTACATCGTCTTGCGACTTGTTCCGTAATTGTATATACTTAGGTGTTGGCAAGTGGCGGAAGTGGTGGCGACGATGTAGGGGAGGAACGAGTGCGACGCCGTTCGACGGATGGTGGGGAACTGACGCGGCACGAATCTGGAGAGCTGGTCGAGGAAGTAGAGTTGAGGATTATTCTGACGAGCTGGCAAAGAGGGGGGGGGGGGGGGTGCTCGAACTCAACAGCGTAGTTGGAGAAGTCTAGGGTAGAATTCCCCGAGCGGATCTGTGTCGCCAAGCCTGCGAGTCGTATGTATGTAGATATCTACCTACGTAGTACAACCTGTTATCTAGAATCTCTATCTACACCCTCCAAGCCCCCATATCTCGTGATCACACTGGCGGCTTGACCTCACCGTCCTTGACGCATCTCTCTCTTTTCTAAACTGCACCCAGATTCCTGTTGCTCGTACCTTCCACTTTCCGCTGCAGTTATCGCCACAGGCCGACTGACTTCAGCTCTGGTGTTTAGTGGGCTGGCTGCGCGCCATCTCTGGTTGCTCGATCGTCTTGCTGCGAACAACACCCTTTGCGAAGCACTCTCTGCCTGAAACGGCCCAACAGGGCCCCTGATTCGTACGCCTACTCGTCGTTATTGCGTGCTACACCGTTAATCGTTCCATGCGTCGCTCGATTGGTCGACGACTGTCTTTCTGAATCGGCTTTCGTTTGCAGAGATTGCTCAACAAGTCCCGTTAGCTGTCATCACACACAATCAGTTGATCATCCACGTAATGGAGCGCACAGCTGTATTTTGTCTCTCCTTTGTCATTCCGTGTGTCTTTTATGTCGGACAGTCAGGCCGCGCTATTGCATGCCGCCTGTGGACTAACCAACGTCGTGATGGACGGCGGACGGGATTGAACCGGAGATAATATCGCCATGATCTGCAAGCGTCGTATGCGATCAACGATTTGTCATCGAAAAGAGCGACTACGTAGCTACTAAATACGGGAGTCAAAAGATAGAAGGACACGACTATATCAATAGAACGACTCGTCAATAAATAGAATTACTTGATTCAGTAAATAGAATGCCTCACGCCAGTAATAACAGGACCCAATCTAACAATTAGAATGACTAGAATCGAAACAGGATTAAAATACGAGACCTCCTCTTCTAGCTGCCGCCAGGCAGCACCGGACGAGGAAGACGCGGAACGGGGAATGGGCACGAGCTGCATAGATGACGCAAACACCTCCAGCACATGAGAATGTGTGCGTAGGCGAGCAAATGTTCGGAGTCGGCGGGTATTCCTTTGGCCGTTCTTGGTGGCTTGCCCGACGTCTTGGTCGTAGATATCGTCTGGTGGCTCGCATGGTTCGATTGCGTGCCCGTCTGCGCGCCCGATGCCTCACTGGTATCGCTCGGTGGTTCCGTCGCTTGCCCGGCTGCTCGCTCGTGTCGAACGGCGCCGAAGGCCAGGATGCGATTAGTCACCTGACAACCCGGGGGTGCGGCAGTATCACTCGTGCCCCCTGGCCATCTCCGAAGTTAAAGTGTGTCCCTACTCGTGGCGTTCCGCCCGGCCAAGTCTGTGGAAACAACCCCGCTCCTACGGTTCCACCTCCTTACGTATCCTTGCATCTTCTTCCCGATCGCTTATTATCTCGCCTCCTATTCGCTCGTTCATTGGGGGATGGCTACACAGTTTTGGACGGTGATCTCGGTTAGCTCCCGTCGGCGAGTCGGTGGGAGCCTGCATAGATACAGTACTACCAGAGGGGAGGGTAATAAAAACGTAGATTAAGTAGTTTTCCCGCTAAACGCATATTCCTATAAATCACGACGTGAAAAATACATATTTTGACCGTCTTAATACGTATACAGCGAGAAAATTATGTTTTTTTACCCTCCCCTTCATTACTTACGCAGAATCTGAGGGACAAATGTTCTATCTAGGTCGACTTCCTTCCGTTCGGCTATATCCAATACCTTTCTTTTCCTCCCTTGGTTGAGGGACAACTTGCGAAGGACCTCTCCCCCGTCGTACGATAAGGTGAAATCCTAAAGCGAGATTATCTAGGTTTGGACTCTACTGGTAGCGATTAGAAGATCTTGGAGATAGCTGTACGCGAGGACGCACTCTTGTGCGGCTGAATGGTCCACTCTTTGGCAACTCACATGCAGCCAATCGGAAGTCGACACGTATGCAGAAAGTAGAAAACTTGGAGCTCTCCCTGTAAGCGCCCCCGTGATCAGCGAACTCCTCACCTCCGCGAAATCTGCTTTCATTCACAACCGCATACACTACCACTCAGCATTTGGGTTCGATATCGATTCATCAAGCTTCAGAAATTCGCAAGATGGCTCCCGTGAGATCTCCGCGGAAGAAGGACAAGCAGACGAGGAGGCGAAGGGACGCGGCGCGGGCATCCGTTCAGCGAAAGAACCCCCGAGCGGGCGGTGGAAAACGGGTGAAGGTAGGATCGCCTGCCAGGTGCCGCCGAGATCCGAATCGCGACTAATGGTGATTTACACAGTCGGTACGGGTGCGGGGAAGCTCCGAGATAGGAGCGACTGCACCGGGGATTCACTACGATGGAGCGAGGAACTGTGGCAACTCGACCAACTCCGGCAACACAATAACAACGACGACAATCAACAATGGTTACAGTGATCTGTTAGCCTCGTTTGGTATGTTTGAAGAAGCAAAAACCCCGAGATAAGTTTTAACCACTGTCTAACTGATTGTACCGTTCGCTAAAGCGGAATCCTACTGCGCCGGTGATGCCGCTTTCAATTCACGACGATTAGAGCACGAGTCCCTGTGCTTGGAGGAAACTCGGGTCGTTCTCCTCGATGATATTATGCACTGGTCGGATCATCCGAATGAGTCGTGCATATTCTGGTTAAGCGGCATGGCTGGGACGGGAAAGTCTACCATCGCTCGTACGGTTGCTCGCAAATGGTACGACAAGAAGCAACTCGGGGCGAGTTTCTTCTTTTCCAGAGGCCAGGGAGACCTCGCCCATGCTTCAAAGTTTTTCCCTACTCTCGCCTACCAGCTGGCGCGTGCGCAGCCCAGCATCGCCGGCAACATACAGGAGGCTATACGCGACCACCCGGATATCACCCGACAAAGCCTACGCGACCAGTGGAAACATCTCATTCGCGAGCCACTTTCTCAGCTGAAAGATCGACGGGAGCCGCTGGTAGTCGTCATTGATGCATTGGACGAGTGTGACGGCGAAGACGATATCGCACGGATCCTTCAACTACTCTCTCAAGCGAATACCCTCCCTGGCTGCACTCCTTTGCTGGTATTCGTTACCAGTAGACCGGAGACCCCGATTCGGCATGGCTTCAACAATATTCCCACAGCCGCCCATCGAGATTGTATCCTTCATGAAATCTCTAGCCTAGCAGTTAACTACGATATATCCGTTCTCCTTCGACATGAGTTTGCCAAAATCCGGGAAAATTGCTACCAATCCCAGGAGTGGCCTGATGACTCCAGCCTGGATCTTCTTGTTCAGAAAGCGAATGGACTGTTCATCTATGCGGCGACAGTGTGCCGATTCGTTGGACAATGGGCCATTGATCCGGCGTCTCGTTTGGCCGCCGTGCTGGATGACACCATGAGCATCGGAGCACCAACACAACATCTCGACTCCATCTACACGATGGTCTTGCAATGCGTTCGAGCCACCCGGCGGCCTCAAGCTGTGATGGAAGAGGACGTCCCACAACTTTTCCGGAGGGTCGTTGGATCCATCGTGATACTGTCCGATACGCTGGCTGCTCCTGCTCTTGGCAAACTCTTAAAAACAGAAGAAGCAGTGGTGAAGAATATGCTGAAGACTCTAAGCTCCGTGTTGAGTTATTCCGACAAACAAAACACTCCCATTAGGCTGTTACACCCGTCTTTCCGCGACTTCCTATTGGACAGCCGGAGATGCGGCGATTCCCGGTTCCGTATTGTTGGGACCGACGCACACAGATGTCTTGCGATCAACTGTCTCGAGCTCATGTCAACACAACTGAAGCAGGATATATGCTCGCTGCGGCTTCCGGGCAGCCTCACAAGCGAAGTAGATCGTGATACAATCAATCATTGCCTTCCCAAGGAGGTCCAGTACGCGTGCCGGTATTGGGCCGATCATCTTCAGCAGGGTACCGTGGACCTCTGCGACAGCGAATTGGAATTACTTCACAACCAAGTCCACGCTTTCCTGGACAATCACTTCCTCCACTGGCTCGAGGCTCTCAGCCTGATAGGGAAACTGGCAGAGGGCGTCCTCATCGTCAAGAAATTAGAGTCAATTCTCACGGTAAGCAATCCAATTCAAGTGGCGGAACCTAGCAAAATTGGAATGTGAGGCATGCTGCGATCATCCCAGGATGGGCAATCAGTGGCAGACAAGTCGCTACGAATGATCTGGCAGCTGATGGCATCCCTCCAAAAGCACAACTGACAACCTTTAAATACACAATTTCGCTGACGAATAACTTGAATAACAGTCCAATGGCAATCTTGCTTTACGGGCTATGGCCCACGATGCAGTGCGATTCGTACTCAGCTACAGGTCGACCATCGAGATTGCCCCGCTTCAAGTTTATTGCTCCGCTCTAATGCTCAGTCCAGAGAGAAGTACAATCAGAAAGATGTTTTGGAATCATGTTCCGTGCTGGATTACCACCCCATCGGCTGTTCGCGAAGACTGGGACTCAACGTTGCAGGTGCTTGCAGGTCATTCTAACGAGGTTACTTCAGTCGCATTCTCGCCCGATGGCAAGGTCCTCGCTTCGGCATCCTTCGACCATACCATCCTGCTCTGGGATCTGATGACAGGGACCTGTCACGCTGCTCTGGAGGACCACTCTAACTGGGTTTCAGCAGTGGCATTCTCACCTGATGGGAAGGTCCTCGCTTCGGCATCTGGCGACGTTACTGTCCGGCTCTGGGATCCGATGACGTGGACCTGCCGCGCTGCTCTCGTGGGCCATTCTAGCACAGTCATGGCAGTAGCTTTCTCTCCTAATCGCAAGATCCTCGCTTCTGCATCCTGCGACAATACTATCCGGCTTTGGGACCTGGTGACGGGTACCTGCCTCACTTCTCTCGTGGGCCATTCTAGCACAGTTGAGGCAGTAGCTTTCTCGCCTGATGGCAAGGTCCTTGTTTCAGCATCGCGCGACAATACCATCCGGCTCTGGGATCCGATCTCAGGGACCTGCCGTGCTTCTCTCGCGGCGCACTCTAACCATGTTATGTCCGTGGTATTCTCGCCTGACGGTAAGGTCCTCGCACCGGCACCGGGTGACAATACCGTCCGTCTCTGGGATCCGACGACGGGGACCTGTCACGCTTCTCTCGCAGGCCATTCTAGCGATTTTGAGGCCGTGGCATTCTCGCCTGATGGCAAGGTCCTCGCTTCGGCATCACGCGACAACACCGTCCGGCTCTGGGATCCGATGACGGGGATCTGCCGTGCTTCTCTCGTGGGCCATTCTGGCCATGTTATGTCGCTGGCATTCTCGCCTGACGGTAAGGTCCTCGCTTCGGCATCGTGTGACAATACCGTCCGTCTCTGGGATCCGATGGCGGCGACCTGTCGCTCCTCTCTCGACGGTCACTATAGCGCTATTTGGGCAGTGGCATTCTCGCCTGATGGTAGGGTCCTCGCTTCGGCGGATAGCAATACCGTCTGGCTCTGGGATTCGACGACAGGTGCCAGTCGTGCTCCTCTCAAGGGCCATTCTGGCTGGGTTCTGGCAGTAGCGTTCTCGCCTGATGGCAAGGTCCTCGCGTCGGCATCGGAGGACAAGACTGTGCAGCTCTGGGATCCGATGAAGGGGAGCTGTCTTGCTACACTAAAGGGCCATTCGCACAGTTCCTGTGCAGTTGTATTCTCGCCAGATGGCAAGGTCCTCGCTTCCGCATCTTCCGACCATACCGTCCGGCTCTGGGATCTGATGAAGCGGACCTGTCGCGTTTCTCTCGTGGGCCATTCTTCCTCCGTTTTCGCTGTGGCATTCTCGCCAGATGGTAAAGTCCTCGCTTCGGCATCGGATGACAATACCGTCCGTCTCTGGGATCCGATGGCGGGGACATGCCGCTCCTCACTCGAGGGCCACTCTAGAGCTATTAGGGTAGTGGCATTCTCGCCTGATGGTAAGGTCCTCGCTTCGGTATCGGATGACAATACCGTCCGGCTCTGGGACCCGATGACTGGAACCTGTCGTGCCATTCTGGAGGCAAACCCGAACACTGCCGTTGCGTTGGCTTTCTCTTCTGATGGGAAGGTTCTCACATCGACATCGTGGGATCATACTGTTTTGTTTTGGGATGTTGATATGGACCGTGAATTGCCGGCAGTGCGGACGAAAGAAATCTCCCACTCGCAGTCGAAATTGTTTGTAAACGAACGGTGGATATGCTTTGGGATGCGAAGATTGTTTCTGCTCCCAGCCGATTGCCCAGCGGAACACTATGCCGTCCGGAACAACATCATTGCCCTCGCCTATCCCGTAGGTAGAATTTCGTTCTTCAAGTTTGATCTTGATTCGATTCCCTGGGGTGAGCTCTCGATACCCGAATCTATTATGAGTGCAAAAATCTAACCGTGCTCAGAATGATGCAGCGGATCGCTATTTGTGGAGGGTTTGGATGGCATTCGTTGTTGGCGTCACCGGTTTTGATTGCTCTGGGACAGTTGGTTTGGTTTGTTTGCTTGTACGGCTTTTTTCCTCAATGTCCCAATTTTTACTGTTGTTGTTCCGATGACCCTGAGACTTGTGTTTGTCACAATAAGCCGAGAAAAGGACGACTTTGGTTAGTAGAGTGTGGTTCACACTGCGGTGCAAATGGACCGACCGACACAGTCATCTCCGGACGTCCTTAGTTCTGACACGCGGCCTGGAAGGAGCAGAACCTAGAAACCATGACGGCGCTTCTCAGAGTGTGAAATGAGACGGCCCGTGGGCCCGCAGTCAGGAAAGCATCTAGGAGAACCCGGATACACATGGATGAGCGAATGGCAGTCCGACTATTTATGCGCTTCTAGTAGATACCAATGCTTATCCCGGCCATAACGGTACCGCCAGTTGCAGACCTACTGCGGCCTCATAGGCGATCCAGAGTTCAGTACACATTGTAGGAACCAGCGCCCTTCCTCCGACCACCTATCCTAAAGAATGGTTGTCTAAGCTCGCTGTGCGTCAGCCGTTATGCAAATATGTGCTGATGTTCGCCACAATAATAGACATCCCCCGTAAGCTCTCGACGGCATTGAGACTCGCAGCAACGTGTGCCGGATCCTCGGTTGCTGAAGTACGAACCTATTCAACGTGTGCATATCGGTCCTTACGCCACGGCAGTCGTGAAGGGGCAGTGGTGTATGGGCTGGCCGCGTTGGAACAGATTCGCTGCGAACGCGCCGTAGAGGTTGCCGACATCAGGCATGCCCGGATTCGCGAAAGAGAACGCCTGCGATCAACGTGTGTTGTATGGTTGGCGATGTTAGCTACCTACTCGGAGGCAGACATGCATTTGCGGAATCCGGGTACGGAGGTGGATGTCATACGGAGTCGGCGATATTGGGGTTGTATCATCGGTTTTAGCTTCGGGATGGGGCGTGGGCACAATCAGAAATGAAGGAGATATTCCTGCAGGCATCGGCATCATGGCGCACGAGTATGCATACATAATTTGATGCTGGCGGCAGGGCGGTAATAGTGACCTAAGTCGGTCACGTGTTTTCACACGCAACGCCATCCGCAGAGCCCCAGAATCTCGCTTCGCAAGCCCCGCACTGCTCTGCCCACCGGTCTACCATCGTCATACACACCAATTCCCTCACTTCATGGTTACGACTGCAACAGCATACCTAATCCCCACCGTGATGGAAACCAAACACCGCCCTGGTGAACTGTCTCGAGCTTCAAGCCAGGTTACTAGCTTTCCCGCCGATCCGTCGACACGACGATATCCTGCCAGCCCGCAACCGATTGCGAACGCTCAAACACACCCGTGAGAAGGATCTAGATATTTTCGGATAAAAATATACTGAGTGTGATTGTAAATAGGTAGGCCGTGGAATATACCCCAACAGAGGAGCTGGAAGATCCCCTTGCCACGCGAGAATTAACTACCGCTTACTCGCCTCAGTACTCCACCTTCATTGATTTCATTGATATGCCGGCCGCTCTCCTCCATGGCAACAGCCTCTCGGTCGGAACCGGGGATCGATCTTTTGACGCGCAGGGTCGGTTGCGATTTTGCCAGCCGCGCATGTCGATAAGATAATGGGACAAAGTTTTGGCGGGTGAGCAGTTGACGTCACGCCTATAGGGTAGCAATAAGGGCAGTGGGGCAGGACAGCACCGGCTGGAGACGGTTGGTTCGAACGCTGACTCCTTCACGCAGGCCGGCACGACCGCTTCAGGAGATACAAGGGCAGACGGATCTGCCAGCCTGTCACACGTGGGTGAGTCCCCGAGAAGAAGTGGGTAGAAGCGCGACAGTGGGCGGGGGCCGGACCTCGAAGGCCAAATACCGCATGAAAAAGAGCCTGAGGCCCGATGGCGAGGTGTCTGGCAGTACCAAGAGGCTCGCCTCACGGTTCTACCAACTCAAGACAGGGCACTGCGTATCTGGGCAGTACCTCCACTGGACGAAGAACCGAACCACCCCACAATGCTGGTGGTGCCGGTACCCTTACCAGACTCGGGAGCACCTCTTCAAGGAGTGTCCTGAGTGGAAGGCCCAGCAGAAGATACTGTGGGCGGAGGTGCGGAAGGAGACCGGAAGGAGGAAGAGCCGGTGAAAGATCCGGGACCTCCTGGCGGACGAGAGGTGTGGGCGGGCGGTACTGGACTTCCTCTCCACCACGGATGTTGGAAGGTGGGTGCTGGGCGAGGAGGAGGACGCCGTGAGCGCGGTGTCTGAATTGGAGGTGCGGGAGTGGGTGGACGAGCAGGGAGCGGGAGCGGAGGAGGCGGGTGCTGGGGGGACCACTGTTTCTGCCCACGCCCGACTTCATGGCGCGCGTAGGAACGGCTTAGGCGCTTGGCGGTCTTCTTTCCTTTGTTCTTTCCTTTGTCCTTCACGCTCGCTCATCCTTTTGTAATCTCCTTTGTGCGAACCACATCTTCTTGGGTCAGGCCTGGGCGGAGGACAGAGGGGAGCTTGCAACGTGCGGCCACCGCGCGGACAGCAGACAGGAAACGGACTGTACATAATCTCGCCATGATCTGATAGGTCGCATGCGAGTAATGAATAAACAACAAAAAAAAAAAGCTTCATTTGTTGTCCTCACCATCCAAGTTTCCGAATTTCCGGGGAAAACGATCTTCATTGTTGGATTTTTTTGATGTTTTTGTTTAATTATTACTCGCATGCGACATCAAGATCATGGCGTGATTATGTACAGTCCTTTTCCTGTCCGCTGTCTGCGCGGTGGCGGCACATTTCAAGCTCCCCTTCGCGCCCTCCGCCCAGGCCTGGCCCGAGAAGATGTGGTGCGTACCAAGGAAATCACAAAAGAAAGGACAAAAGAAAGGACAAACGAAAGAGACAAATTAAGGCGTCTACCCCTCACCTGCAGACGCCGTGAAGTCGGGTGTGGGCAGGAACAGTGGGGATCCCCCCCCCCCGGCGCCCAGCTCCCCGGCCTCCGCCCCCTCCGCCGACTCCCGCAGCTCCGCCCCAGAGAACTCGCTCACTACGTCCTCCCCCTCGGCCGGCGCCCGCGTCCCACGTCTGTAGTGGCAAGGAAGGCTAGCACCGCCCGACCGCGCCTCTCATTCGCCAGGAGGTCCCGGATCTTCCACCTGTCCTTCCACCTCCTGGTCTCCTTCCGCACCTCCGCCCACAATCGTCATCGATGGAGTGGTGGGCTGATTCCCACTCTCGACGGACGGCGGTAGCGAACTACAGTCACCGCGAGGTTGTCCATGTGCGCAGGATTCGTTCGGCGGGACACTGGCGCGTAGCAGTCTCGGTGTGGATCGGACTCGAGGGCTAAGTAGATGTTGGACTATCGGGGTTGTCAGCTGCAAGGGTTGGTGAAGGGTGAGATCTTCGTGCTTGGCATTGGTGACGTCATTCTCAAGTGCGGGGTAGAAACTGCGGGGTAAGGTCGACTGCTGGGCCGCTAATGGGTCGATGCTGACACTTGCGGACCGGAAGGCATATATACGGCATGCCCGGCGGCGCCAAGAGGGTTACGTACGCGATGGCACACGGTGTCGCGAGAGGATGTGCGCTGCCTGGCGTCGGCCTCGAGGCCTGTAGGCTAACAAACGTTCACCGGATTGCGCATATCCTGCCAGGGGCATCTGGAGGTACAGACATTCCAGACTCGTATGGTGCTCATATAATGTCCAGATACCGCAACGGCATCCCGACAGATATTTTTTTTCTTTCTTCCCCTTCCTTGCCTCTTCCCGCCTATAATCACCCATTCGCGCTCAAGCGGCATAGCCCTCGCCTGCTCGCTCGCCCGTCTGTTCCTGGATGTTCGGTTGTGTGGCACAAGGGAACACAGTGGGGCCGTACCAGGTTCGTATGGGGTTTAACTAAGAAGCCTCTGATGAGAAGAGGGTTGCCCTTGCAAAGCCTTTGGAATGAGTGGTGAGGAGGCGGACACGAAACCTAGAGAGCTACAACTTTCAAAGACGCTCCGGTCACTATCAAACGGACGGCTTCGGAAGTCCTGGGACCAGCGACTATTGACTCCAAAAGAAAGGAAAGGAACTGCAAAAACAGAAATGGGGAGGGAAGGCGATGGATCAACGCTAGTGTCGACGGCACCGCCCCAGTCTCTCCACCTTTCCGCACAAAGAAACGAGTGCAAGAAAGTACCGTGCTACCGTCGCTCTCCCTGCCGTCCGCCCTGGCGTGACCCAAAACAAAATATACGCGCAAAACTCACCGCTCCCTTCTCGTCAGAATGATGAACGTTCGGAGATGACGGACTGGAGACGACACGTCCAGAGTTTGCGGCCGCCCGAGTCTCAGGAGCACCAGCTCGGGGGACAGTCTTCCGTACTTTCACCTGACGACCCCGAAGCCAATTGTATTTATGTAGAGAGAATATTCTGACTTTAACCACGTATCATCAATTCAATTCACTATCTTCATCTCTATTGATCCCTATATTGCAACGCTCTTAAACTCCTATTACCTACTGCCGAAAGCCTAGCTCCCTATCTGTTGGAATATAGGGATCGATAGAGACGAAGGTAGTGAACTGATTGATTGATACAACGTCGAAGGAAAAACATTCTCTCTATATACAACGCGCCTGAGGGACTCGCCAAGGGGAAAGGACGGAAGAC
>Ga0307508_10005648_pt1 | contig 11855 bp, 9 predicted proteins | sample 9_EM_MG_FD_203089 | JGI IMG/M metagenome (GOLD analysis project Ga0307508, IMG submission 203089) | Populus trichocarpa ectomycorrhiza microbial communities from riparian zone in the Pacific Northwest, United States - 9_EM | ecosystem: Host-associated > Plants > Roots > Unclassified | place...
AGCGCCGCGGTGTGGCCTTCTCGTTCGTCGAATCGGGCTTCGGCGCGGGCCAGTTCGTCTTCGTCCCTCTCTCCCTGATGCTCATCGACGCCTACGGCTGGAGCACCACGCTCGCCGTCGAGGGCGCGCTGCTGGTGGTCGTCGTGGGCCCGCTGATCGCGGTGCTGCTGCGCTCGGTGCCCGCCGACAAGGGCCTCGAACCGTACGGCGGCCCGGCCCCGGAGGAGAGCGAGGAGCAGCAGGCGGGCGGCTCCGGCCGTCAGGCACTGCGCTCCCCGCTGCTGTGGGGACTGCTGGCGCCGTACTTCGTCTGCGGGGTGACGACGACCGGTCTGATCGACACGCATCTGGTGCCGCTCGCCCATGACCACGGCAACTCCACCGCCGTGACCGGTGCGACCGTGAGCCTGCTGGCCGCCGCCAACATCACCGGAATCCTGGCGTCCGGCCCGCTGAGCGACCGCTACAGCTGGGCCCGCATCCTCGCGGTGCTGTACGGGCTGCGGGCGCTCTCCCTGCTCATGCCGGCGGCGCTGCCGCACGGCGGCTGGCTCGTGGCCTTCGGGGTGTTCTTCGGCCTGGTCGACTTCGCCACGGTGACCCCGACCCATCTCATCGCCACCCGCCACTTCCCGCCCGCCGCCCTGGGGTTGGTGTTCGGGATGCTGTCCATGGGCCACCAGCTCGGCTCCGCCGTCGGCTCGTATGTGCCGGGCCTGCTGTACGACCTGACCGGCGGCTACACCATCACCCTGGTCGGCTGTTCCGCCGCCCTGCTCGCCGGAACCGTCGTGTGCCTCGCCGCGCTGCCCGCGAGAAACGCGGCGCCGCCCCCCCCCGCCTGGCGGGTCGTCTTTGGAGCGCGCACCACACCTCAACTACCCTTCGTGCCGACCTGATTACTCAGCGCACGGAGAAGGTGGCAGAAACGATGGCCCGACACGCGTCCCCGAACACCCCGAACGCCCAGCGTGCCCTGGTCGCCCTCGCGACCGCGGGCGTGGCTCTCGGCGCAGGCGCGGGGGTGGCCGCCGCCGCGGACACCGAGCCCGTCGTCGACGTGATGCGTACGCGGCCCACCTCGCTCGGCAACGTCAACCCGCAGGCCGGGCTTCAGTCCCTCACGGGCACGGTCGGGTACGTCACCGGGCCGGTCGCCGGCCTCAAGCCGAACCCTCTCGCCGGTACCGGCGTCGACCCCCTGGACAACGGAGTGGGCACCCAGCTCGCCGACTTCCAGCCGGTTGCTTCGCAGATGCTGACCGGTCCTGTCGCGCAGGCCCAGTCGATCGGGAGCGTGCCGGTCGTGGGGCAGGCCTTGGGAGTGCTGGGGGGTTGAGGGGCGGGGGTTGTCCGGGGAACCGCGGACCATTGCCGACCGCGGGTTCGCCGTGGCTGGTCGCGCAGTTCCCCGCACCCCTACTGAGCGGCCTTCGGCCTGCTCAGTAGGAGGAGCCGCCCGCTCCCAGTGAACCCGTCGGATGCCAGACCGTCTTCGTCTCCAGGAAGGCCGTCAGGCGGTCCGTGCCCGGTGCTGCCGTCCAGTTGTCCACAGGCTGTGGACGGAGTACCCGCTTCAGGTTGTCCGCCGCGGCGATCTCCAGCTCCTTCGCCAGGACCTCGTCCGCGCCCGCGAGATCGATCGCATTGACGTCCTGGTGGGACGCGAGGGGCGTCGCGAGTTCCGCCGTACCGCCGGAGAGGACGTTGACGACACCGCCGGGGACGTCCGAGGTGGCCAGGACCTCGCCCAGGGAGAGGGCGGGGAGAGGTGACCTCTCGCTCGCCACCACCACCGCCGTGTTGCCCGTGGCGATCACCGGGGCGAGCACCGAGACCAGGCCCAGGAACGACGACTCCTGCGGGGCCAGGACGGCCACCACGCCCGTCGGCTCGGGGGAGGACAGGTTGAAGTACGGGCCCGCGACCGGGTTGCCGCCGCCGACCACCTGGGCGATCTTGTCGGTCCAGCCCGCGTACCAGACCCAGCGGTCGATCGTCGCCTCGACCTGCTCGGCCGCCTTGGACTTCGACAGACCCTCGGCGTCGGCGACCTCCTGGACGAACTGTGCCCTGCGGCCCTCCAGCATCTCCGCGACGCGGTAGAGGACCTGGCCGCGGTTGTACGCCGTCGCGCCGGACCAGCCGCCGAACGCCTTGCGCGCGGCGACCACCGCGTCACGGGCGTCCTTGCGGGAGGACCGCGGTGCGTTGGCCAGCCACTTGCCCTTCGAGTCCGTCACCTCGTACACCCGGCCGCTCTCGGAACGCGGGAACTTCCCGCCGACGTACAGCTTGTAGGTCTTGAACACACTGAGTCGCTCAGACATCGAGGTACGCCTCCAGGCCGTGACGACCGCCCTCGCGGCCGAAGCCCGACTCCTTGTAGCCGCCGAACGGCGAGGTGGGGTCGAACTTGTTGAACGTGTTGGACCAGACGACACCCGCACGGAGCTTGTTCGCCACGGCGAGGATCCGCGACCCCTTCTCGGTCCAGATGCCCGCCGAGAGGCCGTACTGGGTGTTGTTGGCCTTGGCGACGGCCTCGTCAGGGGTGCGGAAGGTGAGGACCGACAGCACCGGGCCGAAGATCTCGTCGCGGGCGATGGTGTGCGCCTGGGTGACGTTCGTGAAGAGCGTCGGGGCGAACCAGTAGCCGGAGGAGGGCAGTTCGCACTCCGGCGACCAGCGCTCGGCGCCCTCCGCCGAACCCTGCTCGACGAGCGAGGTGATCCGGGCCAGCTGCTCGGCGGAGTTGATCGCGCCGATGTCCGTGTTCTTGTCGAGCGGGTCGCCCAGACGCAGGGTGGAGAGCCTGCGCTTCAGCGAGTCCAGCAACTCGTCCTGGATGGACTCCTGGACCAGCAGGCGGCTGCCCGCGCAGCAGACCTGGCCCTGGTTGAAGAAGATCCCGGTGACGATCCCCTCCACCGCCTGGTCGATCGGGGCGTCGTCGAAGACGATGTTGGCGCCCTTGCCGCCCAGTTCGAGGGTGAGCTTCTTGCGGGTGCCCGCGACGGTCCGCGCGATCTCCTTGCCGACCGCCGTCGATCCCGTGAACGCGACCTTGTTGACGTCCGGGTGCGCGACGAGCGCGGCGCCCGCGTCGCCGTACCCGGGAAGGATGTTGACGACACCCTTGGGCAGGCCCGCCTGGCGGCAGATGTCCGCGAAGAAGAGCGCGGAGAGCGGGGTCGTCTCGGCGGGCTTGAGGACGACCGTGTTACCGGTCGCCAGCGCCGGGGCGATCTTCCACGCCAGCATAAGGAGCGGGAAGTTCCAGGGGATGACCTGCCCGGCGACACCCAGCGGACGCGGAGCGGCACCGTAGCCCGCGTGCTCCAGCTTGTCGGCCCAGCCCGCGTAGTAGAAGAAGTGCGCGGCGACCAGGGGGAGGTCGGCGTCGCGGGTCTCCTTGATCGGCTTGCCGTTGTCCAGGGTCTCCAGGACGGCCAGCTCGCGGCTGCGCTCCTGGATGATCCGGGCAATGCGGAACAGGTACTTGGCGCGCTCGGAGCCGGGCAGCGCGGACCACTTCTCGAAGGCCCTGCGGGCGGCCTTCACCGCACGGTCGACGTCCTCGGAACCGGCCTGGGCGACCTCGGACAGCACTTCTTCCGTGCTGGGGCTGACGGTCTTGAAGACCTTGCCGTCGGCGGCCTCGGTGAACTCGCCGTCGATGAACAGCCCGTAGGAGGGGGCGATGTCGACGACGGAGCGGGACTCGGGCGCCGGTGCGTACTCGAATACGGAAGCCATGATGATCAGTCCACCGTCACGTAGTCGGGGCCGGAGTAGCGGCCGGTGGCCAGCTTCTGGCGCTGCATCAGCAGGTCGTTGAGGAGCGAGGAGGCACCGAAGCGGAACCAGTGGTTGTCCAGCCAGTCCGAGCCGACGGTCTCGTTGACCAGCACGAGGAACTTCACGGCGTCCTTGGTCGTACGAATCCCACCCGCGGGCTTCACACCGACCTGGACACCGGTGGCGGCACGGAAGTCCCGTACGGCCTCCAGCATCAGCAGGGTGTTCGCGGGGGTGGCGTTGACCGCGACCTTGCCGGTCGACGTCTTGATGAAGTCGGCCCCGGCCAGCATGCCGAGCCAGCTCGCGCGGCGGATGTTGTCGTACGTCGACAGCTCGCCGGTCTCGAAGATGACCTTGAGCCGGGCGGCGGTCCCGCAGGTCTCGCGGACGGCGACGATCTCGTCGTACACCTTCATGTAGTTGCCCGAGAGGAACGCCCCGCGGTCGATGACCATGTCGACCTCGTCGGCGCCCGCGGCGACGGCGTCACGCACGTCGGCCAGCTTGACGTCGAGGGCGGCGCGGCCGGCCGGGAAGGCGGTGGCCACGGAGGCGACCTTCACGGAGGAGCCGGCGACGGCCTCCTTGGCGGTGGCCACCATGTCCGGATAGACACAGACGGCCGCGGTCGACGGAGTGCTCCGGTCGGTCGGGTCGGGACGGACCGCCTTGGCGCCGAGCGCCCGGACCTTGCCCGGGGTGTCCGCGCCTTCCAGCGTCGTCAGGTCGACCATCGAGATGGCGAGGTCGATGGCGTACGCCTTCGCGGTCGTCTTGATCGAACGGGTACCGAGCGAGGCGGCACGCGCCTCCAGGCCGACCGCGTCCACGCCGGGGAGCCCGTGGAGGAACCGGCGCAGCGTGCTGTCGGACGAGGTCACGTCCGTGAGCGGGTGTGCGGCTGATGCAGTGGTGGGCATGGTCACCAGACGAGCATATCTACGCGCGTAGCGGCTGTACAGCCCGGAAATCGGGGTTCGTACGGGGACGGGTGACCGCACCCACACACGGACCCCACCCCCACGGCGCTTAGGATCGCCCCCATGACGACCGCACCCCCGGAATCCAGGGACCGCATCTACCGCTCACCCATGGCACTGATCGGCGGCTTCCTCCTCCTCGTCATCATCGGCTGGCTCGGCATCGACGCCGTCACCTCCGGCACCGGCCGCACCCCGTGGCTCGCCCTCGCCGCCCTGATCCTCATCGTGCCGCTGGTGTCCGCGTTCACGCTCCGCCCCGCGGTGTTCGCGAACAACGACCGCCTGCGCATCCGCAACCCGTTCCGCGTGATCGTCGTGCCCTGGGGCGAGGTCGAGACCCTGCGCTCCAGCTACTCGAACGAGGTGCTCACCAAGTCCGGCACCAAGTACCAGCTGTGGTCGATCCCGGTCTCCCTGCGCGGCCGCAAGAAGGCGGCCCGCCAGACGGCCCGCCAGGCCGCGGGTGGCCGTCCCGGCCGGGGCCTCGGCATGTTCGGCGGCGGCATGCGCATGGACGCCTTCGGCGGCCGCGAGTCCGTCCCGGAGGGGCCCACCCGTGCCGAGACCGACAAAATCATGGACGACCTCCGCGAGCTCCTTGAGGCCCGCGGGAAGGCGGACACGTCCCAGGGCGAGGTCACCGTCCGCTGGGCCTACGAAATCGCGGGCCCGGCGGTCACGGGGGCGATCCTCCTCACGATCCTCCTCGCCCTGACCTGACCTGACCTGCCTGGTAATGCCGGGTTCGGTTGTATGCCGGGTGCGGGTGCGTTGTGGCTGGTCGCGCAGGTCCCCGCGCCCCTAGGTGGGACATCGGCAGCCTTGTTTTGCCGTTAGCTGGGTGGGGGTGCTGTTGCGCAGTTCCCCGCGCCCCTGGGTGGGTGCAGATACCCGGCGCCCGCCAGGATGGGCCGTTGGCCGCCGACGGCGCGTCGGGGACGGGGTGGGGGGTGTCCGCCCGCAGCGGCCGGCGTCCGTTATCCAGTACATCTCGATCGACAGCTACCGCCGGACGGAGGACGGATACCCCCCACCCCGGCACCGACCCACCCACCGGACCTGTATGCGCTACCCAAGCCCCCACCGGAGCCGCAGCTGCGCCGCAGGCATTCAGGGGCGCGGGGAACTGCGCACAACGCCCGCCCCCACCGCACCCGCACAGGCGCCGCAGGCTACGGCGGACCCGTCCACACCAGAACCATGTACGCGCCCCAGTACACCGACCCCAACACCGCCACCGCCAGTGCCCGATAGCGGCGGCTCGCGCGAGCCAAGTGCAGGGCGAGAGGGAGGAGAAGAGGAAACGCCGGCAGGAGATACCGGGCGCGAGGAAAGTACACGCCCCCGCTGCCGAGAACGATCACCAGGGTGACGCCCGTGAACACCAGGAGCGGCACAGGCTGCCGGTCCCAGACCGACAGGACGAACAGCACCACCGACGCCAGCAGCACCCCCGTCACCAGCACCAGAAACAGATCAGGCGACGAGTCGTACATCAACAGCCGCCGAAACGACCGCAGAGTCTCCACACCCCCATCCACCTCGTTCCGCCACGTCCGCTGCACCGCGAAGTACCCGTCCCACCGCCCCAACCGCAGCCCCACCCAGCCGACATACCCGCACCACCCGAGCGGCGCGACCACCGCGGCCACCAGAGCACGCGGACGGCGCCACGACAGCACGCACGTCACCGACACTGCGGCCACCACCGCGATCCCCGTCGGCCGGGTCAGCCCGGCCAGAACCGCGAGCCAGGCCGCGGTGAGCGGACGGTCGGTGAGCAGTGCGTACAGAGCCCACGCGGCGCATGCCGTGAACAGGGACTCCGTGTAACCCATCCACTGCACGAGCCCCACCGGGAACGCGGCCCACAGCACGGTCAGCAGAACGCCGACGCGACGACCGTGCAGCCGGTCACCGACGGCGAAGACACCCCAGGCCGCGACCAGCGAGGCGGCGACCGCGAGACACAGACCGGTGGTGGCGCGGCTGCCCGGGGTGACCGCCGCGACGGCCTTGACCAGCACCGGGTGGAGCGGGAAGAAGACCAGGTTGTTCCCGCCGTCCATGCCGCCGAGCGCACGGGCGTAGCCGCGATCGGCGATGCCCAGGTAGTACTCGGCGTCCCACTGAGCCGCCAGGACCGGCCAGACACCGTGCCCCTGACGGTGGGCCCAGACGGAGAGCAACAGCAGCCCCAGGACGCGTACGCCGACGTAGGCGAGGAGCGCCTTCAGCACAGCGGGGACGCGAGGGACGTCCGGGGCGGTGGCCGCTCGGTGAGGGGTCGGCCGGAGGACGGTCGAGGACACGGTGACGAGGCTCCAGAACTGGCTCGGGGGCACTTCGCGTCCACCGTTGCCCGGGCGCCGACGCAGGACGTGGAGCCGAGGTCAGCAGCCGTACCTAAATCACCCGATGGGGTGCTCCGCCGCATGATCCTGCGAAGCCGGAGCCGCCCCTCGGCTCAGATACCGGCCGCCGCCGACAGGTCCCGCTTGATCGCGGCCAGCAGGTCGTCCGCGGTGGCGCGGGCCGCCGGAAGACCGGCGTGCGTGGCGACGGGGACCACGACCTCCAGGTAGCACTTCAGCTTCGGCTCGGTACCGCTCGGCCGGACGATGACCCGCGCGCCGGTGAGCGTGTAGCGCAGACCGTCCGTGGGCGGCAGCCGGTCCGTGCCCCGCGTGAGGTCCTCGGCCGCGGTGACGGCGAGCCCCGCGAGCTCGGTCGGAGGCCGCTCACGCAGCCGCTCCATCGCGCGGGCGATCACCGACAGGTCCTCGACACGGACCGCGAGCTGGTCGGTGGCGTGCAGGCCGTGCTCTACGGCGATGTCGTCGAGGAGGTCGAGGAGCGTGCGCCCCTGCTCCTTGAGCCCGGAGGCGAGCTCCGTGATGAGGAGGGCCGCGGTGATGCCGTCCTTGTCCCGTACGCCCTCCGGGTCCACGCAGTAGCCGAGGGCCTCCTCGTAGCCGTAGCGCAGCCCTTCGACGCGGGCGATCCACTTGAAGCCGGTGAGGGTCTCCTCGTACGGCAGTCCCGCCTTCTCGGCGATCCGGCCGAGGAGGGAGGAGGAGACGATCGACTCGGCGAAGGTGCCGCGGGCGCCGCGGTTCACGAGGTGGGTGGCGAGCAGGGCGCCGACCTCGTCGCCGCGGAGCATGCGCCAGCCGCCGGCCTCGGGGACGGCGACGGCACAGCGGTCGGCGTCGGGGTCGTTGGCGATGATCAGATCCGGCTCGGTCTCCCGCGCCTTCGCGAAGGCGAGGTCCATCGCGCCGGGCTCCTCCGGGTTGGGGAACGCGACGGTCGGGAAGTCCGGGTCGGGGTCGGCCTGTTCGGCGACGAGCTCCGGGGCCGGGAAGCCGGCGCGGGCGAAGGCGGCGAGGAGGGTGTCCTTGCCGACGCCGTGCATCGCGGTGTAGACGGTGCGGGCGGTGCGGGGGGAGTCGGCGGCGAGTACGGCGTCCGTGCGGGCCAGGTAGGCGTTCAGGACCTCGTCGCCCAGGGTCTCCCAGCCGGCGTCCGGGCGGGGGACGTCGTGCAGGCTGGCGACCGCGTCGATCTCGGCGGCGATCTCCGCGTCGGCGGGCGGGACGATCTGGGAGCCGTCGCCGAGGTAGACCTTGTAGCCGTTGTCGCGGGGCGGGTTGTGGCTGGCGGTGACCTCCACGCCGGCGACGGCGCCGAGGTGCCGTATGGCGTACGCCAGGACGGGGGTGGGGAGGGGGCGGGGGAGGACCGCTGCCTTCATGCCCGCGCCTGTCATCACGGCCGCGGTGTCGCGGGCGAAGTCGGCGGACTTGTGGCGGGCGTCGTAGCCGATGACGACGAGGCCGCCGCGTTCTCCCTTGGCGTCGAGGTAGGCGGCGAGGCCGGCCGCCGCGCGGATGACGACCGAGCGGTTCATGCGCATCGGGCCGGCGCCGAGTTCGCCTCGGAGGCCGGCGGTGCCGAACTGGAGGGTGCCGCTGAAGCGTTCGGCGAGCTCTTTGACGTCCCGGGCGTCGATGAGCTTGGCGAGTTCCTCACGGGTGTCCGCGTCGGGGTCCTCGGCCAGCCACGCCTCGGCCCGTGCGATGAGATCGTCGTGCACGTCGGGTTCAACCTCTCGGTTCGTCTCGGTTCGGGTTCGGGAAGTTTCTCGCCCCCGCCGCCCCTACCCGTCCCATCCTTCTGGGGCTCCGCCCCAGACCCCGCTCCTCAAACGCCGGAGAGGCTGATTTCAGCCCGTCCGGCGTCTGAGGACGAGGTCCTTCGGGCCGAAGCGGGGGTCTGGGGGCGGCAGCCCTCAGGGACGGGACGGGTAGGGGCGGCGGGGGCGAAAACAGTCCGCGGAGGCTACAGCCGGCCCAGCACCTGGGCCAGCAGCGACCCCATCCGCGTAGCGCTGTCGCGGCCGGCCTGGAGGACCTCCTCGTGGTTCAGGGGCTCGCCCGTCATCCCCGCGGCGAGGTTCGTCACCAGGGAGATACCCAGCACCTCGGCCCCCGCCTCACGCGCCGCGATCGCTTCCAGCACCGTGGACATGCCCACCAGGTCCGCCCCGATCACCCGGGCCATCCGGATCTCGGCCGGAGTCTCGTAGTGCGGGCCGGGGAACTGGGCGTAGACCCCCTCCTCCAGCGACGAGTCGATCTCCTTGCACAGGGCCCGCAGCCGGGGCGAGTAGAGATCCGTGAGATCCACGAAGTTCGCGCCGACGATGGGAGACGTCGCCGTGAGATTGATGTGGTCGCTGATCAGGACCGGCTGCCCGGGACGCATGCCCTCGCGCAGCCCTCCGCACCCGTTCGTCAGCACGATCGTCTTGCAGCCGGCGGCGACGGCGGTACGCACCCCGTGCGCGACGGCGGCGACACCGCGGCCCTCGTAGTAGTGCGTACGGCCGAGGAAGACCAGCGCCCGCTTCTCACCGATCTTGTACGAGCGGATCGTGCCGCCGTGCCCCTCCACCGCCGGCGGCGGGAATCCGGGCAGCTCGGTGACCGGGAACTCGGCGTCGGGGGCACCGAGTGCGTCCACGGCCGGGGCCCAGCCTGAGCCCATCACGAGGGCGACGTCGTGGGTCTCGGCACCGGTCAGTTCGCGCAGGCGCGAGGCGGCGGCGTCAGCGGCGGCATGGGGGTCGCCCTGGATGTCGTCCGGAAGAAGAGATGCGTTCACGCGGATGAGCGTAGCCGCTCAGGGCCTACGCGCGTAGATGACAGAGCCAACGGGATGGCGATCGTTGTCTTGTCGTTTCCAACCAAGGCCGCCCGTTCAGCACGGGCGCTTGCGCAGCTCCATCACATAGTCGTGCGGCGCCCCCGCCGACTCCGCCGCGTCCGCGACCTCGCCCAGATAGCGGGCGGAGGGCAGACCGCCCTCGTAGCCGTCGAGGACGTACGTCCAGGCCTGCTCCTCGCCCTCCAGCGTGTGGACGCGGATCCGCATCCGGCGGTAGATGTCGAGGCCGACACCCTCCCAGCGGTCCATCGACTCCTCGTCGGGCGGGGCGATGTCGTACAGCGCGACGAAGACCTGGGACAACGGGTCCTCGACGATCGTCGCGAGCGCGCCCTCCCAGCCCATGTGCTCGCCCCCGAAGGTCAGCCGCCACCCGTTCAGCCACCCCGTGGCACGCATGGGCGAGTGCGGGGCGCGGCGGGTCATCAGCCGCGCGTCGAGGTTTCCGGCGTAGGCGGCGTAGAGCGACATGTGTCGAGAGTACGGCAGCCGCATCGGCCGTCTCTCCCGTAACAGTGGCGTCTCGGGACGCCCCCCAGGCCGTGGCACCCCGGGACGTGCGGGACAATGGGGCATGTGACTCGGATCGTGATCATCGGTGGCGGACCCGGCGGATACGAGGCGGCCCTGGTGGCCGCCCAGCTCGGCGCGGAGGTGACCGTCGTCGACTGCGACGGTCTGGGCGGAGCGTCGGTCCTGACCGACTGCGTGCCGTCGAAGACCCTTATCGCTACGGCCGAGGTGATGACCACCTTCGACTCGTCGTACGAAGAGCTCGGCATCATCGTCGCCGACGACACCCCACCGCTGGAACAGGCGGCCCGGGTGGTCGGGGTGGACCTCGGGAAGGTCAACCGGCGTGTGAAGCGGCTCGCGCTGGCCCAGTCCCACGACATCACCGCCTCCGTGACCCGCGCCGGCGCCCGGGTGCTGCGCGGGCGTGGCCGCCTCGAGGGCATGCAGGCCCTCGACGGGTCGCGGAAGGTCGTGGTGCGGGCCGCCGACGGGACCGAGGAGACCCTCGTCGCCGACGCCGTGCTCATCGCGACCGGCGGCCACCCCCGCGAGCTGGACGACGCGCAGCCCGACGGCGAGCGCATCCTCAACTGGACCCAGGTCTACGACCTCACCGAGCTCCCCGACGAGCTCATCGTGGTCGGTTCCGGTGTCACCGGTGCCGAGTTCGCCGGCGCCTACCAGGCCCTCGGCTCCAAGGTCACCCTGGTCTCCTCCCGGGACCGGGTGCTGCCGGGCGAGGACCCGGACGCCGCCGCCGTACTGGAGGACGTCTTCCGTCGCCGTGGCATGAACGTCATGGCCCGCTCCCGCGCCCAGTCCGCCAAGCGGGTCGGCGACCGCGTCGAGGTCACCCTCGCCGACGGCCGGGTCATCACCGGCTCGCACTGTCTGATGGCGGTCGGCGCGATCCCCAACAGCGCCGGGATGGGCCTGGAGGAGGCGGGCGTCAAGCTGCGCGAGTCCGGGCACATCTGGACCGACAAGGTCTCGCGGACCAGCGCGCCGGGCGTGTACGCCGCCGGTGACGTGACCGGGATCTTCGCCCTCGCGTCCGTCGCCGCCATGCAGGGCCGCATCGCCATGTACCACTTCCTCGGCGACGCGGTGGCCCCGCTCAACCTCAAGACGGTCTCCTCCAACGTCTTCACCGACCCCGAGATCGCCACCGTCGGCTACTCCCAGGCCGACGTCGACGGCGGCAAGATCGACGCCCGGGTCGTCAAGCTCCCCCTGCTGCGCAACCCGCGCGCCAAGATGCAGGGCATCCGCGACGGCTTCGTCAAGATCTTCTGCCGCCCGGGTACCGGGATCGTCGTC
>Ga0307508_10005649_pt1 | contig 11854 bp, 10 predicted proteins | sample 9_EM_MG_FD_203089 | JGI IMG/M metagenome (GOLD analysis project Ga0307508, IMG submission 203089) | Populus trichocarpa ectomycorrhiza microbial communities from riparian zone in the Pacific Northwest, United States - 9_EM | ecosystem: Host-associated > Plants > Roots > Unclassified | place...
AATTATCGAATTGAGGGAAAGGCTATTGGATCTTTTACCAATTATATAATATTATTTAGATAATTAATCTAGAGACGCGTTGGGGGTCTAAAACATTTGTGGTGGCACTTGTGGCTAATGTACGTGGCTAATTCCAAGGCGGCGATGGAATCCTCTCGATGATCCCTACCTGACCAGGTGAAGCGTGTTTCTCCTGCGCCTCTGGATCGCCGTCAATAATCATTTTTTTCTCTCTCTCTCATCCTAAGAAACGTGTTGTCCCTCAGAAAAGTTCAATACAACCATTTAATTAGTTTTGTCTTCATATTTGATCCTTGGTTTTTTTATTAGTATTTATTTTATTTGAAATAATTTATATAAAAAAATTGTTTTTAATTTCATTCCCCATGGATTTTTTTTTTATCTTTTAAATTTGATCCTTAAAAAATTCAATACAACCCTTTCGATTGGTTTTATTTTTCCAAATTTGGTCCCTGGTCTTTTTATTAGTATTTTTTTTATTTGAAATATGTTATAAAATTAGATTTTGTTTTTTAATTTCACCACAATGGATTTTTTTAATATGTTTAATTTGGTCCTCATTCTTTTAATTTTTATTTGTTTTATTTAAAATGGTTTATAGAATTAGTTTGTTTTTCGATTTTATCCTCCTAAGATTGTTTTTCCTATCAAATTTTTTAACTTTAAAATTTTTTTTCCTATCAACAAATAAAAGGAACAACTAAAATTAACAAATTTCAGTTTCCAATTAAATAAATAATGAAATTGAAAAACATGTTTTTTATTAATAGACTCGTTTTTTTTTGTTTTTTTATTCAAATTATTTTTTTTAGTTTTTAAATTTTTTTAGTGTGCTAATATCAAAAATAAATTTTAAAAAATAAAAAAAATATTATTTTAATATATTTTCAAGTAAAAGATACTTTGAAAATCAAATTTTAATTTTATAATAATATTTTTTTTTATTTAATGTTTACAGGGCCGGCGAAGAGGGATCCCTTCGCTTGAAAGGTACAACTCGACTTTCACAATGTCTTCTTACTATGAAACTAAGCACCATAGAAGCTACAGAAAAAACAAAAATAAATAAATGAAAGGTTGATAACACAAAAATGCCAATTTTGGGTTTCATTGGACAGTTTTTAAGATTCCTTTTCGTCACCTTCTTTGTCCCTTCCAAGCATAGGCATGTCTAGGGGAGGTCTAGGGATGCCGGAATAATGATCCCTCTTCCCTGAAAAGGGTGATCTCTGCCGTTAAAAGACCGATCCCAATGATATCTTTCAGAACGACAAACTTTCATACATTGGTTTTGTATTTGTTTTTGTTTTTTATTCAAAATAGGGATAATTTTGCTTCTTAAAAGGATCGTCCTCTCATTCAAGCTAAAATTCAACTTTTTTATGCATTAAAAATATATCAAATATCAAGTGCTGTAAATTTTATGGCTGGATACTTATCTCATCGTTAATTTTATGATTTTACAAAATTAATTAAGATGTACGAAAAGTAATTCATACGCACATAATTACTAAAAAATTAAAAAAAAAAACCTCAAACATGTAACAAGCATGGAAAAAAAAAATAACCAATGTAGCTTCTTAGATCATTTGCAAGGCATTATTTAATTGCATACATATTACAAGATTTGGAGTGTATATGCACAGTCAAGCAACTATGATTTATTTAAGTTTTTTTATTTTTTTTAATCGAATCCTCATGTGGATCCAATTAGATAAAAGTAGGCTTAAAATGACTGTAAACACACCAAATTAAAAAAATAAATGATTGAAATGTTAAATAATAAGAAAACAATGGGCCTACTTCCATATTATCAATAATTTTTATTTTAGTATAAAATTTTATTTTATTTATTTTTCAATATTTGGATTTGTAAGAAGAGAAAGAAGTTGTTTAAACACAACAAGAAAAGATAAAGTTGTCAATTTGGTCACTTTTCAATTAAGAGACTCGTTGTTCTTGGTGTCAACGGATTTTATTTGAAAAGAAAAATTTGATGGTGGTGGTTTTTTTTCTCTAGACATCCATAAAAATGGATATTGAGCTCAATTTAAATATTTTTTATTCGTTTGATTTTTGTTTTTTTAAAAAAAAATTAGGATGTTTTGGGGTTATTAGATGGTTTGGAGAGGTTTTTATAGTGTTTTATGTGAAAATGAGTTGAAAATCCCAAAAAACATCCCTTTCTATTTTCTCGGTCACCATAATGATGGCTAGAATCTAGTTGTATAACCTATCAAACAACATGTCGTCTGTTACTTTTTTTATATAAAAAAAAAAAAACAAGAGGAAGACCTTAAAACAACAACAATAATAATAATAAAAAACATAGCTTGGGTGCATGAGATTGTCTCAGGCCCAAACACCTAGGCTTTTTAATGGCCCAGGTGCGTTAGGCCACACATCTTATCTTTTTTTTTTTTAATTTCATCCTTAAAATTAGGTTTTTATTGGGTTTTTTATTGTTTTTTTATTTTATCATTCAACATTTAATTGATTTTGAATTGGTTTTTATATTTTATTATCATATAATTAAATAAAAAAATTTATTAAACTCAGTAGGGTTCATAATCTAGAACACAATGTCCACTTCTATAAGCAAACTTACGAGTATTATATGATATTAGGATAAAATATACAATAAAACCAAAAATTTTAAGAAATTTGTAATTAGGTGAACTCCCAAATTATTTCTCAAAAAAACTAGTATTATTCAACACATGTGTGGACATTCTATTAATCAAATAACACGTTATTGCAAGAGCATATAACCAAAATCAAAAAGGAAATTAGCATGAGCCAACAAGGTGAGACCATCAACTAAATGATTGATTTTTCTTTCTGAGACTCAATTATGTTCATGTTTATGTGGGCATGCAATCCTATTGAATACCATGTTGTTGTAAATACTTGTTTACATTTCTATACTTTTTATCTCTGATTTGATTGTAAAGTCTTTAACTTTTTATTAAATTTTATTTTAATTATTAAATAAAAATTAAAAAAAATATCTTATAAACATGTCTTTTTTCTTGAATTAGATAAATTCATGAAATCTTAAAAAATCTTCAATAAATACCACAAATTAAACTTCTCTATGAAAATAATTAACAAGGGCTAGTCCTCAAATACCTGAATGCATTAAGTCTAATGATTCAATTGTAATAGAACCTGTACTAAACTAAGTAAACCTGCTCATAATTTTTAAGCAATAATATTATATTATATAATATATATAATCATACCTTATTTTATAGAACCTTATTTTATAATATATATAATCATACCTTATATAATAGAACCTGTACTAAACTAAGTAAACCCATGGTTATTTTTAACCTTCACAATGTTAATTTTTTTACCATTGCATTCCTGTATTTAGGACTTTATATTATATATATATATATATATATATATATATATAATCATACCTTATTATATAAAAATAAGACCTGATTATAGATTAGGTAAGCGACAAGACAAGAAAATAATCTCAAACTCCAACGCATCCACGGGATAAGATGCATGAGGCATCGACACATCGAATAATTTCTCTTTATTTTATTAGATAATTTGTAAAGATTTTATGCAATTTTTTTTTCCGCTATTTTCATTTTCTATAAATTGCTACACTCCCCCCACTCACTTTCTGTATTCTCTAACTGCTCACTTACCACTCTTTCTCTGTGTCTTCTCTCAGTCTTCAAGATGAGAGCAAAGGCATTGCCATTCTTGATGTTATTTCTCAGTATTACTCACTGTATCTCCCATGCAGCAGAACTCAATGGACCTTCAAAGCAGTCAGAGACCATTAGTTTCGGAACAGCCGGAGGGCTGAGACAGGGCTTCCCTGAGGGGTTTGTCTTTGGAACTGCTACTTCTGCTTATCAAGTTGAAGGCATGGCTGACAAGGATGGTCGTGGGCCTAGCATTTGGGATGCCTTTGTCAAAATTCCTGGTAATAATAATATGTTCTGGTGTTTGGTTGCTTCATTAAAAAAAATTAATGTTTTTTCTTTAATGGCAATGATGTTTTTGTTGGCTTAAGGCAACAGCTAGTGATAAAAGTTAAAAACTTAATATTGAGGCTTTAGATTATTTTGTTTTGGTAATAATATGAAATGAAATGTTGATGTTTGGGAGCAGGGATCGTTGCCAATAATGCTACAGGGGAAGTGTCAGTGGACCAGTATCACCGCTACAAGGTAGGTCCTGCTCCTGTCCGTCCTTAACCTTTCTTACTACTAAGGAAATCCCCTTGATTGAGCTTCCATTTTGATTTTAATTTCAGCATTTTGGATCACTGCATTGCTAAGAATGAGGAGAATGCCCCAAAAATATGAACATCTAGCATACTGTTACTAAACATTACTATTACATTATTATAACTAGTGTAACTTTCATATCTGCAGATTTTAAATTGTGGAGTTCTGATGGCATTAAATGTCCATTCTTGGTTGCATCTGATTTCTATCAAGTTTCTCCCATTCAGGACACATGCTAGATCTAAACTCTTCCATTCATGTTGCAGGAAGATGTAGATATCATGAAAAAGTTGAACTTCGATGCATACCGGTTCTCGATTTCATGGTCCAGAATTTTCCCTGGTAATTGTTTCATCTGCATTTTCTATTAAATTCAAATTTTGTTTGCGAGTTTGTATCGTTGGATTTCCTAGCCTTCTTTGACTTCTTTGATGTAGATGGAGCTGGAAAAGTGAATTGGAACGGAGTTGCATACTATAATAGGTTGATCGACTACATGATCGAAAGAGGTATGCTTTTCTATGAAATTTTAAATGAGATGTATGTTGATTTCCAACTAATTGCTTTCACATTTATCAAGATATAGGGATATAATTTATGTCCATGAATATTTTGTAGGCATTACTCCATATGCGAATCTTTATCACTATGATCTTCCGCTAGCACTTGAGAAGAAGTATAATGGATTGTTGAGTAACCAAGTAGTGTAAGTATACAGTCACTAAGAACTAATGTTTCCCCATGTATAGTTTTTACCTTACATGTATTTTATATTTTGGCGAATTGAGAATGATTGTTTCTGGGGATTATGTTTTTGAGCAATCATCTTTAATAGATTGAAATTAGATAAATGCTTCGGGCTCTGCAGGAAAGACTTTGCCGATTATGCAGACTTCTGTTTTAAGACCTTTGGAGATCGAGTAAAGAATTGGATGACATTCAATGAACCTAGAGTGGTGGCTGCCCTTGGATATGATAATGGATTCTTTGCTCCTGGAAGGTGTTCCAAAGCATTTGGGAATTGTACAGTCGGCAATTCTGCAACAGAGCCTTATATTGTTGCTCATCATTTGATTTTATCTCATGCAGCTGCTGTTCAGAGATATCGCGAAAAGTATCAAGTAATTTAGCATTTGTTCTTTTATTTTGAATGGGATGGAATTCATTTATTCGATGGAACAATATGTTATAGCTTGTCCCTTTTTTTTATTTTACATTGCAGGAAAAACAAAAGGGAAGGATTGGAATTCTCTTGGATTTTGTTTATTACGAACCTCTTACCAGATCAAAAGCTGACAACTTAGCAGCTCAAAGAGCAAGAGATTTTCATGTTGGATGGTAAAAATTCATTACTGCTTAGTAATGCAAGAAATTCTCCCTCTTTATTTCATTTCAGTGATCGGTGCGGGGTAATTGAGGATCACATACACTTTCCCAGGGTGACCTAAAGTTGACCTTCTTGGTCAATGCTTTTGACCATGGAGATAAATTATCACCAAAATGTAGTTGATGAGCTAAAATTTGAAAACCACAGTAGCATGCTGCATGCATCTTTGAAAATGGCTTAAAATTTGATGCATTTAGCTGACACATTTTGAAGAACTTGCATCTTACTGTCATCGATCATGGGCTATCTGAAATTTATTTTAAGCACTTAGATTGTTGGTGAAAGTATATCTAAAGAATGTACCTAGAAAAGAATATGAAAGTATGGTTGAAACTTGGGATACATATTTTTCCACAAAAGTAAGGGGAGTGAGATACTTTCAAGGGCATTCCAGTTGCATTACACATTCATATGGTAAAGTCAACAAACCTTATGATATAATTCAGACATCTTGATAGCTTAAAAAAAATCATGTCACGCTGGTTTTGGCTTCATGCAGGTTTATTCATCCTATTGTATATGGTGAATATCCGAAAACAATGCAAAATATTGTCGGGAGTAGGCTACCTAAGTTTACAGAAGAAGAAGTCAAGATGGTGAAGGGCTCAATGGATTTTGTGGGAATCAACCATTATACTACTTACTACATGTATGATCCACATCAGTCCAAACCAAAGAACTTGGGCTACCAGCAAGACTGGAATGCTGGATTTGCTTGTAAGAAACTCTTGCCCTCCTTTCTCTCTTAAATAGTGGAACGTCGAAGTTCATTTACTCCTTCAGTCACTAAAGTGCAGTGTCTTATGAATCTTGCAGATAAGAAGAAGGGAGTGGAAATTGGTCCAAGAGTAAGTTCTTCCCACACAAGTTAACAATGCATGAGCTATGGGTTTGGGTTTATTTCATATGAGTAATTGGACATTTGCAGGCAAATTCTTATTGGCTTTATAATGTACCATGGGGTATGTACAAGGCTGTGATGTACATCAAAGAGCGCTATGGAAACCCTACAATGATACTGTCTGAAAATGGTATGAGCTACTACTATACGTCATGATTTCTTATTTAAGCCATGTTGTAACTTGTTATGGGCTTGTTTGACCCTTTTAATATGAGAATTTTTTTTTATAAAAAAAATCTTATGCAGGGATGGATGATCCTGGTAATCTCACACGTTCCAAAGCAATGCAAGACACCACTAGAATTGGCTACTACAAGGCCTATTTGTCTCAACTGAAGAAAGCAGCTGATGATGGAGCCAATTTGGTTGGGTACTTTGCTTGGTCATTACTTGACAACTTTGAATGGAGATTAGGCTACACTTCAAGATTTGGAATTGTGTATGTTGATTACTCCAACCTTAAGAGGTACCCAAAAATGTCTGCCAATTGGTTCAAGCATCTCCTAGAGCGGAACAAACATTAAGCTGGCAGGCTTTCTTTGATTTAGTTGTCTGGAAAACAATGTTCTTGCAATAAAGCTATTGAGATCTTCGTTTTCTGGCTCCTTTTTTGATTTACGATTGTTCAGTGGTGTTTAAATTTCAGACATTTGCAGAACACCTTAACCTATCAAGAACATAAAAATTGCAGAAAGTCCACAAGCATGGCTTTGGTAATTGTACTGGATTGCAAAATTAAGTGGTGTTTTTCAGAACGTATTGTGTTAACTGTGAATGATAATGAAAATTTATCCTCGTATCTCCATAAGCAACCAGAACATCAAATTCAGCTCTTATCAACCAGGCTCAAACTGCAAATGTCATGTGTAGACCCCCGCCCTTGGTGGACAACAATGGGACAAGCTCTCTTGACCTTGTCGCCTAAACAGTTTAATCTCTAATTCACATCTTAAAGCCAATTTTTCTCTGGCCTATTTCAGGACTTCAATGAAAAATGAAATCCAACCAAGGCTTCTGAAAGATACCCAGAAAATGGGCAATCAATCATAAACAAAGAGATTGAAAGGTTACGCTCGAGAAAAGAAATTCAAAATAGTATTCTTCGTGTTCTCCAGACTCATGTGCTTGCTTCTCTTTGCCTTTTCATTTTTACCCTTTCCATTAGAAGTCATTTTAGGCATGGAATTCACATTTTCTTGGGACTCGGCAACACACAAGTTGTCTGAGTTTTCTGCCTTGGTTACCACTGAAGCTTGTGCAGTAATGCTGGCTCCCTGATCTGAGTGAACTTTGTTGAGTTTTCTTTTCTTGGGAGGACTTTTATCATGAACCTCTGACTGGATGTCATCGGGAGTGGCCCATGGTATATTCATCTTTTCATGGTCAATCACAACTGAGATTTGTCCAGTGCTGCTATCTTTCTGGTCCAAGTTGATTTCTTCAACTTGTTGAATCCTGAATGGGTTCTTAGGAACTTTCAGTGGAACATCATTGGGAACCATTGCTGTTTCTGTAATATTAACTTTAGGTGGCGAGATTAGTTTCTGAAGTGCTAGAGCTTCGCTGATATACATACTTTCAGTGGAAAGTGGCTCCTGCTTCAGTACCATACCTGGTACAATAAACTCAGTGTAAAATTATGCAGTTTTCAAGTGTCTGTATCAATAAAGGTCAAGTGGGGTTAAAAAACTTGCCTGAACTGTCTCCTTCAGATTTATAGGAAAGAAAGGCCATCGAGCTGTTCATCTGTATGGATACAACATTAGCTTTGGGTTTCTGAAGTTGAGAAGGATTTTGAATGAAAATAGGGTCTGGAAGACGTCCAGGACTTCGAAAACAAGCAAAGGCCTCCATGGTTGTTGGATCCAAGTTCCCTTCAGCAATTGCAGTTGCTACGGAAGGAGGAATTTCTCTGGAGTCATTTGCAATCAGTCAAGGAAAAAAAATTGCACTCCAGACACAAGCACACAATATGCACAGGTTTATACGGGTAGATTAGCATTGCTAAGGTCAAATACGCCCAATATGCAGCCAGCATCCAGAACTCTCCAAGTGTTCATCCCAGACAAAACAATACAGTTCTTTTTTAAATACAACCTCGATGAATTTACTAAAGCATCTGTGCCGTGGCCGAGAACATCTTGGGTTTTGAAGGCTACAGTTCTTTATGCTTGACATGGAAGTGCAAGCTGAAACAGGAGCTGTAGAACTTTCAGAAATAGTATTCGCTCAATTAAAACAGGATACGGTCCAAGGAAATCCAGCTTCCCTTCCAAAGATTCCAGTAAATTTTGAGGGACAGGCTTCATGTGTTCCAGTCTCTTATTGTTCGAATCATATCTGCGTCAAATGCCAAAAAAAAAAGGGTCAGTCCATAAGTATATGCAGCGAGAAAATGAGCAACGAGTGATAGATCATTTTAGCAACTTAAAATTGAAAGACAACAAGGATGAGGAAATAAATCATTTGGAATAATTAGTTTTGCAATCTACACACATTCTGGCGTGCTGGAAAACTGCTAGAGCCTCTATGAAAGATTTTGAATAATCTTCAGGCATTTGTCGACCTTTCTCCAACTTCAAAACTGATAAAACCTGAAAGTATGCCATCAAATATAAGCTTTCAAAAGAAACTGATTAGTTAGAAGCGTCAGTTGGATAAATGTTTAACTCCATGGCAGAGTAAAACCATACAAAAGTTCACAAGGTTGTCATCGATAAGGCTCCTTTTTTGGGTAGCAGATGCAATATCTCCTTGACCAAAAAAAATGCCAGACAAAATAAGTGGGCAGTACAATAAACTGGTTGCAAACCAAACCAGATGTGCTTTTCAAGGCTCATACATGATCAACTCTCAGCTAGTGAGATGAGAAATGTTTTGGGGAAAAGAACCAAACCATAAAATTCAACCGTATTTTTCCTGTCTTGGCTCAAATAATATTCAGAAAAAGGGTAGGGTACGAGAAAGAGAAGTCTAGAAACAATGATATGCTTCCCCAAAGAACCACAGGAAGAGTGAATAATTAGAAGTTCATTTTCTCTAGCCAGACAGGAAAAAAAAAAATAAAGAGATTCCAGATATCTTTTCAGATGCTTTAACATGTTTTCATAACTAAATAGAGAAAAACAGACAAATTTAGATGTTATTATAAAATGAATAAATAAACTGCTGTCGTTAAAACTAGCATAGATAGAAACCATCTAAAACACAAGTTTTTCTTGCTATCACTGCATTCTGTTGTTTCCTGCTCCTCCTTTCATTTGTTTTCAGTAGAACTCAGATTCAAGGCAGGAACCTTGCACAATATTGTTACCTCAACAGCTACTATAAGCTCAACAAACATTTTCTGAATAATTTAAAGTTCATTTTTAACCTTTAGCTCAAGCTATTGCTGTAAAGAAAAGCTTGTATCTTGCATGAATTCCACAGAATTTCCATAGCACCAGAAACTATAATGATTTTTTCCTACTGGAAATTCCAACATCTTCTGAAGATCAATCAAAATTTAAAGTGTTCATCGAATTTGTTTGTCACCAACAGAATTGATGATATTATAGATTGGGAAAATCAAGTGAAAATAATGTTTGATTTACAGATATGCACTTTAGTTCCAAAATCATTTGATTATGACCTCATGAGATTGTTACTGTGAACATAGCCTTTATGCAGTGCATTGGAACATGCTTATGCCTGATTTCATCTTAAGGTTTTGAAATTTGATCAACATTATGGACTATCAAAAGCACCAGAACACACTTACACGATCCAAGTTCCGATACTTGGACACATAAGAATGAGCCTTCGAAATCCCTATTCCAGGAACAGATGGAAGGAAATCACAACCAGCTAAGACACACATACCTGTACACATGTCATAAAATGAGCCAGTTTTCAGTTTAATTGCACTAATTCGACAATGGAAACATAAGGACTATTTTTCTCACAACCAGCTATGATACACATACCCCAGAGGTCAAAATATGAGCTAGTTTTCCATTCAATGTCCTCTTGTAATTAGTTCTATCTCGTGAGATTGAAAACTGAAAGCTCTATGTTAATATTATTATAATTATGGAAACAAAATCTGCAACCAAAGTCGATAAAAGAATGGAAATATTTCCATTCGGATGCATGAAAGCACTACGATCGATGTGTTTTATATTCTCTGTTTTAGTCTGTTTTTATTTGTTCATATTCAAAACTTCTCTATAGTTTGTAAACTTTTAAGCAAGCTTCAAAGTGGTGGACTCACCCATGAACAATTCCTTATCAAAACATTGGAATGAAGGTTTGCGAGCTGCAGCATCAAAAACCTTGTCTAAAACTATCTCCTCACCATTGCCGTACCGATCCATCTTAAAAATAGTCTGAGCAACCAATGCAAATCAAATCAAGACAATACCACCACTAATACCATCAGTAATGAACAAAGACAGCTGTGTAATTAGGAGAGCAGTAGACCTCCATCTCCAACAAACCAAAGTTTCATGAAAGTTCTTACAGCTTGGCAACCATATGCCAATAGATCACTGTCCTCTGTTATAACAGCTGCTATACCACCTCTTTCTGCTTCAAGGCTAGCTAAATGTGCTAACTGTGCATCAGCCTCGTATGGAGCTACCAAAAATTCTATGTTTTCCGATCTCAAGATCTGAAAAGTAATCACAGGACATAGGGCATAGGGCATGGTTTATTATAACTTAGATACTGTACGCAAGAAAATGTAGATAGCTTCTAACATGCAGATATCTATATTCTATGGAAATATGATAATTTCTAGAGCTACAGATAGCAGGTCACAGTCAAAGATGCTGCCATCACATACCTGAATCAGTTGATGTGCCATCAATGGGGTAATGCTAATTGCTCTCTGTATGGAAAGGGCAATGTAGATTAGTAATTTACATACATTGATAAAGAAACCAAACATAGATAGCGATTATATAAACCCTAGCAAAATGTAAAGAATAATTAAACACAAGCTATAACATAAGGGTAAAAGAATCACACAAGATTCTGTGAAGGCTAAAGTTTAGTAACAACTAATATTTCATTGCTTGAGATACCAAAGACTTTCAAATTTTCCAGATTAAAATCAAACAAGAGATGGAATTGGACAATTAGAAACAGTCACAACTGCTAAGAAACTGTGGTGTATATGGCTATATGACATTTTACTCATTGACCCATCTTTCAATTAGGACAAACAACATGGAAGATGAAATTTACTCATTTGGCTAAAATTTCTCATACCTGAAAAAATTCAGTAGCAGCATTAGC
>Ga0307508_10005650_pt1 | contig 11853 bp, 7 predicted proteins | sample 9_EM_MG_FD_203089 | JGI IMG/M metagenome (GOLD analysis project Ga0307508, IMG submission 203089) | Populus trichocarpa ectomycorrhiza microbial communities from riparian zone in the Pacific Northwest, United States - 9_EM | ecosystem: Host-associated > Plants > Roots > Unclassified | place...
GCGGCCGGTGACCAGGACACCGTCCTCGGCTGTACGGCGATGGGGTTCCCCCGCTTCAAGCTCCGCACGAACGCCGAGGGCCGGCCCTTCCGGGACGCCGAGCACATGGACGCGCGGTGCGCGGTGCTGGCCAACCGGCGGGAGGGCACGCTCGATCTGAGGATCACCGCGCCGCCTGTCGAGGATCCGGATCCTGAGCGGGACGCGTGGGAGGGGATGTCGGGGGCGGCGGTCTTCAGCGGTGGGTATCTGGTGGGGGTGGTGACCCGGCATCACCGTGGGGAGGGGACCGGGCGGATCGCGGCGGGGCGGGTGGATCGGTGGCGGGATGCGCTGAACGCGGGCGAACGGGCGGAGCTGGGTGCCCTGTTGTCGTACGACGTCATGGCGCTCCCCGAGGTGTCCTCCTGGGACTCCCTCGACCTCGTCCAGGAGATCTACCGTGCTCAACTCACCGACATCGCCCCCGAGTTGCTGGACGAGCGGGAGGCGGAGCTGGCGGACCTGGTCTTCTTCTGCGGCGGCTCGGAGCCGTACCGCTGGCTCCAGGGGCGCCCGTGGGCGGGCAAGACGGCCCTGGCCGCCTGGTTCGCGCTGCATCCGCCGCGTGGGGTGGTGCCGGTGTGGTTCTTCATCACGGCGCGGTACGCGGGGCAGTCCGACGGGGACGCGTACACGGCGGCGGTGGTCGACCAGCTGGCGACGATCGCGGGCCGTGAGCCGGTCGCGACGGCCTCTCCGGCCGCCCGTGACGGCGAGCGACGACTGCTGCTGCGACAGGCGGCGGAACGGGTCGCGCGGGACGGCGGCACGCTGCTGCTCGTCGTGGACGGCCTGGACGAGGACCAGTCCCGGATGCCGGGCGGTACGGGGGTCAGCATCGCCTCCCTCCTGCCGGAACGCCTCCCGCCGAACGTCCGGGTCCTGGTGACGAGCCGGCCGAGCCCTGGTATCCCGCCGGACGTCGGTGGAGGGCATCCGCTGCGGCACTGCCCGGTGGTGCGGCTCACCACCTCGGAGGCGGCCCGCCACACCGAACACGAGGCCAAGTACGACCTCCAACGGGCCTTGGCCGGTGATCCGTTGGAGCGGGACGTGGTCGGTCTGCTCACCGCGGCTCGGGGCACGCTCACGGTCGGGGACCTGCGGCAGCTGACGGGTGAGCCGAGCTATACGTTGCGCCAGCGGTTGGGGAGTGTGTTCGGCCGCATTCTGCGGTTGCGGGGCAGCGGCATCGACAGCGCCGACGGTGATGTGACGATGTACACCACCAGCCGCGGCTATCTCTTCGCCCACGAGACCCTGCTTGCCGCCGCGCAGGACGAACTCGGGCCGGATGTGGAGGCGTACCGGTCGCGGTTGCACACGTGGGCGCAGGAGTACGAGCGCCGGGGCTGGCCGGAGGAGACCCCGCTGTATCTGCTCCAGCCGTACAGCCGTCTGGTCGCGCTGCTTCAGGACGCCCGCCGGATCGCCGCTCTCGCCGTGGATGCCCGGCGACGGGACCGCCTTCGGGAGGCCACGGGCAGCGACGCCGCCTGCCTCGCGGAGATCGCGGCGGCGCGGGAGACGGTGCTGCGGGTCGCACCGGACGACCTGGGGGCGCTGGGAGCATTGGCCGCCGCAGCGGATCTGGTGGCCCGGCGGAACGAGTCCCTGCATCCGGACATCCCTGCTGTCCATGCCCGTCTCGGCCGGGTTCGGCAGGCCATCGGGCTCGCCCACAGTGTCTTCAAGCCTGAGGACCGCTCCCGGGCGTTGCTCGCGGTGGCACGCGTGCTGGCGGAGGCGGGGGACCGGCGGGCGGTGGGGCTGGCGGAGGAGGGGATGCGGCTGGTCGAGGAGGCGCTGCGCCCGAACAGTTCCTTTCCGTGGGCGGCGCACGGCACGTTGGCCGCCGTTCTGGCGTTGGCGGGTCGCGGGGAAGAGGCGTTGAGCGGGATCCGCGAACTGCCGAGACCGGACGATGGCCCGCACCTGAAGGAGTTCATCGATGTGCTGGTCATGACCGCCACCGCGCTCGGGCATACGCCGGACGCGGCCGACCTGCTCCGGCTGGTGGAGGAGACCGCCGGGCGGATCGAGTTCCTCTCGTGGCGCGTCCGTGTTCTGGTGAGCATCGCTGAGGCGTGGTCGGCATGCGGCTTCTCCGAGGACGCGGCACGGCTCCGGCAGGCGGTGATCGAGTTCGCCCGGAGCCCCACGAACGACTACGGGAACCTTCCCGCGGTCGCCGCGGACGCCCTGCGCGAGACACACCCCCGTGAGGCCGAACGGCTTGTCTCGCCGGCCGTGGCGGAGCTGAGCAGGGACCTGCGTGGGCCCTGGGAATGGGAGAGGTTCGGCATCGTCGGGGCACTGGTGACGTTCGGAGTCGGCTGGATGCGGGGGCCGGAATTCGGTGATGTCTGCGCACTCGTCATCACGGACCGGATGGCGGAAGCCCAGCGGCTGATGGAGAAAAGGCCCCGTTCCGGCCGCACGGATGATGACCGGTTCCTCCAGTCGTTCGTCGCCGAGGGGTGGGCCCGCAGAGGCGCGGTCACCGAGGCGTGGGCGCTTCTTCTGAGCTTCCGGACGCGGATACGCTCCTTCTTCGTCGACGTTTACGACACTCCCCGGCGAGTCGTCGAACTCCTCGCGAGGGCCGGTGCCGCCGACGAGCTGGCAGCCCTGGTACTCGCCGAGGCGCACTCCGCCTCATCGCCGGACACCGAATGGCAGGACGCCGCCGAAGTCCTTGCCGCGCTCGCCGGCCACTTCGTCGCCGACGATCCGCAGCGGGCGCTGGAGCTGCTCCACAAGGCCGAGCACGGGCATCAGCCGACGGCCGGACCGGTACCTGAGACCGTCCAGGAACATCTCGCGGCCTTGGCGGGCGCCCTGGCCTCTGTGGGCCGGCCCGATGAGGCCGAGCGCCTCATGGCGACGATCAACGAGCGCGATGCGAGCGCCTGGGCCTCTGCCGTCGTGTCCCTGGCCCTCGCGGAGAGCGACCCCGCCCGGGCACTGCGCCTTGCCGAGCGGGCCGTCGAGTCGGCGTTCACCGTCGACAGGTTCGTGTCCCTCGGGGCCAAAGCGGCTGCCGTCCAGGCACTGGGGCGGGCGGGCGCGGCGGACGCCGTCGAGCGAGTCCTGGAGGAGCAGCCGTCGATATGGAAGACGTACGACCCCTTTCCGCCGCCATCGAATGCGCATGACCCTTTTCTCGCGCGGGTGGAGGCGGCTTCCGGTCTGTGGTCGCAGGATCCGGAGGCGGCGGGTCGACTGGTCGACGACGCGCTCCTCAGTGTGCGCCGTGATGACGTCCCGCTCTACGCGCAGCTGCTCGTCGCCGTAGGACACCACGACGACGAACGCAGCGCACACATCAGACGGCTCCTGGACGCCAGTGATCACCAGGATCCGGTCGGACAACACACCATAGATGTGCTCCGCGCCCTCCTGACCGCCGTAACCGCACCGGCTGCTGCCCGCCGCAACCTCGACGCGATGGCTTCGCAGGCCGAGGGAGAGTCCTGGCCCGACGCCGGGTGCCGGGGCGGAGCGGCCCTCGCCTACGCCGTTCTCGGCGACGACGAGACGGCCCGGACCCTGGCCCGGGGCGGAGGTCGGGCGGAGCAGTGCGCGGAGGTCTTCGCTCATCTCGCCGCGTACGCCGCGCTGCTGCCCGGCGACCGCGTACCGGTGCCGCTCCACCTGGAGAACCACAACGGCGCACCACTCGCCCGCCGCCTCGCCACCCTCCTCCTCCCACCCCCGTCCGGCCCCGCCCTCCCCCGCGCGAGAGCATTCCTGGCCGAGGCGCTCACTCCGGACGGCTGGCACCACGCCGTCACGGTCCTCGCCGCGATCGACCCCGACGCCGTCCTTCGGGTCCGGGACGTGGTTTTCGCGCACCTGGGGCTCAGTGAGTGAGGCTGCCCGCCTTCACCGCGTGCAGGAGGTTCGCCAGGGCGCGGGATGTGGTCGTGGCGATCTCGTGGGGCTGGTCGCTCTCGCGGAGGTGGATGTGGTTCGGGGCGGATGCCGCCAGCTCTACGCAGTTGCCTTCGCCGCCCGTGCTGAACGACGACTTCTGCCAGGTGAGTTGGGGCATGACGGTCCTTTCACAGGTCGTACATGACGTGCTGGATGAGGCTCAGCGAGTCCCCGGAGTCGTGTGACTCAGGGACGGATTCCGGGTCGACCGGCGCCAGCGCCAGCCCCGAAAGCCGCTCGAACATTTTGGCGTACTCGTCGAGTTGTTCCACATCCCTGAGGAAGATCGAGTTCGTCGGGTGCTCCAGGTAGACCGTGTCCAGTTCGGGTGCGTTGCCTCCGTAGATGACGAAACCCTCCTCGCCGCCTCCCACCGCCCCGAACTCGCCGACACCGCGGTCCTGCTGACGTCGGAGGCGGTCACGAACGCCATCAACGCCTGTACGGACAAGGGCTGCACTACCCCGGTCACTCTCCATACGGGCTGGACCGACCCCACCCGCCTCCGCATCCTCATTCACGACGAGGCCCCGGGTCTGCCCGCCGTCCCCATCCCGGTCCAGGACGCCGAGGACGGCCGGGGCATACGCCTCATCTCTTGCGGCGCCGACGCCTGGGGTGTCTGCGTACACGGCCCGGGCAGGGGCAAGGCCACATGGTTCGAGCTGGGAAGGAAGAAGGACACCGCCAACGCCACGCTCAAGGAAGCGGCGGACGAACGTAGGAAGCGTGCGCTCGCCCTGGCCCGGCTCGCCGCGGGGGCGGACGTGGGCGACTTCGACGAGCTGCTGGACAAGGAGAAACACCGCCGATGAGCAGGGCGTCGGATTCCACACAGCTCGGGGCGCGGCACCCCCCTCGGCTGCCGCGCCCCACCCCCGCCCCGGTGGTGGCTAGACCCCCTGGACCCCCTCCGGCTCGGGCAGCGTGCCCGTGCGGGCTGCCTGGCCGTACCAGAGGGCGCTGGATTTGGGTGTCCGTTCCAGGGTCGTGTAATCCACGTAGACGGCGCCGAATCGTTTTTCGTAGCCGTAGGCCCACTCGAAGTTGTCGAGGAGGGACCAGAGGTAGTAGCCGCGGACGTCGGCGCCGTCGGTGATGGCGCGGCGGACCGCTGCCAGGTGGCCGTGGAGGTAGGCGATCCGCTCCGGGTCGTGGACGTGGCCCTCGGGGTCGGGCTTGTCGTCGTAGGCCGCGCCGTTCTCCGTGATGTAGAGCGGCAGGCCGGGGGCTTCGCGCGTGTAGCGCATGATCAGGTCGTGCAGGCCCGTCGGGTCGATGGTCCAGCCCATCTCGGTGCGCTCGCCCGGGGTCTGGTGGAAGGTGACGTCGTCGGCGCCGGGCCAGGGGGAGTGGGAGCTGGTGCCGTGGCCGTCGGCGCGGGGGCCGGTGGTGTCGGCGTCGGTGGCCGAGACCAGGGTGGGGGTGTAGTAGTTCAGGCCCAGGGCGTCGAGCGGCTGGTTGATGGCCGCGAGGTCGCCGTCCTCGACGAACGACCAGTCGGTGATCAGCTCGGTCGCGGTGAACAGGCTCTGCGGGTAGGCGCCGTGGAGGATCGGGCCGTGGAAGACGCCGTTGGCGAGGTCGTCGATCTTCTGTGCCGCCGCCAGGTCGGCCGCGTCCTGAGAGAAGGGGCGGACCACCGAGGAGTTGAGGCTCAGTGCCACCGAGTTGCGGGCCGGCATGGCGGCGCGCAGGGCTGAAGTGCCCAGGCCGTGGGCGAGGTTGAGGTGGTGTGCCGCCTTCAGGGAGGCGGCCGGGTCGGTGCGGCCGGGGGCGTGGACGCCGGAGGCGTAGCCCAGGAAGGCGCTGCACCAGGGTTCGTTGAGGGTGATCCACTGTTCTACGCGGTCGCCGAGGGCCTGGCCGACGATCTGGGCGTACTCGGCGAAACGGTAGGCGGTGTCGCGCTCGGGCCAGCCGCCCGCGTCCTCCAGCTCCTGGGGTAGATCCCAGTGGTAGAGGGTGACGGCCGGCTTGATGCCGGCGGAGAGCAACTCGTCGACCAGGCGGCGGTAGAAGTCCAGGCCGCGCTGGACCGCCGGGCCCCGGCCCGTCGGCTGGACGCGGGACCAGGAGATGGAGAAGCGGTAGGCGCCCAGGCCGAGGTCGGCCATGAGGGCGACGTCGTCGCGGTAGCGGTGGTAGTGGTCGACAGCGATGTCACCGTGTTCGCCGCCGGCGGTTTTGCCGGGGGTGTGGCTGAAGGTGTCCCAGATGGAGGGTGTACGGCCGTCCTCCCGCACCGCCCCCTCGATCTGGTACGCGGAGGTCGCCGCACCCCAGAGGAAAGCGGGGGGAAAAGTCACCGGGGTCACCGGCGATACGGATTCAGGCATGGAAGCGCTCCCATTGGAGGTCGTAAGACCACTGATAGAGGGGGGAGGGGGAGGGGCCGAGGCGGCGGTGGCCCGGCCCCCTGAAAGCGATGATTCCCAAGAAGTGCTAGGTCAGCCCTTTACGGCACCCTGCATGATGCCGCCCACGATCTGCTTGCCGAAGATCGCGAAGACCAGCAGCAGCGGCAGCGTGCCCAGCAGGGCGCCCGCCATGATCAGGGACTGGTCGGGGGTGTAGCCGCGGCCAAGGCCCGCCACCGCCACCTGCACGGTCGGGTTGCCGGTCTGGGTCAGGACCAGGAAGGGCCACAGGAAGTCGTTCCAGGTCTGGACGAACGTCAGCATGCCCAGCACGGCCATCGCGGGCCGCGCGGTCGGGAACACCACGTGCCACACCACACGCCAGCTGCTCGCCCCGTCCACCCGGGCCGCCTCGATGATCTCGTCCGGCAGCGCCTGGATCAGGTACTGCCGCATGAAGAACACCCCGAACGCGCTCACCAGCGACGGGAAGATCACCGCCTGGAGCTGGTCGGTCCAGTCGAGCTTGGCGACCATCATGTACAGCGGGATGACGCTGAGCTGCGGCGGCACCATCATCGTGCCGATGACGATCAGCATCAGGGCGCCTCGGCCCCTGAACCGCAGCTTGGCGAAGGCGAACCCGGCGATCGTCGACAGGACGACCACGGTCACCGCCGAAATCCCGGCCACCAGCGTGGTGTTGAAGAACGCCTCGCCCAGGTTGGCGTCGTTCCAGGCGAGGTCGAGGTTCTTGAAGAGGTTCCCGCCGAACCAGAACGGCGGCGGCGACTCGGCCAGCCGGTTGTTGTCGCGCGAGGCGGCGATCGCCGTCCACACCAGCGGGAACAGCGAGACCACGCTGAACACGGCGAGGATGGCGTAGGCGACGGGGCCGGCGTGCAACTGCCCGCCCGCGCGCGCCGCCTTCATGCCACGCGTGCGCTTCGGCGGCTCGGGTGCCGCGTCGGCCGGGGGTTTCGTCAAGGTCGTCGTCACGGCCGGTTCTCCTAACTGCTGGCGCGCAACCGGCGCGAGATGACGTAGTTGACGATGCCGATCACGATGAGGATCAGGAACATCGTCCAGGCGATCGCCGAGGCGCGGCCCAGGTGCTGGTTGACCCAGCCCTGCTCGTACAGGTACAGGCCGAGCGTCTGGAACTGGTGCTCCGAGCCCCCGGAGGCGCCCTTGTTGACGTCGAACAGCAGCGGCTCGCCGAACACCTGGCTCGCCCCGATCGTCGACACCACGGCCGTGAACAGGATCGTCGGACGCAGCGACGGCAGCGTCACATGGAGGAACTGCCGCCAGCGGCTGGCCCCGTCGAGGGCCGCCGACTCGTACAGGTCCTGCGGGATGGCCTGCATCGCCGCCAGGTAGATGAGCGCGTTGTAGCCGGTCCAGCGCCAGACGATGATCGACGAGACCGCGATCTGCGAGGGCCACTTGTCGCTCTGCCAGTCGATCGCGTCGACGCCGACGAAGTTCAGCGCCCAGTTGATCATGCCGTAGTCACGGCCGAAGAGCAGCACGAACACCAGTGAGGCGGCGGCGATCGAGGTGGCGTACGGCGCGAGCATCACGACCCGGTAGAAGGTCGAGGCGCGCAGCTTGTAGTTGAGGATGTGCGCGATGCCCATCGCCATGAGCAGCTGCGGAACGGTGGAGATGATGCCGATGGTGAGGGTGTTCTTCGCCGCGTTCCAGAAGAACTCGTCGTCGAAGATCCGCGTGTAGTTGCGCATCCCGACCCAGCTCATGTCGGTCGGCGCGGTCAGCTCCACCTGGTGCAGCGAGGCCCAGCCCGTGTAGATCAGCGGGAACAGGCCGAACGCGAGGAACAGCAGGAAGAACGGCGAGACGAAGGCGTACGGGCTCCAGCGCATGTCGCGCTGCCAGCGGCGGGAGAGCCGGGCGCGTTTCCTGGCCGCCTCGGGCGATACCGCGTCGGCGCTCGGGCGGGCCGGGGCCGCGCCCCCCTCCTTGGCGGGGGGCGCGGCGGTGTCGTGGCGGGTGGCCATACGGGTCACTGATCCAGGTTGTTGTCGATGGTCTTGACTGCCGTGTTCCAGGCCTCCTCCGCCGACTTGCCCTTCGTCACGAGGATGACGCCGTTGTCCGACAGACCCTGCATGATGATCTGGTCCTTCGGGCCGATCACCTGGACGGGGGCCGACTTGGCGGCCTCGGCGAACACCGGGCCGATCACCGCGTCACCGGTCATCTCGTTGGTAGCGCCGGTGACTTCGGGCATGGTGTACGCGGCCGGGGCGCTCGGGAAGCTCGCCTGCACCTTGAACAGCGTCGCCTGCTGCTTCGGCGCGGTCAGCCAGGTGATGAACTCCTGGGCCTCCTTCACATGCTTGCCGCTCTTCGGCACGGTCAGGAAGGTACCGCCCCAGTTGCCGCTCTTGGGGGAGGTGGCCACGGCCCACTTGCCCGCCGAGTCCGGCTTCGCGTTGCCCTTGATCGTGCCGAGCATCCACGGCGGGCAGGCGATCGCGGCGAACTTGCTGTTGGCGATCGTGGTGTTCCAGGCCGGCTGGAACTGCGTCTGCGGCTGCACCAGCCCCTTCTCGGCGGCCTCAGCGGTCAGGTTGAAACCGGCCCGAATGGCCGGGTTGGTCTTGTAGACGACCTTGCCGGAGGAGTCGTAGAACTTCTCCTTCTCGCTGCTCAGGATCGCGTTGAGCAGACCGCCGGGGGAGTCCATGAAGTAGGTGCCCTTGGGCGCCTTCGCCTTGTACTGCTCGCCGACGCTGACGAGCTTGGCCCAGTCGCCCGCCCACAGCTTGCCGACCTCGTCGGGGTTCGTGGGCAGACCGGCCTGCTCGAAGAGGTCCTTGCGGTAGCAGATGGCCATCGGGCCGACGTCCGTGCCGAGACCGATCGTCTGACCGTCCTTGGTCGTGGCCTGCTGCCACTTCCAGTCCAGCCAGTTGCTCTTGTCCACGCCCGCGACCTTGGACATGTCCGTGAGCTTGTCGGCCTGCGTGTTCGCGACCTCGGCGATGTTGGCGACCTCGACGGCCTGGACGTCCATCAGACCGCTGTTGGTGGTGAGGTGGTTGACGAGCGGCGGGTAGTAGTTCTCGTTCCGCTCGATGACGTTCTGGGAGATCTTGATGTTCGGGTGGAGCTTCTCGTACGCGGTGTAGAGCCCGGCTTCCTTGAAGCCCATGGTGCCGAAGAGCCCGACCGTGATGGTCGTCTTGCCACCGCCACCGGACGAGTCCGAATCGCTGTCGCCTCCGTCGTCGGCACAGCCGGCCAGCAGCCCGGCGCCGAGCGACGCGACAGCCGCGAGAACAACCGCCCTGTTGCGGGCGGATCGGGTACGTGCTCGCATTGCGTCCTCCTGTTGCCCTGACGTGCCGACCCCCCGGCCAACTGCGTTGTTGGGCCCGTTAGTTCTTGCTGCGGCTCGGGCGGGGAACGTGCGGGATGTTTATGTGTCAGGTACCGTGGGAGCGCTCCCACTCGTGATGTGTTGAAGGTTCGCGGGTTGGAGCGAGGGTGTCAAGGGCGACGACGCGGAGAGATGCGTTCAGTTATCGGGACGTTAACTGGACCCGCTTCGACCGCCCGGCGATCGGGGCGGACCGTCCGCGCCGGAGCGGGTGCGGCCACCGCGACGGCCGCCCTGAGATGCGGGACTGTTAAATTCCAGGCCAGCTTAGAGATACGGCGGGAAGGCGGAGCCCATGGCAAGCCACGGAGCGCGGAGCCGGAGCGGTGGCCGGCCCACCCTCGAAGAGGTGGCGGCCCGTGCAGGCGTCGGCCGCGGCACGGTCTCCCGGGTGATCAACGGTTCGCCCCGGGTCAGCGACGCGACCCGCGCGGCGGTCGAGGCCGCGGTGGCGGAGCTCGGGTACGTCCCGAACACGGCGGCCCGCGCCCTGGCGGCCAACCGCACGGACGCGATCGCCCTGGTCGTGCCCGAGCCGGAGACCCGGTTCTTCGCCGAACCGTACTTCTCGGACATGCTCAAGGGCGTCGGCGCCGAGCTGTCGGAGACCGAGATGCAGCTCCTGCTGATCTTCGCGGGTAGCGACCGCGAACGCCGGCGCCTGGCCCAGTACCTGGCAGCGCACCGGGTGGACGGCGTCCTGCTGGTCTCCGTCCACGCCGACGACCCGCTGCCCGACCTGCTGTCCCAGCTGGAGATCCCGGCCGTGATCAGCGGCCCGCGCTCGGCCGCGGAAACGCTCCCATCGGTGGACTCCGACAACTACGGCGGCGGCCGCTCGGCGGTGGAGCACCTCCTGGCCGGCGGCCGCCGGACGATCGCCCACATCACCGGCCGCCAGGACGTCTACGGCGCCCAGCGGCGTGTGGAGGGCTACCGGGACGCCCTGCTCGACGCCGGCCACGAGGTGGACGAGCGGCTGATCGAACCCGGTGACTTCACGGAGGAGGGCGGCCGCCGGGCGATGACGAAGCTGCTGGCCCGCCGCCCCGACCTGGACGCGGTCTTCGCGGGTTCGGACGTGATGGCGGCGGGCGCCCGCCAGGTGCTCCGCGAGGAGGGCCGCGGCATCCCGTCGGACGTGGCGCTGGTCGGCTACGACGACTCCGCCATAGCCCGCCACATGGACCCGCCCCTCACCAGCGTCCGCCAGCCCATCGAGGAGATGGGCCGCCGCATGATCGACCTCCTCCTCTCGGAGATCGCGGACCGCCGCCCGGCCGTCTCCCGGGGCCTGGAGCGACGCCAGGTGGTCCTGGCCACGGAGCTGGTGGGCCGGGCGTCGTCCTGAGCGAGCTCCTTTTGACGGGAGCGTCAAGAGGTTGAACGCGAGCGAGGCCGGGTGAGGCCCATGACCGGCCGTCCCTTGCCTCCGGACCGTGGGAGAGGCGTTCCGTACCTTCCGCAAACAGGACTCGCGCCACTTCGCGTACGGCGTCCGACTCCGGCGATCGGACGACGAGGCCGCCTTTCGCGGTACGGCCGCGCAGCCGGCGGTGATCGAGCGGGCCACGCACCCGGAGCCGGCCCGACGGCACTCCCGCGTACGGGAGTTGGTGGAGGCGTGGCGGGGGACGTCGTAGCTCAGGCAAGGTCGCCGAAGTAGTGGCCGGCGTCGAGGTCCTCGATCAGCGAGGCGTGTGTGGGCTCCCAGTCCAGCAGCTTGCGGGTGAGTGAGCTCGACGCCCGCATGCCGAAGGGCGCGAAGTGGCCGAGCCAGCCGAAGTGGTCCGCCGCCTCCTCGCGGGTCACGCTGACGACCGGCAGGTCCAGGTGACGGCCGATGACCTCGGCGATCTCGCGGAACGGCACCCCCTCGTCGTCGACCGCGTGCAGCCGTACGCCCGCCGGTGCCGACTCCAGGGCCAGCCGGAACAGCCGGGCCGCGTCGAACCGGTGGACGGCGGGCCAGTGGTTGGCGCCGTCTCCGACCATGGCCGAGACGCCCTTGTCCCGGGCGATGGTGATGAACATGGACACGAAGCCGGCGTCGCCCTCGCCGTGCACGGTCGGGGGCAGCCGCAGGACCGACGAGCGCAC
>Ga0307508_10005651_pt1 | contig 11851 bp, 12 predicted proteins | sample 9_EM_MG_FD_203089 | JGI IMG/M metagenome (GOLD analysis project Ga0307508, IMG submission 203089) | Populus trichocarpa ectomycorrhiza microbial communities from riparian zone in the Pacific Northwest, United States - 9_EM | ecosystem: Host-associated > Plants > Roots > Unclassified | place...
GCACCCAAAAACAATACCAACCCGGCGCCAGCTCCTTCTCCGCCAGCTTTTCTTGAAAGCTTATCCAATGACGCGGTGGACGCGTCGGGGACCAATTGGGCCAAATCCTACCATGGGCTCTCATCAGGGCCATTCAGTCAAAACATCGCGGACATCTTGCAGGCTCCATTGGATTCTGAAGACGTCGAAATGAAGCCAGGTATTCTTAGGCGTCACTGAAACACAACGACACCACATACTAATCTTCCAAAGACGGGTTGTTGTACCTTCCTGAGATTAAGTATCGAAGGATACTTAATAAGGCGTTTGGTCCGGGCGGTTGGGGCCTTGCTCCTCGCAGTGAAACTAATGTTGGACCGAAGATCGTAAGCCGCGAGTATGCTTTAATTTGCCTCGGCAGGTGAAGTCTTGGTAATAATCTTGAAAGCAAGTGCGACCTGACAGTCCAATTGTAGGCTTGTCGCAGTTGCTCGTGGCGAGCAAGAGTATTTCGAACCCAATGGCATTCCAACTGCCACAGAAGGTTGCAAAAGCAACGCTCTCATGCGGTGTTGCAAAGATCTAGGGATTGCTAGCGAGTTATGGTTCGAGCACGTCAATTCTATCTCATATGGTCTCGCATTGATCATTGTCTTCCATCTTGCGTCACAGGGATCCAAGGTTTATTCGAGAATTCAAGCAGAAATACTGTGTCGAAGTATTTGCTGAGCATCTCCCGACAAGGCGAAAGTAAGTCCTTGAGCGTGCACGTCATCCGCGGATTGCTAACGCCCATCTTAGGCGAAAACTGTGGAGACGTAAAGATCAAAAGTTTGAGTACCCTTACAAAGAGGGCAGTTGAAGCACTAAGCCAAATGTGCAATTACATGCGCTGGCCGAACCCTTGTCCATGTTCCATCGCATTGATTGATCGCTAATAATGTGACACGAGTAATAAATGAACTTCTGAACACATCCACCACAACTTGTTGTGTCTAAAGTTCGAGCTCTTCAACCTGATAAATTTTAACTGCGGCAGCATTATCCTTAGCATTCCGTCTAGCAACTGACTCCTGCGGTCTAGGGCTTGTATTCTCGCCTCCTGGAGTGTCGCCCGACCTCCTTGGTGACCCCGTGCTCGCGAACGGCTCCAAAAGCGCATTCATGTTCCCGAGATGGAAGGTGAGCTCAAGCTCAGGCTTGATTATCCCTTCCAACCTGGCAATGAGGTTCCTTCCCTCAGGATGCTGCATGAGAGACAGAAATGAGGTGTCCATTGCTGCTTCGAGGAACGAAAGGATCTTGATGCAGACATGTAGCGAAAGAACACACGTCAGTTTGCCAGTCACGCCAGAGAGGATGCCGGGTACTGCACTCACTGTCTCAAGGGGAGGGTATCCAGCGTGGGTTCGAGATACCGAGAACTTGGTCCCTTCCATCCCCACCGTCTTTCCCCGTCTATTTCCTTCATGCAATCGATCTGGAAGCACTTTGCCATAGCGGTCCACCCGGAAAGATTGGCTGGATTTCATCCAATCAAATGCAGAACTCCTCTCCATGAAATTGATGATGCATCGCAGCACCAGGAGCAGCGCTTCAATATCTGCAAAGTGCCGCTTTATAGCCTGCCGTAACAGATTGCCTGAGAGAGGATACCCGAGAACGGCCGGAAGGAAAGCGTAAACACTTGGAATGTTGTTCCCCGAGGGCTTGGTGGGCACCGTGAGTGGCTTCTGAGTTGTTGGGCGCTGCGGTTCAGCATCAATATCCATATTTTCAGCGGGCGAATTCAGCCCAGCTGCAGCCTTTGCAGCATTCAGGTGCAGCTCAGAGTCGACAACTATTCGAAGGAGGCGTATAACTTCGTCCTCTGGAATGTCTGGGAGCACAAACAAACATCGTTTCGCCAGAGCCTAATTCGGGGATGTTAGCAAGTGGGCGATCAATGAGAAGCAGTGCGACAGACCCAATCGCCCCGTTCGGACAGTGTCTGCACCACCCCACCGGTTTGCACGGGCGGCCTGCAGAGCATATTATTGACGACTGCATGGCGGCGAACCAAAAGATACTCCATGATGGGTCGAAGGTTTGTCCACGAGCTGCTGGGAGCATCAGCAAGAATGGAAACGAGTTCCGCCACGAATTGATGCGGCAAGTCCACCTTGTCGCGCTGTCAGAAAATGAATGAGACTCGGCCGTGCCTGCATGCATCAGAAATCAGACACACATCTGGACGAGTAGGCTTTCTCTTCTCCGCTACGTTCACCTCGATGATGCTCTCCGCGTCAAGCCATTTCCAGAATGTGTCCAGCGCAGTGTCGGGAACATGCTCACTTCCCTTAACCAAGTCCCGAAGAGTTTCTACAATGGCTACCTGCCGTCTTCTTCTCGAACTCGTACCACCATCGGCGCCATGATCAGAGGTGGACGGCTCCGCTTTGGCCGTGCCAGCACTACGACTGAGTACTGCGGCAGCAAGCGTGGAACTTCTGGGGACGTCATACGGGACAACAAGAACGTTCACATTGGATCGCTTCTTCTGCCCCGCGGTACCCGCTAACTTCTCCTTTTTGACATTGGCCTTTTTCTTTGTGGCGTCTGGAGCCTGCTTCCCGGATGGAGATCGCAGGGCAGTGCCCGAAGATGGAGATATTATAAGAATTGCGTATCCCACAGCCGTGTCAGTGAGCCGAAGTTGCGGGAACACCAAAATATTCCCATCAGGATCTTCAGAGACAGGCGGAGCACTAGGTAAACCGGCGCTAAACGAGGTCAGCATGACGCCGTAGTTCAAGTCCCAGATTTGCAGTTCCAGTGCCAGCTTTCCAGCTCGTTCAGTTGCCGCCGTCGTTGACGTCGAGGAGAGGAGAATATGCGAGGATGTGAGTGGAATTAAAGATGCACCCGTCAACGATATTTTTCTGTTTGGAAGGAGCATAGCAGGAGAGCCGCAAGGCCTCAATCTTATCTCGGTTGATCCTAACGCTTCGGGCTCTAGCCGATAGTACGCCCAGCTACCAGATGACGCTGGAGGAAGAGATTAGTTGATTGGTTCCCAGAACGGACGCGGAGGCTCACTTAGGCAAGAAAATCCGCCATTTGACGAAAGTGTGACATCCACGGCAGCCTTGGCAATTTGTGAAAATTGCGCCTAGCCACGAATCGAGTAAGAAAACGCACATTGGAATGCAATGGCACTTGGATCCGCGGCCCGTTGACAATAGTACCGGAGGCATCGCAGGCGTCAAGGTACAAGAAAAGAGAATGCTCCTCGTGTTGGATCGATCGTACGATTATCGAAGAATCGGGACCAGTGAAAGCCGTTGGAAACCCACATTCTTGCCTGGGGAAAATCCAACTCTTGAGAGTATGCCCCCGTAATGACGAATTTGCCTGCGTGGCAGATAAAACGCCTTTCTCCAAACTGCCGACAGAGGATATATGCCCTTCGTGTGACACGGCCACAACGATGTCCCAATTAGAGCACGGTAAAAGTGAGACTACGTCGTGAGAAAGCTAATCAAATGAGTTTGAACTGATGGGAATCAATATTCCAAGTGAGCCAGAACCAAGTCACACCTTGATAGTATGTTTCTTAGGAATGGAAGAAATGAGGGACTCAGAAACGTCGTCTTCCCATATCCAAATTTCCTGACCCTGAGCCTCAGAACTGGATTCATTTGGGAAAACTGGCGCATATGTTCTCCTTCGCATTGCCTTACCATCCGCTGGCTGTATGGTGGTGATAGCAGGAGCAGAGAAGAATACCGATGGTCCTAACGTATGCGATGTGATAGGTTGCAGCGACACGGGCTAAGCAAAAAAAAAGTCAGACAGCAACTTCCCCTCATTATAGGTGGCATCGGTTCGCTTACATCCATTATGTGGATCCCATCGCCTTGAACGGTCAGAGTCACCCATCCGCTGGTTAAATCAGGCAAGATTGTAAATGACGAAAGGACGAAAGGATTTGCTCGAGGGCCACCAGGGTTGACTGAGTAAGTGGCTAAATGGTACGGATCACTGATAGAAACCACCATAGCGCCGTGGCACAACAAAAAATCCTTGCCGCGCCAGCTCGACTTCGGCGGCAACAAGCGTCATCAACCGGTCGGTGGTGCCTGGTCCTACAACTTTTAAGCAGCACAGGCTGACGCCAGCGGCCTCTGCGCGGTTTTGTTCTCCCCAAGATGTACTTGCCGCGTTTGTGGGGATTGCCAGCACTTCTTGTCCTGTGCTGTTCGACTCGCGTCAATGCTTTTCCTCCATCCCTTGTGCCTCGTCAGCGACCGGCGAAGCCTCCTTCCGCCGCTAGTTTCTATGTCCCACAAGTTCCATCGCTGACGCGCGATCCGTCGAGTCCGTTACATGTATGGGCGGGTCACATCTCTGCAGATCCCAAGGCGAAGGTGTCACCCGCTACCGCGGTAACAGCACAGTTATACTTTGTTCTCACAAAAGCAAGAAGGACTGCTGATAGGGAGAGACTGATAGTATGGCTCAATGTATGGCTAGCCTTCGTCATTCCACGCGTACCTTATTTCGGACTCTGACGTGGACGGTTGAAGGGTGGGCCTGGTTGCTCGTCGTTCGATGGCCTTATGATGGAAGTCGGGCCTTGGAGGTTTGATGGAAAGGACACCTTGAAACAAAAGGAGGGCGGCTGGGAAGAGTATGCCAGCGTGCTTTATCGTCAGCATTCATTGTTCCGTCCATATGCGGTTATTTTCTGACCATAGTTCTGTCGCTAATATCCAGTTGACCAACCGCCGGGGACTGGCTTCTCCTATACTAGCACAGATCACTATCTTCACGAACTGGACGAAGTCTCCGATTTTGTCATCGAGTTCTTGAGGAACTGGTACGATGTCTTCCCAGAGTATAAGGACGTTGATGTAAGTTTCGCATTCTTATGCACACTAATTCTAACCTGAGGCCTGAAACATATGAACAGACGTACATTTCTGGGGAAAGCTACGCAGGCCAGTACATTCCATACATCGGTGCGAGCTATTTCAACTACCTCGTTACCTCTAGTCCGGTCTCATCACCCAACTATTGAAGCCAATGGAATTCTCAATGCTCGAAATCTACCTACTCCTTTGAAGGGAATCGCAATTGGGAATGGATGGATAGATCCCGTCACACAATATCCGGCATATGTCGAGTTCGCAGTGAAGGAGAAGCTTCTAACGAAGGGTTCAAAGGAGTACGACCAAGCAGTGTCTGCGTTAAAAGGCTGTGAAAAAGCCATGAATAAGACAGAACTTACCCCACATATTGGCGTCTGCGAACTACTGTTGGGCAAGACGATAGATCACTTGCAAACTACGTCAGTATCTTTCATGTTGCTTATGCGTAGCTTGGTTTCCTTAACTGATTTTGAGTACTGGACAGCGTCAATGGCAAGACCATGTGCGTCAATATCTACGACATTCGGCTCTCCGACACATACCCTGCTTGTGGCATGAACTGGCCGCCGGACCTGACGTATATCACCCCATATCTTCGAAGAGACGATGTTCGGGTGGCCTTTCACGCACCGAAGGACTCGAATGCATGGGCGGAGTGTCGCTCCACAGTCGGGAGCGCCTTGTCAACCAAAAAGAGCAAGCCTAGTGTAGGGCTGCTCCCCAAGATACTGGACAAGGGTGTCAAAGTGCTACTGTTCAGCGGGGACCAAGATCTCATTTGTAATTATGTTGGCACGGAACGGATGATCGAGAAATTAGAGTGGAATGGGGAAACTGGTTTCAATGTGAGTTGTGCGATACTGCCAGAAATGCAGCTTTCCCTCTTATTAATTGTAACCGTACTCATTATCTGTAGACATCTATTGCCTCCGCGAAGTGGACTGTGAACGGAACGGCGGCAGGAGAGTGGACGTCACAGCGAAACTTGACATACGTAAAGGTACATTGGCGTCGCCTCGCGCAGATGTTTTGAATCTAACCGTCATTCATTCACAACACTCCGTTATACATCAGGTTTATAAAGCCTCACACATGGTCGGCTTTGACTTGCCACATGTGGCCCATGACATGATTCTGAGATTCATAGGAGTCGACTTCTCCGTAATAAACTCGCACAAGACTTCTACAGGCGCTATCCCTTCAAGCGTAGGCGATGATGTCAAACCGATTGATGGAGTTGCCAATCCTGGGTCAAGCGAGACTGGCGGTGACTCGACGTCTGGTGGCGGCAATGCGCCGCCGAAGGGCACGACTCCAGCAGGTGACCCTGCGATGTGGCAAGGTATGCTTGTATACAAGTGTTTCACGCACCACACGCTGAACATCTAATGTTCCAGCATACTATAACGCTGGCAGTGCGGCGCTTGTGCTCGTTGTCATTGCAGTCGTCATTGGAGGAGGGATCTACATCCGTTCTCGCCGACGCGGGAAGGTGAGACTTGCGTCGGACCGCGAGCAAGATGAGGAAAGTATCCCTTTGAATCAGAGCGTAGGTGGTACAGGAGATGGTGAGCGTGGGGACTATGCACCCATCGGAGAGGGCAACGGTGTCACACAAACAGGAAGGGTGAAAGGGAAACAGAAGGCGGTTGAAGAACCTGCGGGCGCTGCAATATTTGACGTTGGTGATGACGAAGATGAGGCTCCTGGTTTACATGGACACTAGGTTTTTTGGTGTACTTGCTACATATATTTCCGTTCTGGGTGGACTGTCACTGTAGCTATATGAACGTTGGCTTTGATACGATGTTCCAGCAGATATACGATTGATTATAAACACACTAAACAGTGGTTTTGCAGAAGGAAAGAAATGTGAGCTTTATGGTTTCGCCCAACAGCCAATGCCACATAGTGGCTCGACAGAAGACTATGGTATATAAAGCTCCCCTCCTCGACGTACTAGCTTCCATCTCTCCCATACGCTTCGGATCAACGCCGAAACGGACTCAAAAGATGCACAAGATGCAAACGATGAAAGACGAGCACTGGACGAAGGAAAGTTGGTCTCGCGAGCGTTCAGCCTCAAGTAGCCGACGCCCCGCTCCAATGACCTGAAAGTATAACACCATAGCAGGAGCTAACCCACGTTGCAGTGACGAAATGTTGTCGACGCTTGAGTGCTTCAGTCGGTCATGGTGGACGCTGAAGAAAAATGTCCACGATTTTTCGGCCTTATATAATCACCAGCAGCCAAACACAGCATAACAACCCCGATAAATGGCCTCCTCCTCTACTGCTCGTCAATCTGTGTTCTCATCTGCTTCTGGTTCGCAGTCAGACAGTGCTCTTGCAGAAATATGCGTGCATTTAACTTTGGATTGTGCAAACATTGTGGGTGGGCTGTGTAGGACCAATTTCATCCCAGCTAGACATTCAACACGTTCGCTAGCTCGAAGACGCGTCGCTCGATTTAGAAGAGCAAAATAAGGAGCTGAAACGGATCGGAGATGCCATTTCATACGACCGAGTAAGACTATCAATTTGCCGCATTCGTTCCCCATTTACCGAGCACACACCGCGCCGTAAAGTTGTATGTTCTGTTACCCGAGAAACGCGTTCGTGAATACTCGATCCAACAAAGCTCCGAAATCGAGCCTCAAATTACAGAGCTCCTTCAACTGGCGGAGAAATCAGTCAAGAACCTAGAACGGAAAGAGGCAGCACTTCTCCAGAAGGTTCGCAATAAACTCTACGATTCCAGAACCTCTCTGATCGAATAATTTTGACTTGCGAAAAAACAATCGTTTTATTCACAGATCGAATCGCAAAAATCTGGGAAAATGGGTGCACCCTCGACGTCGTATGGTTCTGTGGCGCCTTTAAACGAAAGTGAAGAAAGGCGGAAAAAGATGTTGATCAGACAACGGCACGCTCTCGAAAGGGAGCTTGCTTCTCTAGAAAAGGAATGCATACAACTTGTGCGTGCGGCTTATCGTACATGATATTCACCGTGGTTGACTAGCGCTACTGCTTCATCGCAGCAACGCAAACTTGAAACGCAATGACCAACATGAGGAAGTACTGCGCTTTATTACTTTCTGGCTGGATACTTCGGTCGAGAGCGAAATGATTGCCGGCCTCCACACCTGGCCGTATGTCTCTAATTTGGGAGCCATCCTCGGTTGCTAGCTTCTGCTCCCAGCTACCCGAGCAATACTGCTTTGTTTTGTCCTCGCCCGCACGAAAACTCGGGTCTGAGGGGTTGTCAGCAGCATTTGTGCCCTTTCGACCCTCACTCGGTTGTTCCGTTTTTCATGCAATCAACCTGTATGAGGGGTGTATGCACACTCTAGTCCGGATTCTCATTCTTTCACCACCAAACATCGTAGGCTGCCGGTGGAATCGTAACGCAATGGTCAATTATTAGGACTTTATGTATGCGCCTCGGTGTCCGACAAAACAACAGTGTGACTCTGATTTGTCGGCTCGCCGCGCTCGCGATTGAGCGGCACTCACAAGAATAACTAATTGATAGGTAAAATAGAAAGTTGAACGCGATGAAATGAGGGACGAATATGGAGAAATGGAAGGGTGCTGAGCAACTGCTAGCACCATGGTGTATGAATGCATGAATAATATATACATACATCATGCAGAGTTCAATCATGCACTGCGCACAAGAACAGCAAGAAGTGATGATGCATTGACCCGATCGGGGGAAGTGTCAATGAAGTTCTAGTCCAGACTTGTCTCTAGGACTGCCTCGATCCCGCAGTCCCAAAGACATTGTCCGTATCAGCGCTGCACTCCCATTTTCTACAAGCGCAGGATCGGCCTGGATATTGTCCATCACTGGTGCACTGCTTGCCTTTGACTGCTTCGTAGTAGTGCGCGCGCGCTTCTTAGCAGCGAGTGCCTGCGCGATCGTCATGCCAGGGGGTAAAGGCCATTCAAGTCCCGCCCTGCCCATCTTGCAGAGATGACAACGGCATTCTTCCTCTCTCCTTTTGCCGACTCTCGTACTCGAAGTCTTTTGACTTGCCCAACCCACTCCTGCTCGCTCTTGTCTGGGTCTGAAAGAAGCTCTATCCCCACGGTCGTCATAGCCAGCGGTGTGGAAATTGAAATGTGGAGAGGGCTCTTGTTGGACACCAGACAGCGATGAGCCAGAGGCTGGACGATTGTGTTGGTAGGGGGCGCTAGCGGGGGAAGAGGCAGATGGTATACAAGACGTCGGGTTTGAAGGAGGAAGGGTTGTAGAAGTCTGTCGATGTCGATGAGATTGAAGCTGGACCACAGGCCTGTGTCTTCTTCTCCCGGGGTTCAAGTTGTATGTGGGAGGCGAAGGCGATACCGAAAGCGCCAATAAACTTCGTGCCGCCACCATCTCAGGAGATGCATCCTCATCATCAATATCCATCTTCTTTGCCTTTGATCGCGAGGGCGGGGGTTTGCGCTTCCCGGATTGCGGGGCGCCCTCTTCGCCACGGTTCGCTGTTGAGGCTGGGGCGACCTTTCTTTTTCTCGGAGGGGAGGGCTCCTCGTTACTGTCTGCATCTGTTTTACGTTTTCGTGATCTGGACTTGGCCTTGCCGTTCTCCGCGGGATCAGCGGCACCTTGGTTCTTGTCTCGTTCCTGGAGCGCATTCATGAACGTCTCAACGAGTTGCTGGACATCACCCTGCACCCATACGTCAAACACGCCTTTCCAGTCTCGTCTAGGTGCCGGAAAGTCAAGGTTTAGGTATATAGTGCGTGGAGGATGGGCTACAAGATCATGGAACGAGTGGGAGGATTCCGTGTCGGAGTGAGACTGTGGAGTGGCAGAGTCGACGAGGGTGTGCTCCGAGTCATCTTTGTCAGAACTAGATGGAGGCTTCAGCGTTGAGGATAACGAAGGGTTACGAGCCTTCGTTGGCGAGGGAGCTTGCGACGCTGGAGTAGAAGACCGGGACGATGCGACACTGGTACGCGTGGACTGCACGGCCTTGGCGAACTCCCGCACTATCCGTTTTGTGCCGGGAACCTTGAGACTGGAGCCAGCTACGATTAGGAGGTCGGGTTGGGCGGAAGCGCGTGCCCGTGGTGCCGGCGTCTTGGTCACTGGCGGCTTCAAAGGAGGCGCCGCCGTGTCCGGCGGCGATGACGAGGGTGGTGCAGAGGATGGCGACGACAAGACATCGCCCAAGCCTATGAGATCCCTTCGAACGCTGCATCGAGGGGAGATCAGCATAACTGAGACAGTGATAGCCATTTCGGGCAGTGTGACAGAAGACGTACCATTCACCAACCCCTTCACCAGCGAGGTGTTCCTCGCCATAGAGGACAACGGAGGGACGCATACGTCCCACACCCCGATCGCGTTTGCCTTCCATACGACGCATCGAGCCATTCGATGTGCATTGAGGACACGCAACGCTGTGACCCCCAGCAAGCGTCTCGAGCTCGTTCTCCAGAGGGATCGCATGAGCACAGCGTGGACAGACAAGTCGTTTAAGGGTACCGTGTAATGGTATACACCGTGGGGCAAGTCGCGATGAGGAGGCTAATAATGTTGCGCCCGGCAAATCAACCGCGGGAGTTTGGGCGAGAGCGGTCCCCTTTGAAGTCGTTGACCATGAAGGGACACCGTAGGAGAGGCCCGCCTTCTCCTCAAGGTTATCAATGTTCTGGGTGTAGAGGCGCAAGAGCTGGCCGCGCTCGTCAAGGACTTTGAGGAAGCGGTGGAATAGGGAAGGCTCTGCTTCCGATGACAATGAGGCCAATTGGGCTATCATCTTGTAAAACAGCACCGTCCTTTCGGGGACCTGTAGGCCAAGTTACATTTGATTGCATGAGCCAAATGAACTCCAAAGCGTACGCTAAAAAGGCTAGAATCAAAGAGGTCTTTCCCTGAAGTTAAGAGCTCCTTAGGGTTTTCCTCCTTGAGCGTGCGGAATAGCCCTTCGCTGGAGCGAAAGTCGGGTATTCCTGATGCTACGCTAATGCCTGCACCTATTTCGCGAAGCAAAGACTTAGGTTTGGCACTTTGGACTTGGAATGGAACCATTGAGACCGACCGCAAACTACTACAATGCGTCTCGCTCGAGCAACCGCCTGAGCAACTGCCTCCAAATCACTATGGGTAGTCGCAGCATTGTTCGTGCGTACGAAGTCGGGCAGAGTGGACGGTGTGGCGTCGTTGAGGATGATGTTCACCGTCATGACATGCCACCTTGTCTGTCGTGAGTCGGAGAGAACCTGCTGGGATCAGACGCCGCAACGGCAACTGGCAGACTCCGCGCTAAACCTCTATAATGAGGATTGGTTTGATCGCTTTTCTCACTATTCTTCCCGCGAGGACCTACACGTACACAGAGGGATGGCGTCCAGGGCAACCGTACACGAAATATATTACTGGGACGTCGGCTGCCGGATCCTCGGCGCCAACGAAAGCCACCGACGCAACACCAACAAACCCTTGGTCCATCGAAGACTTCAAGCTCAGTCTTGAAGACGTCCTCACCAAGGGTCCGATATCCCGTATCCTCCAAAAATTCGGCTTTAATGCCACGGCGCAGCTGGAGATGGCTCGACAAGGCATCCCTCCACGCTTTACCGCTGCAATACCACTATTATCGGACATCAACTACGAAGAGGATCTCTTGAGGGAACAAATTTCGTTACCTGAGGAGGAGGATGAGCGCGTATGGGCCATATTTTGGTGAATCTTAGACTCCGAATCTCGGGACCATTGCCTGGCTAAAGCATTCTCGACCTCAAGCTCCATAGGTCCACAGGATCCCGTTTCTGACTTCTTTGACAAGACCTTTGATGGTGCCTATAACCTCACTGTTGAAGCCGGAGACCTCAAGAATGTTCGCTGGGCGCGCATAGATTACCTTGAAGTGACTGACATCACCACTCGCTGGGGTATATGGAAGTTAGTAATATACGTCATTTTCGCTCTTGGATTCGCT
>Ga0307508_10005652_pt1 | contig 11851 bp, 8 predicted proteins | sample 9_EM_MG_FD_203089 | JGI IMG/M metagenome (GOLD analysis project Ga0307508, IMG submission 203089) | Populus trichocarpa ectomycorrhiza microbial communities from riparian zone in the Pacific Northwest, United States - 9_EM | ecosystem: Host-associated > Plants > Roots > Unclassified | place...
GTTGTGCCGCGGCGGCGGGCAGGAGGTCGCCCATTCCAGGGAGCGGCCGAAGCCCCAGGGGTCGTCGTCCTCGACCTTCACGCCGTACTTGGCGGTCTTCCAGACGTTGTAGAGGAACGGCAGTGTGGATGCGCCGAGCAGGAACGCGCCGATCGTCGAGACCGTGTTGAGGGCGGTGAAGCCGTCCGCGGCGAGATAGTCCGCGTACCGGCGGGGCATGCCCTCCGCGCCCAGCCAGTGCTGCACCAGGAACGTGGTGTGGAAGCCGACGAACAGCGTCCAGAAATGGATCTTGCCGAGCCGTTCGTCGAGCATCTTTCCGGTGAACTTGGGCCACCAGAAGTAGAAGCCGGCGAAGATCGCGAAGACGACCGTGCCGAAGACGACGTAGTGGAAGTGCGCCACCACGAAGTAGGTGTCCGAGACATGGAAGTCCAGCGGCGGCGACGCCAGGATCACCCCGGTCAGGCCACCGAACAGGAACGTCACCAGGAAGCCGGTCGCCCACAGCATCGGGGTCTCGAAGGAGAGCGAGCCCTTGATCATGGTGCCGGTCCAGTTGAAGATCTTCACGCCCGTCGGGACGGCGATCAGGAAGCTCATGAACGAGAAGAACGGCAGCAGCACCGCGCCGGTGACGAACATGTGGTGCGCCCACACCACCACCGACAGACCGGTGATCGACATCGTCGCCCCGATCAGCGTCAGATAGCCGAAGATCGGCTTGCGGCTGAAGACCGGGATGATCTCCGTGATGATGCCGAAGAACGGCAGCGCGATGATGTACACCTCGGGATGCCCGAAGAACCAGAACAGGTGCTGCCACAGGATCGCCCCGCCGTTGGCCGCCTCGAACACCTGCGAGCCGAAGCGCCGGTCCGCCTCCAGGACCAGCAGGGCCGCCGCGAGCACCGGGAACGCCAGCAGGATCAGGATCGACGTGAACAGCGTGTTCCAGGTGAAGATCGGCATCCGGAACATCGTCATGCCGGGCGCGCGCATCCCGATGATGGTGGTGATGAAGTTGACCGCGCCGAGGATCGTGCCGAAGCCGGCCAGCGCGAGGCCCATGATCCACAGGTCGGGGCCGACACCGGGCGAGTGCTGGGCGCTGTTGAGCGGCGCGTAGGCGAACCAGCCGAAGGCGGCGGGTCCCGACGGCACGATCAGCGACCCCATCACGATCAGACCGCCGAACAGGAAGAACCAGTACGACAGCATGTTCAGCCGGGGGAAGGCCACGTCGGGGGCGCCGATCTGCAACGGCATCAGCTCGTTGGCGAAGCCCGCGAAGGTCGGGGTCGCGAACAGCAGCAGCATGATCGTGCCGTGCATCGTGAACAGCTGGTTGAACTGCTGGTTGTCCACGATCTGGAGCCCCGGCCGGGCGAGTTCGGCGCGCATCAGCAGCGCCATGACGCCGCCGACCAGGAAGAACACGAACGACGTGATCAGATAGAGGTGGCCGATCTTCTTGTGATCGGTGGTGGTCAGCCAGTCGACCACCAGCCGCCCGTGCCCCCTGGTCCGCACGGGTCGTGCCGTCGCCTGCACGGTCTGCGTCCCCATCGCTCGCCCCTTCGCTCGGCTCACGCCATGATGCTCGCGCCGTCGTGCGCGGCGACAGGGGGCGTAAGGGGGTTCTGTGCTGTAACCGTGTATTTCTTATGCGGTGTCAGCTTCCTTGGCCCTGCCCGGAATCGGCGGACAAAGGGCCCCTGGCTGGTTCTCGGGCAATCCTTCTTGCGGGCCATTCGGAGAGGCGGGGCGACACGCGGGAATTACGTTCGAATACCTGCGGAAGGGCTGGGGAAACGCCCGTCCGTGTGACGGAGCGCGAGGGAAACGCGTGTCGTGATCCTGTGACAGAAGCGTGACAGGAGGGGTGCCGGGTCCGGACTTCCGTGGCCGTCGGGCAGGGCCTAGCGTGGCGGTATGGCATCCATTCCGACACCGCCCGCCGAACCCCAGGACAGCCCGGACACCTATCTCGGCCTCGACTCGGCCGCGGCCGAGCGGCTCGCGCGCGAGCGGGGCTGGTCGACGGTCCGGTCGCTGCCGCCGGGGGCGATCATCACGATGGAGTACCGCGCGGGCCGGCTGAACTTCGAGGTGAAGGACGGCCGCGTGGCGCGGGCCTGGAAGGGCTGAACCACGACGAAGGCTCCGGCTTCCCTGGGAGGAAGCCGGAGCCTTCGTCGTGCGCGGGGTGGGTGTGCGTACCGGCCCCGCTGGGCGAGGTGAGTGGTCAGCCGCCGGTCAGCGGCCGGGTGGCCGGAGCGGGGGTGCCGCGCACGACGCGGTCCGACTGCGGCGGGCGGCGGCTGCCGAGCGGGGTGACCGGGGTGCGCTCCGAGCGGCTCGTGTGCGGGCCCGGGGCCAGGTAGGCGGGCCCTCTGGCGCCGTGGGCCGGGGTGACGGCCTCGCGGGCCGCCGTCTCGTTCTGCGGGGCCGTGAGGGGCTTGAGCCGCGCGGGCGCGGGCGCCGGGACGGGGGTGACCGGGGCCGGGGACCGTGCGCCGCGGGCCCTCAGGCGGTCGCGCAGGTCGAAGGCGTAGGCCTCGGTACGGGCGATCAGCGGCTCGAACCAGGGCAGCGCGAGCAGGATCAGCAGACCCGCGACCCAGCCCAGCAGGACGTCGCTCAGCCAGTGCGTGCCGAGGTAGACGGTGGCCATGCCGACGCCCAGCGAGGTCACCGCGGACACGGCGGACAACCAGCGGCGGGCCCTCGGGGTGGAGGCCAGGTACGCCAGGATTCCCCAGGTCACCACGGCATTGGCGGTGTGGCCGCTGGGAAATATATCGCCGCCCATGCCCATCTCGTTCGAGCCGATGACGGTCGCGTAGTGCGGCCCGAGCCGTCCCATGCCGTACTTGGCTGCGCCGACCGTGATGTTCAGCAGCAGCAGGGACGCGCCCAGGGTCAGCAGGGGGCGCACGGTGTGCTGCCGCCAGGAACGCCAGCCCAGCCAGGCCGCGACCATCACCGCGGTGGGGCCGCGCTGGCCCAGCACCACGTAGTAGTCGACGAACCAGTGGATCGAGGCCCACTGCTGGTACGGGCGGAAGAACATGACCTGCCAGTCGAGGCGGACCAGCCACGAGGTGGTCACCACGAGCCACACGACGGCCAGGTAGAAGCCCAGAGCAGCGAACACCAGTGCGGTCCGGTGCCGGCTCATCCTCGGCACGCTCAGGTGGGCCGGTCGTTCCGGCTCGCGGTCCAGTCTGGTGAACACCCGGTCCAGACGGGTGGGGTTTCGTTCGGTACGCACTCAATCGACGTTACAGCGAGTGAGCTCAGATCCCTGGCGAATCAGCGGCTTTGTGATGACGATGTGATGTGGGATTCCTCTCAGGGAGGGGTTTATTTCCAGGGATTCCGCAAAAGCGGGTGGCTGCGTCCTTCAATTCCTTTGATCATTCCGGGTTCTGGTTTTATGGCCCTTATGAATTCGTTCACCGAATCATGGGGTGGAATTCTCCGGACGCTCATGGACGCTCGTCGGCCTTCCGGGCCGGTCATGGCGGGCCCGAGCCGTTCAGCCAGAAGGCGCCGTACAGGGCGGATGCGGTGGCGATCGAGGCCACGACCAAGGCTGACCTGCGGGTACTCAAGCGGGCGAGGGCCAGGGCGAGAGGGAACAGCAGGGGGAAGGCGGGCATCAGCAGGCGCGGTTTCGAGCCGAAGTAGCTCGACGCGCACAGGGCGAGCGCGGTGACGACCCCCGCGTACACCAGGAGCGGCAGCGGCTGGCCCTGCCGGACACAGGTGACGTACAGCCACACGACCAGGCCGACTCCGACGACCAGCCCCGCGCCGGCGAGGGCCGACGGGAACGACGCGAACTTCTCACCGACGAAACGGGCGAAGGCGTACCCGCCGTCGAACCCGTTCCGCCAGCCCGCCTGGACGTCGAGATAGCCGAGCGGTCCTTTGCCGGTGCGATGACCGACCCACAGGACGTAGGCGGCGGCGCCCAGGGGGGCGAGGGCCATGCCCAGGGCGCGGGCGATCGGACCGCTGGTGCCGGGGGCGTGTGCGGACGCTTGGGCGCCGCTCGCCCCTGCCGCGCTTCGGTTCCCCACGAAAGAGCCGGCGCCTGGTCCGCTCGGGGCTCGGCGGTCCCGTACGAAGGCGGCGATTCCGGTGACCCACACCGCCGCGACCACCGCGAGACCCACCGGTCTGGTCAGGCCTGCCAGGGAGGCAAGGAGGCCCGCGGTCAGCCAGCGGTCGGTCAGGAGGGCGTACAGGGACCAGGCCGCCAGAGCCGTGAACAGCGACTCGCTGTACGCCATCGACTGGACGATTCCGACGGGCAGGACGGCCCAGACGAGGACCGCGCAGACGCCGGCCCGGGGGCCGTGGACATGGTCCGCCACCGCGAAGATGCCCCAGGCCGCCGCGAGGGAGCCGAGCAGGGCCACCGCGAAGCCCGCGTCGGCGTACGACAGGGGCGTCACCGCGGCCGTCCACCGCTCCAGCCAGGGGAGCAGGGGGAAGAACGCCAGGTTCGAGTGCACGTCGCCGTTCGGCAGCCGCACCTCGTAGCCGTAACCGAGTTCGGCGACCCTCGTGTACCAGAGCGCGTCCCAGCGGGCCGTCAGCAGCGTGTACGCGCTCTTGTCGCGGGCCGCGCTCCACACGGCCAGAACGAGCAGGCCCAGGGCGCGCACGGCCGCGTAGCCGAGCAGCGCCGGGGCCGCTCGGCGCAGGGCCGGTTCGATGCGCCTTCCAAGATCGGTCACGGGTCCGATTATCGACCGCGCCGTGAACCGCCACGCCCGCCGGGGCGTGGCGGCGGGCGATCGGAGTGGTGTACGCCACACGTGTTCTGTCCGAAGTCTGAGAGGTCCGCCACTGGGCCTTCGCACGAACTCGCGTACGCTGACGTGTCACCCGCCGTTCGTTGCGCGGGCCGGAGACCCCGCTCCTCTCCGGCCGAGATCATGGGGAGTCCCCACCCCATGTGCCCGCCGAACGCGAGGGAACACTGGGAGGTACGTACATGTCCGGGACGACCACGGCCTCCGCAGCGCTGCGCCGTCGGGCGGCCGGGGCCGGTGCCAACCGCTGGGTCGTCCTCGTCGTCCTGTGCGTCAGCCTGCTGCTGGTCGCGGTCGACGCGACCGTCCTGCACGTGGCGGTGCCCGCCGTCACCGAGGACCTCAAGCCCGGCGCGATAGAACTGCTCTGGATCGTCGACGTCTATCCGCTCGTCTGCGCCTCGCTGCTGATCCTCTTCGGCACGTTCGGCGACCGCGTGGGCCGCAGAAGGGTCCTCCTTCTCGGCTACGGCCTCTTCGGCGTCGCCTCCGCCGCGGCCGCCCTCGCGGACAGCGCCCAGGTGCTGATCCTGGCGCGGGCCCTGCTCGGCGTCGGCGGCGCGATGATCATGCCCGCGACCCTCTCGATCCTCCGCCAGGTCTTCCCCGACCGGCGTGAGCGGGCGGTCGCGATCGGCATCTGGAGCGCGGTCGCCGCGGTCGGCGCGGCGGTCGGACCGCTTCTCGGCGGCTTCCTCCTGGAGCACTTCTGGTGGGGCTCGGTCTTCCTCGTCAACATCCCGCTGATGCTGGTCAGCCTGCCGGTGGGCCGGCTGCTGCTCCCCGAGTCCAAGGGATCCGCCCACGGCCCCTGGGACGTGGCCGGCGCCCTCATGGCCGCCGCCGGGCTGTTCGGCCTGGTGCTCGGCGTGAAGCGGCTCGGCGGCGGGGAGTTCGACGCGTTCACCGCGGTACCGCTGGCGGTGGGCGCGGCGCTGCTGGTCCTCTTCGTGCGACGGCAGCGCCGGCTCACACATCCCCTGGTGGACCTGCGGATGTTCGCGCGCCCGGCCTTCAGCACCTCGGTCTGCTGCATCGTGCTGGCGATGCTCGCCCTGGTCGGCCTCGAACTGATCGCGGCGCAGTACCTCCAGCTGGTCCTGGACCTGTCCCCGCTGGAGACCGGCCTACGGCTGCTGCCGCTGACGATCGCCGCGATGGCGGCGGGTCTTGCCGGAGCCCGTCTGCTACGGCGGTTCGGTCCGCGCCGGATGGTGAGCCTCGGGTTCTGCCTCACGGCCGTGGCCGTGCTGCTGCTCACCGCGATGGGCGGTTCGGACAACACGGGACTGCTGCTGACCGGGTTCGTCCTGCTCGGGTTCGGTCTGGAGACGACGCTCTTCGGGGCCTACGAGTCGATGCTCAGCGAGGCGCCGCCGGAGCAGGCCGGCGGGGCCGCGGCGATCGGCGAGACCTCGTACCAACTGGGCGCGGGCATCGGGATCGCCCTGCTCGGCAGCGTGATGAACGCGGCGTACGCGCCCGGGCTCTCGGGCGTGCCCGGCGTTCCGGCCTCGGCGTCCAAGTCGGCGGGGCACTCCCTGGGCGAGGCCTACGAGGTCGCCGGACGCCTCGGCGGCTCCGCGGGCGTGGCCCTGCGCCGGGCCGCCCGCGACTCCTTCGTGCACGGGCTGCACGTGACCTTGCTGGTGAGCGCGGGGTTGTTGCTGCTGGGCGCGGTGATGGCACTGCGGCTGCCGCGGACCATGCAGTGCGGGGAGGCCGAGGCCCCGGCGGCCGTGGACCTTCCGGCGCCCAGGGAAGTCGCGGAGTCCCGCGTCTCGGCCTGACGGCGTCTGGCTGTGCCGGCGTCTGGCTGTGCGAGAGGCCGCGTTGTACCGTCGGCCACAGAACTTTAATTAGCGCTGCTAGTTTCGAGCCGCTCGTCTGCCGGAGGATGTGCCATGCCCCCGTTCGACCCCGCCGACCCCCTCGGTATCGACGACCTGCTGGACCCGGAGGACCTGGCCGTCCGCGAGACGGTGCGGAGCTGGGCCGCCGACCGCGTCCTGCCGTATGTCGCCGAGTGGTACGAGAAGGGCGAGCTGCCGGGAATCAGGGAACTCGCCCGTGAGCTCGGGCAGATCGGCGCCCTCGGCATGTCCTTGGAGGGGTACGGATGCGCCGGGGCCTCCGCCGTGCAGTACGGGCTCGCCTGTCTGGAGCTGGAGGCCGCCGACTCCGGGATCCGGTCCCTCGTCTCCGTGCAGGGCTCCCTCGCCATGTACGCCATCCACCGCTTCGGCAGCGAGGAGCAGAAGCGGACCTGGCTGCCGCGCATGGCGGCCGGCGAGGTGATCGGCTGCTTCGGGCTCACCGAACCCGACCACGGCTCCGACCCCGCGGGGATGCGGACGTACGCCAAGAGGGACGGCACGGACTGGGTCCTGAACGGGCGCAAGATGTGGATCACCAACGGGTCGGTCGCCGGGGTCGCCGTCGTGTGGGCGCGGACCGACGACGGGATCCGCGGATTCGTCGTGCCGACCGGCACGCCCGGCTTCTCGGCGCCCGAGATCAAGCACAAGTGGTCCCTGCGGGCCAGCGTCACCAGCGAGCTCGTCCTCGACGACGTACGACTGCCGGCCGACGCGGTGCTGCCGGAGGTCGTCGGGCTCAAGGGTCCGCTCAGCTGTCTGTCGCACGCTCGGTACGGGATCGTCTGGGGCGCGATGGGCGCGGCGCGCTCGTGTTTCGAGACCGCGGTCGACTACGCGAAGACGAGGGAGCAGTTCGGGCGGCCGATCGGGGGCTTCCAGCTCACCCAGGCCAAACTCGCCGACATGGCGGTCGAACTGCACAAGGGGATTCTGCTCGCCCACCATCTGGGGCGGCGCATGGACGCCGGCCGCCTGCGTCCCGAGCAGGTCAGCTTCGGCAAGCTCAACAACGTCCGCGAGGCCATCGAGATCTGCCGTACGTCGCGGACGATCCTCGGTGCCAACGGGATCTCCCTCGAATACCCCGTCATGCGGCACGCGACGAACCTCGAGTCGGTGCTCACGTACGAGGGCACCGTCGAGATGCACCAGCTGGTGCTGGGCAAGGCGCTCACCGGGTTGGACGCCTTCCGGTAGAGCCTGCTGGAGGCAGGGCCGACGAGCGGCCCTGCCTCAGCTCTGGTTGAAGAAGCCGTCCGTGCGGTGCGCGGCCGGGTCGCCGTTCACGATCTCGGTGTTGGCGGGGGTCAGCAGGAACACCCGGGTGGACACGCGCTCGATCGAACCGCGCAGGCCGAAGATCAGCCCGGCCGCGAAGTCGACCACGCGCTTGGCGTCGCCCGCCTCCATCGCGGTGAGGTTCACGATGACGGGGACCCCCTCACGGAACAGTTCGCCGATGGCGCGGGCGTCCCGGAAGCTGTCCGGAGTCACCGTGCCGATCCGGCGGCCCTTCTCCTCGGCGACGTCCGTAGCCACCTTGACCCTCGGGTCGGTGACCCAGGCATCCCCGGGCTGCTCGGTCCCTTCGGAGTATCCGTCGTCGTCGTAGTAACGCTCGTCATCGTTGTCGTCAACGAGGCCCAGCCAGGCACTCGCCTTGCGCACCGATCCCATGGACGCCTCCTCTCACAGCGGTCTTCTCTTGCTTCTGTATCCCTATGGTCATCCATGATGCGGATCGCGCGCCAAGTGGATAGCCGCCGCGCGGGGGGTTTGTGACGGTACTGGTGCACAGCGAATACGTCGAGAGCCCGGGTGCCCCAAGGGTCGTGTCCCATACGGCTGCTGACTGTGAGTGAAATATGATTCTTCACGGCGTATGGGTGACGGACGGGGCGTACGGGTGAACGCTTCTGACGGAGGCTCAGGACGGGCGGGACGCAGGAGAAAGAGGATTGCTGTGATTGCGGGTGCGACCGACGGATCGTCGGCGTCGGCTACAGCTCCGGAGGCGAGATCTCCGACTTCGTTATCGCCGAGCCCGTGGTGCCCCACTTCTTGAGGATCCTGGCGTAGGTGCCGTTCCCGATCAGGGTGTTCACCGCCGACTGGAACGCCGGGGTCAGGTCGGTGCCCTTCTTGAAGGCGAAGCCGACGTCGAGACGGTGGTACTCGCCCAGGAACTTCACGCCGTCCTGGTGGGCCACGGCATAGCGCAGGCCGTTGATCGTGGACATCACGATGTCGCTGCGGCCCTGTTGGAGCGAGGACCAGATGGCGCCCTGTTCGTTGTAGGTCTGGACCTCGTACGCTTTCTTGCCCGCGTCCGTGCAGAGGTGCTTGTTGTCCTCCAGCGTGGCCTCGAAGGTGGTGCCGGCGCCGGTCGCCACGTTCAGACCGCACAGTTGGGTCAGGTCGGTGACCTTGGCGAGTTTGCTGTCCTTACGAACAGCGAAGCCCTGGCCGTCGTTGATGTAGGTGACGAAATCGATGGTCTTGCGGCGCTCGTCGGTCACGCCGAAGTTGCCGACACCGAGGTCGTACTTGCCGCTGTCGAGGGCGGGCAGGATTGCCTCGAAGCTCGCCTGTTCTGTCTTCAACTTGATGCCGAGAACTTTGGCGACCGCGTTCGCGAAATCCACGTCCTGGCCGGCGAGGGTTTTTCCGTCGTCCAGGATCGAGGTGCCCGGGGGCTGCCCGGAGACGCTGACGGCGAGGGTCAGGCTCCTGGTGCCGACGGGCAGCAGCTTGGCAGCGGCCTCGTTCTTCCCGATCGCCGAGACGACGTCGGTGGTGGGGATCGCGTCGGCCCGGGCCGAGGTCTTCTCGGCGTCGTCCGTGCCGGAACCGCACGCGGTCAGCAGCAGGGTTCCCACGGTGATGGCGGCGAAGGGGATGACAAGTCTGTTCCGGGCACGCGGGGGCGTACGCATGGTGTGGCGGTCTCCTGGGAGCGAGAAGCGCTGGGTGAGGGGGAGCGCGTGTGAAGGCGGGGAAAGAGGGAGAACGCAAAAGGCGCCCTAGGGAATCAGGGCGCGCAGTGGGTCAGCTCAACAGGAAGAGGACCACACGCGACCGAAGTCGATGTGGGAGCGCTTGACCAGCCACTGCTGTGGATGCATGGGCCAAGTGGAACAGGCATCCGGTGGGGCGTCAACCGACTTGAGACGTACCGCTCACAGTGTGGACAGCCTTGACAATGAGGGGAAACAGCGCCGTAGTCTCGACGGACGGCCCTGCTGAGGGGCTCGGCCGTATCCGTGTGAAGGCACCCGTCCGAGTTCGAACGACTCGATGTCACGGAGCCTTCGCATGTCCTCCGACACCCTCGCCAAAGCCCCCGCCGCACCGGACATACCGGAAGACGCGGATTCCCTGCGGATCGTCCCGCGCCGCCGTCTCGGCACCTGGACGGCCGCTGTCGCCGTCCTCGTGCTGCTGGCCCTCGCCGCCAACTCCGTTCTGCGCAACGACGCGTTCCAGTGGGACGTCGTCGTGGAGTACTTCACCACCGACGCCGTACTGCGCGGGCTGTGGCTCACCCTGTGGCTGACCGCGGTGGTGATGGTGCTCGGCTTCGTGCTGGGCGCGCTGCTCGCGGCGGCCCGGCTCTCCGCCAACCCCGTGCTCAGAACCGTGAGTTGGGGATACGTCTGGCTGTTCCGGTCGATCCCGATCCTGGTGCAGCTGCTGCTCTGGTTCAACATCGGGGCGCTGTACCCGCAGATCCTCGGCGTGAGGACGGTCGACCTGCTCGGCCCGGTCACCGTCGCGATCATCGGGCTGACCCTGCACGAGGCCGCGTACGCCGCCGAGGTGGTGCGCGGCGGCATTCTCTCCGTCGACCGCGGGCAGATCGAGGCGGCGCAGGCGCTCGGGCTGAGCCGCCGGCGCCGCTGGTGGCGGATCGTGCTGCCGCAGGCGATGCGCTCCATCGTGCCGCCCGCCGGGAACATGCTGATCGGCACCCTCAAGGGCACCTCCATCGTCAGCGTCATCGCCGTGCAGGACCTGCTCTACTCCGTGCAGCTCGTCTACCACCGCACCTACCAGGTCATCCCGCTGCTGATGGTGGCCACCGTCTGGTACACCGTCGTGACCTCGGTGCTCGGTGTCGGCCAGTACTACGTGGAGAAGCACTACGCCCGCGGTTCGGAGCGCACCCGATGAGGCGCTCGCTGGTGATCGTCGGGGCCGGGCCGCGGGGGACCGGTCTGATCGAGCGGATCGCCGCCAACGCGCCCGAGCTGTACGACGGTTCGGGCCTGGACATCCATCTCGTGGACCCGTATTCCCCCGGCGCCGGACGCATCTGGCGCGAGGCCCAGTCGCCGTTGCTGTGGATGAACTCGCACGCCGAGGACGTCACCATGTTCACCGACGAGACGGTCGACATGGCCGGACCCGTGCACCCCGGCCCCACGCTGCACGAGTGGGCCGGCATCGACGGCCGCACCTTCGCCGACCGGCAGCTCCAGGGCCGGTATCTGCGCTGGGTGCACGAGCGGGCCGTCGCCGCGCTTCCCGACGGTGTCGCGGTCCACCACCATCCCCGGCGGGCCCTGCGGGTCAGCGGGCCGCGCGAGGGCCGGCAGCAGGTCTGGCTCCGGGGCCGTCCGCGCCCGCTCCTCGCCGACCTGGTGGTGCTCAACCTGGGGCACCTCGACGCCGAACTCGACTCCGAGCAGCGGGCGTTGGCCGCGTATGCCAGGGAGCACGGCCTGGTCCACCTTCCGCCGGACTTCACCGCCGACAGCGACCTGTCCGCACTCGCGCCCGGCGAGCCGGTCCTGGTCCGCGGCTTCGGGCTCGCCTTCGTCGACCTCATGGCGCTGCTGACCGAGGGCCGGGGCGGACGGTACGACGGAGACACCTACATCCCCTCGGGGCGGGAGCCGGTGCTCCACGTCGGATCGCGGCGCGGAGTGCCGTACCACTCGAAGATCGGCTACGACTGGACCGGTGAGCGGCCGCCGCTGCCCCGCTTCCTGGGGTCGGCCGAGATCGAGGGGCTGCTCGCGGCGCCGGATGGCTATGACTTCCGGCGGGACGTGTGGCCGCTGGTCGAGAAGGAGCTCGGATTCGCCCACTACCACCGGCTGTTCACCGTGCATCCCGAGCGGACCGCGATGCCCT
>Ga0307508_10005653_pt1 | contig 11851 bp, 11 predicted proteins | sample 9_EM_MG_FD_203089 | JGI IMG/M metagenome (GOLD analysis project Ga0307508, IMG submission 203089) | Populus trichocarpa ectomycorrhiza microbial communities from riparian zone in the Pacific Northwest, United States - 9_EM | ecosystem: Host-associated > Plants > Roots > Unclassified | place...
CGTGGCTTGACGCTATGGATCTGATCCATGTGAGTACAACGCGGCCTCATGGGGATCCCCCCTCTCCGTTTTCGACTCTGGGCGGAAGAGTAGCACTGCGACCCGGTTAGACTGGAGCGAGCATCGCTTCTCATCTCTATGGAGGGTTCCCCGTGAGCCAGGACAATCCGACAGCGCACCTTCTTCCGCCCAGCTTTGCCATCTACATGCAGGGAGCCGTCTTCCTCCCGGTCCTCGTCCAACCGAAGGAGGAGAATTCCTCGTCCGTCGAGGTCTGGGTGGCACCGCTGCTGGTCGGCGCAAACACCGTCCGCATTCACTGGTGTCTCGTGCTGATGGGCAACGATCCAGATCTGCGGCTCGAGTTCGAGGAGGATGATGCCGTCGTCTTCTTCACACCCAACGGCATGATCGTCCGGACAGGCGATCAGCTCAGCATGAGCAAGACCCAGGTCGCACTGGCGAATTTCAATATTGCGGACGAAATCACCCACTACGACATCAACTTCAGTGTCGTCCGGAACGGTGTCCCCGGAGGGGTGATCAAGGTGTCGATCAAGGCGGATCCGGTGATCTCCGTCACGCCGGACCCAGTGGAGATTCCGATCTGGCCTTGAGGCGCCCGGCGAAGGCCGGATCGCTGCGCAGGGGGTCGAACCAGGAGAAGCGGAACCAGATCGGCCGGACGCCTCCCGCCAGGGCCCGGTCGGCCTGGAAGAGCGCCGAGCTGCGGTCTCCGAGCAGGGCGTAGACCAGGGCTGCTTCGTAGGCGAGCTGCGGGCTGTCCGGAGCCAGTCGGAGCGCCTGCTGGATGGCGGCGACGGCGCCCCTCCCCTCGCCGAGGTGGGCCAGGGCCTGGGCCTGGATGCTCCAGCGCGACCAGGTCACCGCCCAGGCACCGGGACGCTCCGCGGCAACGGCGATCTGCCGGTAGAGCTCCCGGGCCTCGGCCGTCCGGCCTTGCAGCTCCAGCGCGTCCGCCCGGCCGAGTTGGGCCGGCAGGTGTCCGGCGTTCAGCGCCAGAGCCTGCCGGAAGGCCTCCTCCGCCGGCCCGAAGCGGCCGTTGAGGAAGCACGCGAGCCCGAGATTGGAGGAGACCTTCTCGTCGGGTGCGTCGCGGGCCAGCCGCTCCAGAACCGGGATGGCCGCTCCGGGGTTGCCTTCCATCAGCTCGATCTGGGCGAGGAGCATCCCTCCCTCGCGGCTCTCGGGATAGCGCTCCAGAAGCTCGCGGGCGCCACGGCGGGCCTCTCCGGTATGGCCCAGCCGGTACTCCAGGTTGGCCCGCAGCAGGAGCACCTGCCAGGACGGGCGGATCTCCGCGGCGAGCTTCATGGCGTCGCGGGCCCCCTGCGGGTCGCCCCGCCGCTCCAGGAGGAGCGACCGCCGCACGAGAACACCCGCGGAGCCCGGCTGCGCCGCTTCCAACTGCTTCAGAATCTCCTCCGCCGGATCGAGACGCCCGTCCGCGAGATTGAGGTCGAACAGGCTGAAGAGCGGACGCAGGTCGCCCGGATCCCGTTCGCGCGCCCGGCGGGCCACGTCCAGGCCGCGCTCGAGGTAGGCGGCGTCCCGCGTCTGGGCGAAGAGAGAGCGGCAGAGGCTGCTTTCGAGAACGGAGACCTCCAGGAAATCGGGAGCCCGGCGGCGCAGCGCATCGAGCTCGCGCAGAACGTCGGGAAGGAGCGCGCCGCGGCTGCGGACGCGCTGCCGCAGATCCAGATAGCGCTCGTAATCGGCCTCGTCGATCTCCGGCGCGGCGCTTCCCGGGCGCGGCCGGTGGTCCGCATAACCGTGGCGGACGCCGGCGGCCACCGCCTCGCCGAGAAGCTGCGGGTGGGACAGCGGCGCGCGCAGGGTCTCGGTCCAGAGGAGCCGCTCTCCCGCTCCGTCCAGGCGCCGCAAGGTGATCTGACAGACGTCCCCGGCACAGTCGGCGGCCGTGACGAAGACCTCGCCGGCCGCCACGGCCCGGGCGACCTGGCGCGGGCCGCCGCGGATCCCCTCGACCTGCGAGGGATCGATCGGCGCGACCCCTTCGAGGCCGGTGAGAGCCCGCAGCACCGAGGTCTGCAGGTTGGCTTCCAGAAGGGAACGGGAGCCGCCGTCCAGAGAACCGTGGATCTCCGGCACTGGAGCCGCCACTTGCAGCGGCCGGGTGGCGGCGGCCGGACCGGCCTGCCGCAGCACGAAGGTGACCAGCAACGCCAGGGCTCCGGCGATGGCCGCCGCGGCGATGATGCGGAGGAGCTTTCGTCCCGGCGCCGCGGGAAGGGGCTCGAACGCTCCGCTCTCCATGTCCTGCACATCGCGCAGGAGACCGGCCGCGCGGAGATCTCCCAGGATCTCCGCCGCGCCCGGTGGCCGGCCGGCCGGGTTCTTGCTCAGGCAGCGCCGCACGATCGCCTCCAGTTTCGCGGGCGTCTCGGGCCGGACCGCACCGAGCGGCGGCGGCTCGCCGTTGAGGATGGCATGGACCACGCCCTGCACCGGCTGCGGCCAGCCGCGGCCGAACGGAGGCCGGCCGGTGAGCGCCTCGTAGAGCACGGCGCCGAAGGCCCAGAGGTCCGCGCGGGAGTCCAGCTCCTCGCCGCGAAGCTGCTCGGGAGCCATGTAGGCGGCAGTCCCCACCAGGGCTCCGCCTTCGGTCAGACGCGCCGCGTCCCGCCGCCGGGCCAGACCGAAGTCGAGGAGCTTGAGCCGCCCCTCCCGGGTGAGCAGCACGTTGCCCGGCTTCAGGTCGCGATGGACGACTCCGGCGGCATGGGCGGCGGCGAGAGCCGCTGCGAGCTGTGAAGCGAGAGCGAGGACCTCGGGGATGGACAGCGGGCCGTGCTCATCGACGCGGGCGAGCCGCTGCTCCAGGGTCTCTCCGTCATAGAGAGGCATGGCGAGGAAACGCCGGCCCTGATGCTCGCCGATCTCCAGGACCATGCCGATGTTGGGATGATCCAGCGCCGCGGCGGCGCGGGCTTCCTCCAGGAAGCGCTCCTCCTCCCGCGGATCGCCCCCGAGATGCGGAGCCAGGAGCTTGAGGGCGACCTGGCGCCCCAGCTCCAGGTCGACCGCACGGTAGACGACTCCCATGCCGCCGCGGCCGAGCACGCCGAGGATGCGGAAGCGCGAGACGGTCGATCCGGAGAGGTCGTCGCGCCGGCCGCCGTCGCTCGAGACGAGAGGCAGGGCCGCGCCGCAGCCGGCGCAGGCCGCGTCGAACTCACCGTGGGTCCGGCCGCAGGAGGGGCAGGCGAGGACAGGCATCAGGCCTCTCCTCCACCGTCCGCAACCCAGGCCCCGGAGCCCAGGTGATGGCGGGCGAGGAGCTTCTGCAGAAAGCTCCGGTGCATGCCGGACGCGCGGGCCGCGCGCGACACGTTGCCCTCGCTCCGCGCCATCAGCTCGTGGAGAAACCGCCGCTCGACCTCGGCCGCGGCGGCGTCCTTGGCGAGTTGCAGATTCTCGCTGGTGAGATCGCTCCACGCGGGTGTCCCGGCCCCCGTCGCGGTCACCGCGGCCACCGCGATCACCACCTCGGGAGGGAACAGGTCGAGCCCCAGCTCCGGCCCGCGGGCGAGCAGGCAGACCCTCTCCACGAGGTGGGACAGCTCGCGGACGTTGCCTGGATAGTCCCAGGCCAGCAACGCCCGCTCGGCCGCGGGCGTCCAGCGCGGCGTCTCTCCCGGCCGGCGCCAGTGGCGGCGCAGGAAGCTGTCGGCCAGGACGAGGACGTCGCTCTTCCGCTCGCGGAGCGGCGGCAGGGTCAGGTCCAGCACACGCAAGCGGAAATAGAGATCCTCCCGGAGTTTCCCTTCCTGGCGGAGGCGGCGCAGGTCGCGGTGCGTGGCGGCGACGATCCGCACGTCGACCTTCTCGACGCGGTCGGAGCCGATCCGCTGGATCTCGCCGAACTGGAGAAAGCGCAGTAACTTGGCCTGGGTCTCCAGCGGGATCTCCCCGACCTCGTCGAGGAACAGGGTGCCGCCGTCCGCCGCCGCGATCCGGCCGCCCCGCTCGCGCCGCGCATCGGTGAAGGCTCCCGCCACATGGCCGAACAGCTCGGCCTCCAGCAGCGTCGCCGGCAACGCCGAGCAGTGGAGCGTCACGAACGGCCGGCTGCGCCGCCGGCTGTTGACGTGGAGGGCGCGCGCGATCAGCTCCTTGCCGGTGCCGGTCTCGCCCAGCACCAGGACCGTGGAGTCGGAGTCCGCCACCTGGGCCACCAGCTCGAGGAGCTGGAGCATCTTCGGATGGCGCGTGACGATCCCCTCGAATCGGTGCTGCGAGAACAGGTCGCGCTCGAGGCTCCGGTTGCGCTGCTCGAGAGCATCCCGTTCGAGCGCCCGGAGGAGGAGCAGCCCGGCCACCTCGGCCAGATCACGGGCGAAATTCCGCTCGTCCTCGCCAAAGCCACCGGCCTGCCGGCGGTCCAGATAGACCGCGCCGTAGACCTCGCCCGCATGGCGGAGCGGAACGACCAGGATCGAACAGGGACCGAGTGCCTGGGCGCTTTCGCCCGCGGCGAACCGGGGGTCCTCCAGGAGATTGGGGACGTAGACCGGAGCCTGCGTCTGAATGGCTTCGCGGACGAGCGTCCGGCTGAACCGGCGCTCCGGCGGCGACACCCGCTCGCGGTCATAGCGGACGCCGAGCTTCTGCTCGAAGGTGCCGTCTTCGCGAACCACGACGAACCCGCGATCGGCGCCGGTCGTCTCAGCGAGCCGCTGCAACACGATCTCGGCGGTCTTCTCGGAGTCGCTCTCCGCCAGAAGGATCTTCGAGACTTCGAACAACTCCCGGTCCAGCGGCATCGCTCTGCCTCCACAGAATTGCACCTGCCATCAGATAGAACCGATTGTATGCGAGGGGAGCGCCTTCGAGAGGGTGGCATCGGCCGGAGGCAGGGAGGCGTCTTCCGCTCTTGGTGAATCCAGCCAAACCTCCTGTTTTCAGAGAGATCCGTCAAAAGTGACGAAGTGGCACGGCGGTTGCCCTAGGGGAGGAGCGACGATCGGGGCAATCAGGCCCCATTCCTGGAGAGAAGGAGAGGAACGATGTCGACCCAGATGACTGCTCCCCCCGCCGCCGCCGAGCTCGATGACGCCACCCGGCAAGCCTACACGCAGCGCTGCCGGGAGCAATACGAATTGACCCGCAACCACCTCGTCGAAGCTGTCGAGGCGAACAGCCATCTCCTCCAGGCCGGAGACGGGCCGTGGGTCTGCCCCGGCAACGTGTCGGCCAAGGGGGCCCTCTTCGTGAAGATCAGCGGCAAATTCCTGTACCCCCCGGGTCCGACTCAAGGCTATGTCACGATGGAAGGCGAGCTCAAGGGATTCGCCGCGGTGAGCGCCGAGGCCGCGGGGATCGCGACCTTTGCGGTCAACAGGAATGATCTGGTGGGACTGGGAGAGGTGACCTGCCAGTTCAATGCCGGAGGCGTCGGACCGGGCGTCGTGGAAATCAACTGGTGGAAGGGAGACAAGTACGTCGGGACCTTCGTGGGTGGCGGGCTCGTGACCGGAGTGGCGGTCACCGGGGGGACGTGCAAGTTCCACCTCGCCTAGCCGCCAGCAGGAGCCACGGGCCGGTCTTCCGGTCCGTGGCCTCCTTCATTCGCCGCCCTCTCTTGACGCCCCCTCCATCCTGCTTTATCCTTCCATCCGGATCTTCGGATGAATACTCTCTCCCTCACCCCGGAACCTCTGCTCTCGCGGCTCGAATCGCTCGCCGATCCGATCCGTTTGCGGCTTCTCGTGCTGCTGGAGGAGAACGAGCTGTCGGTCTCCGATCTCGCCGGCATTCTTCAGATGCCGCAGTCGAGCGTGTCGCGGCACCTCAAGCCGTTGGCCGAGCAGGGGTGGATCGTGTCGCGGAGCGAGCGGACGGCGAATCTCTACCGGATGGCGAACGGCGAGCTTCCCGAAGCGGCACGGAAGCTCTGGGAGCTGTCGCGGCAGGAGATCACCGCTTGGCCGCAGCTCGCGCACGACCGGCTGCGGCTGGAGCAGCGGCTCGCCGAGCGCCAGCCGGACGCCCGGGCGCTCTTCGCCGGCATGGCGGGGGAGTGGGAGCGCCTGCGCTCGGAGCTTTACGGCAACCGTTTCACCGAGGCGGCGCTCACCGCACTCCTGCCGCCTCACTGGGTGGTGGCCGACCTCGCCTGCGGCTCCGGCAGCGTCACCGTGCGGCTGGCTCCGTTCGTCGCCCGCGTCCTCGCCGTCGATCGCACCCCCGAGATGCTCGACGCGGCACGCAGCCGCGCCCGCGACTTCAAGAACATCGAATTCTTTGAGGCGGACCTGGGCGACCTGCCGATCCCCGCCGCGACCTGTGACGCGGCGCTCGTCCTCCTCGCGTTGACCCATCTCGAACGCCCGGCCGCCGCGCTGGCCGAGATGGCGCGCATCCTGCGGCCCGGTGGCCGCGCCGTCGTGGTCGATCTCCTGCACCACGACCGCGACGACTTCCGCCGCCAGATGGGCCAGCTGCGCAACGGTTTCCGCGCCACCGAGCTGGCGCAGCTCCTGACCGGCGCCGGTCTCACGTCCGTCTCCTGTTCCCCGCTCTCTCCTGAACCCCAAGCCAAAGGGCCGGCCCTGCTCCTCGCGACCGGGACCGTGGCCTCGACCTCTGTGACCTTATTAGATACGTCCTCTGATGAAAGGAAGGCTTCATGACCACCACCACCACCGCGACCGAGCGCAAGCCCGCTTCCCTCCAGGACTATTTCGTGAAAGACCTCGCTCTCGCCGAGTGGGGAAGGAAAGAGATCCGTCTCGCCGAGCAGGAGATGCCCGGCCTGATGGCGCTCCGTGATGAATACCGCGCCGCCAAGCCGCTCGCCGGCCAGCGGATCATGGGCTCGCTCCACATGACCATCCAGACCGCTGTGCTCATCGAGACCCTCGCCGAGCTCGGCGCCACGGTGCGCTGGGTCTCCTGCAACATCTTCTCGACCCAGGACCACGCCGCCGCCGCGGTGGCGGTCGGACCGCAGGGCACGGTGGAGAAGCCGCAGGGCATCCCGGTCTTCGCCTTCAAGGGCGAGTCGCTCGAAGAGTATTGGGACTTCACCTCCCGCGCCCTCGACTTCGGCGACGGCCAGGGTCCGACCCAGATCGTCGACGACGGCGGCGACGCCACGCTGCTGATCCACAAGGGCGTCGAATTCGAGAAGGCGGGCAGCGTGCCGGCTCCGGAGACCGCCGACAGCGAAGAATTCGCGATCGTCCTCGCCCTCCTCGCCAAGATCCAGAAAGACGACGCGCAGCGCTGGAGCCGTATCGCCCCTGCCATCCGCGGCGTCTCCGAGGAGACCACCACCGGCGTCCACCGTCTCTACGAGATGGCGCGCGACGGCAAGCTCCTCTTCCCGGCGATCAACGTCAACGACTCGGTCACCAAGTCGAAGTTCGACAACCTCTACGGCTGCCGCCACTCGATCGTCGACGGCCTGAACCGCGCCACCGACGTCATGCTCTCCGGCAAAGTCGCCGTCGTCTGCGGCTTCGGCGAGGTCGGCAAAGGCTGCGCCCAGGCCCTCCGCGGCCAGGGGGCCCGCGTCGTCGTCACCGAGATCGACCCCATCTGCGCTCTCCAGGCCGCGATGGAAGGCTACGAGGTGCGCACCGTCGAGGACGTCATCGGCACCGCCGACCTCTTCATCACCTCGACCGGCAACCGCGACGTCATCACGGCGAACCACATGTCGCGGATGAAGGACAAGGCCATCGTCGGCAACATCGGCCACTTCGACAACGAGATCGACATGGCCGGCGTCAAGCAACTGCCCGGCGTGCACAAGATCAACATCAAGCCGCAGTACGACGAGTGGGTCTTCCCCGACGGCCACTCCGTCCTCGTGCTCGCCGAAGGCCGTCTCCTGAACCTCGGCTGTGCCACCGGCCACCCCTCCTTCGTGATGTCGATGAGCTTCACCAACCAGGTGATGGCGCAGCTCGACCTGGCGAAGAACGCCGACAAGTACGACAAGAAGGTCTTCGTCCTGCCCAAGAAGCTCGACGAGAAGGTGGCCCGCCTCCACCTCGAAAAGCTCGGCGTCCGCCTCACCGAGCTGACCCCCGATCAGGCCAACTACCTCGGCATCCCCGCCGACGGCCCGTACAAATCGGATCAGTACCGGTATTGAGCTGATTTTCTCCCTGGGAGCGCCAGCGCTCCCAGGGGATTACTTCGCCGCGATCCGCAAAACCGGCCCCTTCCCCTCCGTCTCGAGCTTCCACGTGCACCCGGCCATCTCGCAGACCTTGTCGAGCGCCTTGCCGCACGGGACGTTGTTGAGCTCGACAGTGACCTTACCGGTGATCCGCGGATCGAGCTCGACCTCCGCGTTCAACATCTGTCCAAAGGTCTGCAGCATCTCCCGCACGTTCGCTTCCTTCACCTTGAGATCGATGGGCTCTTCCAGGAGCATCGCCTTCCGCGCGGACCGCTCGGTGAGGGGCACGATGTGCAGCTTCGAGCCAGAGACGACGGACCAGTGGCAACCGATGCTTTCGCAGACAGCGTCGAGGACGGTACGCATGCGGACGTTCTGGAGGCGCACGGTGACCTTGCCGTCGAGGCCGGGCTCGACCGCGGCCTCTAAGCCGATCATCTTGGCGAAGCCCTGGAAGGCTTGGTCGGGAGCGGAGTCGGCGAGGGCGACGTCGACTTTCCGGTCCAGGACATCTCCGTCGGCGCGGGCGGAGGAGGGGAGAGTCAGCAGCGGGAGGGCGATCGCCGCGGCGGTGAGGAAGAAGAGCGGCAGCTTGCGTAGGCTCATTGTGGATCTCCATGACGGACGAGGATGATTCCTGACGACTGGCGCTCGCCGCCGCCGGAGAGGACCAGCGGGCGCTGCTCTTCCTTTGAGGTGGCGATGACCATGCCATCGAGGTTGACGATCGAGACCACGGCACCCGGCCGGGGCCTTCCGAGCTGCAACGAGAAGAAGATCGCCGCCGCCGTCAGCAGCGCCACCATCGAGCCCGCCGGCACGAGACGGCGTAGGCGGGGCGCGTGGACGTCGCTGGTGGTAAGGGCGCGGAGCGCGATCCGCTCCGTTGGCTCCGGCGGCGGCGCCAGTGCCTCGCGCAGATGTTGATCGAAAAGCTCATCGGGGGTCATGCGGGTTCCTCCAGAATCCGGGCCAGACGCTTGCGCGCACGGTGGACTCGCATCTTGATCGCGGACAGGGAGACACCGAGGATCTCGGCGCCCCGCGAAAGCTCCATCCCTTCCACTCCGACGAGGAGCAGGGCCTCCCGGTCGCCGGGGGCGAGGCGGCGCAGCGCAGCCAGCAGGCGGCGGTGGCCGTCGCGGCTCGCCGCCTGATCCTCCGGGCTCGGCTCCGGGGACGGCCGGTCGAACAGAACCTGGAGCGGTGCGAGAAGGCGTCGCTTCAAGCGCAGCCGGAAAGCACGGCGCCGCGCGATGGCGAACGCAAAAGCATCCGGACACTCGGGAGGCCCCTGCTTGCGCCAGCGCTGCACCAACGCCGTGAGCGCCTCCTGAGTCGCCTCCTCCGCCAGCGCGGCATCACCCGTCTGGCCGAGTGTGAAGCGCAGCAGCCGGGGAGCCAGGTCGCGGACTGTATCGTCGAGGTGCATTTGATGGAGATGTACCCGCAGGGCCGCGTCGGTCACACCCTTCGGGATGGCCACCCCCAAGTCTGTGAAGCCCGTTCAGGCGCGCGGAACGTGGAGATGGATCGGGAGATGCGGAGCAAACAGGGGGAAGTCTCCGTCCGTGGTCAGGATGGCCATGCCGTACCGGTCGGCGACCGCGCAAAGCATGAAGTCGATGTTCGATCCTTGGACCCCCCGCGAACGGCACACGTTGAAAAACTCGGCGGCGCGCTCATGATCGGCCGTCCGGACCGGCAGGTCAGGGAACTCGCGGAGGTGGGCTCGAAGCCGGTCGAACTGCGCTTTCTCTCGAATCCCCGAGAGCACTTCCTGGCGGATGGGGCCGATGACGTGCGCGCGGCCCTCGCGGATAAGCTCGCGAAGCTCCAGCGCCCTGGGGTCCTGAGAGATCTGTCGCCGACGCAAGGCCAAGGACCAGACTCCGGTGTCGATCAGGACGTTCATCCCCTCTTCCGCTGCTCTTTGTAGTCATAGTCCGGGTCGTAGTCGATCTGGCCGAACAGGTCCAGAATCTTGAGCTGCTTACGGCGTTGGATATACTCCTGTAACGCCTCGTTGACCGTCGCTTTCTTTGTCTTGTGGCCTCCCAGATGGAGAGCCTCCTCCAAAAGCTCGTCACTGATCGCCAGATTGGTCGGCATCCCGCACCTCCTTCTACACAATAACACGGCATGGACTGTGTGAGAATCCACCCAGACATCCATCAGCCCTCCCTCGTATACGGACCCGGGGAGGATTTCAGCATGGATCTCAGAAGGAGCAGCTCGACGGTACTGGCGTTTTTCGCTGCTCTTCTGGCGCCCATGGCTGTCTGGGCACAGGAGACCGCGGCACGGGAGCTCGCGGCTTCACGTCTCGACTTCGAACGCGCCGTTGCCGTTCATGGCGTCGAGCTCGATGCCGGCCCTGCCTTGCTGTCTCTCGACGAAGGGCTTCTGGTGCCGGCGACGCCGGTCGGTGGCAGGACGGCGGAGGTGGTCTTTCTCGGGCGCGGGCGGTTCGCGATCACGCCGCCGGACGCTGTCGAGGCGGGTCAGTTGGAGCTTGCGACCGGCGCCCGCAGGTTGGACGAAGAAGTGACGGAGGCGGTTTTCGTGCTGGGCCGGGAGGCCACCGTCGAGACGCTGCTGCATCGCCCAAAAGTGGTGCCTGATGAAGTGCGGGCGCGGCGCTGCCGGCAGATCTGGGAGAGCTGGCGGCAGGCTCCGGAGCGGAGGTTGCTCGATGTCGATGCGGCCATCCTGTCGATCGCGCTCGGACTTCCGGCCGCGCGGAGCTACTTCGCAGCCCGCCTGCGGAGCGAAGACCTGGGGGAGTTTGTCTACGCCGTTGATCCTGCGGCCCGCGAGCAGGTGACCGTCGGCCGCAACGCGAAGGGCTTCGAGAGATGGATTTCCGCTTCGCTGCGAACGCAGGACGGCAAGCTCCTGCCGGGCCAGCCGGACTTCGAGCCGCGGAAATACACCTTGACCCTGAGCCTCGCGGACGATCTCAGGGCCTCGGGAATCGCGCGCATCGATCTGATCCCAACGGCACAGGGGGCACGCCTGGTGAAGCTTCGCGTCGCCGCCGATCTCGTGATTTCCCGCGTCACCGATGGTGCAGGCCGCGATCTCTTCTTCACCCGCTGTCAGAACGGATTTGCGGTCTTCCTCGCCGAGCCGGCGGACGCCAAGAAAGAGGTGAGTCTGGCGATCGAATATCGGGGGCGTTTGATCGATCCCCAGCTCTGGTTTCCTCACACCGGAACCATCGATCGGGCTCTCTATGACGTGACATTCCATTGGCCGAAAGCCCTGGACCTGATGGCCGGAGGCAAACGTGTGAACGGTGGCGAGGCGGACGGTTCCCGCTGGGAGCAGAGAATCCTGAATCAGCCCGCGGCGAATTTCTCGTTCGAGATCGGCCGCTATCACATCGAGACGCTGCGCGCTGGACAGGTCCAGGTCCGTTTCGCTTTCGAGGAGGTGGAGCAGCACGGCGAGATCACCGGAGCGGTGGTGGATGCCTTGACCGATTTCGAGGACCGGTTCGGACCGTATCCGCTCGAGGAGCTCACGGTGGTGATGAGCTCGCGGAATCTCTCTCAGTCACCGGCGCCCGGGTTGGTGGTTCTCTCGCGCACCATGATGGGTGACCTCGATCTGATGAGCCTCCTGTTCGGGCGCAGGGATCGCCGCCTGGTCATCGCGCGCGAATTG
>Ga0307508_10005655_pt1 | contig 11848 bp, 7 predicted proteins | sample 9_EM_MG_FD_203089 | JGI IMG/M metagenome (GOLD analysis project Ga0307508, IMG submission 203089) | Populus trichocarpa ectomycorrhiza microbial communities from riparian zone in the Pacific Northwest, United States - 9_EM | ecosystem: Host-associated > Plants > Roots > Unclassified | place...
GGCGAAGCGCGCCGCCATGGCGCGCCCGAGCTCGGCGAGCTGGGCAGCCGCCAGGGTCTCCTCGAGCCAGACGAAGATCCGCTCTTCCTCGAGGACGAGGTGGTCGCCGAAGAGCTCCTCGAGCTCGTCGATGATGCCGAGGAGCGCCTCGTCCTCGGGGGGACAGGCCTCGAGCTCGACCAGGACCTCGTCGAAGGTCTCATGATCGCGGAACGCGCTGTCGGCGAGCGGGGCGGTCTCGTCTTGCCCTTCGAGCTTGGGGTAAACGAACTCCTCCTCGAGAGAAGCGTGGCTGCGGACGAGCCGTGCCAGCCCGGCCACGGTGCGCCGGCGCGCCTCGGTGCCGCGAAGCTCGCGCAACTTGGCGCAAAAGACCTGAATCTCTTCATGTTGCCGGCGAAGGAGGTCGAGCGCGCTCATGGCAGGCGAGGTCCCTCTGCGGGACCAAGCAAACCCTGTTCCGCGATGGGCTCGTCGGCGACCGGGGTGCGGCGGGCGTTCTGGAGCTCCCGCACCGCGGCGACGCACAACGGACCGGCCGCGAACGCCAGCGCGGCCGCCATCGGCTGGATGAGGAGGCCCAGGGCGACGCCCACGGTCACCGCGCCGAGGAGGACGACGCGGGCGAGGAGGTAGACCCACAGGGCGCGTCGCCGGAGGACGACGAGGAGGAGGTCGGTCGGCAGGCAGACGAGCAGCACCTCGTTCCGGCGGAGCTCGATCATGGTGGCGACCACCGCGGCGCCGTAGACCACGAGCCCGACGACGCCGAGGAGGAGGCCGGAGAGCCCGAGCGCGAAGCGCCAGAAGCGCGGCCGCCCGAGGATGGCGGCGAGCGCGACGAGGACGGTCAGTCCCCCGGCGATGGCGAAGACCAGCCAGCGGCCGGCGAGCGGCGCGGTGGTCGGCAAGGGCTCCTTGCGGACATTCACGAGCTCGACGTCGGCGTTGAGGCGCTTCTGCACCTCGGCGCGGAGGACGTCGGGCAGAAACATCGCGTCCCACAGGGTCATGCGGGTGTCGACCGGCCGCCCGACGAGGAACTCCATGCCGATGAGGAGCCGGATGTCGAGCGCGAAGCCGCGCAAGGTCACGTCGCGCCAGGTCTGGCCGGTCGGCACCTCGGTGGCGGCGCTGAGCTTGCCGCCCGTGGCCGCGTCGAGGTGATCGCGGAGGCGGGTCGTGCAGTTGTCCAAGTAGTGGTTGTACAAGTAGAACTTGTTCTCGGGCCGGCTGTCGCTCTCGAGGGCGGCCGCGAGCCCGACGGCGACCTCGTTCGTGAGCGGGATGACCTGGCGGTAGATCGTGCGATCGCCCTCGGAGTAGATCTGAAGCATGAGCGGCAGCGGCATCCGGCTCACCCAGAAGGTCGCGCCGCCGCGGAGGAAGCGCCAGATCAGCGCCGGCGGATCGCGGAAGTCGGTGGTGCCGTAATTGTAGCAGGCGCCGTTGGGGAACTGCTCGTCGGTGACGCAGAGCGCACCGTGACCGAAGGATTCGAAGACGTCCTCCCCGGGTCCCATCGTGTAGAGCTCGATCTTGGTGTCGGCGGCGGCCCGCGCCGTGACCAGGAACAAGACGAGGAGGGCGGCCGAACGTGGCTTCATTTCCGAGGAGCCGGCTGCGACGCGGGCGGCGGCTGCGGCTTGGTGAAGACCGACTCGTCGATGGGGCCGTTCACCTGGATGTCGGTCATGGTCACGTCGAAGGACTGCCCGCCGCCCTCGGCGCGCTGCCGGAACGGCAGCCAGATCCCGTCGACCTGGCGGTAATCGGCGTACTGCTCGTAGGCGCCGGCGCCGTTCTGCTGGTAGCCGAGCCGGACGATGCGGTGGGTCTTCGGATCGAGGTAGATCTTGGTCTCGTTCGCGCCGCTGGCCTCGCGGATGACGACGGTGTCGAAGGTCCCGGCGCCGATCTTCTCCTTGCCGGTCGCCTGGACCACCGTGCCGGGCTCGAGGTGGCGAAGGAGGATGAGGTCGTGCTCGCGCCACAGGCCCGAGCGCGCCTGGTTGGCCACGTCGTCGGGGAGGACGCGGGTGTCGGCGCCGGCGCTCTGCCAGACCCCATCGGTGGCGATGGTCATGATCATGGACTGAGAGATCGCGGGGATGCTGACCTCGAGCCGGAGCTTGTCGGGGACGACGAGGGTGCGCACCCAGTCGGCGTCGACGGCCTGGCCACCCAGGCGCAGGTGGACCTTGCCGACGGCGCGCACGCTCTTCACCGCGGCGAGCTTGTCCTTGCCGCCGGCGGCGGCGAGCGCGGCGTCGAGGATCGCCCGACCCTGCGTGGCCTTGGCGGCGTCGACCGCCGTCGCCGCGGCCGCCGCCTTGCGGTCGTTGGGCGAGATGGGGTCCTGCCAGCCGACGCGCTCGTAGGTGAGGCCGGCGGCCTCGAGCTCGCGGCCGATCTCGTCGCCCTTGCCGACGATGACGATGACGGCGTTCTCGGGATCGACGTGCTTTTGCGCCGCGGCCTTGGCCTCGTCGAGGCCGACCTGGGCCACCTGGACCGGCATGGCGCCCACGGCGCCGTCGGGGAGACCGTGGAGGTCGCCGGCGAGGAGCGCGGCGGCCAGATCCGCCGAGGTCTGGAAGCCGGCGACGTAGCGGCCCGCGATCGCGGTCTTGGCGGCGGCGAGCTCCTCGGCGGTCGGGCCGCTCTGCCGGAGCTTGGCCAGCTCGCCGAGGACGAGACGGAGCGTCCCCGCCGTCTCGGGCGTTCGCGTGTAGGCCGAGACGATGAACATGCCGCGGCCGCGCCAGCGCTCGAGCTGGGCGTCGGCGCCGTAGCCGTTGCCGCGATCGCCGCGCACCGCGGAGAGGAGGCGCGAGCGCTCCCCGCCGCCCAGGACCTGGGCGAGGACGAGCGTCGACGGGAAGTCGGGATCCTTGTGCGCGAGGCCGGGGGCGCCGATGACGATCCGCGCGTCGGGCGCGTCGGGCCGGTCGACGAGCCGGATGTGGAGCCCCTTCGGTTGCGGATCGGACACCTTGGTCGCCGCCGGCGCCGCCGCGGAACGCCAGATCTGGAAATCGTGCGCGAGCTCGCCCTTGAGCTTGGCTGGATCGACGTCGCCAGCGATCGCGAGGATGGCGTTTGCCGGCACGAAGCGCGCCTGATGCCAGGCGACGAGATCCTTGCGCGAGACGGCCCCGATGGCCTCCGCGGTGCGCGGCCAGCCGCGCGGGCTGCCCTCGCCCCAGAGGAGGTTCACGAGGTGCATGCCGGCGAGCGACTGCGAATCTTCCCGCTGCTGCTTGAGCGCGCCGGCGAGCTGGTTGGCGACGAAGCCGAGCTCGGCCTGCGGGAAGGTCGGCATCGCGACGACCTCGGGGAGGAGCGTGAGGCAGGTCGCCAGATCGCGTGTCAGCGTCTCGCAGACGACGTGCGTCGATTCGAGATCGGCCTGGGCGGCGAGCGAGCCGCCGACGAGCTGCATGGTCGCGACGATCTCGTCGCCGCTGCGCTTCTGGGTGCCGCGCGTCAAGAGCGCCGCGGCCAGATCGGCCATCGATCGCTTGCCGCGCGGCTCGTCGAGGTTACCGGCGCCGACGACGAGGTGCATGGTGACGACCGGCAGGTCATGATTGGCCGCGACCACGACCCGCAGCCCGTTCGGCAGGGTGAACCGTTCGATCGGCGGCAGCACCACCGGCGCGGGCGGCGCGGGCGGCGGCGGCTGGATGAGATCGGTGCGTCCCGCCCACGGATCGCCCTTGGAGGGGAGGTCCTGCGCCGACGGGGCCGCGGGAGCCGCCGGCGCGCCCTCCGTCGGCGCCGAGAGCGTCGGGCGGGCGGACGACCCACCACCGCCGCAGGCCGCGAGGGCAAGCGCGAAAACCGAGGCCCTCACTTGGCACCCCCAGGTGGGACGATGACGACTGTCGCGTTGTCCGGCACGAGGTACTGCTTGGCCACGCGCATGACGTCGGCGGCGGTCACGCGCTGGTACTTGTCGTAGTCGCTGATCCAGCTCCGGGCGTCGCCGGTCATGAGCTTGGCGCTGCCGATCTGCCCGGCGAGCCCCTCGACGCCCTCGAGGCCGAAGACGAATCCAGCCGTGAGCTGATTCCGCGCCTTGATGAGCTCGCTGTCGCCGACCGGCTCGCGGGCCAGCCGACCGACCTCCTCGGCGAGGCCGTCCTCGACCTTCTGGCCCAGGTCGGGCCGGAGAAACACGCCGTAGAAGATGAGCAAGCCGGGATCCTCGAGGATGAGCGTCTGGCCGCCGGCGTAGACGCCCGCCTTGTCCTTCTGCACGATGCGCCGGGACAGCCGCGCCGCGTCGCCACCCGAGAGCACGTTGGCGACGACCTGGAGCGCGAAGATGTCGTCGGAGCGGGCGCTCGGGACGTGGTAGCCGGCGACGGCGAGGCCGATCTGCGAGCTGCCGACGACCTCGCGACGCACCTGGGTCTGCGGCGGCTCCGCCAGCGCCGCCGACGGTCGCGGTGGCTCGGCGCGCTTCTCGAGCGGGCCGAACCAGCGCTTCGCCGCGTCGCGGACCTCGTCGGCGCTGACGTCGCCCACGATGACGAGGACGGCGTTGTTCGGCCGGTAGTAGGCGTCGTAGAACTTCTGCAGGTCGGAGGGCTTCAAGCGATCGAGGTCCTCGAGCGGGCCGGTCGCCAGCGCGGCGTACGGGTGCGTCGTGTAGGCGATCTGCCGGAAGCGCTCGAGCGCGCGGGCGACCGGCGAGCTGTCGATGCGCGCGCGGCGCTCCTCCTTCACCAGCTCGCGGACGAAATCGACCGTCTCCTTGCGGATGAGGAGGTTGCGCATCCGATCGGCCTCGAGCCTGACGGCGAAGTCGAGGTTGGCCTTGGGCACGGTGTCGACGAAGGCCGTCACGTCCTCGCGGGTGAAGGCGTCGACCTTGCCGCCCACCGCGCCGATCAGGCGCGCGTGCTGGTCCGCGCCGACGAAGCGGGTGCCCTTCCACATGAGGTGCTCGAACATGTGGGCGGCGCCGCGCTGGCCCTTGGGCTCGTCCTTGGAGCCGACGTGGTACCAGACCTGTACGGTGACGATGGGCGCCTTGTGGACGCCGAGGTAGACGACGTCGAGCCCGTTTTCGAGCTGCCACTCGACGATGTCGGGCTTGGGGAAGCCGACGTCGGCGGAGGCGACGGCCGGCAGGAACCAGGCGAGAAGGAAGAGGATCCGACGCATCAGATGTAGAGCTCCGAGACGCTCCGCCCGTCGTGCACGCGCGCGATCGCCTCGGCGAGGAGGTTCGCGATGCTGAGGACCGTGATCTTCGGGTCCTGCTTTTCGGGCGGTAGAGGAAGGGTGTCGGTGACGACGACCTCGGCGATCGGCGCGGCGCGGAGGCGCGCCACGGCGTTTCCCGAGAGGACCGGATGGACGACGGCGATCGAGATGTCCTTCACGCCCTCGCGAAGGAGGAAGTCGGCCGATTCGCTGACCGTGCCGCCGGTCGCGATCTCGTCGTCGATGATGAGGGCGCGCTTGCCGCGCACCTCGCCGACGAGGTGGACGGCGCGCGCCTTCTCGTCGTCGCCGAAGCGGCGCTTGTCGACGATGGCGAGGGGCACGCCGAGCCGCTTGGCGAAGCCGGCCGCGTCCTTGACCTCGCCGGCGTCGGGGGCGACGACCACATGCTCGGCGACGTCGGGCCGCTTCCTGAAGTGGTCGACGAGGATGTCGCGCGCCGACAGCTGATCCGACGGGATGCGGAAGAAACCCTGCACCTGCGGCGAGTGGAGGTCGACGGCGATCACGCGATCGGCGCCCGCGGTCTGGAGGAGATCGGCCATGAGCCGCGCGGTGATCGAGATGCGCGGCTCGTCCTTCTTGTCCGAGCGGACGTAGGGAAAGTAGGGCGTGACCGCGGTGATCCGCTCCGCCGAGGCGCCCTGGAGCGCGTCGAGCATGATGAGGAGCTCGACCAGCCCCTCCGAGACCGGCGGACACGAGGGCTGGACGACGAAGACGTCGGCGCCGCGCACGTTCTCGTCGATCTTCACCTTGAGGTTCTCGTTGGTGAAGCGCACCGTGTGCGATCGACCGAGCGGGATCCCGAGGTGCGCGCAGATCGCCCGCGCGAGCGCCGGGTGGGCGGATCCGGTAAAGACTTTCAACGCATTCGCCATGATTGCTCCCCGGTCCGGCGGATATTAGAAGGTTTCCGCGCCAAGGCAAATGGTCCGACCGGCTAACTGATGCTAATGTGCGCGTCGTTGCCCGCCGCGCCGGACAAGACGCACGTCATGTATCCGGGGACCGTCGTGCGGGCGTGGCCGGAATCCGAGATGCAGCGCGGGCTCGCCTTCGTGTCCGAGGAGGTCTCGCGCCGCCACGGCCGGGCCGGGCAATTCGTGCGCATCCGCCTGGGGGAGGCGGAGAACCCGTACGCCCTCGCCAGCGAGCCGGGCTCGCCCGAGCTCGAGCTCCTCATCAAGCCCGAGACCGAGCTGACGACGGCGATGAGCAAGCTCGTCCCCGGCGACGCGTTCCTCGTCGGCGCGGCGCAGGGCAAGGGCTTCCCGGTGAGCGAGCACGAGGGTCAGGACCTGATCCTCTGCGCCGCGGGGACCGGCATCGCGCCGCTCCGGGCCGTCGTCCGCTCGCTCTTGCCGTCGCGCGCGCGTTTCGGGCAGGTCCTCCTCTTTTACGGTCAGCGCACCAAGGCCCACTTCGCCTACTCCGGGGAGCACGACGCCTGGCGGGCCGCGGGGATCGAGCTCCACCTGGTCGCCAGCGAGGGCGGAAAGCGCCTGCAGCACGCGGTCCGCGACCGCCACCCCGACACCGAGCGAGCCTGCGCCTATCTCTGCGGGATGAAGGGCATGGTCACCGATCTCGCCCACATCCTCGGCGAGCTCGGGCTGCCCCGCGATCGCGTGTTCTTGAACTACTGAATTTTACAGGTGATTCATCCTCGTCGGCGGTCGACCCGCGCGCCACCTCCCTCGGCCGCCACTCACCCAAGATTCGGCGTGGACTCACTCGGCGGCTCGGCCGTACCACCGGCACCACCGGAAGCTCCCCAGGCCACCCGAGCCAAGGTCGCGCGCTTCATGTACGCGAAGTAGGGCGGGCGCCGCCCGAGACAAGTCAGCGTTTCGGCGACTCCAGGAGCTTCGGCTCCAAGCCGGTAATGAGCCGCGCGTTGCGCGAGTAGGTCAGGTACGACCATCCCCACGACCAGAAGACGAACAAGCGGTTCCGGAATCCCGAAAGGTAGACCAGGTGAATGAAGGCCCAGATGAACCAGGCCACGAACCCCGAGACCACGAACCTGCCAATCGAGCCGACCGCGGCGGCGCGGCCGATGGTGGCGAGCGACCCCTTGTCGACGTAGTGGAAGGGCCGCGTCTCGCCGCCGCGCACCCTGCGAAGGATGTTCTCGGCGGTCTGGCGGCCGGCCTGCATCGCTGCCGGCGCCAGGCCCGGGACCGGCTTGCCGTTCTCGGTCACCGCGGCCAGGTCGCCCACGACGAAGACCCGATCGTCGCCGGGGATGCTGAGGTCGGGATTGACGAGCACGCGGCCGGCCCGATCGAGCGCCACGCCGAGCGATTTCCCGAGGGGCGACGCGGCCACGCCGGCGGCCCACATCGCGGTGCGCGCGCCGACCCGTTGCGCGTCGCCGCCCTGGGCCGGGACCAGCGTCACGCCGTGCTCGTCGATGCCGGTGACCTTCGTGCCGAGGAGGATCTCGACGCCGAGCCGCTCGAGCTGGGCGTGCGCCCTGGGGGCGAGGGCAGGCTCGAATGACGGCAGCACGCGATCCTGCCCCTCGACGAGGAGGACCCGCGCCTCGAGCGGATCGAAGCGGCGGAAGTCGTGCCGGAGGGTGTGGTGGCCGACCTCCGCGAGGGCGCCGGCCATCTCGACGCCCGTCGGACCGGCACCGACGACGACGAAGGTGAGCCATTCCTTGCGCAGCGCCTCGTCGGGCTCGCGCTCCGCCGCCTCGTAGGCGAAGAGCATGCGCTTGCGGATGTCGAGCGCGTCCTCGATCGACTTCAGGCCCGGCGCGACCGCGGCCCACTCGTCGCGGCCGAAATACGAGTGCGACGCGCCCGCGGCGACGACGAGGTAGTCGTAGCCGAGCTCGCCGTCGCCGAGCGTGACGGTTCGGGTCGCGCGGTCGATGGCCACGACCTCGGCGAGGAAGACCTCGGTGTTGTCCTGCTCGGCGAGCACCGAGCGGATCGGCCGCGCGATGTCCGCCGGGTTCAACCCCGCCGTCGCGACCTGGTAGAGGAGCGGCTGAAACAGGTGGTGGTTCCGGCGGTCGACGACGGTGACACGCACGTCTTCACGAGCGAGCGCCCGCGCCGCGTACAGACCGCCGAAACCACCTCCGATGATCACGACATGCGGGCGGTCGGCCATGACGCCAGTCTACCGCCGGCCGGCTCGCTAGCGCTTCATGTCCTTGCCCAGGTCCTCAACGGCCTCGCCCGCCTTGCGGCGCGCCTCCCCCGCCTTCTCCTGGGCAGCCCCTGCCGCACGGTCCATCTGGCCCTCGGCCTGCTTTTCCTTGTTGCCGGTGACCGCGCCAAAGGCGTCCTCGACCCGACCCTTGACGTTCTTCAGTTTGCCTTTGAGCTCGTCTTTGTTCATGCACCGAGTTGGTGCAGCCGACGTGCCAGTTAGTCGCTGGTGCCGAGCGCCTTGCGCGCCTGGACGCCAAGACTCTCGAGGCCACGCTTCTCGGCGTCCTTGGCGACCGAGGCGAGGAGCGCGCGACCACGCTCGTCTCCGCCATCAGCGAGGAGCTTGCCGCGGTAGAGGTCGGCCATGCGCGCCAGCATGACGATGCCGTGCTTGTCGGCGATCCCCGCCAGGCCCTCGAGCTCGTGGACGGCTTCCCGGACGTCGGCCGGCTGGCCCGACGCCGCCTTCACCTGCGCCGCGAGGATCCCGTAGTTGATCTTGCCGAGGATCGTCTCGCCGGTGGCGAGGGTCGGTGCGGCGTGGTCGAGGGCAGCGCGTGCCTCACCGACCTTACCCTGCTCGAGGAGAGCATCGATGAAGAGGCGCGACCGCTCGTTCGACAGCATCCAGACCTTGTCGAGCGGCCGGTCGGGGACGGTGCGGATCACCTTCTCGGCCTCGGACGGGTGACCGTCGGCAAGGGCGATCGACGCCGCGATGAGGCCGTCGATGCGCATGCTGGCGATCCGCGGCGATGCCGCCAGGGCGGCTTGCAGATGCTCGCGCGCAGCGTCGAGATCGGCGCGCAGGATGTCGATCTCCGCGTGACCGAAGAGGGTCATTCCGAGGTCGAAATCGGCCCCGCCGTCGCGATCCTCCCGGTCGGCGCGCTCGGTACGCTCGGTGAGCTCGACGAGCTGGGTCGCGCGCGCCAGATCGCCGCGATAGACCGCGACGGCGATGAGCGGGCCGGTGGCGGCGCCGATGTGGCCGCCGGTCTTGTGCCGCTCGAGGAGATGGAGCGCGGCAGTGAATTCATTCTCGGCGGCGCGCAGATCGCCGCCCGTGAGGTATCCGAAGCCGATGGCGCTGTGGAACTCGACGAGGCTGCGCACGCTGTCCAGGTCCTTGCCCAGCGCCGTCGCCTGCTCGAGGAGGCGCGCCACACCCTTGCCGTCGCCCCGCTTCTGGAGGACGCGGGCCTGACCCGCGAGCGCCTGGATCACGCCATCGCGGTCACCCGACGCCTGGAAGATCGCCGTCGCCTGGCTCGCCGACGCCATCGCCTCGGGGTAGCGGCCGACCTCGAAGAGGATCCGGTCCTCGTTCAGGAGGACGGTGGCGAGGACGAGGCGCGCGCCCTGCTCCTCGGCGCGCGACTTGGCCCGCTGCACGAGGGCCAGCCGCTCCTCGGGTGGAGCGTCGGAGCGGACCTCGGCATCGAGACAGTCGATCTCGGGGTTGTCGCGCGTCGGGGCGGGGAGCCGGCGCAGCGACGCGAGGGTCTTCTTGGCGGCCGCCGTGTCCCCGACCTTCATCTCCAGTTTTGCGAGCGCGAGGCCGTAGTCGCCGTTGTCGGGGAAGCGGCGATAGAGCTCCTGGTAGCTCGCCAGCGACTTCTCGAGGTTGCCGTTCAGCTGGTCGAGGTGCGCCTCGGCGTTGAGCCGCACTTCGATCGGCAGGTTGGCCGCGAGCGCGACCGCCTTCTCGGCCTCCTCGAGGGCACGGGTGTCGTAGCCGAGGCACGACAGGACCTGCGACAGCGCCGAGTGGGCCGGCGCGTACGAGGGATCGGTCGCCACCGCCTCCTCGAGCGGCCCGTGGGCGGCGCCGCAGTTCTGCAGGCGGAGCTGGGTGATGCCCTCGCCGTACTGCCGCGCCACGTCGCCCTTCTTGGGCATGAGGTCGCGGACGCCCTCGCGCTCGCTCGCCGAGCGGGGCGATACGTCGAGCGCGACGCGCACCTTCTCGCCCGCCTTGGCGACCAGATCGCCCAGATCGGCCTCGGTGCCCTGCTCGGCGGTCGACATCACCATCTCGCCGGTGCTCGTGTCCTGGAGCTTCAGGTCGAGCCGGATCTTGCCGCTGTCGCCGAGGATGATGTACGACCCGGTCACGACGAAGTCGCTGTCGAGCTGGCGCCGGAGGCGCTTCAGCGTGTCGGGGGCATAGCTGTCGGCGTCGCCGAGGGCGAGCTGCCGCTTGGCGCGGGCCACGCTCTCGCCGGGCACGGTGCGGAGCTCCTCGCCGCCGAGCTCGGTCGACAGCATCTCGGCGAAGGCCACCGAGAGATAGTCAGCGCTCTTCTTTCCCGAGAGGTTCTTGAAGCCGAGGATCGCGACCGAGCGGCGATCGTGCGGCGCCGCGGCGCCCTTGTCCTCGCTGTCGCTCTCGTCGTCGTTCGAATCGTCGGTGACGATGCCGGCGCGCCTGAGCTGCTCGTGGCTCTTCTTCAGCTCCGCATTGGCTGAGCGCATGGCCTTGTCGACCTGCGCTTGGACCTTGGCCTGGAGCCTCCTCGGCACCCCGGGGAGGTCCGGAATCTTCCATGAGCCTCGACCCGTCAGCGGCGGACCGCCCGGCGGGTCGGGCGGGTCGGGCGGCTCGGGCGGCTCGGGGATCTGGGCCTCTTCAGAAGGGGCAGGGGCAGGCGGCGTGAGTCGCGGCGATTTCTTCGACTGGTGCGACGCGATCGCGATGACCGCCGCGACCCCCAGGACGGCGATGACGAGCCGCAGGTTGCGGCGGCCGGCGCGCGGCTTCCGGGGCCTCCGCGCCTCGGGGCGGACGGCAGGCACGCTCTCCCCGTGAAGGATCTTGATGACCTCCCCGGCGCTCGCGGGACGCTCGTCGGGATCGCGCTCGAGGCAGGCGAGGATGGCGCGCTCCCAGTGGGCATCGAGCGCAGGCACGAGGCTCCGCGGGGAGGGCGGCGGCTCACGGAGCCGCATGACCGCGGTCGCGAGCGGCGTCTCGCCGACGAAGGGCAGCTTGCCGGTGACCATCTCGAAGAGGACGACGCCGAAGGCGTAGATGTCGCACGCGGCCGTCAGGCGCTTGCCGCCCTCGACCTGCTCGGGCGCCATGTACGCCGGGCTGCCGACGACGCCGTCGCCGGTCACCTGCTCGGAACCCTCCGCGGCGACCCGGGCCAAGCCGAAGTCGGTGACCACGGCGCGGGTCTTCGCCTTGTCCGGGCCCGCACCCTCGAGGAGACTGACGAGGATGACGTTCGCGCACTTCAGGTCGCGGTGGATGATCCCGGCGGCGTGAGCCGCGGCGAGCGCCCCGCCGATCTGCTCGGCGATGGGCAGCGCCTCGGCGATGGTGAGCCGTCCCTCGCGGCGGACGCGCGCCGACAGCGTCTCACCTTCGAGGAGCTCCATGGTGAGGAAGGCCGCCTCGCGCCCCCCGCGCTTGTCGATGCCGA
>Ga0307508_10005656_pt1 | contig 11846 bp, 7 predicted proteins | sample 9_EM_MG_FD_203089 | JGI IMG/M metagenome (GOLD analysis project Ga0307508, IMG submission 203089) | Populus trichocarpa ectomycorrhiza microbial communities from riparian zone in the Pacific Northwest, United States - 9_EM | ecosystem: Host-associated > Plants > Roots > Unclassified | place...
TCTGGGCCGGCGTTGCTCCGATCTCCGCACCGATGGCCTGCACTTCGTCGACGATGCGCAGGTTGCGCTGGAAGTTCTCACCGGTGAAACGCGGGTTGGTCTTGCGCCAGTCGTCATCGGGGAAGTCGTCTACGGTGCGGATCTGCCCGGTCAGCAGGCCGTGCCCGAGCGGCGAGTAGGGAACGAATCCGATACCGAGCTCACGCAGGAGCGGGAGGATCTCGGACTCGACATCGCGGGTCCACAGCGAGTACTCGGTCTGGAGTGCGGCCACCGGGTGCACGGCGTGCGCGCGTCGGATGGTGGCGGGAGCGGCCTCGGAGAGCCCGATGTGGCGCACCTTGCCCTCGGCAACCAGTTCGGCCAGCGCGCCGACGGTCTCCTCGATGGGAGTGTTCGGGTCGACGCGGTGCTGGTAGTAGAGGTCGATGTGGTCGGTGCCCAGCCGCTTGAGCGAGCCCTCGACAGCGGTCTTCACATTGGATGCACTGCTGTCGATGACGCGGGGGCCGCCACCGGAGTGGGAGACCAGCCCGAACTTCGTCGCCACGACGACGTCGTCGCGTCGGCCCTTGATGGCCTTGCCGACGATCTCTTCGCTGTGGAAGGGGCCGTAGATCTCGGCGGTGTCGATGTGGGTGACCCCGAGGTCCAGCGCCCGGTGGATGGTGCGGATCGACTCGGCGTCATCGAGTCCCCCGCCCGTGGTGTAGGTGCCGGCCATGGTCATGGCTCCCAGGCCGATGCGGGAGACATCGAGCCCGCCCAGGGATACGTGCTTCATCGGATACTCCTTGTTGTGGCGGCCGTCAGGCCTGGTCGGTGGGCATGGCCCAGAGTTCGGCGATCGAGGCGTGCCGGGGCCGGGTCACGATGTCGGCTTCCACGAGCGCGATGGCGCCGGTCGGTTTCGAAGCCATGAGAGCGGCGACCTTTCCGGAGATACGACGTGACCTGTGGGCCGTCACGTCAGGTGGGAGGATGCCCCTGCGAGTGCCGTGATCAGTGCGGCTCAGGGGCCCGATATCCAGGCAACCACCTGGCAGCCCCGCCCGGACCCTCGTACGGGGTACCGCTCCACCGGGGGTCTGCCAGTACCTCCTTCGCGGGCCGAGAGGCACCCGGGCCCGCCATACGGTGGATACATGGACCGCAGCAGCGAGATCCGCGAGTTCCTGCGCACCCGCCGGGCCCGGATCACCCCCGGGCAGGCCGGCCTCGCCCCCCACACCGGGGTCCGCCGGGTCCCTGGACTGCGTCGCGAGGAAGTCGCCCAGCTCGCCGGAGTCAGCGTCGACTACTACATCCGCCTGGAGCGAGGCCGCACCCGGGGCGTCTCGGAAGTCGTCTGGGAGGCCGTCGCCCGCGCCCTGCAACTGGACGACACCGAACGCGCCCACCTCTTCGACCTCGTCCAGCCCACCACCGGCCGCACCCGCCGTAAGCGGCCCCTCGCCCCGCAGAGAGTCCGCCCCGCCCTCTACCGCGCCCTGGACGCGCTCGGCGTCCCCGCCCTCGTCCAGGGCCGGCGCATGGACATCCTCGCGGCCAACCGGCTGGGCTACGCGCTCATCGCCGACTTCGGAGCCCGGCCCCACCACGACCGCAACGCCGCACGCTTCGTCTTCCTCGACGAAGCCGCCCGCGCGCTGTACGCGGACTGGGAACGGGTGGCCGCCGACTGCGTCGCCACCCTGCGCCTGTACGCCGGACGCCACGCGGACGACCCACAGCTCACCGAACTGGTCGGCGAGCTGTCCCTGCACAGCGACATCTTCCGCCGCATGTGGGCCGACCACGACGTCCTCGCCCACACCGCCGGCACCAAACGCCTGCACCACCCGCTCGTCGGCGACCTCACCCTCGACTACGTCGTCCTCGCCGTCGAAGACGACCCCGAGCAGACACTCGTCATCTACACCCCGGAACCAGGCTCACCCACTGCTGAAGCCCTCAACATCCTGGCCAGTTGGACCGGCACGTCCCCCACCGGCCGACACAGTCCGGACCAGACACCCGACACAGCCGGCTGATCCCCACACGCACATCGGCGACCTCGGCACGGACGAGGACCGGGAGCGGCTGTTCACCGCGCTGCGCATGGTGCACGCCGCCCGGTGGCTGGAGGCCGGGGAGCAGGAGGCGCCGGGCGCGGTGATCAACGAACTGATCAGCGGTTGACGAAGGTCAGGCTCTTCTCGTCGTAGCGGGTTCCGGCCACCTGGTCGGCCGGGGCGGCGGCGTCGATGGCGGCCAGGTCGGCGGCGGACAGTTCGATGGCGACCGCGTCGAGGTTCTCCCGCAGGTACTTCTCGCGGCGGGTGCCCGGGATCGGCACCACGTCGTCGCCGCGGTGCTGCACCCAGGCGAGGGCGAGCTGACCGGCGGTGACGCCCTTCTGCCGCGCCAGTTCGTTGAGCTTGTCGACGATGGCGAGGTTCTGTTCGAGGTTGCCGTCGGAGAAGCGGGGCTGGGTGCGGCGCATGTCCGTTTCCGGCAGGTTCTCGACCGAGGTGTAGCGGCCGGTCAGGAAGCCGCGGCCGAGCGGGGAGAACGGGACGAGGCCGATGCCGAGTTCGCGGCAGACCGGGACGGTCTCCTGCTCCAGGTCCCGGGTCCACAGCGACCATTCGCTCTGCAGCGCCGCGATGGGGTGCACCGCGTGGGCGCGGCGGATCGTCGCGGCGCTCGCCTCGGACAGCCCGAGGTGGCGCACCTTGCCCGCCCGGACCAGCTCGGCCATCGCACCGACGGTCTCCTCGATCGGGACCTCGGGGTCGACGCGGTGCTGGTAGTAGAGGTCGATGTGGTCGACGCCGAGGCGGCGCAGCGACGCGTCGCACGCCTGGTGGACGTAGGCGGCGTCGCCCCGGATCGCGGTGGGCTCGCCCAGCCGGTTGGCGAAGCCGAACTTGGTGGCCACGACGGCCTGCTCGCGGCGGTGCCCGGCCAGGGCCCGGCCGAGCAGTTCCTCGTTGTGGCCGGAGCCGTAGAAGTCGGAGGTGTCCAGCAGGGTGACGCCGAGGTCGAGGGCGCGGTGGATGGTGGCGATCGACTGCGCGTCGTCCGAATCGCCGTAGCCGTGGCTCATCCCCATGAGCCCCAGGCCCTGTGCGCCGACGGTGAGTTCGCCCAGGTGGCGGGTGGGCAGGCGGGCGGGCAGATCGGGCATCGGATGTCTCCTTCGTGGTCGTGACGATCACGCTAGGAGTTGGAGCGCACTCCAAGTCAACCGAGAGAAAATCGCTGGCCGGGAGCGTGGTGACGGCTGCCAGAATCGCCCGTATGACGTACGAGGACGAAGGGTCCATGGCCGTGGTGGCGGCCGCGATCGTGCAGCGGGGACGGCTGCTGGTGGTGAGCAAGAAGGCGGCGCCCGAGGTGTTCTATCTGCCCGGCGGGAAGCCGGACCCGGGCGAGAGCCCGCTGGAGACCCTGGCCCGGGAGCTGGACGAGGAGCTGGGCGTGGTCCCGCTGGAGCCACGGCTGCTGGCCGAGGTCGAGGGGGTGGCCATCCTGGAGGGGGTGCCGCTGCGGCTGACCGTGTTCGAGGCGCGGATCGACCGGGTCCCCCACCCGGCGGCCGAACTGGCCGATGCGCGGTGGATATCCGGTGGCGAGGGCGAGGTGCGGCTCGCCTCTGCTATCCGCAACCGGGTGGTACCACTGCTCCGGGACAGGGGCATGCTCGCGGAGTGAGGCTGACTTCGGGAGCCCGGCCGAGGGGACGACGCCCCGATCGTCGTCTCCGGCCGGTGCCGACCGTCAGCGCCGCGATGCGCATCCGGAACCGTCTCGCCGGACCGGCCGCCCGGACCGCCCGCCGCCACGCTGCCGGGCGGAGGCCGCGGGCCGTGAGCCGCAGGGCCGTGGTGACGCGCGCGAGCACGCACACGGCAAACGGCCCGGCCCGATGCGCACCCCCGTCGCGCACCGAGCCGGGCCCATTCCCCCGTCCCCCGTAGAGGCTGCCCCTCCCCCCAAAGAAGGGGCAGCCGTCCCATAACCCCGTAACCCCGTCCCCGGCCTCAGTCCGTGGCGATGGCGTTCAGGATGTTCATCCGCGCCGCCCGGAACGCCGGGATCAGGGCCGCGATCAGACCCACCACGGCCGAGCCGATGAAGACCGTGATGATGGTCGGCCAGGGGATCTCCAGGGTCTTCAGACCCTCCAGCGCGAGCAGCTTCTGCGCCGTCGCGCCCCAGCCCATACCCAGCCCCAGACCGAGCAGCGCGCCGAAGAGCGCGATCACGACGGACTCCAGCCGGATCATGCGCCGCATCTGGCGCCGGGAGAGGCCGATGGCGCGCATCAGGCCGATTTCCCGGGTCCGTTCGACGACCGACAGGGCGAGGGTGTTCACCACACCGAGGATGGCGACGATGATCGCGAGCGCCAGCAGCCCGTAGACCAGGTTGAGCAGCTGGCCGATCTGGTCCTTCATCTCCTGCTTGTAGTCGGTCTGGTCGCGGACCTGGACCGACGGGTACTGGTGCAGCTCGGACTTGAGGGACTTGTACGCCACGTCCTCCTGTCCGTCCTTCGCCTGCGCCAGCAGCATGATGTCCGCCGGGATCAGCTTGGCCGGGACATAGCGCTCGACGGTGGCGATGCTGACGTAGAGCGCGCCCTTGTCCAGGCTCACATCGTCCGAGGTGATCGCCCCGACCTTGAGCTTGGCGGTGCGGCCCTCCTTGAAGGCGACGGCCAGGGTGTCGCCCTGCTTCACCTTGTGGTCCTTGGCGAAGCCCTCCGGCACCGACATGGCGTCCGTGCCGTACGCGGCGGCCAGGTCGCCCGCGACGACCGGGGTGCGCAGATCGTCCGCGTACGTCGGGTCGGCCGCGGCCAGGTTCTTGGTGACCGTCTTGCCGTCCGGCAGGGTGATCCTGGCGTCCTCGATCTCCTTCCGGTCGCTGACGTGTGTGAGGCCCTGGGCCCGGTGGGCCGCCTTCTCCATCTGCCCGGTGATCGGCTGGCCGGTGTCGGACTGGATGATGTAGTCCGCGCCGACCGACTTGTCCAGTTCGTCGGTGGCCGAGGCGACCATCGAGGAGCCCACCACCGACAGGCAGGCGACCAGCGCGAGGCCGATCATCAGGGCCGCGCCGGTGGCGCCGGTGCGCCGCGGGTTGCGCAGCGCGTTGCGCTCGGCCAGCCGTCCGACCGGGCCGAAGATCCGCAGAACGACGGTGGCCAGGGCCCGGACCACCAGACCGGCCAGCAGCGGGCCGATGACGATGAAGCCGATGAGGGTCAGCACCACGCCGAGGCCCAGGAAGAGCGAGCCGTCGACCGCCTTGTCCGCGGTGCCCGCGACGACGAGGGCCGCCGCGCCGCCCGCGGTGAGCAGGGCGCCGATCGCGCCCCGGATCACTCCGGCCCGGGTGTCCGCCGGGGTGCCCGCGTCGCGCAGGGCCGCCATCGGGGAGATCTTCCCGGCCCGGCGGGCGGGGATGTAGGCGGCGATGACGGTGACGACGACGCCGATGGTGAGGCCGACGATGGGCGTGGTGGGCTTCACCGTCAGCTGGTCGGTGCTCAGGTGCAGCCCCGCACTGCCCATGATCTTGATCAGGCCGACCGCGAGCCCGACGCCGCCGAGGACGCCGAGGATCGAGCCGACGACGCCGAGCAGCAGCGCCTCGATCAGCACCGACCGGTTGATCTGCTTACGGCTCGACCCGATGGCGCGCATCAGGCCGATCTCTCGGGTGCGCTGGGCGACCAGCATGGAGAAGGTGTTGACGATGAGGAAGATGCCGACCAGGACGGCGATACCGGCGAAGCCGAGCATCGCGTACTTCATGACGTCCAGGAACGAGCCGATGTCGCTCTCGGCCTCCTTGCTGGCCTCGGCCTTCGTCTGCACCTTGTGACCGGCGCCGAGGTCCGCGACGACGGCCTTCTTGAGCTGGTCGTTGCTGACCCCGGGCTGGGCGGTGATCGCGTAGCTGGAGTACGCACCGGGCGCGCCGAGCAGCTTGCGCTGCGCGGTGGCGGTGTCCAGGTAGACGATGGTGGCGCCGGGGTTGGTCACCTGGAACGTGGCGATGCCGACGATCTTCGCGCGGAACTCGCCGGGGATGGCGATGGTCCGCAAGCTGTCGCCGAGCTTCAGCTTCTTGTTCTCGGCGGTGTCGGCGTCGACCATCACCTCGGTGGGGCCGCGCGGCGAGTGGCCGGAGGTGATCTCCACCGAACGGTGCTCGGTGGTGTCCCAGTTGGTGCCGATGGTCGGGGCGCCGGAACTCGGGCCGATGCTCTTGCCGTTAGGGCCGGTGACGGTGACCGACTGGCTGGTGACGTCGCCGATCACCGACTTGACGCCGTCGACCCGCTTCAGCGCCGCCAGCTCCGCGCCGGGCAGGGTACGGATGCGGCCCTGCCGGGTGTCCTGGTCGCTGGCGCCCTTCGGGCCGACCGTGACATCGGAGGCCGTGCTCGCGAAGAGCTTGTCGAACGTGGCGTTGGTGGTGTCGGTGAAGACGAGCGTGCCGCAGACGAACGCCACGGACAGCAGGACGGCGATCGCGGACAGCGCCATCCGTCCCTTGTGGGCGAGGAAGTTGCGCAGGGAGGTCTTGAGAACGGTCATGACACCCGTCCACGGGCGTCGAAGTGCTTCATGCGTTCGAGCACCAGGTCGGCCGTCGGGTTGTACATCTCGTCGACGATCCGGCCGTCGGCCAGGTACAGCACCCGGTCGGCGTAGGAGGCGGCGACCGGGTCGTGGGTGACCATCACGATCGTCTGCCCCAGCTCGTCCACCGACCGCTTGAGGAAGCCCAGCACCTCGGCACCGGCCCGGGAGTCCAGGTTCCCGGTCGGCTCGTCGCCGAAGATGATCTCGGGGCGGGCGGCCAGGGCGCGGGCCACCGCGACGCGCTGCTGCTGACCACCGGACAGCTGGTTCGGACGGTGCTTCAGCCGGTCGCTCAGGCCCACGGTCTGCACCACCCGGTCCAGCCAGCCCCGGTCGGGCTTACGGCCCGCGATGTCCATCGGCAGCGTGATGTTCTCGATCGCGTTGAGCGTCGGCAGCAGGTTGAACGCCTGGAAGATGAAGCCGATCCGGTCCCGGCGCAGCTGCGTGAGCTTCTTGTCCTTGAGCCCGGTGATCTCGGTCTCGTCGATGAAGATCTGCCCCGAGGACACGGTGTCGAGACCCGCGAGGCAGTGCATCAGCGTCGACTTGCCGGAGCCGGACGGGCCCATGATCGCGGTGTACTGGCTGCGGGCGATGTCCACGTCGACGTGGTCCAGCGCGACCACCCGGGTCTCGCCGGAGCCGTACGCCTTGACCACCTGGCGCGCCCGGGCGGCAACGGCCGTATGTCCTCCGCTGCCCCCGGTCTTGGGAATCGATACGGCCGTTGTCACGGTGTTCTCCTCTTTATCGTCTATGTCGGACCCGGAACGGTCACACGTATCCGATGATCCGCTTGAACTGGTGGTTCAGCCTCCCGGAAGCCGACGGCCGGGACGATGAGGCTCGTCGCCGTCTTCGGGTGGGGCCAGCCCTACCCCCCTCGGTCCTGCTGGCCGTAACCACAGTAAAGAGCGGTAGGCCCCGCCTCGTCCTTCCCCGGGACGAACCCCGGGTAGGAGGAACGGCAGCCGATCCCCTAGGGGAGTAGACCCTGGGGTGGAGCGCGTCTCGGGGTCGGCCCCGCACCCGGGTGTACCGGAGGGCGGAGGTCCGCCGCCTCAGCAGCCCCGATGCGTTCTTCCCCTGCCCGGAGGCTCCATGGAATGGTGGGTCGTACAAGCAATCGCACAAGCAGTCGTACGAGAACTGGACACCAGAGCCGGGGCGGGCGGTCGGCGGAGGGAGTGCGTCACGGTGGGCGGCACCGCAGAAGGGCCTGACGCGGACTCCATATCCCCCCTCCCAGAGGCAACCCCCGAGGAGGACCCACCGCCCGCCACGCCCCGCGGCCGCCGTCCCGTCGTCGCCGCGCTGATGCTGGCCATGGCGCTGACCGCGCTCGACTCCACCATCATCTCGACCGCCGTGCCGCAGATCGTCGGCGATCTCGGCGGCTTCTCCGTCTTCTCCTGGCTGTTCTCCGGCTATCTGCTCGCCGTCACCGTGACCCTGCCGGTGTACGGGAAGCTCTCCGACACCTTCGGCCGCAAACCCGTCCTGGTGGCGGGCACCATCGTCTTCCTCATCGGGTCGCTGCTGTGCGCCGGAGCCTGGAACATGGCCTCCCTCATCGCCTTCCGCGTCGTCCAGGGGCTGGGCGGCGGAGCGCTCCAGGGCACCATCCAGGTGGTCGCCGCCGACCTCTACCCGCTCAGGGAACGCCCCAAGATCCAGGCCCGGCTCTCCTCCGTATGGGCCCTGTCCTCGGTGACGGGCCCGGCGCTCGGGGGCTTGCTCGCCGGATACGCCGACTGGCGCTGGATCTTCCTCATCAACCTGCCGATCGGGGCGCTCGCCCTCACCCTGATCGTGCGCCACCTGCACGAACCGGCGCGGCGCCGGGCGACCCGGCCCCGTATCGACTGGGCGGGCGCCCTCGCCATCTTCGTCTGCGGCGGACTGCTGCTGACCGCGCTCGTCCAGGGCGGAGTGGCCTGGGGCTGGCTCTCCGCGCCCTCCCTCGCGCTGCTCACGGCCAGCGCCGGATGCGCGGCGCTGACCGTATGGATCGAACGGCGCGCCGCCGAACCGATCATCCCCGGCTGGGTGTGGCGGCGCCGCACCATCTCGGCGGTCAACCTCGCACTCGGCGCGCTCGGGCTCCTCATGATCGCCCCGACCGTGTTCCTGCCCACCTACGCCCAGTCGGTGCTGGGCCTCGGGCCGATCCCCGCCGGGTTCGTGCTGTCCGTGATGACCCTGAGCTGGCCCATCTCGGCCGCCCTGAGCAACCGCGTCTACAACCGCGTCGGCTTCCGGAACTGCTCCATGATCGGCATCGGCGCCGCCGCGCTCATCCTGGCCGCCTTCCCCCTCCTCCCCTACCCCGGCGCCGCCTGGCAGCCCGCGCTGATCATGCTGCTGCTCGGGGCGGCGCTCGGGCTCTTCCAGCTTCCGCTGATCATCGGCGTGCAGTCGTCCGTCGACTGGGAGGAGCGCGGGACCGCCACCGCCTCGATCCTCTTCTGCCGCCAGGTCGGCCAGTCCGTCGGCGCGGCCCTGTTCGGCGCCATCGCCAACGCGACCCTCGCGGCCCGGCTCGCCGCCGCGCCGCCCGGTATCCGCGACGGCCTCCCGGACGACCTCGACTCGATCTCCCACGCCCTCGACCACCCCGGCGCCCTCAGCGCCCAGGCCGCCGACTATCTGCGGCGCGCCGTGGACACCGCCGTCGACCACGTCTACCTGGGCTCCGCCTCCGCCGCGGTGCTCGCCCTGCTGGCCCTGCTGTTCCTCGCCCCACGCCGCTTCCCGGTGCGCGGCGAACCGGGAAGCGCCGGACCGACCGATGTCGCCGACCCGCTGACGGCGAACCCCGCCCGGGAGAGCTGACCCGGAGCGGGGTTCGGTTCCGCGCGGCGGGCGGTCAGTTCTCGGGGTGCGGAGCGGCGTCCTCCGCGACCGGCTTGCCGGTCAGGGCCGCCAGGCTGCCGCGCACATGCTCCAGATGCGCCTTCAGCTCCTCGCGCCACTCCACGTGTTCGCGCAGCGTCCGCTCCGTCTCCCGGGCCAGCCGCTCCTCGCGGGCGCGGGCCTGTGCGACGATCTCCGCCGCCTGCGCCTGGGCGTCCTCCTGCCGCAGCCGCGCCGCCTGATCCGCCATCGCGTACTCCCGCTTGGCGTCCGCCAGCCGCGCCTGGGCGTGCTCCTCCATCCGGACCAGCCGCGCGGTCATCGCCGCGTCGCGCTCGACCAGCTCATGACCGGCCGCCTCCCACCGGTCCGACTGCTCCCGCTCCTGCTCGGAGAGGAGCGCGGCGGTCCGTCCGCGCATCTCCTTCAGCGCCGCCAGCGCCTCGCCGCGCCGCTCCTTGACGTCCCGGCGCGAGACCGCGCGCACCTCCTCCACCTGCGCCTGAGCCGCCTCCAGGGTGCTGCGCCCCGACGCCTCGGCGGCCTCCCGCACCCGCTCGGCCTCATCCCGGGCGGCGTCCCGGACGACCCGGGCGGCGGCCTGCGCGGCATCCCACTCCTCCTGCGCCGACGCCTCGGCGGCGGCCCGCAGACAGCCCACCTCCTCCTCGGCCGCCATCAGGATCAGCTGCGCGCGATCGCCCAGCGATTCGTACGTCTGGGGGGCCAGCTGGACGATCACCTCACGCAGCCGTTCGGCGTCGGCGGCCAGCTCGTTGGCGAGAACGGTGAGGCGTGCGGCGCGTTCCCACGCCGCGTCGCGCCCCTCGGACAGCTCCGCCACATAGCGGTCGACCTGCGCGGGACGGTAACCGCGGCCCCGTCCGCCGATGGTGAAGCCATGACGTGACACCGATGCGCCCATCCTTGGAACCCCTTTGTCCGGTAGGCAACGCGCTCCGGCGCACATCTTGATGGATAGGGCCTTATCGCCCATAACGCGACACTCCGCCCATCTCCCCGGCCGGGGCCCGCCCGGGTACCACAACGACAAGGCGCCCGCCCCCGTCACGGGGGTCGGGCGCCTCGATGGGGCACACGCGCTCAGCGCACTCCGGCAGGGATCAGAGCAGACCGTCCCACATCTGCTCCAGCAGCACGGACCACCAGTTGTCCGGCGCGGACAGCGCGGCCGGGTCCAGACCGGCAAGCTGCGTCTGGAAGTCGACCGTCCAGCGGCCCGCCTGGTCCGGCGTCAGCCCGTACCGCAGCCGCCACATATGGCCCAGCAGCCCCATGCAGCGCACGAACTCCGGCAGACCGGTGTTGACGAACTGCGCCGGAACCGGCTGCGACATCGCCTCCAGCGGCACCGCCACGATGTGCGCCGTGCCGTACTGCACACACAGCTGACGGCCGAAGTCGCTGCCCATCACCAGGTACGACCCCGCGTCGGCCGCGGGCTGTACGCCGCGCTCCGCCGCCAGTTCGGCGAGTGTCGGCACCGGGCGTCCCTGCTGCGCCTGAGCCCAGAAGAACGGGCCGAAGTCCGCCGGGAGCCCCGCCCACACCAGCGTCTGCGCCACCACGTCCGGTACGCCCTGCCGCGACACCGCGCGCTGGTCGAAGCGGACGATGCCCTGCGGCCCGAACGCCTGGCCCAGCTCGTGCGCCAGCCCCTCCGGCGGCACCGGCGGAATCGGCTGCACCTGGCTGGGGTGCGGCAACGGCACCCGGTTGGGCGCCGGGCGGGCCGGGCCGTCCGCCACCTGGTGCAGCTCACCCTGGTGCTCGATCAGATGCCGCACACCCTGCTGCCGGGTCGCGTGGTCCCGCCCGTACGGCGCGGTGTGGCTGATCCGCACCTGCGGCCACGACTCGCGGATCATCCGCGCGCAGTAGCCGCCCGGCAGATCACACGACTCCAGCTCGGTGTGCAGCTCCAGCACCTGCTGCGGCGGCACGTTCATCGCCCGTAGCTCGTGCAGGATCTGCCACTCCGGATGCGGGGTGCCCGGCGCCGAACGGCGGATCAGCTGCTGTTCGGAGCCGTCCTGCGCGCGGTAGCGGAGGACCGCCATATAGCCGGGGCCGACCGTCGGCACCCCGGCGGGCGGTGGCGGATACGCGTACCCGCCACCGGGTCCGGGCGGCATACCGGGCGGCGGCGTCCCGGGCGGTGCCACACCGTGCGGCGGGGTGATGCCGGGCACCGGCGGACCGGCGGGCGGCGGCATGGGGGGCACACCGGGAGCGCCGGGCGCGCCGGGCGGCGGCGGGGTCTGGCCGCCCGCCAGCATCGTCGCGGCCGCGTGTACGCCACCACCGGGAGCGCCCGGG
>Ga0307508_10005658_pt1 | contig 11845 bp, 5 predicted proteins | sample 9_EM_MG_FD_203089 | JGI IMG/M metagenome (GOLD analysis project Ga0307508, IMG submission 203089) | Populus trichocarpa ectomycorrhiza microbial communities from riparian zone in the Pacific Northwest, United States - 9_EM | ecosystem: Host-associated > Plants > Roots > Unclassified | place...
TTTATTATTATTATTACCCCCGCCCCTTTTTCTGGTCATTGTGTTCTCTTTTCCTATGTGTTGATTACCATCTGACAAAATAAATAAATATAAAGAATATTAAACTATATTCCAATCCTTGTAGACTCTCTAATTTCATTTTGGTTCAGGATTGGTTTGATTTACCTAAATCAACCGTTGTGGTAACTTTCTCTCTTGATTTCAACTCATCATGAACTAAACTGGTTCTATTAGGACTCAACTAGCTTCTAAGATTTTCAGCCTACTCTTTCTATTTGGGCTTCATTGTTCGGTAGGTAACTTATCCTGCCTTCGCAACTTTTAGTTCGAACAAATTTGTTGAATTGTTGGCATATTATTTTCTTCTCGGTTCAACTCGCCAAGGACCCAATTTATCTCGAGTTCTCCAGGTTCTGTCAGGTCCAACCAGTTTCCAAAGTTTTTTTTAATGATTTCTTTTCATATTTTACATCCATTATCAGATGCCTCGCTGTTTATAAATATAAAAAAAGGGCTCTTATGAAACTATAAGGTTTATATAAGATGTGATTGGCCGGACGGTTTTCAAGTTAGTTGATGTTAAAAATAATTTTTAAAAAATAAAAATATATATTATTTTAATATATTTTTTATAAAAATATTTTTAAAAACAATTGTTATTATACTCTTGCTGAATCTAGAGCTAAAATATAATTAATCATAAAAATAACGTAAATAAATTAATGAATCTCTTTGCCTCTGCCTCACAAGGTATATAATTAGCAATGCGAAATTAAAAGAGAGGTGTATGTGTATGTATTACTATTTTATTATGACATGATGCAGTGCAACTTGGTGGTCAATTATATAATTTTATTTTTTATTTCTCATTGAATTTTTAGTATCGGGATGAAATTTATGGTAATATTTAAACTGTGTTTTATTTAAAATTAATTTTTTTATATTTTTAAATTATTTTGACGTAATGATATTAAAAATAATTTTAAAAAAATAAAAAATACATTATTTTATTATATTTCCAAACAAAAAACACTTTAATCATAATCGTTATCCCACCTCCAAACACCAATCACCAATGTATAATCATCTCCACAATTAAAAGTGCAAGCAACTTGGGTGTTGAATTATTTTCTCTTTCCTTCTTTTTTAAGTTAACTATGTTTTACAGATTCTAGCTTATTCCTTTATATATACTATTTGCACTTTATTTTCATTTTTTAGTATGTTTTTTTCCTTCTTCTTTTTGCCTTTTTGAGTTTGGGTAGATTCAACACTTTCAAGCACTTCATGAATCACGGACAGGATGATCCATGTCCTGTATATGATAATGAAAATAAAGTTCCTAGTCCACTACTGCCCATGTCTCGCCAGAAAATATAGAAATAAGATGAGAAAAGAATTTAAAATTGTGTTCAGTGGTGTTTTAAAAATATATTTAATTTGAAAAAATATTAAATTAATAATGTTTTTAGTGTTTTTCATGATAGTTTTTATATGTTGATGTTAAAAATAAAAAAAAATCTAATAAAATTAATTTAAATATATTTTTAAATAAAAAATATTTTTAAAAAACATAAGAAACAAAAGATACCAAACTCCCCGTCCACTTGAAAGCAAGTTTTTCGTACATTTTTTTTCTTTTTTGGGATAAAATAAATGGACTGGAGTTGCATTCAAATGATTTTGTCTAGCACAGACTTTATTCTTGCTCATAATTGAGATTTGTGAGGCGAAGACAAAACCATCTGTCCATAAAGGCAGAGCTTTCATTTTCAATCTCAGCCATTGACTAAGTGGTAGGCCCATATAGCTTTCCATGGGTCACTTCCACAGAATCCACACCAACTACATGAATGGCAATTTTGTTCTGGGTTGTCCTTACAATTATTTTATGCATGCACTAGCATATTATCTTGCTTCTCTTTGGATTAATAATGTGGAAGAGAGAGCTCCAACAGGGGAAAAAAACAAGCTAATTCTCATTAGGCTGTTGGAATTAAAGCAGCAACATATACCTCAGATGCATAATGCCAGGCCCATGGTTAAGTATCATGGCAGGATATTGGGTCCTTGCAAGGCAAAACTATGTTTTTTTTTCTGTGTATGATATTGTACTGGGACGGAGCTGCATGAGTGCCTAATTCCCTTGTGCCCAGTTAGTAATTTAGTGCCTAATATCTATTGAAGATTAGTAATTTGTGTCCAAATTAGATTCAGAAGTTATTGTCTTGGGAATTTCTTTATTTTACTTGTTGCTTTCGAAGTTATTAGTTGTTTTTTTAAAATAATTGAGATTTTTTAACATTTATAGTTCATCAAATCACAGGTTTTTTCATAGTTTAGCCAGATCGTAAAACTTATCACATGATTCGTCAAATCTACTATAAATGGTCAGGCTCGATTCTAGTGGTAAAATACTGAGCTGATAAAATACTTGATGCAGTCACGCGGTTGGCTGCTTCAGTGCAGTGAACTTCATCTCACGCTATAGAACTCTTGCAAAGGTTGCAACCAGGCTGGCCGCACGTTGCTTTAACATTGTAATAATTTGTTGGCCCTTTATAGCCACAAAGCCATGAATGGATGGATCATCAAAACCTACGCATTTAGGCGTGGGAATTATTTAAAGTGTAAAAGCACACCCAACTCAAATCCACAGAACAGAACAATAATTAAAAGCAGCCTCTAATTTCAACTCAAACTGACATCAGAATTACCGTATTGTTTATGCTTGACGAAGAGATTGTATCTGATCTTGTATATGTCTACACAGACAATCGTTGCATCTTCAAAGATTGTTCTCATTTCGTTGCAGATTTCGCGAGGTCCTTTATTAAATGCTTTCACAACATCATTATGCACGCAAAGGCATCCAATTTGATCAAGGTCACTGTTTTCATGATGTAATGCTAGTTGTCTGGGCATCCAGAACTTTCTGCCACCATATAAATATATGCTCTGCATTCCCAGCAAATTAGATTAGAGAGAGGTATATATATCTTGTCCGACAGAGAACTTGAATAGCTATTTTAATTTCTGCAAGAAGAGAAGGGATCTTTTCAAGAACAGCTGCATACGTTAGGTTTGATGCATACAGGGCGACTAACAGATCGTTCTGATCAATATCAATCAAGTAAAGCGCATTAGAAACCCCTCGCCATCAATGTAATTTCCTGAACTTGTGTTGTGTTTTCACTGAGATTTACATCATCTTCATTAGTCTACACCGTGCTTACCCATTCATTGGAGCTCAAGGGAGCGATTCTTGAAACGCGTCACAAGTGAACGTTCATCTAGTGCAAAAGGGACAGAGTACTGGGGGAGAGTAAGCCCCACTTACTGCAAAATCTACTCCACTCAACGGATCCAAATAACTCGAGTTCAAGTGTTCTCCTACCTGATTACACAATCAAACTAATCCTGCGAGTCTCTTAATCTAAGGAATAGATAAGTTAAGATAGCAAAGAAGAGGGAAAATGGAAACTATAGGTAATATACAAAACTTCTCCAGGTTTACATGATTAATTATGCGAATAAGACCGATGAAGTGTCAACCAAATCTCCTCCCCAACTTCAAAATACTTTTTTTCTGATAGAAAGTTAAGAAAAAAAAAAATAAGGCAGGACCATATCGTGATCCATGTCTGAATACGAAGGTATACAATCGTTTGTTTAATTGCTACAACTAAGTTGATGTGTGAGAGTATGATAAGAGTTTGTTTTTTAAAAACAAATTTAATTAGAAATACATTAAAATAATATATTTTTTTATTTTTAAAAAATTATTTTTAATATTAGCACATTAAAACAATTCAAAAACATAAATAAAAATTTAATTTTAAACAAAAAAAATTCAATTTTTTCCCAACTCTTGTTTGGAACGCAATACCAAACAGGAGATAAATCAACATGGTTAGTCATAAAATAGTATTTTAGATAAGCTTGCCACTATTAGACTCTAAGAAGAGAAAATGCCTAATCGAGTTTTTATTTTATTAGTGAAGATGTACTAAAATCCAATATATATAAATAAAAGATTATATAGCATTTGGAATAGTGGTTAACCAATATATTCATGTGTTTGGACTTTTTTTTTTTAATCTAAAGAACTCCAGGTTTACAATAGAAGTTTTGAGTACCTGCAAAAACAATTTCAATTGAAGGAACTTAAAGACCCTCTAATGGTAAAGTCGGTATTTTTATTGGAATTGTATTAATTAATAACTTAAAAGAACCTTAAATTCCAAGAACAAAGATATTTGTTCTTGAGTTTTAAGTTTGTTAATATTCTGAAATCCAAGTATTTTTATCTTAAAAGATAAGAAGTTGGGAATCCTTTACCTAAATAGTTCAGGAGATATTTATACTCGTTGAACCTTATCGTTTTCATATAAAAAAAAACCAAAAAGTCATCTATTTTTTACAATATTAATTAGAAGCAAATATCTCTTACATATTATTAAAAAGATAATAAATATTAGAGACTTTATATATATATATATATATATATATATATATATATAAGAAAATCATTACCTTAATATAAACAATTATTCTAGATGTAGAGATATTACAATTTACTATGTTCTTAACACTTATATTATAGAGGATAGTCTAGGATTGAGCATAAAGCTTTAGAATTTGATAATCTCTAAGTTTTTGGGTTTATTATTTTTATCAGACTCATTTTACTTTGAACTTAATTAATTATCAATTCTAAATATTCTGATTCTAATATATTTACAGACCCATGTTTATTTGATTGCTACAACTAAGTTAACACCGTTAGTCATACAATAATATTTCAGATAAGCTTGCGACTCCAATGAAATATTGCAGAGAAAACAGATGCCTAATCGCGTGTCTATTTCTTTGGAATTTCTTTTTCCTGAGTAACAACAATCCCCATGAGCAAGTGAAAGTTCAGAGAAGATCGGCATTTCTTGGTCAGGATATATATATATATTCAACCCATTAAAAGATTGGTGACAGGGATATTGTACTCACATAAAAAAGTCAATCACAAGCCGCCCGACCCCTAGCCGTCCAGTGCTTCTGTGGAAAATGAAATGCCATGGGGAAGGCCAGTGCCTGCTAGCAGTCTAGCACTCCTCCAGTACTGCCAGAATTCGAATCACCAAAATTAATAAGAAGGGGTCTCATCTCTCTAGAATTTGAGATTGCGAACACATTAATGAAGATGCATATCCGTACAGCCAGTACGGAGTAAATAGAGAATCATCCCACATAACCCATTCCCTATAGCGCAGCAATTTCTACGCTCACAAGAGATTGGATACAAGCTTTGGGTTTTAAAGAGGCAGAGAATTCTCGTTCACAGTAGTATTTTTTAGGGAAGAATTGTTCCTAATCTAGCATGGAAAGACTTCCACCAAAATATTCAATCAAATTGCTGGCGTTGATTTTCTGTCTACTTGGCATAATCCAGTTGCGAGTGAAAACCACCTTCCTTTTCTGTTACGTAAACCACAATTCTCTTAATATACTCGCTCCATTTGCAAGATGACCGAAGGAATTTTCTTGTAGATGCTATGGAGAACCATGTGCCGCAGGAATGTGAAAACTGTTGATCTCATTCACTGAATCACACGTCAACTAGCAATATATATATAATAGATAAAATTTCAACTAGCTAGGTTTGCTTGTAAAGTTCCTGCAAGTATTAAATTCCCAAGGATATTTAAATTAGCAATTTCGACGAAGCTGCAAACTCGCTAGTTATTACAGAAATAATTGAATTAATCTGAGGTGTAGAGTAATCAGAAGATAGAATTTTGGAGGCGATGATTGCAGTGGCAGCTTCTGTGTAGTGAACTCCATCCCATTGTAACCAGATCGGCTGCATATGTAATATTAGGATTCTAGTTGTACGGTGGTCCGGCTAACAATATTAAAAAATAATATAAATTATATTTTAAAAACTCATCTAATAACTTAAATATATTTTTTTTTCCTTATGAAACAGGGCTGCAACGCTGAGCATCACCAATGGCCTTTGCCAAAGCCCAAAAGTCGAAAGCTTACTACAAGCGTTTTCAAGTGAAATTAAAGAGAAGACGAGAGGGCAAGACGGACTACAGGGCGAGGAGACGTCATATAACCAGGACAGAAACAAATACAACACTCCAAAATACCGTTTTGTCTTATCAACCAGCCGCTCTCGTAGCTCAGTGGCTTGTGTAATTCACATGCCACACATCAAGGGTTCAAAGGCTGGATGATAATGATGATGATGAGGGCTATATATGCTAATTAATTATTGATCAACGCTGGTATTCTAAAATACTTTTTTATTATTATTATTATTTTCTAACCCCCCATAGCTGACTTTCAATGAATTCTCAAAACCTGTTAAGCAGACTGTCAGCTTGAGGTCACAAGCACATGCGCTCCACACACATGTACTAAACGAAAGATCTATTCTCTTCAACAATGAAACTAACGCAAATATCTTGAATTTGCTTGATAAATTGTGTGGATCTTGAATTATGTAGTAGCATTCGCGATGAGGTCATACTTGATGGAATACATGTCCACGCTAGCTATTATTCAATTCAGATTCAAGTTCTTCACACAGAATGCGCAACTGGTCATTAAATTGTGTTGCTGCATTTTTTAGAGGTTTGAGGCATCCATGCTGATCAAAATCACTAGCTTTTTGGTCGAAGGCAGCAAGCTTTTTTGGAAGGCAACCCAGAGGCCCCGTATCGTGTACCCAGAAGTTCCTTCCACCATGTTGATATATATTCTACATTTGAATTGAATTGGCAATTATGTGAACAACACTTCAAGGGGCTTAAAAAACCATTGCTAGTGAAAAGTGACTGAAGAGTACCTGCATAGCATAGTTGATTTCTTCGATGAAAGATGTTACGTTTTTTTATAACTTGTACGTATGAAAGGTATTCAAACGAACCAGCAAAATCGTTCTGTCCAATATTATCAATAATATGAAGTGCATCCTTGAAGGCATCATCATCAACAAAGTCTTTATAGGCTAAAATAAAAGCAAGAGAAGAAAAGGAGAGAGAGAATTGAACTCTGTTAGGCACTCAAATTCTTCTTGGAAGGAACTCATGGGTGTAGTTCAATCTTCTTTGACAATGTACCTGTTGAAACTAGCTCTGGGGAGCAAGGTCGGAATCGAGGGAACTGAAGAATTTGAACGACTAAACTAAAAGGCTTGTATCTAGATTGAGTGGCGGCACCACTAGAAGCAAAATTGACTCAATTCTGAAATTTAACCCCATTGGTTCTAGTTAAGGGGCCAAGCAACTTGTATTCAAACTTTCGCCTGCAGTATACACAGAATATAATTGTGAGAGAGGGGGCTGTTTGGTCAGTTTGACACCACAAACATCAGGCAGGTCTAGTTTCTAGGTTCTGCAGACGCAATTTTTCAAAAAAAAATTACAAGAGACTGAGTTAGTATATTTTACTCTATATTTTTTTTATAATATGTAAAAAAAGTTAAACTCATAACATGATGACGGTGATAATGTAAATAAAAATAGATTTGAAAAGCTTTCTCACTTAATATATTTGGACTCGGTCATGTGTTGAATCCAAGACAACATAAGTATAGAAGGTTACTAGACTCAATATATTTAGATTCAATCATGTACTAAGCCTAAGATAATATAAATCTGATAAAGTATTAAGCTCAATATACTTGGATTTAGTAATGTGTTGAACCCAAGATAACATGAATCTAACAACTAGTCAGACCCAATTTACTTTGGTCTAACAATATGCTGAGTTCAAGGAAACATGGGTCTTGCAAACTATCAAATTTGTATTCCCTGGACTTAGCTACACGTCAAACCCAATAGGTTTAAAGGTCATTAAAGATCCTTATAAGAACTATAAGGTTTTGTCTTAAGACTACTGTATTAACATGAATTATTCATGTCATAAATAATTATCTTTTTATATTTATAGAAGTGTAAAAAGTCTTTAAGAAACTACTATATTTTTATCTTATTAATAATCTATAAGGGATATTTATCCTTTATTAATAATGTATAAGAGATTTTTATCTTTCATTAATGCTATTAGAAGAAAATAATTTTCTAGACTCTTCATTCCATCAAAATAACAAGGTTCATGGATTATAAATACCTTATGAATCACTAAGTTAAAAAGTTGATTTTTTTTTACTCTCCAAGCATTCATACTTTAACCTTTGAAGCATTTATCATATAAAAATAAGAACAAATACTCTTATTTTTAAAATTTAAAACTCTTTCTTTTATTTATTACAATCTCCCTTTAAAGTTATTAACTTTATAATTAAAAAGTTTCTAAATCCCATCAAATAAGACTATAAGACTATTTTAGAGACACTAAAACTTTTACCATCAATTATATATTTCTTAGGTTATAAAAAATAAAATATTAATAAAAAAATTTAATTAACCATTATCCAAATATCAAATAACTCTCTACTGAACATATTGGATTTTTGAACCATAAATATAAATGTATACGTTTCAGTGATGTCCTGCGCGCGTGAGAAGATAATAAAAGAGTGGACTATGAAACACTCACAAAATGATGAACAAGAAGAAATCAAAATTGTCTAGGGCATCAAACGAACTTGGTCTTGATTATAAAATGTTTGGACTAAATATCTGAATGCTGTGCATTAGATGACAATTTTGATGCGGCATATTAGCACTATTTTACGTAATATTCTGAAGAAAGTAGAAACTCCTTAAAAGTAAAAGATGGTTAACAAATGCAAAGGGCTTTTTTATTGGGTAATGAAGGGCTAGGGCTTTGTTGAACTAATTACATACGAAATCAATGACCAATTGTCCATCGCATAATCGACCTGATGGCTAATTATTAAAGTATGTGAGTCCCTTAGGAATTCCAAACATCAAACCAAGCCCAGAATAATAAGCACCGGTGTCAGAATTGGAGTCACCAAAGATGAATATTACTGGATTTCTGTAGCGCTGACAGTTAATCGGAAGGGGAAAGAAGAACCCCATTACTATAGGAGCCCTGAGAGGAGGGAAAAAAGAAGTGGAGGTTTTATTAGATTTGCACTCATTTTGCTCTGTTTTGATTAGAATGACTATAAAGCTGTATTTTTGTGTTTTCTGAAGTGAAGTTGATCATATAGGCATTGAAAGCTTCGCCATGGGTGAGAATGTGGGCGCAACTGGTTTTCCTGCATAGGAACAGAAGCGTCCCAGGACAAAGACACTGCTAGTACAGTATTACTAGGGCATGATTCATTTTTTTGGTTTACTCGATGAGTGATTCTCATTACTTGACATGATCGATCGGAGACCCGTGATGAAAACAGGCGACAACACACCAATAGCAAGATGAAGAAGGAGATGACCTGGTTTTGTCCTCTAGTCAAACAGTCAATCACTAGGCCTCAAAACTAAATTCATCATAAACCACTAAAAGGAACGAGATCCGTTGGCTTGTGAATGATTACAAGATAGGCATTACGATGAAATAAGGATCAAGAAATATACTACTCCGATAGTTACGGAAAAACTCTAGGACGGGCATGGGAAATAGTGATATAGAAACAAAGTATTGTTCCTCTTCCCTCTTCCCTTCACATGCGTGCTCACTGTCTATGGTTTTTGCCCTATGTATTGGAAACCCAAATTATTACAAAAATAAAAGGAAAATGTCTGGAACATGGTAACAGGCGGTAGTGCTATTATATAAAACAACATTACTTTAAAAACTAATCAACTAGAGTATAAAAACATTAACATTGAATTAAGAATGAAACCACGTGAACTAGTTCGTAGTTGACACACATTCTCGAAATCATCAAGTACCAGTACTAATCTTAAACATAGGCCAGTGGTGGATAATTAATAAGCTTAAACAAAGAAGAACGTGGGGAGAGTATGGTGAAGGGTGAGCTTCCCTCATCTTCTAGACGGACAGTAATTCTTGTTCCGAAATCTGCAAGGTACGTTTCATCTCTTGCTGGTATTTCTTCAGTCGTCTCTCTTACTTAGTCTTCCCTGGTCCCTTACCATGAAACTTATGACAAAGAGCTTTAAAGGCTTGTTTTTCAGTCACGATCCTTCCAAACTCGTCTCTCCTATCAACGCGTTCTCCTTTTTCTCAAAGTGTTTTTTTCATATCATCATCATTGAACTTGCGTTTCTTGTTCTTATCCTGCAGGGGCAGCAAGTGTAAATGAGAATAGATATTAATAGAATGAAAAAGTTTATGAAGTGCACCTGCTAATCCCTTACCAATTGCACTTCACGGATACTAAAATGATCGTCATCCTTAACCTGCACCGACTGCTGCTGCTGCATAAGATTGTCTTGATTGTTAACCGTTGCTGCTGCATCGCCGAAAGATTTCATCATGATTGTAGAGAAACTAAAACAAAAGAAGAAGATAAATTTTTTTTCTGAATGCTAGGAGGGAAATGAGAGAGATTTCAATGTGGTTTCAGAAATTAAGCTTGTTGTATCGGGGAGAGAGATCAACAAAAAACGTTGCTTGGTATATTGCGACTTAATAGAGGCATAAATAAATCCCCGGCCCAAAAATATAAATGCGGTGAGCGTGGATCGAACACGCGACCTTCAGATCTTCAGTCTGACGCTCTCCCAACTGAGCTATCCCCGCTATCTGGTCAGTTTTATTGTTATGTAATTATTAAACCTTTAATTCTATTCACTGTCATTTCTCTTCCACGGGGAAATAAGTTCAGCCGACATGGAAGGATTTCCACGAAAGTTTTATAGGGATACGTAGGGCTTGTCTGGAAACGTGGCTACGATTGTGTTTTTAAAAAATTTAAAATTTTTTTTTTATTAAAATTTAATATGGTTTGTATGTTTTGGATCGTTTTGATATGTTGATGTCAAAAATAATTTTTAAAAAATGAAAAAATATTATTAGCATGCATTTTAACACGAAAAGTTTTTTGAAAAGCACTCGCATTCACACTGCCAAACACGCTTGTATAATGTATGTGCATGACAGATACCTTCAGCTCATATGCCCCAGAGTATTCTCCTGGTCTTTGGCCTTTTGGAGTGAAAAGACTGAAGAGGTGCACTTGGGACTCTCCATTCCTCCTCCCTCTTTTATTTTTTCTTTCAATTTTGGGGTAAAATCGTAATGTTTCGTTCATTCCTTCATTTCAGCAATCGAAAGGCTTGTCACTGATGCTAGATGAACATGGTCGGGCAGAGCATTCCTAACTTCCTCTTACTACACGAAAAATTAGATTAGATCATGCATACGAAGAAACTTTCATCCTGTCTCTGTTGTATCATGGATTGCTACCTCTAGTTCATCAAGAAAATAGGAACTTTAGCTGTATCAAATCCCTTAGTTCAAGGGTCAACCGTGAGTTTAGCCGTCTATATTGTAAGGCTTAGAATAAACCCTGAAAATATCTCTTCTTGTATCTATATATTCGGTTTATGACACATCATGATCACAAACACATTTCCTTTATTTTCAGTGCAAAAAATTGTTCATAACAAGACGGCACACTGTGTCAAGATCTCGAATTGGAGCACCTTAACTCAGCAAACTACAACTGAACTGGCCATCTTCTAGAACAAGCTTCTCTGCTTTGATAACTACGTCTAAAGAGAGAGGAATGAAACTCTGAGAAGGGCCATGGAAATGAGGGAAGCTGTTGGTACCATCCACGACCTCATATACCAATCAATCAACAAGCTGCACCAAACATGCACGTAAATTAGAAGACTGATATTTCAGCGGGGAATTGAGATCATGAGAGCAATGCAACTTCAGCGTTGTTGCTATGCAACTTCGTAATCAATTCAAACAGAGGAAACTG
>Ga0307508_10005659_pt1 | contig 11845 bp, 8 predicted proteins | sample 9_EM_MG_FD_203089 | JGI IMG/M metagenome (GOLD analysis project Ga0307508, IMG submission 203089) | Populus trichocarpa ectomycorrhiza microbial communities from riparian zone in the Pacific Northwest, United States - 9_EM | ecosystem: Host-associated > Plants > Roots > Unclassified | place...
CGGCACCTTCAGGTCCAGCTGGCCCACGCTGTACTCGTTGGCCACGCCCGTCAGCTGCCGGAGCGGGCGGATGATCGTCACGGTCAGGAAGAAGACCAGCGGGATGAGCAGCACCACGAACGCGGCGCCGAGGCCGATTGAGAGGCCGCCCACTTGCTGTGCCGTCAGGTCGTGGATCATGCCCGAGAGCTTCTCCTTGCGGGCGTCGACGTCGTCGGTGTAGACGCCCGTCCCGATCCAATATCGCGTGTTGGGGATCATCCGCGCGTAGCCGAGCTTGGGCAGAACCCCTTCGCCCGGCTTGTTGAAGTAGAAGTCCACGTATCCGCCGCCCGACTGGCTGACCTCGTCGAGCTTCCGGATGTACTCGCGCCCCTTCGGGTCCTTGCGGTCGATGAGGTTCTTCCCCTCGAGATCCGGGAGGGTGGCGTGGACGAAGACCGTCCCGCCGACCTTGTAGATGAAGAAGTAGCCGGAGCGATCGGCGAAGAAGCGGGAGGGCTTCGCCAGCTTGGAGAAGATGCGGTACACCTCGGCCTCGTCCTTCACCCCGTCGACCGCCGAGCTCAGCGAGAGCGCCATCGCGTCGACGACGTCCTTCAGCTCGTTGCGATAGTCCTGCATCATCAGGTTGGTGCTGTTTTCGAGCGCGAGGTCGCGGACCCGGTTCACGACCATCCAGTACCCGAAGGCGGTGGCGAGATCGAACAAGAGGAACGCGATTACCAGCGTCCCGATCTTCTTAGTAATTGACATGATAGGCTCCCTGGGGGCAATGGGTCGCTCGATCAGCGACCCTCAGCGGGGCGACAAAGGCCACGACGTCGGCAGGGATCGCGATCGGCAGACAAGCGATTGGCTTGAGGGGTGAGTTGCAGTTTTGCGTAGAATTCTTGGCTCACGACGGCTATTTCGCGCAAGACCTGCGAGCGCGCAGCATTTGCATCGACCTCCGGTAAGGATCAATCTCACCCATGGCACCCTCGATCGATTCGCCTCCAGAAGCGGTCCTTTGATCCAAACTGCGACCCGCTGTTCACGCGGGAGTTCCGCGACTTCATTCGTGCCGCTGTCCCTGCGACCCGTGCGTGCGCTAAACAGGGCATACGGTAATCAAGTAACCCATCGCACAGATGCGGACGTCACAAGAGCCTAGAGTGCGTGGATGCTGGGGGAAGTGTTTGGGAGTTACCGCGTCACGGCTCAGATCGGCGCGGGCGGGATGGGTGTCGTCTATTTGGCGCAGCACGTGCTCATGGGTCGCAAGGCCGCCGTCAAGATGATCCTTCCCGCTTTCGCCGGAAATGCGGAGATCATCAATCGCTTCTTCAATGAGGCCCGAACGACGGCATTGATTCGTCACCCTGGGCTCGTCGATATCTTCGACTTCGGCTATCACCAGAACGGCGCGGCGTTCCTCGTGATGGAGTATCTCGAGGGCGAGAGTCTCTCCAGCCGGATCCGGCGCGACGGACCAATGAGACCGGATCTCGCTGTCGCCGTCACGCGCCAAGTCGCCGATGCAGTCGGCGCCGCCCATGCACGAGGGATCGTCCACCGCGATCTCAAGCCTGAGAACATCTTCCTCGTCCCCGAGAAGAGCGCGCCGTTTGGGCTGCGCGTGAAGGTCCTCGATTTCGGAATCGCCAAGCTGAGCTCCGACCTCGGTGGTCGCGAGGGCGCCATGCCCACGCGGACCGGCAGCATGCTGGGTACGCCGATGTACATGTCACCCGAGCAGTGCCGCGGCGCCGGCAAGGTGGACGCCCGAAGTGACATCTACTCGGCTGGCTGCATCCTCTTCGAGCTTCTCGCGGGTCGCACCGTCTTTCTCGGCGAAGGTGCCGGAGACATCATCGCCTCGCACCTCCGCGAGCCGGCCCCTCCTGTGCGTACGTTTGCCCCTTCGATTCCCCCTGAGCTGGACAGCCTGATTCACGCGATGCTCATCAAGGTCCCGGAGCAGCGGGTACAAACATTCGAGGAGGTCGAACGGGCCCTCATCCGCATTGTCCCGCAGCTGGAGGAGCCCATCGCGCCCGGCCGGATACCGCACGCGCGACTCGAAGTGCCGCTCGGGACCATCTACCATCCGCCGCCTGGGCCGTCGCCGTCCACGGTGGCGACGACGCTCAGCGGCCTGGCGTCCCAGGTCGCTCCTGTGCGGCAGCCCAGAAGCGGACGCCCGCTGGCGGTCGCTTTCGGAGCGCTCGTGCTCGCCGGTGCCGGCACCGCCCTGTTCTTCGGGGGTCGGAGCGCGTCGAGCCCTGCGGGCATTTCGGCAACAATCGTGCCGCCTGTCCAGCCGGCCAGCTCCGTCGATTCCCCGGCGAAACCTGTGGTCGAGGCCAAGCCCACCGAGCCGCCGCCGCCAGCGGCCGTCGCCACCGCCCCGCCGTCCAACGTACCAACCGATCTTCGGCCGGCGACGGTCGAAGCGACAATCGATTCGCAACCGCCGGCCGGTGTCTATCGCGTCGGCGATGGCACCTTCGTGGGCATGACCCCGGTCACGCTCACGGTCGCCCGCTCCTCGGCGAAGCAGGATTTCGTCCTCAGGCACGAGGGGTACCGCGAAGAATCCATCGTCACGGTCAGCGACCGCGACAGTCGATCATTCGTGAATCTATTCCCCATCGTCAGGAAGACGCTCCCAGAGACGAAGCCTGCAGAACCGAAGAAGGCGCCGCGGTCAAAGGGTACGTTGACTGACCCCTATTGAGCGGGATGTGACCTATGCGGAAGATCGTTCTCGCGTTCTTGATCTCGCTCTCGACTTCCGGCCTCGCCGATGCCCAGGCGACTCGGGATACCAAAGAGGCTTCGGCGCACTATCGCCAGGGGAAGGCGTTCTACGCGGCCAAGGTCTACGATCAAGCCGCCGCGGAGTTCAAGCACGCCTACGCGCTGGCCCCCAAGACGAGTGTGCTTTGCGACATCGGCCTGATGTATCGATTGGGCGGTGATACGACGAATGCGCTCGAGTATTACAAGAAGTACATCGAGCTCGACCCGGCCGGCGAGGTGGCCGATGAAGCCCGCGAGGCGATCATCGCCCTCTCCAAGGAAGCCGAGAAGGCAAAGGCTCCGGCGGTTGCGCCAAACCCGCCGATGCCCGCCGAGCCGCAGGCCGCCGCGTCGCCGACCAAGCGCTGCACTGACCTCAGTGCGTGCGTCGAGGAGTGCGTGCAGAAGATCGCCTCGAGCTGCAGGGAGGCCGGACGGATGTCAGAGTCGAGCGAGCCCAGGGCGGACAACACCAAGGCGGGCGAGCTCTATTTCGAGGGATGCTTCCTCGGCGACGGAGTGGCTTGCGGCCAAGGCGGCCGGTTGTACTTCGAGGGCGCAGGCGTGCCCCAGGACTACTCCCATGCATTGACGCTCTACCAGAAAGGGTGCGATCGCGCGCAGGCCGACGCATGCGGACGCCTGGGATGGATGTTCGCCAATGGACAGGGGACAAAGCCCAACGGCGTCCGTGCATTCGAATTGTTCCGCAGAGCCTGTGAGGCTCGCGATCCGAGCGGCTGCCACGGGCTGGGAGTGGCCTACTCCAAGGGGGATCCAGTGCCCATCGACCTCACCAAGGCGGATGCGGCGCTGACGAAGGGGTGTCAGGGCAACCAAGGTGCCGCTTGCTTCCTCCTTGGACAGATCGTCGAGGGCGGTCGCGACGGCACCAAGGATGTCAAACGAGCCCTCGAGCTGTATGTCCGAAGCTGCGATCTCGGCACCGCAGACGGGTGCTTCGCCGGCGGCCGAATCGATCAGGCCCAGGAGCCCGCGTTGTTCAGCCGGGGCTGCCGCCTCCGGCCAACCTCGAACGAGTGCGAAGCCAACGTAATGAAGAAGGAGGTCGCCACGAACCTCGACGCGTATCGAATGCTGTGTGAAGAATTGCGAGGCACCGAGAGCTGCTTCAAGCTCGGCCAAGCGTACGCGACGGGACGAGGTGTGACAGCCAATCCAGCGCTGACGGCCAAGTATTTCGACCTCGGCTGCAAGCACGGGAACATGCCCTCGTGTCGCGCGGTCGCGCCCTACTACGAGAGGGGCCTGGGAGAGATCCCGCTCGACGCCGTGCATGCCCGCGAGCTCTACGAAGCGGCGTGTAAGGGTCACGTGGCGGAATCCTGTTTTCAGCTCTACCGGGTGCTGCACGACCAGGGCGACGGCGCCGCAGCGGATCTCGCTCTGCGGGACGCGTGCCGCGGCGGCTTCGAGCCGGCCTGTAAGCTGTGAGCACGATCGTCAACCTGGCTGAACTACCGGATCGACCTAGAGGGCTCATGGGATCCGATTGGCCACGTCCTCCGCGACGCCATGACGGGCCGCGCGCCGGTATGGATGGCCGCGACGTGCTGCGCCTGCAGTGTGCCGACCGCGAGCGGCGCGCCGCCCGCGCAGACGCTCGACGCCGGCGTTGACGCATCTCGGCTCGAGGACGTCACCTTCGAGCGTCGGGTCTTCCGTCACGTGCTGGTTGGAAAGCTCCGGTACCCGTCGCAACGTCACACGTGGGTCCTCTACCGCGGCGCAACGCGGGCGCGACCGGAGCTCTACGGCCGGGCCGGGCGCCGGGATCCCGTGACCGGTATCAGCCTCGACGGCAAGGAGAACGACGAGGGCTACTGGCTGGCGCCCGTGTTCGCGCGCGACACTGGCGTCCGGATGGGCGCGAGCCCGCTCACCTACCGCCTCGACCTGGAGGTCGCGCCGTCAGGAGGTTCCGAATGCTCCGGCGCGCCGCCGGCCGCCAGCGAGACGCCGCCGTAGGCGTGGTTGGCTCGCCGTGAATCCGGGCGGGTCCTCCAGACGACCGGGCGTGTTATGAGGGCGATCATGAAGAAGCAAACGATCGTGCTCGTCGCCGGCCTGGCCGGGTGTGGACACCAGGCGGCGGCGCCGAGGGTGGACCGCGAGGTCCCGCCGACCTCGGGCTCGGCAGCCGTCGCGCCGCGCGGTGGCGCTCCGGCGACCCCGGGGGCCGTGCCCGCGCTCGCCGGCGATGGCCCTCATGCATTCGTCGTCGACGCGGGCGGGCTGGTCGAGGTCGCCCCCTCGGGGAAGACCCAGGCGATCGGCGCGGTCAAACCGCAGTGGTGCTCGGCCGACGCGCGCGCGCAGGTCGTGTGGTTCGCCGACGACCGCGGCCTGTCCGCGTTCGATCTCGTCGATCGGCGCATCCACCCGATCGTCGCGGGCGAGATCGGCGCCGATACCTACACGATCGACTACGGAGACCAGCACCTGGGCGCGGAGAGCGCGGTCGACTATCAGCTCGCGCTCGCGGTGGTCATGACGAAGCCGGCTCGGGCAGCGTCGCAGCTCGGCTGCGATGGCGATCAGGGCGTGTACTGCTACGAGGAGGGCGACATCGACAAGCTCGTGCCGTCGCTCGTCGAGAAGCAGAAGAAGCTCGATGCCGCGGTGCTCGCCGATCCGGTGTACGTCGCCTCGCTGGTCGACCGCAGCGCCGGTCGCTCGCTGTGGTCGCCCCCGCCTGCGCCGCCGGTGAAGCCGAAGAAGAGGCCCAGGGTCGATCGCAAGGCATGCACCGAGGACCCCAAGGCGTGCGGCAGGCTCACGGCGATCCCGGCGAGCCCCCTGTGGCTGGTGACCACGTCGAGCAGCCGCGGCGACTTCTATCACGAGGACCGCGCGCTCTGGGATCCGGCGACCGGCGAGTACGTCGCGATCGCGAACGGGAAGCTCGTCCGGTCGAAGAATCCACGAGCCGACAACGCCGACTACGCCGACATGCGCATCGCGCCCAGCGGCATGCTCTCGATCGGAGGTGTGGTGTTCGATCCGGGCAGCGTCGTGTATGCACCGTCGGGCGAAACCCCGATGACCTGTGGGTGGTCGAGCGGTGGCTGGCGGATGCCCGGCGTGCGCGGCGACTCCGGAGACTGAGCGGCTCGTGAGCTCGGTGCAGGAGGTGAGCGCGGTTTCCGCTGAACTCGTTCTGCGGGTCGACCGTGGTCACGTGATCGCTGCCGGGCCAGGGGATCGTCACCGCGCTCGCGCCCGGGCAATCGTTGGGCGCGTTCTTGGTCGGGCTGAGGGTCGTGACGAAGTCGCCGGTGCCGTCGGGGCAACGGCCGTAGGTGGTGGCGGCGTGACTGGTCCACGAGAACGAGTCGACGAGCGTGGTGCCGTCGGGTCGGAAGAGCCGCGCCGCGTCCGTCGAGCCCAGGCCAAAGCCGAGCTGCGCCTCCTCGACGACGAAGGTGGCGCCGGCAGCGATGCTGGTGCCGCCGGGGATCACGCAGGTGTGCGAATCGTCGTTGTCTCGGAGGATCCAGCCGCCGATGTCGACGGCGCCGTCACCGGGGTTGAAGAGCTCGATCCAATCGCCGGGCGATCCGCCGCTCGATTCGACCTCGTTCACCCTAACGACGGCGGGCGGCGGCGTCGTCCCCGTCGAGCAAGTGACGATTGCGGTCGCCGTGTCGCCGCAGTCGCCGTCGGTCACGTTCAGCGTGATCGTCACCGGACCGGCGACCGTGCAGGTGAAGGTCGGGTTGGCGACGTCGTCGGCGCTGAGCGTGCCGGTGCTCGCGCTGAAGTGGTAGGCGAGGGCAGACGGTGCCGAATCGAGATCGTGCGCCGCGGCCACGAGGGCGATGGTGCCGCCAACGGTGACCTCGGCGGGCGACGCCGAGAGCGCGTCGATGCTCGGGCAGACGTTCAGGGTCCCGTTCACCAGGACGCCTCCGGTGCTCGACGGTTCATGACAGAGGAGGTGAATCGCGACCTTCGCGGTCATGTGGGCCACGACGTCGAAGGTGGCGGCACCGCTGCAGGTCGTCGCGTTGTCGCTGAGGACCGCCGTCAGCGTGATCCTGAATCCGGGGCCGGCCGGGAGCCCGCCGATGAGGGCCGAGATCGTGGTCGAGTGCGAGACGTCGATCGCACCGGCCTGGCTGAAGCCGCCAGGACCGGTGATCGAGTAGTTGACCGAGGCCAGGGTCACACCCGGCGCCACCTCGAGAGAAACGCCGACCATACCCAGCTCATCGTCCGAGCCGTTGGCTTGTCCGCAGGCGGCGAGCGCGGCCACGAGCCCCATTGCTGGCAAGGCTATCTTCATGGGCGGATGATCGCCGGGCGCCTCCGCGGCCGATGTGACATCGTCGTTACGGTTTCAGGTCAGGGACAGCCGGCCAGCGGTCCCGCGAATCGTCGAGGACGCCGAGGTTCCGCCGCGTGGGATAGTGGGGGCCGTAGCCGAACGGGAACTGCGGGTCGTACCCGGGGTCGAGGGTGCGTTTCGCGAGGTTGTCGGGGGTCGCGCCAGTTGCCGTCGGCGGTGGCGACGTCGCCGAAGAACTCGGCGGGCGATACGGCCGGTCGGTTGCTTCATTCCGGTGTGCGCGTCGCGGGCCGTAGCGGCTCACGTCTCGACGGTCGCGGACGCCTCGCACGGCGGCGGCGGGTCCGCGGAGCTCGCCGGTGGTTTCATCCCGGAGAGGTCCGCCTTCGAGCGCGAGCGGGACCACTAGCGGAGGACGTTGCTGGCCTCGGCGAGCTCGACGAAACGCGCAGCGTCCTGCGGCAGCAGGAACCGCTCGCGGACGAGCTCGGCCCCGGCGCGGCGCACCGCGCTGACGAAGCCTTCGTGGGTGCGGTAGCGCTCCTCGAGCGAATCGCGCGGATCGCCGGTGGCCCGGCGCTCGGCCTTCGTCTGGGCGAAAGGCAGGTAGGAGCCGGTGAGCCCGCACAGATTGCCGGGTCGGTGGTCGGGGAGGCGCGTGTTCCAGCCGGCCGAGGTGCCGAGCGGCGCGCGAACCTGCATCGGCCGGACGCCGGCGACGTTCAGGCCGTCGCGGTCGTCGGCGGGTACGAACTGCTGGTAGTGATTCGAGGAGAGCGGCGGCTGCAACGTGATGATGCCGCCGACCACGCTGAAGAGCGGCCCGAAATTCCAGAGCGGCAGCTCGTTCATCACCGGCGGGAACTCGACGTTCGGGATGTCCGGGAACCTGCGCTCGGCCTTCTCGAGGGGCACGAGGGTGTGGTTCTCGAGACGGGGGTAGTTGGAGCGCGGCGGCTCCCAGCCCAGGTCGGCCCACTGGTCCATCGCCACCACCAGCGCGCGCGTCGTCTCGTCGTTGAGGCTGCCGGTTGGATTGACGCAGAGCGGGCTCGAGCCGGTGGCCAGCCCGAGGCCGCCCGCGATGAAGGCGTGGGCGTTGCTCGAGACCAGGTAGAGGCGCACGCTGTCGGGCGTGTCCACCGGCTCACCCGCGCCGTCGACGACGTTGAGACTGTCGCGGAGCTGCCAGAACTCGCTCTCCGAATCGATCTGGAAGACCAGCGGATCGGTCGCGGGGCGCTTCAAGACGCCGTCGCGAATGCCCGAGATCGGATCGGTGTGCACTGCATAGGTAAAGACCCCGAAGCTGTTCTGCAGGAGGTCGTGGCGGTCGTCCTGGTCGGACCATTGGTTGGGATCGGCGAAGCGCACGTTGATGAAGACGCGATCGGTGCCGGCGATGATGGGAATGATCCCGTCGAAGGCTTTGCGGTGCGCTTCGTCTTCATTGAACCCCATGTACATGAGGTCACGGAGAAAGCCGCCGGTCTGCGACAAGCCCATGGCGTAGCTGCGCCGGATGCTGATGCCGAGCGGGTTGGGGTTCCCGGCCCGGTCGCTCGACTCGTAGCGCAGGAACGAAGCGACGTCGCGAATGGCGGCGAAGCCGAGGCCCATCACCAGCGGGTTCTTCGCGGTGTAGATGATCTCGTAGATCATGTCGTCGCGGAATCCATCGAAGTAGCAGATGTCGAACCTGGTCGGCGTGAAGCTCCCCGCGCCGTTCGGGCAGGTGCCGAAGGCCCAGCGGTCGGGCGGGATCGGGATCCTGGGGGCGTTCACGTCGCTGCGCACCGTCAACACGGCGTGCGTCGTGTTGGTGTCGGCGGTCTCGTAGGAGGTGAAGGCCGGGCTGCCCTCGAGCGGCTGCGAGAAGGTGACGCCGAGCGGCAGGTTGCGGTCCGAATACTCGACGCGCATGAGCCCGGTGATCGAGGTCCCGTCGGGTTGCGTCGCGACGGGCACGTGCGCGGCCAGGTTTGCGGGCGTGCCGTTGGCGTTGAAGCGCTGCACGACGTCGCCTTCCCATCCCGCGTCGACCACGGTGAAGCCCATGTTCAACGCGATGTCGTTGTCGCCGACGTCGGCCGCGGTCGCAGCGGTGTTCAGAGGGTGGGCCAGATCGATGGCGAGGGCATTGCCGCGATTGTTGACCGTGAAGAGGATCTTGCGATTGCCGCGGGCCATGTTGACCGGCTTCACGATGAAGCAGGGCGTCGAGAACTCGACCATGCCGCGCACGTTCCTCGGCGCCCGATCGAGGTCGACGATGCCGGCGTTCAGCGGGTCGCGCGGATCGACCTCCAAGAACGCGGTGCCGAAGAGGCGCTCGTAGGGGCCGACGTTGCCCCACGACACCCCTCCCGCGAAGGACTCACGGTGGTCGACCGTGAACCGCACGACGCGCGCGTCGCTTGTCCGTGGAAAGAGTGCCACCGCCGCCACCCCAAGGATGAACCCCACTGCGCAAGCTTGGTGTCGCATCACGTCCTCCTCGTAAAGGCGATCGCCGATCATCGCGCGCTGTCCGGCCCCCCGCTGAAGGGCCCAGGGTCCGGCGACTCGGCGCGCGCAGATTCTGGGCACGGATCCAGGTCGAGACGAGGGCGAAGGCGAAAAATCGACGCGAAAGAAGGCCGTCCGGCCGCCTGGCTATCCGCCCGCGACCGAGCGCGCCCGCCGGAGGCGCCTGTACGGATCCAAGTACGGCTACCGATCTCGGAGCGGGTCCGGCTCCGGCTCCGGAGGAACCCACAGCCACGGTCACCGTCGTTCCCGCTACGCGCCGGTTGGGTCCTCGCGACGGGATGTTCGAGCCCATCCTCGACAGGACCCGACCGGCGCGCAGCCGGCCGACTGGGGTCCTGCCCATCCTCCGGCTAACCGAGAAGCCGCGCCAGCCAGTCGGGGTGCAGGTTCCAGCCGACGAAGCCGGCGAGTCCCAGCGCCGTGCCGTATGCGGAGAACGCGATCGCGACCCCGAGCAGCCACGCCTTGCGGGTCAGCGCCGTCACGCCGAAGAGGGCGATGGCGACCGAGAGGAGCGCCTCGCCCATGTCGAACTGGTCATCGTGCACGTTCAGGGCGTCGTACTGCTTCTGGAACCCCTGGGCCTGCGCCTTGATCTCGTCCTTCTCATCCTGATACTTCTTCTCGAGCGCCGCGTACCCCGCGATGCGCTTCTCGAACAACGCCTTCACCTCGGGTGGTGCGCCCGGCGACGAATCGCGCATGAGCTCGATCTGCTCGCGCGCCGACGTGGCCAGGTTCTCCTTGGTGCCCTTGGCCTGGTAGTAGGCCCAGGCGTCGACCCCGTTCGCCTGGGCCTGCGCCATCGCCTGCACGATGTTGCCGTCCTTCACGTTGATGAGGGCCATGAAGGTCGCCGAGACTGCGACGAGCGCGGCGATGGCGGTGTTCAGCCGCGACTCGCGCGCCTTCTCGAGGGACTCGGAGATCTTCTCGTCGATATGAGCCATGCTGCATCCTACCGTAGGCCTCCTTGCCGCTCGCGCCGCCTTCCAGGAGCATCGCACCGGCGCGGGGTCTCGCCAGCCAGGAGATGACGCACGATGGCCTTGCCAGCGAAGGCATGCCAGGCACCGTCACGCCGACACGATAGCTTGCGGGGTGGACTACCGGGGCGAAAAACTCGTGTAAGATCTCGCGGCGATGTGGGTCTCTGCCGTCACGCGGGTCACCCTCCTCGACGGGGTAAAGTAGGACCGTGCGGAGCCACTGGCCGTGGATCGTCGTCCTCGCCGTCGCGCTCGTGGGGGCGATCGTCGCGGACGTCTCGCCCCCGAACTTCGCCGCCGCCTCGAAGGACTGGAAGAGTCGCAACCCACACTACGTCGGCGTCCGCTTCATCCGCGACGACCACGACCTCAACGTCTACTACCAGCGCAGCGCCTACGCCCGCACGCCGGGCGCCAAGCCGTACAAGGACGTCTTCTCCGAGTACCCCGAGCTCGCCACCTATCTCTTCGCCGTCCCGTGCCTGACGGGTAGCTCGCGCCCGGGCTACCAGACGGGCTTTCTCCTCCTCATGGCGCTGGCCCTCGGAGGCCTGGCCGCCGTCACCGGGGCCCTCTGCCGCGCCTGCGGGAGCCCGCCTGCGCGCACCCTTTTGCTGCTCCTCCCCGGCTGCTTCTACTTTGCGCTCTCGCGCTACGACGTCGTGGCGGCGCTCGTCACCTGCGCGGCGATCCTCTTTCTCGTGCGCGGCCGGCCCTCGCTCGCCTTCGCCCTCCTGGCGGTCGCGTTCCTGACCAAGGCCTATCCCGTCGTCCTCGGTCCGCTCTTTGCCGGCTACACCGTGCGGCGGCACGGTTGGCGCGCCGCCGCCGTCGCGGCCGCCACCTTCGTGGCGGTGGTGGCCGTCCCCTCGCTCCAGCTCGCGCTCTGGGCAGGGCCCAACGCGGTCGTTTCGCCCTTCGCCTACCAGCTCGGGCGCGCCGGCAACGCCGAGAGCCTGTACTTCTTCGTCTCGCCTTACCTGCCGGCGGCGCAACCGCTCTTCCTCCTGGCGCAGGGCGCCCTGGCGGTCTACTACGCCTTCGCGGTGCCGCGAACCACCCGCGGCGTCATCCTGGCCGCGGCCGCCATCGTCATGAGCTTCGCCCTCTTCACGCGCTTTCAATCGCCGCAGTGGGTCCTCTGGACCTCGCCGCTCGTCCTCGCGGCGGCGCGCACGCGGGGCCAGCTCGCTCTCGTCGTGGCGATGGATCTCCTCACCTACCT
>Ga0307508_10005660_pt1 | contig 11843 bp, 5 predicted proteins | sample 9_EM_MG_FD_203089 | JGI IMG/M metagenome (GOLD analysis project Ga0307508, IMG submission 203089) | Populus trichocarpa ectomycorrhiza microbial communities from riparian zone in the Pacific Northwest, United States - 9_EM | ecosystem: Host-associated > Plants > Roots > Unclassified | place...
CGAAGAGTTGGGAGGATGTATTTCCTGAATAAACACGTAAGAATTACAGATTGGAGGTGGCAAGCCTCTATGTATGGTTCACATGGTTCCCATACCGAGCCTCTAGTCGAGAGATTTAGCTAATATTTTACTTCAAATTATTTGTCCAATATTAGCTTCTCACTGTGTTTCTTCTCAAGATCTAATTGTCTTCAAATCCGTTTTTAACTTACTTCTAGTAATAAAAACTAGGTTATTGCAAGCATGTGATTTGCAGCGGGTCATGCCAATATTTTTCTTACCATAAAAGATTCTCCATTTTTTTTTTTTGGCATGGTCTGCGTGTGAAATACAAGAACTCCTTACAAAAATATAATATAATTTGATTTGTTTTTCAAGATAATATTTAAAAAAAATATATTGAGATATCGATATCTATGATTCAGATAATGGACTTCACTGAGTTTAATATTTTTTTAAATTATCTTTTATTTAATTATATGATTCAAAAAATAAACGTTCGTAAAATCAAGCACCAATCAAATATTGCAACATTTATTTGTGACCATAATAACCCTATAAAAAATAAATCGAAACAAATCATGAAAACCGATCAAAATCAACCAAATATAAAAGAATGAAATTAAAAAAAAAAAAAAAAACTACTAAAACCCAACATTAAAGAATAAAATTGAAAATAATAATAATTATGTACCAATCAAATATCGTGACCTTTATTTATAAGATCACAATAACTACATAAAAAAATAAATCGAAACAAATCATAAAAACCAATTAAAAATCAACTAAATATTAAATAATAAAATAAATAAATAAATAAAAACACAACATTAAAAATTAAAATTAAAAAAATCAACTCATAATAAAAAATTCCCAAGCGCACAATCCCAAGCAACACATTTTTGGCTGCCTTCAAACACCACAGTGATGGGTTTTTTAAGGTTGAAAATTCATCTTTTAATCAATTTTTAGTAAAAAAAACACTATATAAACCACCCTAAACCCTAAACTACCTAAAAACCCAAAATCATCTAAAAAATAAAGATCAATCAAATCAAAAAATTAAGACAGAACAATCTCCTTTATAAGACATGATTATTGACAAAACACACAACCATCAAATTCCCTTCGTTAAATAAAACCTTTTAATACTAAAAACAACGAGTTTTATTATATAAAAAAAATAGCTAAACGGATCACCTTTTCTCTTCAATGTTTCCAGACAAATTTCTCTCCTCTCTCTAACTCAAACTCAGACTGAAAAAAGAATAAAAAACTTTTTGACCAAAATGCTAATGTTAAAGTAGTTTTAATTCTTTTTATTTTATATTTTCATCTATTTTTAAAGTTTAATCTCTTCTAATTAGACTATAGAACATCAATGAAAGGAAAAAGAAGTTTGAAAATGTGAAAAAAAGATAATAAGACCTAAATGTCTTTAAATTCGTTTATAACTTCTTAGTAGTAAAAATAGTAAGCAAATTAAAAGGATAAAATGAGATATTTGAAAGAAAAAAAAATATGGAAAAAAATTACTAATTAAAAGGATAATTAGTTTCAGGTACTGATTTATATTTATTTCTTATTCTTTTAGTTCAAGTACTCTATCTATCATGTAGATAGATTTCTTTCGTAGCCTGCCAATCCCAACAATCTGATCTTTCTTGAATCTTCACTTGGCTTATTTTGTGTTTTGCTATGACCAGACTTTCGAACATTCTGAGAGCAGAAATGATCATTGCTAGTGCTGGGAAAATAGATTCAAACACATTCTCAAAATTGTGACTTTCGAACATTCTAAGTGCAGAAACGATCATTGCTAGTGCTGGGAAAATAGATTCAAACACAATCTCAAAATTGTGCAAATAGAAGAAATAAGAACATTATGAGAAGAAAGACACCACAACGTTTTACAGGGTTCGTTCTCAAGCCTACCTTCACAGGTGACGACAGAGCAAAGAATTCACCACCTAAGACGGCTCAAGTATCCCTAGCCGTCTCCATCATTGGTTTTTCAGCAAAGGAAATTTGAACAATGTGTGAAGTCAAGCTTTGCAGCTTTCTTGAGGTCTCAATACAAACAATCCCAGCAGATTTGAAATGTAAATACCTATGAGGGAAAATTCAATTGTAAAGTGCATAATCAAAAGCAAGAGACAAAAGAAACTTCTCTAGGAAAAAACCAGTATATGTATAGCAGGTCAGGATCAGAAGAGTAAGCAAAATTGAAGCATTTTGTAGAACAAAGTTTAGTAGTACCTTGCATACCTTGACCTTCGAAACATTAAACCAGTAGACTGTTATGAACTCCTTCTCAAATTGTACTAACTCTCTTCGTCCACAAGAACAGTTGATTCGTTGCCAATTCCAACATCCATCAAAGTTGCCATCTCATCATCAAGCAATATCGGCAGAGGGGAACCCTGCTTTTTTTTTTTTGTCAATTAGTACTTGACGTTTTTGTTTCTCAAAGCTAGTGGAAAGTTCAAAGGACAAAAAGAACTACAAAGAAGAATATTTATTGCCTTCACTTTTTTGAAAAAAACATTTCCATTGGTTCTCCATACTGAAAGTATGGTCTAGACTCAAGACATTGTTTGAGACATTATGCTCCCACTTCTATTTTCTTATTACAGCTTTTTAGAAAGAGAATAATTGGCTTCCTTCCTCACTCAAAATTTGAAAGCATGGTATCTCAAAAATATGGTGGGGGGCAAAAAGTAACAAGTAACCGAGCAAACGCAGATTTTCTATGTTCTCCTTTCCCTCTTGGTTCCTTCGTTTTTTTCCCTGATAAGAAAAATGTTTAAAGGGACAGAGGGAGTGCAACCCAAGGAAAATGAAAGAAGCTCACACAAAAGGTGCATCTTTCTTCTTTATAAATGCAATAAATCCTTGTCAATCTTCTCTAGAAGAAATATGGAAACAGGGTAAGATTGAAAAATACAACCTATAAGCCTCTTAAAGGTTGAGAACTTGTGATAAAGAATGACCAAATACAATGAGAATCTAAGCTTCTGTACTCAATGACCAATATTCCAAGGGTGTTTATCATCATGAACAGAGATTGTGATCAAGAACAAGGAGTGTAGAGACAAACCTCTTCTTGAAGAAACAATTTTGGCCTAATGGACCCAAGCTTGAAAAACGTTTCACAAAGAATCTTTAGCTTCCCAATCTAAAATGATTTACATACTTCAATTAGTCTTAAAATATCTACTCAAACATGTTGCTTTATATAAAAGGATGAGAACATCACCGTAGTAGCAGCTGGCAGTTTCTTTGTTAGTGGAGGTTTCTCGCCAATAGATGGAGCCACAGATTTAAGGGTGACAGCTGCACTTTTATTATATTATTTAAACATGTATACAGTAAGTGCATTCCATAAAACTATTGGATGAGAAAACGTAAGGATACATACACAGGAGTCCAGAAGCCATCTTCTGAGGGCCTGTTGTTCCAACCGATGACCTTTCATCTTCAATGCCATGAAAATTCTTCAGCTCAACAAACCTATAATCAAGTTGAGGCTGATTATCAGCAGGAAGTAAGGTGTTACTGAAATGATAACCATCATGTCCATTGAGAAGTTTAGTGGCATTTGCATTTTAGATGAACTGACAACATCTATTTGGATGAAAGCTTACAGAACTAAGACTACCTGGGATGCTGTTTGATTTCATCTGGATTTCCATGCAACTTTGACATAACTAAGCGGACATACCTGCAATAAATATTCAGAACAAATAAGAAAACCTTAGTAAAAGATGAAATACTAAGAATTGAAATCATCAACATGCAAGAAAACGCCAGAATGGTAAGACAATTTGCTATGTAAAAGCACCACACAATTCTTATTAAAGGAAAATAACACATTGGTGCACAGGAGAATATACCGGATCTCAGACTCCTTCCTTTCACGAGTGCTTACCTGAGAGGCATGGTGGATGATACTATGTCAGACCCACAACAACCTCACCAAGAAAAAAAAATTGGTTACATAGTACTCTGGAGTTTACCTCACTTCCATTCAAGATTTCAACTTTTGCTAATCGTGCAACCAAAACAAATCTTGGGATACCACCTCTTCCAGGATCAGCAATTGGGTTTTCAGAAAGCCTGATGTCCTGTAACGTAAACAAGACATATGAGAGCAAAGGCTAATTATCACCATAGAATAAAGCGGACGAGTCTTAAAATTCACAATCATATTTTGGAATGTACTTTTTCTATGTTGCCCATTTTTCCATTCCTGAAAAAATTCGTGCCTACTTTGCCAAGGAAAAACCATCACAACAAGAAACTGTCCTTTGCTTTTAAAAATCCAAGAGTAGAAAGCACCAGTAGGTTTTTTTTATAAAAAAAAAAACAGAAAAATGAAATCATCATCATCATTTTGGTTAATCAAGAAGTAATTGCAAGATGGGAGTAGAAAAAAAGGGCACGACCAGGAAACATGAGGAGGAGGGAGAAACATGCTTGCCTATACATTGGTCCTGCATTCTATCAACTTGTTCTCTCAGGTAGAACTATCTACTTTGCGAAACCAAAAATGGATAAAAGGGAGGGAGAATTTCCAAATTTTTCTCCACAACTTGGAAATATCATAACAATGCACACACCAAAAGAAAACATATCGAATAACAAGTGATATTTCTATGAATCATCTGTTTTAGGAGCTACTAGACTGAATTCATAAAACATAGCAGTACTGTGTTATATGCTTCCTAATCTGATATAGAGCAGATAATAAAGATTCACATCATCCAGAACTAAATAAAATTTTGCAAAGTATTCTATAAATTAGCATTGTTGGACTAAAGTTCTGCGCTGTAAAACCATCACTTATCCAAATAAGATAATATCATCAAACTGTAGGTGATAAAGGTGTGATAAAGGTGTGCCTCCGTGGATGTTTAATATTGCCTCCAAGTTTAAGACATTTATATGAAATAGGGATGGGTACTTTTTTGGAACCTACTTTTTTGTTGAACTAGGTTTCATGTTCTAACACTCCAGCTCTACATGACATTACCACTACACATGTAGCTCATCAATAGCAGTACTATGTTACATGCGTCCTAATCTTGTATACAGAAAATAATAAAGATTCGCATCATAGTCTTACAATCAATTTAGGAAATGAGTTCAATGAGTCCACAGAAGCCAGATCATCAATGTTGTTACCTCCTGAAGCAAAAAATGAGTAAGATCAGAAAATTTTGCACAATAGATAAAGGAAGCATCATATAGCATCAAAAAGTTTTAACTAATTACCCAGAAGAAGGCAACGTAAATTTTGAAAAGGTATACAGCTTTGATCATGAGATTCATCACCACCAACCAATTTGTCTATTGTATCATGATCAGGATAAAAGATATGGTTCAAATTGTTCTTGTTTAAATGAAGTTCCTCCAAACTGCACACAAACCATGTTGTAACTTGTGACCATAATCGAGTCCTTCGGCTAGCCCAAATTGAAAATCATATGCTAAAATTGCAGATGGACTAGCATAACCTTTCTCACCTTCTTAATTGAGAAAGCTTTACAATTTCATTCCATTCAGCTATACAATTCTCTTCCAAATTCAGTAGCCGCAAAGAATCAAATCCATGAACAATGGATGAAGATGCTGTCTAGAAAATGGAAAATCAAATATAAGCATGATGTTGCAAAATCAACGATTAGAGGTTTCTAGTGTATAAAAGAGCTTCACAGCTTGTTATAATTTTGAAGGTATATGTAAGTCTTGTTAAGCTGCTAATCTAAACAATTCTCCAGATGTAACTTTTAGTCATTAGTATGAAGAATTAGAGGGATACCATGTTAAGTCTCTCCAAAGATTGTTGCTCTCTTTTTCTTCACTCTTGCAACAGAGAATGAGGCTAACAGGATTCTACATCTGAGAACAGCGGTAGAAATCCAGACCTGGTGGGAGTGACCGATAGTGATATGGGGTGGGACTTATAGGATTTCCTTCAGGAAGTTTTTGGGCTTGATTGGTCAGTTTATCATTGCATGTATCCTTATTTCATTCTAATGGGAATTAATAGGGGCAGTTTCTGAACATGGATGATCAGACAAATTAAAAGGTAGAGTATGAGTGAGCAAACTCCTGTCAAAGACAAGCTTGATTGAATTCTTGTATTGGTTAATAAAATAGCAGTCTTATATGAGCCCAGAGTTGAAACATATTATCCATCCGCTTAAGAAACAAAGTAGGATATTCAACAAATACTACCTTTATTGCATTTATGCCATTTCCCATCAGATGTAGCTCCTCAATTACTGGCAATAAATCTTTAAGCACTTCAATCTGCAACAACAAAATTACACTTCGCTTGAGAGTTTTTCTTAAATTCATATATAGGGAAAAAATTGAACAAAAAAACTGATTCACCTGTGTCCAATTTATGCCAGTATTGTTTAAAACTAAAATGTGGATGCTTTTTAGTAGTGGTAGACCAACAATCTCATGGGACATTGAGTTGTTAGACAAATTGAGTGCTGCAAGAGAAGGTAATTGTTCACATATGATGCCAACATCCTGCAAAGATTAATCCAAACAAGAGATGATGGTGATTCAGCAAAAGCTTCACAATTATTGAACAGTCATGCAGAAAAAGGATCCAGCAAACACATAGAAATTCCTAACACTAGGTCAATCTTAGAGTTGGAAAAAATATAAATCAAAATCATCATTCAATTCAGAAATGAAATTTTCAAACTAATTCAATATAATAAAAGAATTATGTTTTTGAGCACTTCCAAATGTAGTGGAACATTTAGCTATTAAAGACTCAATAATGAAGAGTCAAGTTCATCAAATGGTTTATTTTTCCACCACATACAGTAGAAATGGTTTCTCTTCCAGTCTTCCCCCATCCTTGATTGTAGCACCCTTGAAGTCAAAAGTGCTGTTCTTCCTTTTGTTGCCTTTTCTCTCCTGCATTGCAAAGCTGTCTCTTCACTCTTCTGCAGGTTTATCCCCTTAGTTTGCTTAGTTTTGTCTCCGAGTCTAGTATCTTGATGTGGTCCGCTAGTTTGGTAGTGGTTTGTTTTGCTTCCTGTTTACAGTTTCAGTTGTTTTGTTTCCAGTTTCCATTTCATTTTGTATGATTATGTTCTCTTGTCCACTGTAATTTCCTTTCTCCTTAGTTGCTTGGTTTTTGCTTCCGAAGTGTTTAACGACCTTCCTTCAACTTATTAAATGAAAAAATACAGTAGAAATGGTTTATCATTATTGATTTTTAGTTTCTGATTGTTTGCAATGCATAGCAGAACACATTACACTATATAGCATTATACATGCAAACTCAAATAACCTAAGCAATTCAGAGAATAAAATTAATATCTTAACCATAAAAGAAACAACTAATAGATATCACAGAAGTGAGGATATTGAGTTACAAGCAAATATACTGTCATGTGAGAAAATAAGTATGATAATAAGATGATTTTAATTCTATTTTTTTAATCAAAAATTGTGACCTGAACAAGTACTCTTTGATAGAAACCAAAGTATTACGCATGTACAGATGGCATCTAAAATTACTTATTAGCACAATCTATAATTAGCTCAAAAGACATTAGCAGCAAATTGGATTAGCACAATCTAAAATTCAAAAAGCAGAAAGCAGTACAGGAAATGCAAGTTTCTGGATTTAAAATCTCTTCTGTAGAAAAAGAAAGTAGCATCTGATAGGATGCAAAATATACCTTCCATTCTGAAAGTAAATTTCCAGTCAAGTCCAGTTCCTTTAGATCTGGAAGAGAACCATTAAAAAAGTATAAGATGTAACATAAACAATTGCATTATTAATCATTCTACTGAATTATGAATTGACAACCCCACCCAAATATGATGCATTGGGAATTTGAAAGCAGTTCTTACATTCAACATTTTTACATAAAGTGGTTGCTCTCTGGACTTGGATGAGGCCAAGACTTTTAGCATTCACTAAACAATGGCACCTAAGCTAGTAATGGATAAATAAAAAATCATAAAGGCAGCAACTGGGAATCTGAGAAACCAACTTACTTGGCACTATATTTCTGATTTCATTAGGGGATCCCGGATTGCTAACACCCAAATAAGAAAGGGAAGCACCAGTCAATTCTTCTAATCTACTTAGCTTATCTTGAATCTTCTCTTTACCAACAAGTTGTACAGATACCCTTTTGTTACTAGCTGAAAGCACATACATTTCATCTGCACACAAATCCAAACTTTAGTATCCATTAGCATTCTTTTCTTTATCAAACACAAAACATTTACCCTCTTTATCCAAGTACAAAAAGATTCAAACTTTAGAATCCATTGACATTATTTGTCAAGCAAAACGACAACTTTCAAAACTGAAAACGACACAAAACTGGGATATTACATAAAGAGAACACATACCCTCTTCTTGTAAGTGAAAAGAATTCAAACTTCACTACCCGTTCTCATTCTTAGCTAAGCAATACTACAATGCCCAAAACTTACGAAACTAAAAGTAATAATTACATAAAGAAAAACCCAAGAAGAAGCAGACATACCCTCATCTTCTTGAGTTGGTTGGTCTCTGTATCTGATATAGAGAGCTTCTATAAACGAAATGCCCGCAGTCAAATTCTGGGCTCGAACGAATGACCCAGAAAGTTGAGACCTTGCTTCGAAGTAACGGACTCCATTCAATGACCCGTCGTGTTTGGCTTCTCCATTGTCCCAATCGACACCGACCCATGTGCCAGGATGGCCTTCCACGGGTCCTATGTACTTGACGGTACCGATTCGGCGTGGATCATTGGTTGAATGGACTCGCTGGTCAAGTTTGAAGGTGCTCGAATCAGAGGAGCTTTGCATTATTCTTTCGGTGTGAGTGACTAACTACTGTTTGCTTCGCAGTTCGCACGGCAGAATCTAATATTGCAGCGAGCTTATTAAGGAGTCATTTGATATCTTTGCCAGTTTCTTTTTCTGTTTTCGTTTTCTATTTTTCAGAAAACAAAAAAACTGAAACTTGTGTAGCTGTGTTGGTGAAATTAAAAATTAAAAGAAAATATTTGTTAAATTAATTTTAAAATGTTTAGTTAGGTTTTAGGTTTGTTTTTTTAAGTTTTATAAATTTTAGGGCTAGTGGAGACTTATATGGTTGTTAACTTTAGAGCCGGTAAGATTAATTAAGGTACACGTAAGCTAACTCATACACCTATATTATTATTAATAATAATAATAATAATAATAATAATAATAAAATATAGCAGAAAGCCAAGAATATAGTATATATATTTTTTTATGTTGTAGCTTTTTCAAAACTTTTTTTATATAAACAATCATAATTATAAATTAAAAAATTAATGCATATATTTAATTAAATAAATTAAAAAGTATATATGCAATTAAAATAAATTATAAAATCTGATTTTTAATAAATCAAAATTAATCAACTAAATCTGTAATTTAAATCATGAACTCAATTAGATTTATTTTTTTATTTAATTATAAAATAACAAAAATATACATTTTCAGATAATCAACTAAATACCATACTATTTGTTTGAGTTCGTGATAAAGCTATAAATATGAAATGAAACTAATTACTTTATCCAATTACAAATCAATAAAATATTAAAAAATAAAACTAAAAATAATACCAAGAAAAATCAATCTAATTGAAAAAAATTCAAAAAATAAAAAAGTAAAAAAGCCTAAAAACGCAAGCCTGGTTGGCCTAGTGTGCTTGGGTCTAAAAAAAGGCTTTGGCGCATGGACACGGACAACCTAGGCACGAGATTATTAAAATTTTTCATTTTTTCATGGGGTTTGATTTAGAAAAAAAATAGCAGGCAACACATCGTCAACTCTACCCAGGTTTCAGTAACCTCTAGTCGCTAAAAAGTTAGGCAAACAGTATTTCACGCCAAAAAATGTATTTTAACCTTTTTTTTTTATCTCAAAACATCTAAAAAACACCATAGAGACCTAAATAAACTTGTTTATACCTTCAAACAACCCGAAAGATGGTAAAAAAACAAAAACAAAAAACATGAAACCCAAAAACTTCTTATTATAATATCTATTTTTTCAAACAATTTAAAGGTGAAAGAACAATTTAATGGAACTCATATACACCAAAATTGATCATTTTAATGGTTAGGATCGTTATCAATTGTCGTTTTATTTCTCAAATCAGGACAAAAAAATAAGAGAAATAAAGTTTTTGACTAAAACTAAAATTTAAAAAATATATATTAAAGGGATGTAAATTTGGTATGTTGCAAACTAATACGATCATAATCAACTTTTTTAGTCAATTTTAAGATGACTATTTAGTTCCTCTATGTATTTTATATTTGTATTCTATCTTTTAATTTTTAATTTTTCCCTTTCTTAACAAAATAGAAACAAATCGGCCTTTAATTTGGCCATTAAAAAATGCAATCAACGAAAAAAAAATCTAATGACCAAAATGGAAAAAAAAATTATTATGAAAGTCTATAATGAAATGTGAGAGAGTGAACAATGGCATGATGAATAGTATTTTCTCATGTCTTTTAGATTTTCTTATAATAACAGGACTAGAAATAAGAATTTAAACAAATTTGTATTAAAAACTAATTACTAATTTTTAAAATTATGAACATAAAATACTTTTAAAAAAGGGTAATGTGAATAATATGCTAGAAGTATTGTTCTTTTCGAATAAATCTCATTACCATAATAAAATTGAGGGAAAATTACCTTGGTCTTCTTATAGTTAGGTCTTTTTTTTTTTTTTACTTTACATCTATTATTTCAAAAATTATATTTTACATCCTAAACTTTATAAGTTCATAACACTTTACATCCTCGCTCTAGCGCTAGGGGCAAAAGCAGAAGGTGGCTGAAATGTCCCCACCTAAAAAAAAAACCTAATGTCTTGGCTACGTCCTTGTCTGATGTGTAAAAAAACAAATTCAACAAAAAAGGTCAAATTATATACAAGATTTTCATTATATTCCAATTAATGACTAAATAGCTTTTATATTCAATATGACAACTTTACCATCAAAGAAAAAAAACCCTAGCCACCATTTTAACCTTTCCCCCTTTTTTTTTTCTTTTGAATTGCACATATTTTTTATATAACCCTTCCAACACTGTATCTATCATTCTTTATTAGGAAAGTGATATATCCTACCTGACTAGAAAATATGGTAATGATCAAGAAAATATAGCTATATTCTTTCTAAGATTGACCAATTAGTTAACTCCACTATAGATTTTGAGTACCTAAGCTCCTTGGATTTCAATTCTGGATATCACCAAATCCTCATGCACCGAGATGATGAGAAAAAGTAGCTTTCATAGCTAAATAGAGAATATTTTGTTATAAAGTTATGCTTTTCAAGCTTAATAATGCACGAGCCACTTACTAGTGAATGATAAATAAAGTATTCAAGAAATAACTTGGGAAGATTATGGAAGGGTATGTTGATGACATGTTGGTGAAAAACGTGACATTTGAGCAACATATCTTGGACCTAAAAGAGGTCTTATCTATGTTTGGCCATCATCAGATGAAATTTAATCCTTCTAAAAGTGTCTTTACCATTAAATGAGGAAAGTTTTTGGGTTTCCTAGTAAGTAGCAAGGAAATCGAGCCTAACCTAGAAAAGATTTAAGCCATTCTAGACATGGCTCCTTTTCGGTCAATAAAAAAGGTTCAACAACTTATAAGAAGACTGACCACCCTCAATCAGTTCATATCTTGCTCAAGGAAGCATACTCTACCATTCTTCAAGACATTGAGGAACATATCCAACTTTGAGTGGACTTCAAATTGTCAAAAGGTTTTTGAAGATATCCAATTTTCA
>Ga0307508_10005662_pt1 | contig 11841 bp, 20 predicted proteins | sample 9_EM_MG_FD_203089 | JGI IMG/M metagenome (GOLD analysis project Ga0307508, IMG submission 203089) | Populus trichocarpa ectomycorrhiza microbial communities from riparian zone in the Pacific Northwest, United States - 9_EM | ecosystem: Host-associated > Plants > Roots > Unclassified | place...
CAACCCCCCCCCCCCCCCCCCCCCCCCCCCCCCCCCCCCCCCCCCCCCCCCCCCCCCCCCCCCCCCGCCCCCCCCCCCCCCCCCCCAGCTGAGCAGAGTAGACCGCCTCCTATGTATCTAGCGGTGACGGGGGAGTTTCTCTGGCGCTGGCAGACCGACGGCCAGCGCCCTCGACGCTGGCGACGGGGCGAGCTGGCTGCTGGCTGTGGCTCCGGCCATGTCTCAGACGCCTTTTCTCGCGCAGCTCGAATCGCCAGAGAACGTGGTTCCGCTTCTGCATCTCCTGCCTCCAGTCCAAGCCCAAACAGTGCGGATGGTGGAGCGCCGCCCAACCAGACGGAGCTGCACGGCCAGGCGCTCCGCCCAATCGAGACCGGAAGAGTGGGTGGCGGCGATCGTTTCCCGTCCGTTCGAGAGCGTTGCGCTGCACTGCGCTGCTTGGAAGCCCTCGTCGCCACCACGCCCGCCACGGAAGGAGCGAGACGTGAGATGCCGCCGTGCTTGGCTCCGTCCATCCATCCATCCACCCATCCATCCACCCACCGCATCCTCTCGTCCGCCCATGGCGACTGGACCACCGCATTGATGCGCTGCGTGCGCTGCAAGACAAAGAGCTTGCGTCTGGCGGACGCACTCACACGGACAAGACGCGCCAAGACCTCCCGCCGGCCTATCGGGCCTCTGGACCGCGACAGCATTCGAATCCGAACCGGCGCGCCGGCCTGCACGGGAAGAAGCAGCGCACGCACGGGGGAATGTGTGCGTGCGTGCGTAGGAGAGCGAAGAAGGAGACTTCGGAGCCGGCCAACCCGCGACCAATCCGACGCATGTCTCCAGGAATGGCGCACTGCACCGAGAGGGAAAAGAAGAAAGAAAGAAACAAAAAGGCACCGACGCATGTCGCTGCGATATGTAGCCCCGAGAGAGAAGGAACCTGCATCGAGGTATCTCGGCAGCCCCCGAGCGAGAGAGAGGGGCAACCGCGGGAGGAGCCCCGTATGTAGTATGTAGGGTAAGACGTTTCCGACGCGAGCTGTGTCGGATCGTGTATGTAGTGGGCGGCTGCCCGGCGAGTGGGCGGTCGTGGATCCCGCTGTGCGCGCAGATTGGGTCGTCGAGTGGAGTGGATACGTGCGGACCAGGCAGGGTGGGGGATTCCACATGTGGCTGTGTCGTGTGAGAGACATGATCCAGCAAAGATTTCATACATACATACATACAACACCCACAGTCCACCTGCCAAGCAGAGTAGCGCCCGAAAAGAGGCGTGTGGGCGGATGCGGCAGCTATGTGGCAGGGCGAGATCGTCATGTACAAAGTACTCGTACATGGGGTGTGCACATACCTACATACATACATCTCTTCTTTCGCCGCCATGCGATGATGTCCGAAGACGTTGCAGATGCCCCCAGCTAATGGAAGAATCCGGAGGGAAGAGAAAAACCCCCGAGCCATCTTTTTTTTTCTTTTCGTTTTTCGTTTTTGGTTTTTTTTTCTGGTAGATATCTACGCTGAGTTCCTCGACGGAAGCGCCATCGTTTCGAAACTGATCTCTCCTCGAGAGAGGGAGAGAGAAAGAAGAAGAAGAAGAAAAAAAGGAATGTCGTGATGTTGGCCGTGCGATCTGGTGGTGGTCTCTGCATGTTTTACTATCTATGACGGAATGGCGAACTGAAAGATCCACGTCCCACACCTCCGCCATACGCCCGAGATGGAGAAACGTGGGGAAGGAGGAGATAAACGTACTCTACATACCCTCTTGCCTGTCCGCATGCCTGCTTTTTCTCCACAAAAAGGGAAGAAGATATGTATCTGCACCTTATTACAATCTTACAATCTGTGACAATTCGATGGCCGGGAAATCCCGTCCGTAGAGCCAGCCATCGGGACTTGGCGATCTTATCTAATCGTGTCCGTCTCTATCTCCGATGCGGGGGAACGAACGCGTATGTATGTATGTAACTGAAGACACGGAGAGAGATCCGGACGTCTCAGCGCTCGCCGGCGCACGCGATGATTTATGATTCGCCATCGGCCGGACCGACTGGCCCCTGGCCTTGCCCGCCCCGAGAACAAGACAGCATCGCCATCCAAGAGGCGCGTGTCCTCAAACAGAGTGCTCGGAACATGGAGAATACAGTGTTGCGATTGCCCGCTCCTCAGATACCTACCTAGATAGATGGATGGACCACCGAACAACTACATATCTGCTCTATCTATGTACTAGTACATATCTATGTAGCGGGCTGCAACACATCCCTCGGGTCGTCCAGGATCATCGATATTTCTCAATCCTGCCACGATCGCCATCCCACCACACACCCCTCCTCCTACATTCCCCTCCCTATCGTCATCACAATCGAAACTCGACCACTCTTCGTCCGACTGCACCCCCCCCCCTCCCCCCGCCCCCCAAAAAAACCCGTCGAACGCGAGAAACCAAGCCAGTCATGGAGGATATCCACTCTCCGTCCGTCGCGGGCACCCCTTCCACCACCAGCGTCGTCGTCGCCCAGGCTCCGGCGACGCGTAATGAGGAAGATCCAACGAAAGCTCTCTTCGAGCTGATGGCCGAGAAGGATCGCGTGGAGGAAGAGCTCAAAGCTCTCGGTGCGGTTCTCGATTCGGTCGGTAGAGCCCTTCTTCCCCCGCACAACATCATCGTCGTCGTCATCCGCTTTCGTTCCTCGCTGCATGGTGAAGTCCATTTCGCTCCTAATCACATCCCAAACTGACAAATCTGTCCGTCCATCCAGCACAAAGTCAACATGGAGACATCCCTAACCACTTTCGACGGCTACCCTCGCGACGACATTGATGTCCCTCAGAGTAAAAAAATAAAAAACTACCACCCTTTGCTCCTCCCGCCCACGCCCTCCCCTTCGCCTGTCTTGTAGACCCCACAGCTGATGTGATGGAATGTCTCACCCCGGTCTCTAGTCCGCCATACCCGAACCCGCATCATTTGCCTCCGGAACGACTATAAGGACCTAATGAGGCGGATCGAGATTGGTCTCCACGCGCACCATGCCCGCCTCGCCGGTGCCGCTCCGGAAGATCACACCGCGACCCCCGTCGCCGCCACCACCTCCGCCGCCCGTAGCACTACCGCCGCCACTGCCGAAATCCTCACCCCGTTCGCCAAGATCAACAGTGTGGCCGAAGGCAGTCCTGCCGCCGAAGCGGGAATGAGGAAGGGAGACTACATCAAGAAATTCGGCTGGGTTCACGCGCTGAACCACGACAAGCTCAAAAAGCTGACGGAATGTGTTGTCGCGAACGACGAGGTATGTGAACCCCTTCCTCCTGTCGCCCGTTCTCTAGCGGCCCTTTTTCGGGGTGACATGCACGCACCAAGAGAAAAAAAAAAAAAAAAAAAAAAAAAAAAGGGAGGATGTTAACAGCTTTTTTTTGCGCGTGTGCTCTTCGTGTATCTGGAACAGCATCCGATATCTGTTCTCCTCTCCCGTAAAGAAGCCGGATCCGATGTTGACCGGGAGGTGACGATTGTTCCGAGGGCTTGGGCGGGCAACGGAAGACTTGGCTGTCACATTCTTCCCCTCTGAAAGAAAAAAAAAAAAAAGAAAGGTGATGAGAACGCCGCTGTGCGAGAGGTTCTGCAGTCTGTCGTGTCATGCAATTTGGGGGTGGGGCGGTGCTTGATCAGTGTGAATCTTGACCATTCATTTGCTCTCATGTAGCGGAATGCAGCTCTCTAGATGCTCCGATAACGAATGGATCGAATGCCGTTTCGCTTTTGCTTGCTCGCCCGCCCGTCTCGTGCATACGTATACACTGTACATAGAGTAACTACTAGTACCAGCACTTGTAGTCGATGGTCAACGATAAGTAACTATCAGCAGCAAGACGGTGCTCCCTGAGATATCTACTCCAGGTACCACACGAACCAAACAAAAAAAAAGGAAAGAAAGAAAGTGCTCAACAGCGAAACACCGGATAACAGACCCCATACTCGAAAGCATACCACATAGAATTTTCAAGTGCCCCCTCTCAGCATCTCACACGCACACATAAGAAAATCCCCTCTGCTCTGCCCCCCCCCCCATTCTCTCTCTCTCTCTCTCTCTCTCGCGTCAATGGCGTTTAACATTACCAGTAGTCTTCCTAAGATCCATCCGTACCGATCGTCACTTGACGTCCCTCCGCCTCCTTTCGGAGGAAGGTGAGCACCGAGCGGGCGATGGTGTCTTTGGCGTTCTTCCTGCCATAGATGCCCTTGATGGGGCCGATGCGCACCCCCTTCCGCGGCGGAAGGCGGCGGATAGTGGCGGTGATGTCGTACAGCGACGAAGTCTCCGGGTCCTGGACGATCTCGTACTTGGGCAGCGACAACCCCAGCCTCGGACACACCATGATGATGGTCTCGTGGATGGTCGCGCGGAGGGGCACCAGGATCGTCGAGCCCGGTTCGGCAGGTTGCACATTGCCGATGAAAATAGGACCAGTCGCTCCGTCCGAGCCTCTCCTCTCAGCGGAAGCGTCGCCCATGGCCGCTTCCGGGCGCGGGATCTGGTGCTTCTCGATGTAGAGCATCGCCTCCTTCGCCGCCTGGACACACGCCCTCTTCTTGCTGGCGTAGAATCGCGTCCTGCAGCCGAACATCTTGTCCAGTCCCTGGATGCCGGTCAGCTCGCACGAGAATCTCGTCGGATAATTCTGCGCGGCTTGGAAGAACGTGAACGTCGGCGGATTGGCGTTCGGTCCGACCTGGCAGAAACCTATTTTTTTCCCCCCATCCCCATCGTTCGATTAGAGGCACACGGGATATGAAAGGAGGGGGGACTTGACGTACTAGCTAAGCGACCTCTCCAGTTGATCGTTTCCTCGAGAGAGTTGTCGACCACCGGCGGCAGGCTGGTCAACTCCTCAGCGTACAACCGCAGCCATTCGATGGCGAGCTTGCTCGCCGCCTCCTTCGCCAGTCTGCGGTTGGGGAAGCAGCCGCCTGCAGGCCGGAAATCCTTCAGCTTCACGTCGGTTGGCTTGCACTTGAGCTCGAGTAGCACGTTAAACCCTGGAATACCGTTCTCGGTCGTGGTCTCCTCGTTTTTGAATTCGGCCGACAGTTGGTACTGGCGGTACTCCGGAGACTGCAGGAGCTCAAAAAGGTCCTTGACATGTTGGGTCGTGATCGAGGTAGAATGCGGAATGGGTTCGAGGGGGGAGACCACGCTGAGTGAGTCGCCAGATGAGGTCGGGGGGATCTGGGTGTTCTCCGTGAATTCGCTAATGGTCGGGAATTTCATGTCATGGTTCGTCGTGTTGAAGTCAAATTCAGACATGGCCACGTCGGGACGGGGCTCCATCACCATTGCGCGCAACGGAGGAAGGTTATCGGCAACGCGTAGGAAGGTCGGGGTAGGAAGGTCGGCAGGAAAGGAAAGGGGTGGGGATAGAGGGGAGCTTGTGCGCTAGAGATAGTGTCAGTGCGGGGAAGCTCGCACTGATATAGCTCTCGCCAAGACAATCCACACTCAGGAAACAAAGAGATTACTCTAGCGAGGAAGATGCGTGCTATGTAGTTAGACTACGTATGCGTTGTACATATGTAGAATGGTTTACTGTGGTTGCCACTTTCCCAACCGAGAGACGGCGGTTGCCGGTCCCAGCTGCCGATGTAGGTGGGGCAGAAGACGCGAAGGAAAGGCCCCCCCTTTCAAGCGTGTACTTTGACGCGTTAGTCGTGCCAGCTAAGTGTGCAGCAGTTCCGCAAACATCACCAGGATTCCACATCACCAGGATTCCAGTTCCCGCAATACAATTGGCATTTGACGCCCCGACCAACAATCAGGGCGCCTGAGTGGAAGCTCTTTCACCGCAACTCTCGTCCACTCGAAAGAGACTATATTTTCGTACCGATCTCCGACCCACATCCGGACAGGCGGCCGCTTTCCGTGTGCGTAACAGGGAGTCACACCCTGTCACTCCCCCTCCTGCACAGAGAACCCCCCCCCCACCCCCATGGCTCCCGGAAGCAAATCAGCTGGTTCGATAAGCAATGGCGTGTTCCTGTCGAAACTGAGATGGGAGCATCGCTCCCCTCCAGCATTTTCTCTTTGCCCACTGTTGTACCACACATGCACGCCCGCAGGTGATCTGTTACACGACTAGCGGACACCTGCTTACAGTGAGGCCGCCTTATATACACCGCACGCACGGGAGGCTTCGGCTAGGTTATCTGCTGTGACGGACGCATGGATCATCGTCCGCGACGAATTTCTGGCGCGAGTGATAGCACGTGCATAACGACGGCGCAACTTCTCTCCCTCTAGTGTGACCTTGTCTGCCATATCGGTGCGACACCAGCCCCACAGGGTCCAAGGGGTGGGATATATAAGCACCCGTTACGGCTCCTGGAGGGAAAGAGCGGCAGTGGACCTCGGCGGTCGAAAGTATAAAAGACAACCAATCAACCTCCTCGGGACCACGGTCCAACCAGCACCTCCCACATCCAGCAACTGCTTCCCGGCCGCCGCGAATATGAACGCTCTCCCGATCGGCACCAGCCGCCAGCAGCCGCACGTGGCGAAGAGCCGCACCTTATCTCGACCGCGCCGAGTGCCGGGCCGTGATCGCAGTACGTGCCGACGTCGTTGCGGTGGGAGATTCGACTTCGGTTCGGTGTCATCTGCCCCGGGGCAGCGGCGCGCTCCGTGCTCGCATTGGGATGTGCCTCCGAGAGCATTCGTGGCGGCGCCCTTGAAGCCTCTGTTGCTCGACCGCGGAAGCAAGGAGCTGGTCCCGTCTGCTCCACCCTGCGAACGGAGGCCGGCGGTGGATGCGGGTGTTTGGATCAGCTGCGTGTGCGCTCGGGTGTGGGTGCTGTGCTTCCCTCGGCCCGCGCGGCGTCTGTTTGTCCGAAGCAAAGCGTTTCTGTGTCTCCGGACGAGCGACAACAACCCACAGGTACGATCCAGTGCACGCGGCTCCCGGCGGTCGACCATGCGGTCACGATGGTGGATGCTCCACGCCAGAGACATGCCAACCAAGAATACCAGGCCAATCGATACGTATGGTGTTCGTGAAGAAGGGACGACTGCGAGCGCAGCCGTCGACCGCTATTTCCCACAATCGGCCCCACCAACACCCAGCGACCATGATAAGGCTGTTCGCACCACGGACAGGAGCCGAGTGCTCGCCGGTGGATCACCGCCGCACCGGATCGCAGCCTTTCCCATGGGTCGGGCGGACAGGCTCGGGAGGAACACTCGGGCGACGAGCTAGTTGTAGGTTGCAACGGAAGCTTCGAGACAAGAAAAAGAAACCCTCCCCTCAAAAAGGGGCGGAAAAAACAAACAAACAAAAAACAGAAGCATTGACTCTCTCCATGCGGGAGGCGCCGAAGAAGCTCAAGCCGAGCGTGTCCGGCTCCACTCAACAACTCAGCTCACCTCATCGTCGATCCGAAACCAACCACCTTTTTTTTTGTTCGGACACAATTAGCCGGCCAGCCATCCGTAGGCTTCAACGACGAGCAGGCCCAGGATCAGGCTCAGACTCAAGGTTACTCTACATATATGCGTCGACTCTGCTCCGTCCGTGCTGATGCGGAGCCTTATCGTGATGGGGAACGGAGCGAGTGTGAGAGAGTAATTTTACACAGGCTCTCACACACAACTGCTCGCACGTGCCAAAGGCCACGTTGCCTGGGCGAGGAAGCAATGCGAGGCTGCTCCGTTCGATGCTTGGATTTGGGCTTGAGCTTGAGGGGGGGGGGGGGGGGGGGGGGGGGGGGGGCCCGGGCCAACAGGAGGGGGGGGGCGCAAACACACAGGGTCGGGCGCCGTGCAGACGCATCAGGTGGGCGACGCAGAACAGCTGTGGAACTCTAGATATGTAGTTAGCTACAGCCTCCAGATCTCGAGCAGTGGAGTAGAGTATGCAGAGTATATACGTGGTTGGAGTGCATGGAGCGTGCGCGCGCGCGACGGGGCCGGGAAATATAAGAAACCAGAAACCAGAGCCGCGTCTTGCCGTCGGGCCAATACTACCCGAGATCATCGATCGAGCGGACAGCTGGAGCTCTCTAGATACTCTGCCCCCTGCCGGATGCTTGCCCATACCCGGGGGTTGATAGATATAGGCGCTCTGGCGGTACGCGGCCCCCATATTCCATCCGTGCAGATACATATATGTGCGCAGAAAGGATGGAGGACGTCGTACTTACCGCACATACACCAACAGCACAGCAAACGCAAATCGGGCCCCCGAAAGGAACGCCGACGAATAGCTACTCTACATATGAGATACATAGTGTCGTGGGTCCGCCCTCGGAAAGAAAATACATACATATCCAAGAAAAATGTACGTATTGTGAGACATTCCGACGCGGCGCTGATCGAGCTAGAGGATCCGTCTAGCTGATGTCGCGCGTGGAACACCCCCCCCCGCCTAGACTGTGAATGTAGGTAGTTATATGTATCTACTCTATGTATCTACGCCGCCGACGCTGTTGCTCGCCCAGCCCAGATCAACAGACGTGTCTTTAGTGATGCGCTCCGAGTAGATAGTCTAGATACGCACATAACTGTATCGTATATGGGAAGTATGAGGTATGTAAGGCACTCGAGCAGCCAGCCGTCTGGAATGTGTGGAATGGAGTTCCATGCAGATCGAGACTTTCTTTTTCTTTCTTTCTTTCTTTCTTTCTTTCTTTCTCTCTTTCTTTCTTTCTTTTTCTTTTCCTGCTGTCCTCTTGCTGCGGAGGAACGAAGGCTTCTGGAAACCCACTCTCCTGTGCCGGGCGCGCCACGCAAGCAACAAGTTACATATCTGTACGTACGTGTCTGTTCCCGTGACTGGCGTTCAGCTGTGGAATCGAAGGTGCACCGGGAGCCGTGATGCCGGTCGCCGGTCGATAGATACATGCAAACCTCCACACCCGACATCCGAGAGAGAGTTAGCACGCCGGCCTCTATCGTGCGTAGATGCGAGTATGTGCTCTATGTGCGTACGTGCTCTATATGCGTACGATACCCATCCACCTGCCCAACCGCAGACAGCGACGCCGTCCCCACGAAAAGCATAGGTACATAAGGCATGCCGTCAGCGGCCACGGCCATCCGTGAGTCCTTTTCGACACAGCTAGTCCGGATGCGAATGTTGTTGGCCCGGGATGCGTGCAGCGCGCTCTCGCGGTTCTGCCGGAGGGCTGAGGGTGAAGAGTACAAATGTGTCCGGGAAGTGTGGATACAAGTGTGGATGTGGATGGACGGGCGGGCCGATGTGGATGATGGCGGATGTCGTCCTACGCACAGCACTGTGCACGGGTACCTGCCCAACTACAGAGTTGCGTGGTTGCGGCGGCGGCGACCTCTCGATTGGACGGGAGAACGCCGCCGTTCGCAAGACAAAGGGGAATTGGCGTGTATGTAATCGTGCAGGTTGCAAGCATCTGGCTAACTCGACGACGAGGCATCTTCTTTTTCCCTTTCTTTTGGGCGAAAAAAAAATGAGAATATAATACCCACATGTGCACGGAGCCCTACTGCAGCCCGCATCGACGTCTCGGACCAATCATTCGGCCGCAGACCGGAAGCCCATTCGCATTGGAGGGCGTCTGGGGCTGCGCAGGCCAGTCAGCAAGCACCAGCATAAAACGGGCCGTGGGCAGCGAGCGGCAAGGGCAAGGCCCCGTTGCCGTCTGGCCGGCCATATCTAGAGTAGATAGCTGGGAGGAGACTGGAGAGGAAGAAGAGCGCTGCTTCTCGCCGCCGCAAAGGGAGACCGCACAGCCGCCATTTTTCTGGGCGATGGACTCCAACAAGTCGAGACAAAGAGCAAGATGGCTACTTCTTGTTTGGGGCGGCTAGGGGCTCCCAGGCTGGCGGAAGAACGGCTCTAGATAGGGTTTGTTGCTTTTCTTCCGGGGTTCTTTTCCCTTTTCCTTTTCCTTTTTTTTTTTTTTTTTTTTTTTTTTTTTTTTTGGTTTAAATTTAATTTTTTTCCCTTCACGTTTCCTCCATTTTCTTCCGTCGGCATTTCCTGACATTTCCCCGCTGCCAGCCACCATCAGCCTCCTCCTCCTTGCGTCCCGGATCGCACATGATGTGCTCGGCCTTTTTCCCTTCTCGTCCGTCCGGGTTGGGCACGAGCAGTGCTGACTGCTGAGGCATGGACGACCGCACGACCATGCGCGCGCGAGAGAAAAAAAAAAGACACTGTGAGGGAAGGGCAGACACAAGAGTGTGACTCTGAAGAGAGCGCCACTGCCCCTGCGGTGAATGTATGGAGACATGTGCTGGACACGGAGATGGAGATGGAGACGGAGATGGAGACGGAGCAAACGGCTCGAATTCGGCAGCAGAACTCGGCCTCCGCACACGTAGATACCTGGGTCCGAAGCGGAGCGGGCTGGCTCCTGCTCGTGGAGATCACGCCGTTGGCGATTTGCGATTTATGTAGCCGTCGTCCGCGTCCGTCCGGCTGTCCGCGTTTTCGCCGGGTTCGAAAACGGGCACCTCTTCTCTCCTCCGCTCCTCCACGGGTTTCCCCGTCTTTTTCTTCTTCGCTTCTGTCGGTGTGCTATTGTTTGCCTGCCTTGTCCGTGAGCGGTGGGCTGGGATGCGTGCTATTTCGGGCAGTGGGAGCGGACTGTCCGGCGTCGGCCACTGCCGCATCCAGCCGTGTACGTAGATGCTCCGCCTTCGTCGTTCCCGTGAAGCCAGAGCGTGCGGCGAGAGTTGATATGCATGCCTGGCATGCTTGCACACTTCGCTCGCGCATGGCCATCGAGTAGTAATACGTAGGGGAAACAGTATGCAGCGGAAACGGTAACACACAGAACAGAGGCAACTCTGTACTTAACTTAATGTCGTTCTCGAAACCCTCGGCGTGTCCTCCCTTCTTTCTCTTCTTCCTCTCCTCCTCCTCCGTCCCTCTTTCTCCTCTCCGCGTCTGTCTACCGCTTCGCTTCCGCTGCTTCGTCTGCGTCGCTTCGTCGTCTCCTTCTCCTTCTGCTTCTTCTCCTTCTCCTTCTCCTTCTTCTCCTTCTGCTTCTCCTTCTTCTCCTTCTCGCAACTCCGTCCTTCTCTCGTCTGCTCGCGCCGTCCCCATCTCCCTTGCGCGGATACTGTGTTCTATTTCCCAGTTGCGGCGTTGCTTTCTCGGAGTCCGTGCTGTCGTCGTCCTCGTCGCTTTCCTTGCGCAATTCCCAATTCCCGTTCGGCAATCCTCGCCATCGCGCGCTGTACTGCTGTTCCTCGTACTGCTGGCCTTCGGTTTTCCGCGTCGATTTCGGGTTCCGCGCCTGCACCGTTGCCGTCTCACGTCGTCATCGCGCAAGTCAATTCTTTCAACGAACCACCCTCACCCAGCGGAAGCCACCTTTCCTCGCACATCTCTCTCACCACCACCACACCAACCAACCTCCACCCACCTACCAAGCCAGGAAAACGCCCAGTCGTCGGGGATCCTTCCTCCATCTCAACAGGTACGCTGCTCGTTTGCTGTCGCTCTTGCTCACCTTGCATCACCTCACATCACCTTAAACTTCCAACCCGTAATCCGCCTCCTGCGCACTAGCCCTGCCCACACTCACTCGCCCAAATATCCATCGCACTACCAACTCTATTCACCGCCACAGCCCACTAAGCTACCCTCTCCCAGTCGCTTCTGCTGCCTCATCCACACCCCCCCCCCCCCTCCTCCTCTCCTCCTCTCCTCCTCCTCCTCCACCACTCACCCACACTCGCAACCTCCTCCTCCGTCTTCCCCCTCACCTCGGGTCTGCTTCTATTTCTCTGCTTTTTCCTGTCCTCTTTCAATCCTCCCTTCTTCCTCCTACATACACGAAAACGTCCACTTCGCTGTTCGGTTGAT
>Ga0307508_10005663_pt1 | contig 11841 bp, 16 predicted proteins | sample 9_EM_MG_FD_203089 | JGI IMG/M metagenome (GOLD analysis project Ga0307508, IMG submission 203089) | Populus trichocarpa ectomycorrhiza microbial communities from riparian zone in the Pacific Northwest, United States - 9_EM | ecosystem: Host-associated > Plants > Roots > Unclassified | place...
GAGCAAAAATCGTGGTCTTTGATGGGTTCCCTTTGATTTTCCGGGGTTCTCGCTGAGAAAGACCACGGTTTTGGGTCATACCTGTATGCCCATCAACTTTTTTGGCCTCTTAGATATCGGGAACGGCATTCGCGCGAGCATTTCCCTATTTGGTAACTTCCTTTTTGGGCAAGTTGGGACTTTTCCTTCACCAATGCATCTCCGTGTTCAACAACACGCATTAAATCTCTGTACGCGTCCACTATATACAATTGCATTGGTAATTTTAGCTACAACTAGTGAAAGTCGGGCCTATGGCCCCTTTGCGCGCGCATGTCACGCTGTGACGGCGTGGGAACATTTAAGAGATTTAGGTGCGTGACTAAATGTCGCGCTAAGACGCCGGTTCCGTCATGGAATTCCGCGAAATCCTTTTGCCGAGGCCACCGGCGACACGTGCGCCCCACCGAGAAGCATCATGCTTCACGGGACGACTATCTTGTCTCTTGTTACATTTATCCGATTTGGTTGTGCCCTGTTCTGCGCCATGAAACAAGTACAATGACCTCGTGTGATTGGGTTTAGGTTCCTAGGCCATGGCTGGTGTGAGGTAAAAGTCCAAGATTCAATGAGCGTGTTGCGGTCTCCCGGCTATGAAGTGTCAAAGACATCAAAGATCGAATGGCGTTTCTGGCCATACGCATGAGGGGCGCACCCTCTTTTGCTGAACAAAGGGCCCAGGGTTGCTCATAAGGTATAAGTAGGGGCTTGCAGGACGAGCAACACCAGCATTGTCAACACAAAGCACCCCCATTGACCTCACAGTATTCTGCATAAGACCACCATGCATATTACCAGCTTTGCCTTGTCTCTTGCACTCCTCGCCAGTCTCGTCACTGCATCCCCACTCGCTATCGCTGTCGACGCTGCCAAGCGCGAATCCCTTCCTGCCGAGGGCATCCCAATCGGCACTGTTCGCGCTGTAGACGATGGTTCCAAGGGCATGGCCGGCATGTCCAAGTACTCTGACTTCAATGGGCCGGCGGACTCGGAGCGCGAGCGCGCGGCTACCCTCCACCTTTGCGCCGCCACGAAATGCGGCGGACCTTGCATGGTGTACTTGTTCGACATTCTGCGTAACAAGTGCTTCGAGGCCGTGTCGTTTACATCGGCCTACGTCCAGTACTTCGGGACTATCCCCCTTAACTTCGCGGTTTACGCCGGCGAGGAATGCAGCAGGGGTTCGCGTTCTTCCCATGTTCTTCCCACACTCCTCGGTCAATGTCTGACATTTTGCATCCAGGCAGCACCTTGCTTTCCGTCGCCAATAACTGCTACAATGTGATTGGAGAGTCGTACTTTCTTAAATAAGCAGGTGTGAGATCAGTCTGTCATTGTTTCCTAGACGTGCTAACGAGCCGCTTTATGCGCACTGTTCCTACATCTGTGAACGAACGGTGTCCCTAATCGTGTGTGCAGCGAAGAGCGAAGGGTTGCCATAGAAAATTTCCTACGGCGCTGCAGAGATGAATCCAAGAAACTGCACTAAAGCATATGCATGTGTCAAAAGGCGCAGACTGAACTTTGTACCAAGTTTTATTGTCAGCGGCGAATAGGCGCTGTCCAATCTCAACGCAGAATTGTTCTCTTCCATGATTCGGTTTTCATTCAAGCTAGCCTACTGACGCCTCGCCCGTTACAGCCTTTGCGGCGATCTTGGTTCTTTTGATTTGTTGATCTGAATTTGTGAAATTCCGCCATGCGTTGAAGGTCGATGCATCACGCCAGGCGTGAAATAGCATACAAATTACATCCACGATGTTGTCAGATAACAAGAACAGAATAATGATAAACATCATCAAGTATAGGAACGGCGGATAAGGTACTACCATCTTGTTACAATAATGCCTCATGGGATGTGAAATAGCAAGCACTGGTCATCAAGAAGCGAGAGACCTACATCGACGTTTATATCGGCAACTGATGAGGTTCTGCATAATTTGACCTATTTTGCTAATCGTGCTCAACAACACTCCGCACGGTGATAGATCCGGGACAGGACATTTTGCGAAGAACCAGCGTCCCTCCCGCTCATTGCGACGAGGTCACCGCCGCGCAGTCGGCCCTCCCAAGTTGAAGCTTTGGTGAACTCGACGGGGCGGCACTTGCCGCCGTCACCCATTGCTCATGTGATCTGGCGAGTTCACTCGATGCCTTGTGCCTGACGGAAAAAGCAACGCTAACTTCCACTCTCCGACAACCTACGTCCGCTCTCGACTCCGCTGTTATCCCTCTGAATTCACATGTCCTCAATAAATGTTGAGCTTTTAGCGCGACCCCAGCACCATCCCTGTAGAATAGTTTCAGCAGGGTCTGATACCGCGTGTTCCGCCTCTGACCTTCACCAAGTAAACAAGAACCGCATTGGTTCCCAAACAGCGTGGATCCGGCACAACAAGGGGGAACGCGAGCGAGATGGCACGGATACTGTACAATATCATTTCGTTTATTCCTCTGGGCGTACATTCCCGCAGTTAAAACAACAGTGGGCCAACGGGATCCCTTCTGCGGACTAGAGCTCTACAGCTGACTCCCCAATCTGGCAAAACAGCCGGCCAAGCGGGGGACAAGTAAGAAAGCGAATAAGAAATATATCAGTGAATGCGATGAACCGAGCGCGAGAACGAAGCAGTGAAGATGCAAGCAATCAAACAGTCGGTCACGCAGGTGGAGCACAGCAGCTGAAGCGCAATGGTAGTTGGGAGGCATCGCAATGTTGTTCGTCTTGGCAGAACGAGATAAGCAAGTGCAAAAGCGAACGCAACACATGCACGACGCTGGTCGATATATCACAATGGATAGTACGCCAACGCCGTCCAGACGGCCACAACCGCAACCACCGTACCCAACAATGCTATTTGCCACCAAGGCGCCGGATCCTCGTCACCTCCCAAACGAAAAGGTTTGGAAGGTCGAACGGGCACAGAACGTCGCTTGTGCGAGACGACCTCGGTCGTTGACGATATATTGAATGCTACATACCCAATGCTCTTCAATGAATTGATGCTGGTGCAAAGCGAAAAGTGAGCAGTGAGCAGTGGCAAAAATTTGTGCATTGACAAACAACACAATACTCAACTAGTAACCCATAAGATTCCTCTCGAGCTCATCTTCTTGTCCCTTTGGAACACCTTCCAGCTCAAGCAGGAGCTTTGTGGAGTCAGATTGCTCTTCTAACGTTGTCGTAAGCTTCCCTTTATAATCTAATGTGACGGTTGATGAGTGTGGCAAAACAATCCATCTTGAATACCACGCACCATCCGGCCACGTCGGACTCTTCAGTTTCCAGCTTTGTACAAATCCAGTTGGTTTATCCACAGAGATATACTTGCCAACGACGCCTCCACCGAAGAAGGAGAAGCTTCCGCCAGGCTCAGGTTTCGACTATGGAAAGCAATGAGCATAAACACACGAGCCAATCGCTCATAAGAATTTGCTGTACCTGGGCAGGTGCGCGAGTCCACTGGGGGATGCGCCCCTCATCTGTCAGGTAAGCGAACAAGTCGGGTGCGCTGACCATAAATTGCGCCTCCACTCGCACTGTCGAAGTGTTTATCAATTTCTTCGTTTTCTTAGAAGATGGAGCCGAAGCGGCGGCGGCAACTGCTGCGGGGGTTACAGCAGGTATAGCAGAAGAATTGTTGAGAGGTGTTGCCTGGCCCGAGGCGGTGGGAGTGGCGAGTATGTCTTTGCCGTGAGTATCTACAATTGCTTTTGGAAAAGTCTCGAAGAACTTGGTCAGCCGTGGCGGAAGTTGTTTCTTGACGAGTTCGAACAGGGCGTTTGGAGACGGATCGGTGACTTCATCCTCTTCGCCTTCGGTCGTTGATAGTTTCCAATCGTACTGTGGAAAGGATGTCAGACCGTGCTTTTCGGACCAGGAGGATCAAATTAAATCACAGTATAGTCATGAAGGCCATCGATAACGACTTCGTGACTAAGTTCAGGAATAGTCAGTGAGCCCCCCGCTGTCGCACCATTGGCATGGGTCGCTGCAAGTAGCTTCTGTTCAATAAAACGTCATTCTGATGGTTCACAAGTAGTACGCACCAGTCCACTTCATCGCGATGCGGACATCGAAAATCGTGATTAACTTGCTTTTTCTCATACCAAGCTCAACATCGCCTTCGCCACCGTGTTAGCGATACACCACTTGATTCATTGGATGTTACCGAAATTGGCTCACCCTCAACATCGCTCACTTCGGAAACACCGATCGTCACGTCATCTGTAGTGAATATGACAGTAGGGAGTTCGTTTTCAAACCAGGAGCGCGCCCAGGGAGTCACGCCTTTCGATTTCCAGTGCCAATTGGCAGTTGTTGCCGACATAGCCATTCTGAACGCGCCAAAAGACGGCCCTTTCAAGGGGTGGGGGTAATGTGGATAGAAATATAACGCTGTTCGAGAAAGTTCGGAGGCGGTGGATCTGCTTTGCGTGCTTTATTTGGCAGCGCGTTGGTAGTGATATTTTGATTGCAATGCCATTATCGTAGGTATATGATGCAAACATAAGTAGATAACATGCTAGCCCAGACTTAAGCAATGCTACGAGCACTGTAGAATTGGGGAAAAAAGAGTGCATGGTGTGGAAGCCAAGCATTCTATCCTGATGACTTACGAGTCAACGTTCATAATTAGGTGGGACTTCTTTTTCTTCTTTTTCTTCGGCGAAGTGCTCGTCGTTGGATTTGTAGACGAGTCCCTCTTGGCGGTCTTACGCGGTTTTGGCGACTTATCAGTCACTTCGCGCGTCTTTTTCCCAGCGTTCGTAGAAGGCGCCGCATCTATACCAGCAGGTCGCATGAACGTGGAAATTTGCTTGGGGGGATGATTCATCGGCTGAGAGGAAGCAGAAGTGGCAGGTTTCTTAGACTTTGCGGGCTGCTGGCGTGATAATGATTGCGATAATGATATCGCCTCCGGCTTGCTTGATGACTCGTCAGTGTGAGACTCTTCCTTCACAGGGATATCGTCCAATACTTTGGATGGCTACGAAAACAAGAAAACAGATAAGATCTGTTCTGGATCGTCTGATAGGTGTGCCACTCACTTCGGGAGCTTCTTGCCTGACCCCATCTTTGAAAACGAAACGCCCTTTAACCTCGGCGCTTGTTACGAATGGCATGTATGATGGCTCATAGGTAACAGAGGATGACCCCGCCCCGGCAGAACTGCTAGATTGCGATTGAACCGCGAACGAGTGTTAATCTGCTTGCAACGCGTACCTAGGTGAATGTGAAAAGTCTGTAATCCCAAGAGCCCGGCGAACGTCAGGCCCTATGTCCCATTCGCCTTCATCTGTCACTTTCTTCTTCGCAAGTGCAGGAATAGGTGGACCATCATGCGATACCCTGGTCATGAACTTGAGGTTCAAGGTCCCAGCAGAAAGTTCTTTCTTAGCCGTGCTGGCCATAACAAGAGAGATCCCACGGAGATTGAAGGAGATGAGGCTGAGGCTGCGCGGCTGCAATGTTTTCGAGAACGAGGTCTCGTGCCCTGGTCCAAACAGTACTCAACAGAAGTTGAATAAGACTCATGTTTCCGTCATTGGAGAAGGTACGGTTGTGTTCACGCTTGACTTTGAGTAGCGCGATGCACGGGCTATCTAGTTTGATCTGGTTGGTTTCTTATTTTTGTTCAGAGAAAAAGAGTTTTTGTGGCGGGTTCCGTTTCAGCCACACCAATGCATTTTCGTGCCCGACATTCATCATTCGTGCACGCCTATTCATGATCACCAAAATGAGTGTTTTCTCCGAGATTCATGTTTTCACTAAAACGTCATCGTTCTGCTCTCGTTGGCGGTACATGCATTTCAGGAGGATCGATGGGGTTTGTCGGGTGACAGAAGACCCTGTCAGAAGCAAAGCAAGTATTGAACCATCCGCTGGGGATGTGATATATTTGGCCGGGCAATGCCACTGCCCTGCGACGTTGGCAATGCCAGCTCCACCGTGTCATCCCGCAGTGATACTATTGTGCTGCCAGGCATGAAGGCGAATCTCGAGCCATCAGCTGAAAGTGGCAATGTGATCGCCTACTTTCCCAGCCCGCAACTTCACCAGCGGGTTTAAAGATGCCGTAGGCCATCTGCCGAGGATGTCACTGAACGGACTGGGAGGTGATGCGTGAGGGTGGCAATGTAAATTCTATAGGTGTACTGTTACGCCGTGAGACACCGAGGCGAGTCGGGAGCAATATTACAAAATTCATGAAGTTCTGAGATCCCACTCCAGGAATATCGTGGATATGTCCGGGTTGGAATGCCCCTCGAGGGCGGCAACATAAGCTCCTATTTCCCCATCCCACAGCTGTAGTGTTCCATCATCAGACGCCAAAGCGAGTCTTGAGCCATCAGCTGAGGATGTCATGGACGACCGGGCTGGAATGCCACTTAAGGTGGCAATGTTCTCCTATCCCACAGTTGTACCGTCCCGTCATCTGACGCCGAGGCGAGTCTTGAGCCATCCGCCAAGAATGTCGAGGGATAGATCAAACCGAGACGCTCCTCAAGGGCGGCAACGTGGGCCCTGTTTTACCATCCCATAGCCGCGCGAGACGTTAAGGCAAGTTTGGTGCCATCCGCTGAGAACGCCACAAATCCAATCGCCTCTGAATGCTGGTCGAAGGTGGGAATGTAGGTGCCCGTTGTGCTATCCCGTAGTCGTACCGTTTTGTCGCGTGACGCCGATGCGAGGTTGAGCCATCCGTGGAGAATGTCACAGAAAAGACCACATCGGAATGTCCCTCAAAGTCCTGACACATGAGCTATTCGTGAGAATGTCATAGAAGTTATCGGCTCGGAATGCCTCAACAAGGTCGGCAGTGTGAGCGCCCATTTTGCCATCCCATAGCCATACCGTTCCGTTGCGAGACGCGGAGACGATTCTTGGGCCATCCGCTGAGAATGCCACAGGATAGTTCCAGACGATGCCCTTCACTTCAGCCCGCTCTCGACGCCATGGACGAACTTGATCCCTTCCGCGTGGGGGGTGTTGTATGTCCTGAACAGTGCAGTGTCGCAGCAGGGTGCAAAGGGAAGTGCGGAATAATAGATGTGCATTGGCCAGTGTTGGATGAACCGGTAGCCATCATCAAATATTTCGTGCACCGTATCTGTCGTTGAGTGACGTTGAGCCCGCTTCTGTTAGGAATCTTAATGTATATCAGTCCAGATTACATGTTGAACTTTAGGTTGTCGTTCATGATGCGCAAGCAGCGCTCAGCAATTCACGTGTGATACAGCGGAGGTCTAATGTGGGACTCTAGGCGCATCTTGCAGCGGTAGTGATTGCACATGATGTCGGAGAATGGTGTGTGTTGCACGCGATAAGTCCCTCTCGTCGGGGGCGAGCAGCGAGTGTATGTTTGACAATGAGCCAATGATGTCATTGGCATCCATCTCAAGCAGCTGCGCCAGCGGCCGCAAGGGAGAGAATCATGTAGAACAACAATCGCGCCGATAAATGTTTGCAATCGATGAATCCAGCATCGGGCTGAGCTGCACGAATAACCCTCGTGTAGACACCATCTATGACGGTGGTGTACTTGAAGCCGGGAAACCCCTATGGCGAGAGGCCGTCGAGTAGCAGAGCTATCCGCTCCGCAGGCGGTATGTTTACGATGAAACTGACGGCGGTGGACGCAATGATGAAAAGCTTCCCAGACATCCCAGCCAGCATCGCCATCTACATTTCGGTTGCTAAGGCGGAGGTCGAAGCCTCAGAAACGCTTTTGTCACTTCTTCCTCGGACAGACGAAATTTGAGATACTGCCGTATATCGCCTTCGACGACAGATTGCTCAATACCCTGCATATGAAACTGCTTGTAACCACGGTACTGGTCAAGGATAGCCTGGATGTGCGGTTCGGGGTGCGCGGTAATGGAAATTTTGAGCCGCGGCATTTGAGATATGCGATCTACAAGAAGAGTGAGGATAGGTTGTGCACCCTCTTCATAGTGCTCGTTCAGCGCGTCGCCCACGATAAGGATAGGCTTACCTCCCTTCTGCAATGGCTTCGCAATCAGAGGATCGAGTTGGGCATGAATGCCACGCCCCACGACATCCCCACGACGTCAGGGTCCTGCTCCAACGCATTGTTGACACGCCTGCCACAGTCCTCATCATATCGAGCAAGATGATATGCGATCACCGGTAAGAACCATCTCGCCGTTTTTCTGTTGTCCACGTCCCTTGAAAAGAAGGAACCCCCGTCAAGGGTGTTCAGGCCGTGCATTCGGCCAGCGTTTCGCGACGGTCGGCCTCCCTATGCCAGCGATACTGTAGGTGAATTTTCACTGCTTCCAGCTCATTGTATCATTAATAAGCTTGCGAGTGCCCTCGAAGCATAACGTTCGCTGAGCGTTCTGCTACGGGTCGTACGCAGCGGCAGGGAGCACGTAAGTCTAACTAGATTCGGAAACCGATTTAAATTAGTGAGACAGTCACCGGATGAGGGACTCGGACGCCTGCTCGGATTGGTGAGATTCGAGCTTCATGAACAGGGTTCACACCTTCCGCGAGCGAGGAGTGAGTGCTGGATAAAGCGAGGCCAGACCCTGGTGTAAAGGAGGGACCCTCGTCAACGTCCTAGGTTGGCTAATAACAGGCCGCCCTACACGTTAAAATGTCCACAATCTTTTCAGTATTCCTAACATTGGAGAAGAGTTGTGACAACTGACTCAGGTGCGCGCGAAATGGGGGTCAATCCTTGAAGTACACTTCAATCAGCTCGCGCAAGCACGCAAAATTGGGGTCCTTGTTCAGACAAACGAATAGCTCCAGAAATCCCTTGATATATGCAGTTACTTTTGGGTTGATCATATACCTCGTGATAACGCCGGGGGGGTAAGATCCAAAATGTCTTTGCGTAGTATAAATGCAGGACGGTCTCAGCAGAGCATCCTCTGCTCCATCGCTCTTGATGAACGTTTGCTCGATCCAGTTGGGTCGAGGAGAACGCGAAGCACTTCGTATTCCCGTTTAGTCATGTATTTCTGTCCTCGCTCGTCCGATGATGATGAAACGTTTTGCCAAGTTAATAATCGTCGCAGGGCAATGTAGCGCCCAGCCGAAGTGGACGCGATGCGGCTGAACGGGCGGCCAACAGGCAACGAGGGTGGTAGATCACAGGGACCGCCAGGATGGGCGAATCGGAGGGAGCCAGACTGATCTATCGATCTCGTGGAAGTGGTGATTTTGACCCTCTTGGTCTGTCGAGGTTGAAACACAGCCAACGCTTTGTTTTCGGGGTTAGCCGAATGAAGGGTTTATCAAGCGGCCTGCTCAGTTCTTTAGCCGCGGTCTTGATCGGTTCGCGCCTTCGCAGCACAAATAATGAGAACGGAGGTGAGCCGGCCGCAGAACAATGCCAGCAGTCGGCCGCTAACTGGAATTGCGCCAAATACAAGGGTTTCGAAGTCCCTTTTATTAACTCGCTACTGTGACGTTAGGAGCTGAAACAAGGTTGAGAAAGAAGGGAACGAGTCGACGTCAACGTTCAGTGAGTGAACGTCCATTCTCCTTTGACCAGAAGCGAGGTTGCTTATTTAGAAGCAAGCCGGGAGCCAACTCGGCACAGGTGGTTGCCGGTCGCCGTTGAACTTGAGGTATTTTAGACGTAGACATGCAGCCTCGCCGCCCCAACCCTCTGTCTGCCATGTACTCTTCAAACTATCGCCTCTTCTTCCTCTTGTCCATCACGAAATTCCTAACACCTCCACTTCTACTCGCTGTTGCAATATGTCTGACTTATGGTATCTCAAACACCCGATTGCGGTTACTCGTGTGGTTCTTCTGCATCCCCTTTTACTGGACCGTCAGCGTCCAGTATTCTAGACGCCTGGCACGCCGTGCCGCACGTCAATCGGGTGCAGTGCTGGCGCCGGAGGTGAAAGGACGCTGGCCTGGAAATATCGACATTATGCTCAGGTTACGACGTCCCCATCATTCTCGCAAATGTCAAAGGCGCTCACTTGCTCCTTCAGACTAAGGGATGATTCATATATTTCCCGACAATATGAAGAACTATTCGAACAAATGGGAGAACATACGGTCAACTTGCGCCTTCTCTGGCAAGACGTGATCATCTCTCGCGATCATCAAGTGGTCAAAGAGGTCCTCTCCACAAGATTTGAAGAATTTGGCAAAGGTCCCATTTACAAGATTCGGTGAGGCATGGACTCGGGTGGTTAATTTGCTTTGGTTCACCTTCGCCGACATTGATCGCCAGATTATTCTCACTTTTTGGTGATGGGATATTTGTTAATGATGGCGAAGTGTGGAGATCACGCCGTGCGTTAGCCCGACCGTTCTTCGGTACGTAATCCCCCTGTTGCGGTGTCCATATGACGCAGAAACACCGACACGGTTCATATAGCCCGATCTCGCGTGTGCGACTTCGAACACTTCGAGGAGCACAGTCTTAAAGTTATCAACATACTCCGTCACCGAGCTACCAGCGGAGAATCCCTGGACGTGCAGGATGTAAGCGGTTTCGCTAAGGCTGCTCCCGCTACTGACTATGGTGTCATTGTTTCAAGTTGTTCGGTCGCTTTACATTAGATGTTGCGGGCTCCTTTCTGTTCGGAATTGAAGGCCTCAACACGCTTGATGAAGCCTTGCCGATGCCCGGTCGCGCTACCCTCGGTCCTAAAGGGACAAAAATGGATGGTTCATATGGGGCATTCCTGCAGGCCTTCGAGGATCTTCAGATGGTTATTCCTCTCCGGTTTAGTCGATCAGTCCTGTGGCCTGCGTTTGAATTCTGGGTTGACTCCGCCCGGAGGCACAACAAGACGATTGATGAGTGGGTGCGACCACATATCCTCAAGGCCTTAGAAGCAAAGGCCAAGCGCGGGGAAAAACGGACGAATCCTTTGGACAGTACATACTTGGATCATCTTGTCGACTCGACAACAGAAGATCGAGTCATCCGCGATGAGGTGCGTTTCATAGGCCGCATGCAGAGGAAGGCGTGGCTGAGGTGCATGCTTACACATTAGCTGATCAACGTTCTCCTGGCTGCTCGGGATACTACGGCTATGCTCTTGACGGAAGTGATTTATTTGTTGTCGCTTCATCCCGAGGTAACACAACGTCTTCGCCGCGAGATCGAATCCGTCATTCCAACTGAACGTCCAACATACGAAGATATCCGTCGACTTCCATATCGTACGTCCATTTTGATCGGAAAAGCTCCAATGCTCACCGTTGTTGTTGTTCCTTCACAGTGCGTGCTGTCATAAACGAAACCCTTCGATTGTTCCCTCCCGTTCCTCAAAACGAACGACAGCCATTCCGTCCCACATGCATGACCAGCACGAGATCAGATGGCAAGCCAATATACATTCCGTATGCGTACACGCCAATTCGATATCAGCCGCTCCTTATCATGAGGAGGAAGGATCTGTGGGGTGATGACGCTTACGAATTTCGTCCTGAACGATGGATGATCCAGAAAAACATGGAAATGCTTGCGGGTGATACATATCGGTTCCTCCCGTTCAATGGCGGCCCTCGAATTTGTCTGGGGCAGGTTCGTTCGACCCATGCGTGACGTCTCACATTCTCAGTTAATCATGTGTTCTTCCAGGAATTCGCCTATAACGAAGCCAGCTTCTGTGAGTGGCCAGTCATGGTATTCAGCGAGATCTTTCTGCTGAAGCAGCGTTCCATAATTAGTGTTAGTGCGCATTTTGCAAACCTTTGACATGTTTGAATTGCGCCAGAAAGAGGACGCTCCGATGGGATCCACACCATTACCCGAGCCCCAAGACGCAGGCGGGCGGTACGCCGTGGAG
>Ga0307508_10005664_pt1 | contig 11841 bp, 8 predicted proteins | sample 9_EM_MG_FD_203089 | JGI IMG/M metagenome (GOLD analysis project Ga0307508, IMG submission 203089) | Populus trichocarpa ectomycorrhiza microbial communities from riparian zone in the Pacific Northwest, United States - 9_EM | ecosystem: Host-associated > Plants > Roots > Unclassified | place...
CGGCTACGTCTTCGTCAGCGCGGCCTGGCAGGGCGACGTGCCCGCCGCGACGGGCAAGGTCACGCTCGCGGTGCCGGTCGCGAAGAACGCCGACGGCACCTCGATCACCGGCAGCTATCGCGCCGAGCTGATCCCGGCGGCGTCGACCGCCAATTCGCTGACGCTGCCGGGAGGCGCCTACAACGGGGCGATGCTGCCGTACGCACCGGCCAGCCTGGACAATACGCTGCCGGGCTACACGCTGACGCGCCGCGTCAACGAGGACGATCCGCGCGAATTCATTCCGGCGAGCGACTGGAAATTCGCGAAGTGCGATGCGAGCACCGCGTTCCCCGGCACGCCCGACGGCGCGAACGTCTGCCTGAAGAACGGCTTCGACGGACGCTACTTCTACGAGCTGGTCTATGTCGCGAAGGATCCGAAGGTGATGGGCCTCGGGTTCGCCGCGGTGCGCGACATGATCGCGTTCTTCCGCGACCGGCAGCAGGATGCGGCCGGCACCGCGAACCCGATCTTCGGCGCGATCAAGAACACGATCGCCTCGGGGGTTTCGCAGTGCGGCAACTTCATGAAGACCTTCGTGCACCTCGGGTTCAACCAGGACGTGAACGGCAAGCAGGTCTTCGACGGCGTCTACGCGCAGATCGCCGCACGCCAGACCAACCTCAACACGCGATTCGCGATCCCCGGCGGCGGCGGCGGTGTCCGCACCGATCACACCGCCTTCGGTCAAGGCGGCACACGCGGCCTCGATCCGGCCTACGTCGATGCCGTCTCGGGCCGCAGCGACGGCGGCATCCTGAAGCGCTGCGACGCGACGAAGACCTGCCCGAAGCTGTTCATCGGCTTCAGCGGCACCGAGTTCTGGGACCTGCAAGGCTCGCCGCTGCTGACCGACGCCTGGGGCACGGTCGATCTGGTGCAGCCGGCCAATGCGCGCATCTATTTCTACGCCAGCTCGCACCACCTGCTCGGCCTCGCGAGCTTCGCACCCGCGGCGGCCGGATCGGTCTACGCGACCAACAACAACGTGGGCGTGACGACCATCGTCCGGGCGCTGTACCAGGACCTTGAGGAGTGGGTCGTCGCGGGAACCGAGCCGCCCGACAGCCAGGTTCCGAAGCTCGCCGATGCAACGCTCGTGCGGCCGGCGCAAGTCAGCTTTCCGGCGATCCCCGGGGTGAACTACACCGGACTGGCGACGAGCTATCCGCTGCTCGACTGGGGACCGCAATACCGGCCGCAAGATGAATCCGGCATCGCGACGCAGCTGCCGCCGGCGTACCTCGGCCGAGACTACGCGATCCTCGTGCCGCAGGTCGATGCCGACGGCAACGACATCGCGGGGATACGCAGCGTCGACGTCGCCGCCGGCCTCGGCACCAACACCGGCTGGAACTACAACAGCAAGCCGGGCGTGATCGACCTCGCCGGCCTGTTCGGTTCCTACTTCCCGTATGCGAAGACCGCGGCGAGCCGACTCGCTGCCGGTGATCCGCGGCCTTCGCTCGAGGAGCGCTACGGCACGCAAGCCGGCTATGTGGCGGCCGTGACGAACGCGGCCAACGATCTGGTGGCACGCCGCTTTATGCTCAAGACCGATGCCGATGCGGCGATCGCCGCGGCGACTGCCAACCCGGTGCTGCCCTAGGCCGATCATCGAGGAGCGACGCTGTTGAAAACCTTGCGCATCGGCACCGGAGCGGGCTATTCCGGCGACCGCGTCGAACCGGCCGTCGAACTCGCCCGGGACGGGCAGCTCGACTACCTGGTCTTCGAATGCCTTGCCGAACGGACGATCGCCCTCGCCCAACAGGCCAGGCGCCAGGACCCGGCGGCCGGCTATGACCCGATGCTCGATGCGCGCATGCGTGCGGTGCTCGCGCTGGCGGTGCGCAACCAGGTGCGCATCGTGAGCAACATGGGTGCAGCGAACCCGGTCGCGGCCGCGCAAAAAACCGCCGAGATCGCACGCGCGCTCGGGCTTCATGGCCTGAAGATCGCAGCGGTCGTCGGCGACGACGTGCTCGAGGTCGTGCGCCGCGGCGACTACCGGCTCGAAGAAAGCGGCGCCACGATCGCCTCGCTCGGCGACCGCATCGTGTCGGCCAACGCCTACCTCGGCGTCGAGCCCATCGTCGAGGCGCTGCGGACCGGCGCGCAGGTGGTCATCACCGGCCGCGCCGCGGACCCTGCGCTGTTCATGGCGCCGCTGGTGCACGAATTCGGCTGGGCGCTGGACGATTGGCATCGGCTCGGCCAGGCGACCGTCGCCGGCCATTTGCTCGAGTGCGCGGGCCAGATCACCGGCGGCTACTTCGCCGACCCCGGCTTCAAGGACGTGCCGGGGCTGGCGCGCCTCGGCTTCCCGATCGGCGAAGTCTCGGAGACTGGCGACGTGGTCATCGGCAAGGTGCCGGGCAGCGGCGGGCAGGTGACGGTGGCGACCTGCAAGGAGCAACTGGTCTACGAGATCCACGACCCGTGCCGCTACCTGCAGCCCGACGTGGTGGCCGACTTCTCACAAGTCACGGTCGAGGAGATCGCCCCCGACCGGGTGCGCGTCAGCGGCGGTCGCGGCACGCCCCGCACGCCGACGCTGAAGGTCTCGGTGGCCTACACCGACGGCTTCATCGGCGACGGGCAGATCTCGTATGCGGGCCCGGGCGCGCTCGAGCGTGCGCGGCTCGCACTCGAGATCGTGCGCGAGCGGCTGGCCATCATCGGGGTGCAAAGCGACGAACTTCGCTTCGACCTGATCGGCGTCGACTCGCTGCACGGCACGGCCTTGTCACGCGGCGCCGGCGCCCCCTACGAGGTTCGCGCCCGCGTGGCGGGCCGCTGTGCATCGCTCGCCGAGGCCAGGCGCATCGGCAACGAGGTCGAGACGCTCTACACGAACGGCCCGGCCGGCGGCGGCGGCGCCACGCAAAGCGTCCGCGAAGTGCTCGCGGTGCAGTCGGTGCTGCTGCCACGCGAATGCGTCGAGACCTCGGTCCTGGTGATGGAGGCCTGACATGAAACAACCCCCACGCTCACTTCGTTCGCTGCCCCCCGAGGGGGCGCGTCAGCGCCTTCGGGCGGCCGGGCGGCACTGACATGAAGCTGCGTAACCTCGCGCATTCGCGCACTGGCGACAAGGGCAACACCTCGAACATCTCGCTGATCGCCTGCGACCCGAAGCACTTCGAGCACCTGCGCACCCACGTCACGGAGGCGCGCGTGAAGGCGCATTTTCACGAGCTCGTGCAAGGCGAGGTCGTGCGCTACGAGATGCCGAACATCGGCGCGCTCAACTTCGTCCTGCTGCATGCCCTCGGGGGCGGCGTGACCAGTTCGCTGGCCCTCGACGCGCATGGCAAGTCGCTCAGCTCCGCACTGCTCGATCTCGACATTCCCGAACCGACACTCTAGACACAGAAAGAAGAGGACGACATGCTGAATCGAATCCGCCGCGGGCTGCTCGCGGCCGCGTGGGCCAGCGTGGCCACGATGCCGACCCTGGCCCAGACGACCGCCTATCCGACCAAGCCGATCACGTTCACGGTGCCGTTCGCCGCCGGCAGTGCCACCGACCAGCTCGCGCGGGCGCTGGGGCAATCGATCAGTGCGCAGACGAAACAGCCGGTCATCGTCGACAACCGGGCCGGCGCCAGCGGCATCATGGCCGCGCAGGCCACCGCGAAGGCGGCGCCCGATGGCTACAACGTGCTGATCACGACCAACACCACGCACGCCGCGAACGAACACCTGTACAAGAAGCTGCCCTACGACCCGGTGAAGGACTTTCTACCGCTGACCGGTCTCGGCAAAGGGGGCCAGGTGCTGGTCGTGCGCGCCGATGCACCGTACAAGTCCGTCGCCGACTTGCTCGTCAAGGCCCGCAAGGAACCCGGCAAGCTGAGCTTCGGCAGCGGAAGTTCGTCGAGCCGGGTCGCGGGCGAGATGTTCAAGCAACTGAGCAACACCGACCTCCTGCATGTGCCGTACAAGAGCAACCCGCTCGCGATCACCGATCTGCTCGGCGGCCAGATCGACATGATGATCACCGACACCGCGACCGGCGTGCCGCAGATCAAGGGCGGCAAGCTGCGCGCGCTCGCGGTTTCGACCGCGCACCGCATCGCGCTGCTGCCCGAGGTGCCGACCATCGACGAAGCCGGTGTCAAGGGCTACGACATGGGCTACTGGTTCGCCGCCTACGTGCCCGCCGGCACACCGCCAGCAGTCGCGGCGCAGCTGCGCGAATTGCTGATCGCCGGCACGAAAAGCGCGGGCGCCGCCGCCTTCTTTCGCGACGCCGGCGTCGAACCCTGGACGACGACGCCGGACGAACTCGCGAAGTTCCAGGCGAGCGAAACGCAGAAGTGGGGCAAGGTGATCAAGGCGGCAGGCATCGAACCCGAGTAGATCCCGAGCGGTTTGGTCGTGGTCGCCGATGGGCTGAGTAACCGGCACCGGATGCTGCAAGAATCTGCAAGACAAACACCTGCCCGCGCCGCCGATGAAGCCTGTCCTGCTGGTCCTGATCCCGATGTCCGAACACAGTCTGGCCCAGTTGCACGAGCGCTTCGAGCTGCAGCACGCGCCGACGGCAGCACAACGCGCCGATGCGATCCCGACGCACGGCGCACGCATCCAGGCGGTGCTGACGAATGGCACGACCGGGCTGCGTGCCGACGAGATCGACGCGATGCCGCAGCTCGGTCTCGCCTGCGCACTCGGCGCCGGCTACGAGAATCTGGCGCTGGACCACGCGCGTGCCCGCGGCATCGTGCTCGCCAACGGCGCCGGAACCAACGACGACTGCGTCGCCGACCACGCGCTCGCCTTGTTGCTGGCGACGGTGCGCGCGATCCCGCAGTTCGATCGTGCCTGCCGCCAGGGCATCTGGCGCGACGCGTTGCCGATGCGTCCGCAGCTGGCACACAAGCGCCTGGGCATCCTCGGGTTGGGCACCATCGGCCGCAAGATTGCGCAGCGCGGTCTGGCGTTCGACCTGGCCGTCGGCTACCACAACCGGTCGCCGCGCGCAGAGCTGCCGTATCGCTATTTCGACACGCTGCAGGCGCTGGCGCAGTGGAGCGACGTCCTCGTGGTGGCCGCGCCCGGCGGCGCGGGGACCAAGCATCTGATCGACGCGGCGGTGCTGAAGGCACTCGGCCCCAACGGCTTTCTGGTCAACATCGCGCGCGGCAGCGTCGTCGACACCGAGGCACTGGCCAGTGCGCTGCGCGCCGGCGAGCTGGGCGGTGCCGGTCTGGACGTCTACGAGAGCGAGCCGCTGCCGCCTGCCGCATTGATGGAGCTGCCCAACGTGGTGCTGACGCCGCACGTGGCCGGCACATCGCCCGAGGCGGCCGAGGCTTCGTTGCAGTGCTTCCTGGAGAACGCCACGCTGCACTTCGCCGGCCAGCCGGTGCGCACACCGATCTGATGCACACCGCCACCACGCTCAAGTCGTCAACGAATCGTCATCGGGGGCGACCGCGCACCCATTGATGCGCCAGCTCTTGTCCGGCTGCCGCTCGAGTTCGTAGACCGCACGCCAGAAATTGCCCTCGCGGTCGCGGAACTGCACGGCCTGGATGATCGTCGTCGTCGCGCCCTCGCCGGCTTCGGGGCGCATGAAGCTGATCGATGCCGGGCGGATCAGCATCGGGTAGGCGCGGCGCACCATCTCGGCAAAGGTCGCGGCGTCGTGGAACTGGCTCTTGATCGCCGGCGACGCATACGAGAACGCCTGTGCAGATTCCTCGGCGGCCAGCGCCTTGAGCTGGGCTTCGACGACCGCGCGCACCGCGCGGGCGTCGCTCGCACTGACCTGGTCCGCGGGCGAGTTTCCGTCGGCCAACGCCGCGGAAGATGCGAGGGTCAGCAGCAGCGAACAGACCAGTGACTTGATGATCAGCATGGCGGCCTCCGGCGTCGACGATCGAGCCAGCCCATTCTGCGGCGCACTCGAAAGCCCTGCTGCCGGGCCACCCTCTTCGAATCAAGTCATCCCTGATTCGCAACCACGCGCCGCGCGACGACGTCGATCTCGACCCGCGCGCCCTTGGCCAGGCCGGTCACGCCGACGCAGGTGCGCGCCGGGCGCCTGCCGGCGGCGAAGTAGCCCGCGTAGGCGGCGTTCATCGCGGCGTAGTCCTCCTCGAAGTGCGTCAGGAAGATCCGCACCGACAGCACGTGCTCGAAGCCGAGGCCGCAGCCGGCCAGCACCGTGGCCAGGTTCTTCATGACCTGGTGCGTCTGCGCTTCGATGCCCTCGGGGTAGGGCGTGTCGACCGAGGTGCCGACGAAGGGCATCTGGCCGGTGACGAACACCCAGCCATCCGCTTCGACCGCATGGCTGAACGGTGCGACCGGGTCCGGCGCGCCGGCGATCATGTGGAAGATCGGCGATGCCATCGCTCAGTACCCCACCGCCTGGCCGTCGCGGCGCGAATCGCTGGCCGCCACATAGCCGTCGTTCAGGTCGTCGGACAGCTTCCAGATGAACTGGCCGCTGCCGTAGTCCATGTAGGCGTCGGCCGTCGGTTCGAAGCGGTGGCCGAGCGCGCTCAGATCCGCGACCAGGGCCGGGGCCATCGTCGACTCGAAGTCGACGTTCAGCCCGGCGGCGACTTTCCAGCGCGGCGCGTCGCACGCCGCTTGCGGCTGCTGGTGGTGCACCAGCATGCGCACCAAGGTCTGCAAATGACCCTGCGGCTGCATGTTGCCGCCCATCACGCCGAAGCTCATCTGCGGCCGGCCCTCGCGCGTCAGGAACCCGGGGATGATGGTGTGGAACGGCCGCTTGCCGCCGGCCACGACGTTCGGATGCCGCTCGTCGAGCGTGAAGCCGTGGCCGCGGTTCTGCAGACTGACACCGGTGCCGGGCACGACGACGCCGCTGCCGAAGCCCATGTAGTTCGACTGGATCAGGCTGATCATCATGCCGCTCTCGTCGGCCGCGCTGAGGTAGATCGTGCCGCCGCTGGGCGGCGTGCCGTGCTGGAAGTCGATCGCGCGCTTGGGGTCGATCAGCTTGGCGCGCTCGGCGAGGTAGGCGTCGCTCAGCAGATCGGCGGCCGTCACCTCGGTCATGAAGCGCGGGTCGGCAACCCAGCGGTACGTGTCGGCGAAGGCCAGCTTCATCGCCTCGATCTGCAGGTGCTGCGATTCGACGCTGTCGATGGGGAAACGCCCGAGCTCGAGCCGTTCCAGCATGCCCAGCGCCATCAGCGCGGCGATGCCCTGCCCGTTCGGTGGGATCTCGTGCACGGTGTGGCCGGCGAAATTCTTCTGGATCGGCGTGACCCAATCAGGCCGGTAGTTCGCCAGGTCGGTCAGCGCCATGCTGCCGCCGTTCGCGCTCGAGTGCGCGACCAGCTTCGCGGCGATCTCGCCGCGGTAGAAGGCCTCGCCCTTGGTCAGCGCGATCTGGCGCAGCGTGGCGCCGGCGTCCTTGAACACGAAGCGCTCGCCCGGCTCGGGCGCGCGGCCGCGCGGCATGAAGGCTTCGGCGAAGCCCGGCAGGTCTTTCAACAGCGGCAGCTGGCGGCCCCATTTGTCCGAGACGATGCGGCCCACGCCGTGGCCGCGCTCGGCGAGCTCGATCGCCGGCTCCAGCAGGTCGGCGAACGGCAGCTTGCCGAAGCGCTCCGACAGCGCGACCCAGCCCGCGACCGCGCCCGGCGTGGTGACGGTGTCCCAGCCGCGCACCGGCATCGTTTCGCCGTGCTTGCGGCGCATGTAGCCCGGGTTCCATGCCGCGGGCGCGACGCCGGACGAGTTCAGGCCATGCAGCTGCTGGCCATCCCAGAGAATCGCGAAGTTGTCGCTGCCCAGGCCGTTGGACACCGGCTCGACGATGGTCAGCGCGGCGGCCGCGGCGATCGCCGCATCGACCGCGCTGCCGCCTTTGAGCAGCATGCGCAGCCCGGCTTGCGACGCGAGCGCCTGCGAGGTCGCGACGACGTTGCGCGCCATCAGCGGGCTGCGGATCGTCGGGTAGGGGTTGTTCCAGTCGAAGTTCATGGCAGTAGTGTGCCTCGGTTGAGATGATGAATGAAGGGTCGTCGGTCAGCGCTGGCGCGGATCGAGTGCGTCGCGCAGGCCGTCGCCGAGCAGGTTGAACGACAGCGCCAGCAGGAAGATCGAGAGCCCCGGCCAGATCGCCATCCAGGGCGCGTTGTCGCCGAGCGCCACGTGTCCAGTCTGGACCAAAAGGACCGGCAGACACCCTGCTCGACGCGGTCAGCGGGCGGGCTGCTGAATCGCTGACCCGCAGGCCCAATCGGAACGACTCAGCGCGCCGACACCGCTTCGCCGTTGGCCCCCGACGGATGCCAGCCGCCACCGAGCGCGCGGAACAGATCCACGCTCGCGGCCAGTTGCACCTGCCGGTTGCGGACCAGGTCGAGCTGTGCGGCGGCCGCGCTGCGTTGCGCGTCGAGCAGGTCGAGGTGGCCCGAGTAGCCGACGTCGTAGCGCGCCTGGGCGAGCTTCAGCGCGTTCGCGGCGGCGCGGTCGGCGCGTGCCAGGTCGTCCTGCGAGCCCTGGGCGGCTTGCAGGTTGGCGAGCGCGTCGGCCACGTCCTTGAACGCGTCTTCGACGACGCCGCGGTACGCTCCTTGCGCCTCGCGGTGCGCGGCGGCGGCTTGATCGGTGCGCGCGGCCAGGCGCCCGCCGTCGAACAGCGGCTGCGCGAGGCCGGCGCCGATGGACCAGATGCGCGACGGGCTCTTCAGCAGATCGCCGAGTTCGGCGCTCTCGAAGCCCAAGCTGCCGGTCAGCGAGACGCTGGGCAACTGCTCGGCGCGCGCGGCGCCGATGCGTGCGCTGGTCGCGGCGAGCTGCTGCTCGACGCTCCTCACGTCGGGCCGGCGTTCGAGCAAGGTCGAGGGCAATCCGGCCGGCGGCTGCGGCGGCACCGGCAAGCTGGCCAGCGGCGCTTCTTGCAGCGCGAGATCGAGCTGTCCGGTGAGCACACCGAGCTGCGTCTGCAGCAACGCGCGCTGTCGTTGCAGATCGCGCAGCAGCACGGCCGACGCAGAGCGCAGCCCTTCGGCCTGTTCGATGTCGAGCTGCGAGCTCGTGCCGCCTTGCAGGCGCAGGTTCAGCAGGCGCAGGCCTTCTTCGCGCGTCTGCAGCGTGTTGCGGGTCAGCGTCACCTGCTCGTCGAGTGCGCGCAGGCCGAACCAGGCCTGTGCGGTCAACGCGGCGACGCTCAGGTTGACGGTGTCGCGTGCGTACGCGCTCGCGAGCAGCGATGCACGCGCGGCTTCGCGGGTGCGGCGCAGCTTGCCCCAGAAGTCGAGCTCGAACGCGGCCGACAGGCCGAGCTGGTACTGGTTGCCGGTCGCGCCGTTCGGCGGGAAGCTCAGCGGGCTGACGCGCGCGCGGCCGGCGCTGGCACCCAGGTCCACGCGCGGCAGCAGTGCGGCGCCGGCCTGGCGCGCGAGCGCATCGGCCTGCTCGACACGCGCGACGGCCTGCTCGATGTCGCGGTTGCGCTCCAGCGCCTGGGCGACGAGGCGGTCGAGCTCGGGCTGGCGGTACAGCGTCCACCACTGCGCGGGAACTTCCGCATCAGCGACGCCCGCACTGCCGGCGGCGTCGGCGCCGCCCGGATACTGCGCCGGCAGCGCTTGCGCCGGGCGCTGGTAGTCGGGCCCGACGGCACAGCCAGCGAGCAGCGCGGCGACGAGCGCGGGAAGGACCGCAGCGATGAACGGCGGCCGCGTCATGTGCTGCCTTTCGTGTCCGTCTGCGGCGCGGCCGGTGGTTCGGCATGCGACGTCAGATGCTCGTGATGCGGCCGCGGCTTGCGCGCGAGCAGCGCGAAGAACAGCGGCACGAAGATCGGCGCGACGAAGGTCGCGACGATCATGCCGCCGAACACGCCGGTGCCCATCGACTGCCGCGCCGCGGCGCCGGCGCCGGTGGCGGTGACCAGCGGCACCACGCCGAACACGAAGGCCAGCGAGGTCATCACGATGGGCCGGAAGCGCAGGCGCGCCGCGTCGCGCGCGGCCTCGGCGGCGCGCTTGCCGGCTTCCATGCCCTGCATCGCGAACTCGGCGATCAGGATCGCGTTCTTCGCAGCCAAGCCGATCAGCACGACCAGGCCGATCTGGAAATAGATGTCGTTCTCCATGTGGCGTATCCACACGAACAGCAGCGCGCCGGTCAGCGCGAACGGCACCGCGAGCACCACCGCGAACGGCACGCCCCAGCGTTCGTAGAGCGCCGAGAGGATCAGGTAGACCATCACGATCGCGAAGCCGAACGCGAACAGCGAGGCGTTGCCGGTGCGCTTCTCCTGATACGCCTGGCCGGTCCAGGCCATGTCGTAGCCGGGCGGCAGCGAGGTCTTCGCGGTCTCCTCGACGGCACGGATCGCCTGGCCCGAGCTGTAGCCTTCCTTCGCGTTGCCGAGGATGCGCGCCGCGACGAAGCCGTTGTAGCGCTGCAGTTGCTCGGGGCCGATCACGTTGTCGACGCGGATCAGCGCCTTCAGCGGGATCATCTGGTTGTTCGTATTCGAGCGCACGTAGATCGCGCCGAGGTCGTCGGGCTTGGCGCGGAACTGCGCGTCGGCCTGCATCGTCACGCGGTACGTGCGGCCCGACTTGTTGAAGTCGTTGACGTACAGCGAGCCCATCTGCGCCTGCAGCGCCGTGAACACGTCGTCGGTGTTGACGCCCAGCGCCATCGCCTTCTCGCGATCGACGTCGACCTGCAGCTGCGGCACCGTCGGCCGGAAAAAGGTGTTGACCATGCCCATCTCGGGCCGCTTCTGCAGCGCCTGCATGAAGTCGCCGGTGACCTGCGCGAGGCGCTGCGGGTCGGGGTCGTTGCGCGCCTGCACGAACACCTCGAAGCCGCCCGCCTGGCTCAGGCCCTGGATCGCCGGCGGGTTGAATGCGAAGGCGATGCCGTCGTTCAGCGCGAAGCCCTTGCCGCTCATTTCGGCGGTCAGTTGCTCGGAGCTCTGCTGCCGCTTCTCCCACGGCACCATCGGCAGGAACATCGTCGCCGCGTTGGCCTTGCTGCCGCCGCCGATGAAGTCGAAGCCGTTGACGCTGAAGAAGTTCTCGACCGCCTTGTTGCCGTCCATCATGTGGCGCAACTGCTCGGTCGTGCGCGTGGTGCGCTCGAGCGTGGCACCGTCGGGCAACACCGCGATCGCCACGATGTAGCCCTGGTCTTCGGGCGGCACGAAGCTGCTCGGCACGCGCCACAGCAGCGCCGCAGCGATCGCGATGATCGCGACGAAGCCGAGCAGCGCGATCACGCGATGGCGCAGCGCGAAGCCGACGCCGGCGACAAAGTGATCGGTGACCCAGGCGAACGTGCGGTTGAAGGGCCGGAACATGCGCGCCTGCCAGTGGTCGCCGTCGTGGTCGCCTGGCTTGAGCAGCAGCGCGCACAGCGCCGGGGTCAGCGTCAGCGCGACGATGCCCGACAGCACCACCGCCACCGTGACGGTGACCGCGAACTGCCGGTACAGCTGCCCGGCGATGCCGCCGAGGAACGCGACCGGGATGAACACCGCGCACAGCGCGAGCACGATCCCGATCACCGCGCCCTGCACCTCGCGCATCGCCTCGATCGCCGCGGCCATCGGCGTCATCTTCTCGGTGCGTATCAGGCGCTCGACGTTCTCGAGCACGACGATCGCGTCGTCGACGACGATGCCGATCGCCAGCACCATCGCGAACAGGGTCAGCGTGTTGATCGAGAAGCCGAACAGCCACAGCCCCGCGAAGGTGCCGACCAGCGAGACCGGCACCGCGAGCATCGGGATCAGCGTCGCGCGCCAGGTCTGCAGGAACACGAACACGACGATCA
>Ga0307508_10005665_pt1 | contig 11840 bp, 7 predicted proteins | sample 9_EM_MG_FD_203089 | JGI IMG/M metagenome (GOLD analysis project Ga0307508, IMG submission 203089) | Populus trichocarpa ectomycorrhiza microbial communities from riparian zone in the Pacific Northwest, United States - 9_EM | ecosystem: Host-associated > Plants > Roots > Unclassified | place...
ACGGCGTGCACCGCTTTGGACCGCTGTCATCACCCTATGCGGTGCGCTCGCTCGGGGCGCTCTTGCAGCTGCTGCACGGAGAACCGCCCACGGCGTCGCTGCGTGCGGGCAGCGTGGGCGCGCCGCTACGCTGGGTGCCCGACGAACAGTCGTTCGCCGCTGGCTGGGCAATGTTCTCAGCGCGACATGTCGCGAGCCTGCCGGCGTTTCCAGACGCGCGCCGCCGCGGCCTGTACATTGCGCGCGCCTTACTCGCGCTCGAGCCCGAAGAGCCGGAGCCGACCACAGCGGAAGCGCCCACGGTTTGGGATCCCGCGCGCGTGTGTCGCCACCTGGAGCGCGCCATCGGGCAGGCGTATCAGGTGCTACGCCGCGCCGCCTGGCTGTGTTTGCTGGCCAACAGCGGCATCGCCTACCGCGAGCCCGATGCCGTCACGGCGCGCTATCTCGTGCTCGAAGGCGCCGACTTAGTCGCCTCCGGCGATCTAGTGAAGGACACGTTGCTGCCGGTTCCCGGCAAACGGGCGCGCCAAGCAACCCAGCTCGGCTTCGACGCCGCGCGCTACGATTCGCTGCGCATACTCACCACTGAGCTCAAGCGCATTCTGCGCGACGGGGGCGAGGCGAAAATCCGTCTGTCACGCGGCCGCGTCGTCGAAAATGGTCGACTCGCTCGCTTGCTCAAGCTGGTTTGAGCCCGCGTCGACGCCGCCCGAGCGTGAGCGCGAGCCTCACAAACGCGGCGCCAGCTCGCAGCCACCCAGCTACCGTGGCCGAGAGGAGCAGGCCGGCAAGCCGTAGCATCGTGCCTACAAGAGAACGCACCAGCGGCACCTTAATCAAGGCCGCTGATGCGTCCAATCGGCTATGTTCGCTGCCAAAGCTCGCGGCGCCTGGGCCGCGCTTGGAAACTTCTGCTGGCGTCGTCGAGCGGGCCGCTCAGCTCTGAATCAGCTGGGCTTCGAGGGTAATTTTCACCTTCTTGCCGACCAGCACGCCGCCTGCCTCGAGCGCTTGATTCCAGCCGAGGCCCCACTTCTCGCGCTCGAGCTCGCCGCTCAAGCTGAAACCGACGCGTTGATTGCCCCACGGATCTTTGCTGGGTCCGGTGACCTCGCCCTTGAGCGTGAGCGGGTGTTCTTGGTCTTTGATCTTCAGGCTTCCACTGACTTCAAGGTCGTCACCGCTGCGAGTCACCTTCATGCTCGTGAAGATCATCTTCGGGTACTTCTCGACATCGAAGAAGTCGGGCGAGCGCAAATGACCGTCGCGTTTCTCTTCGCCCGTGTCCACGCTCGCGGTCTCGATCTCCGCGGTCACTTTGGCAGCTGCCAGGTTTGCGGGGTCGAGTTGAACGTCAGCGCTGTAGCGCGTGAATTTACCGCGCACCGTGCTGATCATCATGTGTTTGACCGCAAAGCCGAGGTCTGAGTGCGACTGATCGATGTTCCAAGCCATGTTGCCTCTTCGTCGTGTGAGTTGGTTACCCGAGCCCCGAACCTGCCCATCCAGCGACCCGAACACTAGCCGTTCGAATCCGGAAAGTTAGTTGTTCTCTGCGCAACAATCTCGTGGCTAGGCCGAATCTGGCTGCAGCCTGGCATGACCGATGCATTAAGGAGGACCAGGAGGAGCTGCAATGGCCAACGCAGGCACACACTCGATCGACCTCACCCCCGAAGAGGCTCTGCGAGAAATCAAGGCGGAGCGCGCGCGACGCTCGTGGATCGCGTTGTTTCTGTTCCTACTTTCGACAGGCGCCATCGTCCTGAGCTTCTATCTCTCTTACCGCTGACGGCCGCATCCCTAGCCGCGCGTAGCGGCCGCTCCAGTTCCGCTGTATCGCCCGCCTGGTCGGATGTTGGGGCACCGACGCCCGCCTGGCGCGGATTTCAACGCGTGACGCGGCGTAGTCGAGCTCTATGCTGGGGGTCGATGGCGATGAGCGAGACCTTGAGCTGGGTGCCGGCAGCGCCGCAGACGAGGCTCGACGAACCCGACGGCGCCGAGGTCCTCGAGCTGTTTCATCCGGCGCTGCGCACTTGGTTCAAGCGGCGCTTCCCGCACGGTCCCACGCAGGCCCAGGCCCTCGGCTGGCCCGCGATCGCGCGCGGGCAGGACACGTTAATCGCCGCGCCGACCGGCTCAGGCAAAACGCTGTCCGCGTTCTTGCTTTGCATCGACCGACTGTACCGCGCTGCCGAGCGCGGCACGCTCGTGGACGGCGCCGTCGAGGTCGTTTACGTGTCGCCACTCAAAGCGCTGGTCGTCGATATTCGCCAAAATCTCCAAGAACCACTGGAACAAATTGCCGAGGTGGCGCGCGAGCTGGGCCTCGCGGCGCCGGAAATCCGCGTTGGATCGCGCAGCGGCGATACGCCTGCGTCCGCGCGCGTCGCGCTACTCAAGAAGCCGCCGCACTTTCTGATCACGACGCCCGAGTCGCTGTACCTGATGCTGACGGCCGGCAAGAGCCGTGAAATCTTGCGCAGCGTGCGCAGCGTGATCGTCGACGAGATCCACGCCGTGGCGCGCGACAAGCGTGGGGCACACCTGGCCCTCACGCTCGAACGGCTCGAGCACGTGTCACGGCAAAGACCGCAGCGAATCGGGCTTTCGGCCACGCAGCGACCGCTCGAGCGCGTGGCGCGTCTATTGGTCGGCGCCTGCGCCGACCGGCTCGATGCAGCCGGCGCCCCGCGCTGCTCCGTCATCGACGTGGGGCATCGCCGCAAGCTCGACCTGGCCATCGAATTGCCGCCTCGCGAGCTTTCCGCGGTCGCGTCGCACGAGCAACTCGGCGAAATGCTCGACTCTATCGCCGAGCAAGTCAAGCAGCACCGCACCACGCTGGTGTTCGTCAACACGCGGCGGCTGTCGGAGCGCCTGGCGCACTTGTTGGTAGAGCGCGTTGGCGCCGAGAACGTCGCGGCGCACCACGGCAGCCTGTCGAAGGATCGGCGTGCGCGCGTCGAGCAACTGCTGCGCGACGGATCGCTCAAGGTGCTGGTGGCGACAGCCTCGCTCGAGCTGGGCATCGACATCGGGCCGGTCGAGCTGGTGTGTCAGGTCGGGTCGCCACGCAGCATCGCCACCTTCTTGCAGCGCGTGGGTCGCTCCGGGCACAGCCGCTTCGCAACGCCCAAAGGGAGGCTCTATCCGCTCACCCGCGACGAGCTCGTGGAGTGCAGCGCGCTGCTCCGCGCCGTGCAGGGCGGCCGCCTCGACGTGCTGAACATGCCCGTAGCGCCACTGGACGTGTTGGCGCAGCAAATCGTCGCGGAATGCTCGGCAGAAGATTGGCAAGAGTCGGAGCTGTTCGACTTGGTTCGACGTGCTGCGCCCTACGCCGAGCTGACACGCGCGGCCTTCGACGAAATAGTGGAGCTCGTGTCGGACGGCATCGAAACGGGGCGCGGCAAGCGTGCCGCCTTCGTGCATCGCGATCGCATCCACGGCAGGCTGCAGGGACGCCGCGGCGCGCGCCTGGCAGCGCTCACGTCGGGCGGCGCGATTCCAGACAACGCCGACTACCGAGTCGTGGCAGAGCCGAACGACACCTTCGTCGGCACACTCAACGAAGATTTCGCGATCGAGAGCATGGCCGGCGACGTGTTTTTGCTCGGCAGCACTTCATGGCGCATCCGCCGCGTCGAAAACGGCACCGTGCAGGTCGTCGACGCCGGAGGCGCCGCGCCGACGATTCCGTTTTGGCTCGGAGAGGCGCCGGCCCGAACCGCGGAGCTGTCGGAAGAAGTGTCGACCCTGCGCGCCGAGGTCGGCCAAAGGCTCGCGAGCGGCGGCATCTCTGCGGCGTCGAGTTGGCTGCAAGGCGAGGCTGGTATCACGCCAGCGGTTGCGGACGGGGTGGTGACGTACCTGCGAGCCTCGCTCGGTGCGCTGGGCGTCCTGCCCACGCACGAAGACTTGGTGTTCGAGCGCTTCTTCGATGACTCCGGCGGGATGCAGCTGGTGCTGCATTCGGTGTACGGCGGCCGCATCAATCGCGGCCTTGGACTGCTCTTGCGCAAGCGCTTTTGCCGCTCGTTCGACTTCGAGCTGCAGGCGGCCGCCAGCGACGACTCGATCGTGCTCTCGCTCGGACTGCAGCACGCGTTCCCGCTCACGGATTTGTTGGATTTTCTGACGCCGCGCGGCATCGCCACCGCGCTCACGCACGCCGTGTTGGTCACGCCCATGTTCGGGGCGCGCTGGCGCTGGAACCTGAACCGCGCGCTCGTGGTGCTGCGCTTCCGCGGCGGTCGCCGCAATCCGCCGCCGATTCAGCGCATGGAGACCGACGACATCACGGCCGCCGTGTTTCCGTCGCTTTCGGCCTGCCAAGACAACGCCACGGGCCCCCGGGAAATTCCGGATCATCCGCTGGTGCGCCAAACCCTGCACGACTGCATGACCGAGGCCATGGACCTGGCGGGGCTGCAGCGCTTGCTCGACGCCGTCGCCGAAGGCGCTGTGCGCGTGCACCTGCGCGACACCACCGAGCCGTCGCCGCTGGCGCACGAAATCTTGAACGCGCGCCCCTACACATTTCTCGACGACGCACCGCTCGAAGAGCGCCGCACGCGCGCCGTACAGGTGCGCCGCGGCTTGCCGCTCGAAGCCCGCGATTTGTCGGGGCTCGATCCAGAAGCCATCGAGCGCGTGCGCGACGAAGCGCGCCCAGCTCCGCGCAACGCCGAAGAGCTGCACGACCTCTTATTGTCGCTCGTCGCCATGCGTCCGGAGCCGGCGCTCTTGCCCTACTTCGAGGCGCTCGTGAAAAGCGGGCGCGCGCTCTCGGCGCACGCCTCGAACGGCGAGCTATGGTGCGCGCTTGAGCTGCGCTGCGCCGTGCAACAGCTGTTCGGCGACGCGCGCTTCTTGCCGGATCGGCATCCCCCCAGTCAGATCGCAAGCGAGTCCATGCCGCCCCGCGAGGCGTTGGCCACGCGCGCCGTGCGGGGCAGGCTCGAGCTGTGCGGCCCCGCGACGGCCGCCCAGCTCGCCGCGCTCACCGGCATCGACGAGGCGACGGTCGTGTTGGCGCTGGCGCAGCTGCGTCACGAAGGCTTCGCGCTCGGCGGATTCTTCGAGGCGGCGGCGGCGACCGGCGCCGAGCAATTCTGCGCGCGGCGTCTGCTCGACCGCATCCACCGCTACACGCGCGATCGCTTACGCCGCGAAATCGAGCCGGTGCCACCGCAAGACTTCATGCGCTTTTTGCTGCGCTGGCAGGGTGTGACGACCGCTACCCGACGCGCCGGCCAGCGCGGCCTGTCGGCAGCGATCGAGCAACTGCAAGGCTTCGAAGCCGCCGTCGCCAGTTGGGAAAACGACGTGCTTTTGGCGCGCGTCGTCGGCTATCGTCCCGAGTGGCTCGACGCGCTGTGCTTCTCGGGCGAGGTGGTGTGGGGCCGTTTGAGCCCGCGCGGCGCGCCGAAGGTCTTGGCTCGCAGCGCCACCATTTCGCGCGCCACGCCGGTCACGCTGGCCTTCCGCGCGGACTTGCCGTGGCTTCAGCCAGCGCTGCGCGATCCTGCGGCGTCGCGCGACGATACCGAAACGGCGGCCGGCACGACGGCGCTGATCGCGTGCCTCGAGCGCCGCGGGGCGCTGTTTGCGTCCGAGCTGCTGAGCGAGCTCGACGTATCCTGGCGCGAGCTCAACGCGGCGCTGTGGGACGCCGTGGCCCGCGGCCTCGTCACCTCCGACGGCTTCGGGGCTTTGCGCGGCCTGCTGCAGCGACGCGCAGAAGAGCCGTCAGCGTCGCTCTCAGCGACGCGCGCGCGTCGGCGACACGGCGCGCGCGCGGAGCTGGCGCGAGAGGGACGCTGGGCGCTACTCCCGACTGCGCGGGTCTCGTTCGAAGCCGATGCGCTGGCCGAGGCGGTCGCCGAGCAGCTGCTGGCGCGCTGGGGCGTCGTGTTCGCCGACGTCGTGGCGCGCGAAAATTTGGCGCTGCCGTACCGTGAGCTGAGCTGGGCGCTACGCCGACTCGAAGCCCGCGGCGTCGTGCGTGGCGGGCGCTTCGTGAACGGCTTCGTCGGCGAGCAATACGCGCTGCCCGAAGCCGTCGAGCTGCTGCGCAGCGTACGACGAGCGCCCCGCGACGGCGAGCTTGTCACCTTGTCGGCGTGCGACCCGCTGAATTTGGTCGGCACCATCATTCCCGGCGAGCGCATCGCGACCCAGCGCGGCCGCAGCCTGCGCTTGCTCGACGGCGCGCTGGCGCCGTAAGCGCTCCCTCCGTTCGCTGCCCCGAGATCGGGATCAAAATTGCGCCGCGGGCCGGGGCGGCTTCCAGGGAAGACGGGCACCGGCCACGTTCCGAAAATCAACGCGGCTTTGGTACGTAGGAAACATTTCGGAACGAATTTTCCCGTCAAACTCGTTGAGTGAGTAAGCGCCCGACCCCTGTGGTCAAAACCTCCGAGACCGCTCCGAGCGGGCTCCAGCGTTGGCGCCTGCAACCTCCGAGCATTTTTTCGTATCTCGACGCGGTCGCGCACCACGGTTCGATTCGCAAAGCCGCCGAAGCCTTGCACGTCGCTTCGTCGGCGCTCAATCGCCGCATCCTCGACCTGGAGGCCGACGTCGGGTCGCCGCTGTTCGAGCGCCTGCCGCGCGGCGTGCGCGCGACCGCGGCGGGCGAGCTCTTTCTCGCGTACGTGCGCCGCTCGCTGAAAGAGCTGCGGCTGGTCGAAGCGCAGATCGACGGGCTGCGCGGGCTGGTGCGTGGTCGCGTGCACGTGGCAGTGGCCGAGTCGGTGACGGGGCGCATGCTGCCAGACGCGATCGCCGAGTATCACCAGCGCCACCCGGGCGTGGGTTTCTCGGTGACGGTCGGCGGGCCACGCGAGCTGGCAGCGGCGCTCGCGCGCGACAAGGTCGATCTGATCTTGACCCACGAGCGCGCCGACGACGCCGACGTGGTGGTGCTGGCAGAGGTGCCACAGCCGCTATGCGCGCTGGTCGCGCCCGAGCACCCGCTGGCGACGCGCAAGTCGTTACGTTTGCGCGAGTGCGTAGCCTATCCGCTGGCCATGCCGGACGAAACCTTGGCGGCGCGCAGCCTGATCGACTCGGCGCTCGGCCGCGCGTCGATTCGCTTCGAGCCCGCGCTGCTTTCGAACTCGATCGAGACCACGAAAATGTTCGCGCGCACGGCCGGCGGCGTCTGCTTTTCCTTCAAAATCGGCAAAAAACCGGACGTTTCCGGCATGGTGTCGATCCCGCTCAGCGATCCGGAGCTGACCGAAGCGCGCCTGCGCCTCGCCAGCCGCCGCGGCCGGGTCCTGCCCGTCGCCGCCGCGGCCTTCGCCGAACAACTGTCAGCAATCTTCGAAGAGTTGTAACGGCACCATCAGGCTCAGATTTTCTTCGCAAAGAGATCGGGAGATCAGGAGGTTTGTTGGTTCGAGCCGAGCGTCGGTGCTCGGCGACTGCGCAGTCTGCTCACGGCGCCGCTCGCCTCGACCCCCCAATTCTCGCTCCGGATCGGTCTCCTGATCTCTTTGTAAAAAATCTCGAGCCGTTACGGCGACGTAAGTGACCGTTGCGCGCCCAGCTGGGCGCGTGGGCTAGGCCTACCCAGAAGCAGTGAGCGAATTTGGAGAGCGGGGTGCGCGGTTATTGGAGCTGGTGGCCGGTGCGGGACCGGCGTACATCGGTAGCGTAGTGATTTTTGCGCACTTCCTCTTGCGCGAATCACGCTGACACGTTGGCCATACGCTTCCGAAACAATCGGTAAGCGCCCAGGCGCTCGCGCGCCGTGTGTACGGAGAACAAGCCATGACTGAAAGCACGAAACCCAAGCTGTGGACGCCCGGGGACTGGAACGCGTACTTCGGGTTTGGCACGAACATTCTGGTCAATTTGCTGGTGCTGACGGGGCTCTTGCGCTTCGTCTTGAAGCTGCCGGACAACATCGTGTTCGGCCGCATCTTGCCGGCGACGGGCTTGATGCTGTGCCTGAGCACGATTTACTACGCTTGGCTGGCCTACAAGCTCGCCAAGAAAACCGGTCGCACCGACGTGTGCGCGCTACCTTCGGGTATCAGCGTGCCGCACATGTTCGTGGTCGTGTTCGTGATCATGCTGCCGATCGCAGGCAAGACCGGTAACCCCATCGCGGGTTGGGAGGCAGGGCTGACCTGGGTCTTCGTGCAGAGCTTCGTGCTCATGGCCGGCGGCTTCATCGCGCCGATCATTCGCAAGATCACGCCGCGCGCCGCGCTGCTCGGCACGCTCGCCGGTGTGTCGGTGTCGTTCATCTCGATGCGCCCCGCGCTCGAGATGTTCATGACACCCGTGATCGGGCTTATCTGCTTCACGATCATTTTGGCCAGTTGGTTCGGCGGGGTGCGCTACTTCAAGGGCATTCCGGCGGGCCTGGTGGCGATCGCGGTCGGCAGCTTGATCGCCTGGGGCTCCACGGCGCTCGGCTACAACTTCGGCGGCATGACCGTGAAGAACCTGAGCGACTCGTTCTCGAACTTCGGTTTCTCCGTGCCCTTGCCAGCCTTCGGGCACGTCTTCTCGGGCTTCAAGTTCCTGGGCGTGATTCTGGTGACCGCGATTCCGTTCGGCATCTACGACTTGGTCGAAGCGCTCGACAACGTCGAGAGCGCGTCGGTCGCGGGCGACGAATTTCCGACCACGCGCGTGCTCACGGCTGACGGCGTCGTCAGCCTGATCGGTTGCTGCATGGGCAATCCATTCATCAACGCCGTGTACATCGGTCACCCGGGCTGGAAGGCCATGGGCGGCCGCATCGGCTATTCGGCGGCCACGGGCGTGACCGTAATCGTGCTGGCTTGGCTCGGCATCATCTCGGTGATGTCGTCGCTGATCCCGGTCGTCGCCATCTCGCCGATCTTGCTCTACATCGGCATGCTGATCGGCTCGCAAGCCTTCCAAGAGAGCCCCAAGGCGCACGCCCCGGCGATCGTACTGGCGCTGACGCCGCACTTGGCAGCGTGGGGCAAGCTGCTCATCGACAACTCGTTGGGGGCGGCCGGAACCAGCGCGCACGCGCTCGGGGCGGCCAAGCTGGGCCAGGTGGGCGTGCTCTATCACGGCCTGGAGGTGATGGGCGGGGGCTCGATCTTGGGCGGGCTCATGCTGGGCGCGATTGCCTCGTTCGTGATCGACCGCGCCTTCACCAAGGCCGCGGCATTCGCAGCGGTCGCGGCGGGCATGACATTCTTTGGCTTCATGCACGGGGAGGCGATCGGCGTTGGCCAGTCACCGCTGGTGACAATCGCCTATTTGGGGGTGGCAGGCGTGCTGTTCGCGTGCGGTAAGTTTGCGACGGTTACGGCCGCCGCAACCGAAGAGCACCACCATCACGACGCTGAGCCCGTCGCCGCCGAGTAACGGAGCCGGGCCGGCGCCGCCCTGAACAGCAGCAGCCACGACGCGCCCGCGCTCTTGCAAATCGCGGGCGCGATGCTGCAACCACGGCTGGCGTGTTCTTCGGCGGCGCCGAGCCCGGGTTTGCGATAGAAAAGGGGGCATGAAGAGCGAGCTCGAGAAGATGTTGGCCGGCGAAATGTACGAGCCGCAGGATGCCGAGCTCGTACGCCGCCGCGAGCAAGCGCGCGACTCGTGCTGGGCGCTGAACGCGACCAGAGAATCGCAGGTGGCCGAGCGACGCCGCTTGCTCGAGCAACTGCTCGGCAGTGGCGGCGAGTCCGCCTGGATCCAGCCGCCCTTCTTTTGCGACTACGGTTCCAACATCCACGTGGGTGAGCGCGTTTACTTCAACTTCAATTGCGTCGTGCTCGACGTGTGCGAAGTGCGGATTGGCGCATTTACGATGTTCGGGCCCGCGGTGCAGATCTACACGGCGACGCACCCACTCGAGGCGGCGGCGCGGCGCGGTCAGGAGTTCGCTCGCCCCGTGAAGATTGGCTCAGACTGCTGGATCGGCGGCGCGGCGGTGATCTTGCCCGGGGTCACCATCGGCTCCAAGACCGTGATCGGCGCCGGCAGCGTCGTGACGCGCGACGTGCCGAGCGGCGTGCTGGCGGCCGGCAATCCGTGTCGCGTACTGCGCGAGCTCGGCGAAACTGGCTGAGCCTAGCGATTTGCCCGCCGCGCTCGGAGCTTTTTTGCATCACAATGGCGCCTCAACCGTCCAAGGGCTGAGGGTTTCATGCGAGGAAAAACAGCGATCGGTTTGGGAGCAACTTTGGTGGTGGCGGTCTGCGGCTGTAGCGGCGACCCGGCGCCGAGCTCGACCATCGAGCAACCGAAGGGCGGCAGCGGCGGCACGGCGGGAACCGCTGGCACACTGAACCTCGACGTCGGTGGCGGCGGAGCGGGTGGCGCAGCTGGCTCGACAACCGCGGGCGTGGGCGGCTCGACCGCGGGCACGACTCAAGGTGGAGCGGCCGGCAGTCCCTTTGGTGGGGGCAGCAACGGCGGAACTGGCGTCGGCGGCGGCAGCGGCGGCAGCAAGCCCGCGGGCACCTGCAAGCGCTCGTCGGGCAGCGATGCGGACTGCGCGGACTTCGACAACACGACCCCGCAAGCCTACGCCTGCGACGATGCATCGGCGTACTCGGCCCTCAACGGCATGCACGGCGGTGTTTGCTACTCCGTGAACTTCGTCGCGGGCACGCAGCACGGCGCCTGTTGCCCACCTTGAACCGCGCTGCGGTCGGCGCCCCCATCGAGCACGAGGCTTGGCCCACCAGACGAGGGCCCTTGCGAATGCCGACGACCGAACGCGTCCCGATACGCGCGCGATGTTGTGCCGCGGCGCCGCAACGCAACCCTCATGGGACGGCAGTTAGACGATGCCGAGCGACATCGGGTCGAGCGCCTGCGGGCCTTCGTAGCCGAAGCGGGTGCCCTTGAGCGGCAGATTCATCTTGTTGGCGATGATCGTGAGCAGGCTCGAGTGCGCTAATTGCTGCAGGCCGTTGTGCGGGTCCTTCGTGTAAGCCGGCACCTTTCCGGTGAAGTTGATGGCCTGGCCGAGCTTGAAGCCCAAGGCGCCGCCGCCCAAGAACACGAACGGCACGCGCTCGGTGCGGTGACCGAGCCCGAGCTCGGAGCAATGGAAGATGATCGTGTTGTCGAAGAGCGTGCCGACGGTGTCGGGTGTGTCCTTCAGGCTTTGCACGAAGTCGGCCAAGCGCTGCGCGTACCAGATGCGATAGTTGTTCCAAGCCGTCAGCTTGGCGTCGACCTGCGCGGGCGTGGCGTTGCCGGTGAGCTGTCCGGGCGGCGCCGTGTAGTGCGAGGAGTCGTGGACGCCGAACGTGTCCACGCCGACGATCGGGTGATGCGCGTTGGTGTGCTCCCACAAAAACGTGATGGCGCGGGTGCGCCCGCAGGCCAGCGCCAAACGCGCGTTCTCCATCTGCAAGTCGCCGACCACTTTGCGCGCGGCGGCCTGATTGTACGAGGCCTGGTTCGGGTCGTTGACCTGCGGCACCGTGAAGCCGGTGGGGTTGTAACCCATCAGGTTACAAGCCATTTGGGTTTGCGGATCGCTCAGGCGGTGCTCCATGTCGCGGAGCGACGTCGTGTAAGCGTCGATTTTGCGCTTCTCCGACGCTGGCAAGCTGGCGCTGAGCGATACCAAGTCTGCGTTGGCCGCGTCGAGCACGCTGGTATTTTGCTTGAGCGCCAGCGCCGCCGCGGCGTTGCTCATGCCGGAGTCGACGCCCGAGAACAGCGTCTTGAAAGCGGCCAGCGGATTCTCTTCGGGGAATACCTCTTCGGCCAACGAAACGCGCGTGAAGTGCGGATGCGGTACCGTCGCCGTGCCGCCCTTGCTGATGCGGCACTGGATGCCGAGCTGGAACGCGCCGAACGGCGAAGTC
>Ga0307508_10005666_pt1 | contig 11839 bp, 17 predicted proteins | sample 9_EM_MG_FD_203089 | JGI IMG/M metagenome (GOLD analysis project Ga0307508, IMG submission 203089) | Populus trichocarpa ectomycorrhiza microbial communities from riparian zone in the Pacific Northwest, United States - 9_EM | ecosystem: Host-associated > Plants > Roots > Unclassified | place...
TCTGTGCTCTTCATCTTCTCCCTGTGCAGGCCTTTTATCCCCAACTTTGAAAAGTGGACTGATGGGATTGTGACAGAAGAGAACAACCGCTCCGGCACTGGCAGCTGTATTCTGTTGCAGCGCAGGCGTAGTGCTCTCTTGATGAGGTGTACCATCGTTGTCCTTTCCGATGTCGTTTCTGCGCTCTTGGGTATTAGAGGCACGCCGAGGAAGAGGACGAATTTCCAAGGGAGGATTGAAGAGAGAATTGTTGGAATTGCGAAGCCCGGAGGGGAGTGAGCTAGGCGAGGATAGCGGCACAGGGGTAATATTTCCTGCATGAGGAGTAGCATTTTCGTCGTCGTCCATTTCCATGTCGTCCGTTGGGTCTGGACATTCATCCTCACTGTTGGGATCAAAGAGTGGGGTTGGGTTTACTTCTTTCATTGTACGAGGTGGGATTCGGGATTCTGGGAGACCTTTTCGCCCCCGAGATTATTAGTTTGGTCCAGGACAATGGCGTTTCCATGAGCAAGACTTCGAGATATGTCGCCTAATTGTTAGGTTGAACTCCTATCGGAGCTGTTGCTAAATTGGTGGGCGACATCGTCGCCGCTAATCCAGAAACGATTTGTCATAAATACGGAGAATGAATCCCACAAATACGAGAACGAAGCGCACAATTAGTAGTTTGCTCCAGTGCCATGAGCAAGACTTCGAGATATGTCGCCTAATTGTTAGGTTGACCTCCTATCGGAGCTGTTGCTAAATTGGTGGGCGACATCGTCGCCGCTAATCCAGAAACGATTTGTCATAAACACGGAGAATGAATCCCACAAATACGAGAACGAAGCGCACAATTAGTCGTTTGCTCCAGTTTTCGGCATTCATTGGTTGTTGCCAAGTCGGTGGGCAACGATATTGTGCTGATTCCAAATGGGGAAATGATTGCGCCTAATTGTTTCCTCGCTTATATTTTCTACCCAATGAACACCAGAATATCACTCACGACATGGTCAACACTCGCTTGTTTTTCCCTCAGTCACGAATAGTGAGTCCACCAAATTGTCTGATCTATCTCAACACACGTACTGAAATTTTCTCATCTAGTCCCATGAAGCACATCTCCGGTCACGCTTATACTCTTCAGCATTACCCTCGCCATGCCACGTCTCTGTGGTCACCCGACAAACATGTCCCTCCTCAGTTCATACTCGACTTCCCTTTCCCGAAAATCACCTCGGCGAACTACAGCTTCAGCCATACGTGCACAATTGTGCAGTTACTATTCAGGAAGGCTGTCGTACACATCGCTTCATGATTTTCTTCAAGCGTCATTGCCGCTTACAGCCAAATCGATGCCTCACAACCATGGTCCAAGGCGACGCCACAACCATTCAAGGTGATGTTATCATTATGCGCTTGGGCTCCAAGGCTTCATATGTAAATATGCGTGCCGGAGATGCAAAACGGACTGATTGGCTGATGCGACGGTGAGTTCCATTCTTATATGTAGACCTGAATGACCTTATTCTTTAGCAGGATCTGCAGGTCTCCACTATTTTTGCATCGTCGTCTTCCGTCGAAAGTTGAGTATCGTAAATTTTAACCATTACACATCCATATGAACATTAGTTTATACCCTGTCTTGTATGGTATGAAATCAAGTTGATCTTGATTAAACTTGTGATTATGAATTAAATTTGACTGATGAATATAAGAGGGAGCTCAAAAACGTAAAGGTTAAAGTAGGTATTATTACATGTGTAATAATTTATGAGCCACGATCGAGAGGGCTGAGACACGGCAGGGAAACAAATATTAAATTAGAGGATGGGGAGGATGTGGATTTAATTTGGGTGCTTGGCTAAACCATCTGCTTATGCAAAACCCGAGGCCGAATTCCTCTGTGCGAAGTCCTAGTCCACTTGCGGATGCGGTCTGACCATTCGGCTTTCCCAAATTTCTGATCATGCTTGACCATTGCCCTCTCGGAAAGGTTTCGCTTTGACCCAGATGCTGGGTTTGTATGCTTTGAGCGCTTGCGTTTGGTGGTTGGTGAAACTTGCCGAGCACGCTTTTTGTTTCGACGGGGCAGCTGGCGAGTTGTTCGGTCGTCATAGTCACCATCCCTAGGATCATCTCCATCTCCATCGTCACCGTCCGAGGTGTCATCGTCATACGGCCTATGGAATGTTGGGTCTTGATCCGATTCTGGTGGAGGGCTTCGTGTCCAGCATAAATACAAAGTCAATACATGTGACAGGCTGGGGTAGTCAAGCATGAGCTGTGGGCTATAGGCTGAGGATGATGTTGCCAATTTTCGCCCAGCATTGATAATGGCAAATTTAGGGTGAAGATGGCTCTTGAGTAACGGGAGAGTCTGGAATGGATAGACATGCGTAGTGAAATCATCAGGGGTCAGTAGACGGGTCCCGGATGGTATGACGGTTTGGCGGGTTATTGGCACCTGTTCCATGCCATGCAGAGGCACAAAGCGATAAAAGAATTCACCATTCTAAGATTACCTGCTTAGAAACTCAGATTTAGGACATGATAGAAAGGCGTACAGGAATATCAGGGAAAGATGCCCTCGTTGCGATATATTGGCTGCCAAAGGGAGTCAAGGCATCCAGATATTGCTGGATGATGGTGTCCGATGGCAAAAGTAACCAATGGCGTCTTCGATCTAACAACTGATGGAAAGTGGAACCAACTATTGAAGGGATACCTAAGCTAACCAATACTGGCCATGTAATAAGGGTATTTACCACGAATGATGTTGTAAGGCGTGTCCAGATTCAGGCTACCGTATTCCATGTTCCAGAACCATTCGAGACTCTTGAGCTACATATGTATTCAGCTCAGAATGAATACTGGCTGCCTCTAACACGTACCAGTTCCTCATTTTGCATATCACACCTCGGTATGCAATGGCAAAATTCAACACTACAATTTTCTGCCACATTTTGTAAGAGACAACGGTTTCCATTAGGATCAACAGCCCGAACTCTATCTCTGACCGTATTCGAAATCCCTCCCGAACTATAGGTTGCACGGGATTCCGAAGTGGTGGTTACATCAGATGGCATGCCCAGCAGGCTCTAGCAAGGAGCCGCCGTTCACAGCTTAGTAATTTCTTGAGAGAGAAGTCGGAGGAGTGCGGGAGGAACAAAGCGTTGAGAAGCTGAAAGATGATGGTGTCGAGCAAGGATAATTGAAGTGACTGCCGTATCAATACAGGCAAGGGATGTTCGTGGACGACGATGGCGAGCACTGATTGTGGCTAAGGTGGGAAGTGACGACGGGCGAGTGAAAATGTCGGTGCTTTAATCTTGGTGACGGACAATAGACTGATCCAGATCAATCCATGTTTTCCCGAATCAGCGAAGTAATTCCGTTAACAAGCCGAACGCAAAATCTATGCGTGCAAATTTGGATTTTGATGCTCCCACTCATTCGGGAAGATGGCATGTATCAAGACATAATGCAGTAGTTAAGATGAGTAAATACATGACTAAACTATATTTTGTTCTTCCTACGAGTCATCTTCTTCGCATCTGATTTACTCTGAGCCCTTGCCTTGCTAGACGTGTACTTGAGCTCCAACCGAATCAGATCCGTAACGGGCCAACAATTGGCATAGCCCTCGAGTTCAGGATATTTAACAGAGGCCTAGGATATGGTCAAAAATGATGAAAATTTACAATACAGAATACTCACAAGATTATGGACAACACGTATCGCACCTACACGCTGAGAGGCAAAGCTCTTCGAGGGGTCAAGCTCCTGGCTGACAAGCTTCTTCACAGCATTCTTGATGTGGGATACCCGGGTGATGAGCTCGTGCGAGACACTTAAAATAAATCTCATACCTTGATGCGGCAATATTTTTTGTGCTCCCACCCAAGGGCCACTTCCAAATTATAACCTCCTCGTCCAGGTCGACCCGCCTCGCCATCTGGCTTGGGAATGAGATGGTCTTCAGAAGTGGCACTAGCCGAGGAGTCTGACTCAGACCCGTCGTCCGAATCAGTTCCAGGGGTCAGGTCTCGAAGTTTCGGAGTCGACGACGATGGGGAGTATTTAGAGGGCTGATAAGGACTAAATCGGTGTGCGGAATTTGAGCTGTGTTTGCGAACCGGGCCCGTTCCCAACTCCTCTTGTGCAAGGAGTTTATCTGGCCGTTCAATGTTGCCAACCTCGGTTTGTGCAATAAGAATCGGTAAGGTGGGTGGTGGAGCACCTGGCTCATAGAATGGTGGTATAGTCAGTAAGGAAGGGGTCGAAACGAGAATGGACATGGTAGGTGGCCGATCAAGGTGGGCGTGGGCGACAAATGGACGACCACTTAAGGTACAAGAACAATAAGGTAGTTGCGGATACCAAAACAAAAAGGGGGCAACCCGCTGCTAACCATGGCAATTTCATGACAGCCATCACGACGTAATGGAACAAAAGTCTTGAATTATATATTTTGGTGAGTCCGTGGTCGGAAACTGGCCAACAATGTTCTCAACCATCATCGACTTCATCCTCAAACGTCCTCGCCTTGTTACAGAACTTCATGGACACACAGGTCCTATCATCAGCATGGCAATCTCATCAAGTGGGAGACTCATGGCGAGTGGAGGTACGGATGGTGTGCGAATCTGGGACTTGAAAACGTTTCAGGAGATTACTATCCCCCAGCAGCCGCTCCAGGAGAGAGGGCAAGTAAGCTGCGTCTTGTGGATAACACACAAAAACGAGACATTTGACACGCTGTGCTATGGCAATGCACTAGGATATCTTGTGTTCTTGCAACATCGTCCAGCCGAGGTGAGATTCCTTTATAAACATTTTGGTCCTCAAGATTGACCACGTATGCTGAAGGGTCGGTTCGAAGCCATCCACTCCGCGAGAATCGGGCGAGGAGGCGAGATATTGAGCCTCGCTGCGGATACCACTACCGGCAGCACAACTCGTATTGCAACTGGCACCCGTGATAAGTGTGTCCAGGTGTGGACATTTGATTCCAATACACAAAAACTGGTGTCTGTCCACTCAAGTGCATTTAGCGAGAAGAGGGACATCGTTCCGAAGGCCCTTGCATTCAACGATGACCCTAGTCATGATCTGTACATTTTCGGGATCTTTGATGGTGGATTGTAAGTCGTGTTCATGATGAATAGCACAAGATTGACTATTGGTTCAGACATCGATATGGAGGGAGTGATGGGAAGTGGGTATCAACTCGCCAGTTGGGATCGAAGATGTGGGTCCATTGTCTTCTCAGCCTTTTCTGACTAACAAAAGCAACAGAGGCAATGCTGCTGTCAGCCAAGAGCACCGAATCTGTGTGATCGATAATGTCTCGAATGGATTTGATGTTTATAGGTTGGACAGCGGACAATTTGTAAGGACGCTTGTTACACGAGAGCCTATCAAGACATATCCGAAAGGCGTGGCCTTCGCCAATAATTGTCAGGCAATCATTGGTGGCAGTGACCACGGCTACGTCTACATCTTCGAGAGGAAATCAGGTATTATCCTTGGAAAGCTAGCACATGCACGAAATGACGGAGTACAGACAATTACGGTGAGTGTGCCACATCTTGGCAGAGAGTCATGGCTGATGCTTTGAAGGTTCATGACGGCGAAGAAAATGTTGTTCTGATAGCCACTGCTTCCGCTAGCAGCATAGGTCAAACGGCGATTCGACTTTGGAAGTGGAAGGCCCCGAAGAAATCAAAGGTGTCAAACGGAAGGACGTGGTCCACTGCAAGTATTTTTGAGTGGTTCTTGAAGGCTGTGGTTGTACTGGCAGCGACGGCGTACTTTATCAACATTATCCGTGAGCAGTTCAGCAGTTCCGGTACCTCCCCAGCTGAAGAAAACGTTGATAGGTGACCAAATCGGAAGTCACGCAGTGGACGGTCCGCAGATGTCGGTCGATGAAGTAAAAGAATCTCTTCGTCAAGAAATGATCGCAGAATTCCTAGCAATCAACACCAGGATGATGGGCAAAGGGATGGACACGAAGGAGTCTCTTCGCCGAGAGATAATGACGGAGATTAACACGGTCCTTATGGACGCAGGAAAGGATGCACAGGAATATCTTCGTGAAGAGATGGCCGCAGAGATCAAAGCAGCGCTGATGGGCGTAGCGGGGGGGCCAAGCGAGGAGACTTTGGATGCGCGAGGCGACTTTCAGCGGGCCGTGTCGAGTGTGAACATTGTCGTTGCCAGGGAAGGAGCTGATATTGCTCCCAGGAAGCAGTATGTTGGAAAAGAGGTGAAAGTCCTTGATAACTAGACGTAATTGCTATGCTTGTTCATTGAATCAATTCAAATGAAGATGGTAGTTCGTTCACTGGATCAATCCAAATATGAGCGTGAGGAAGGACAAGTTGAGAATTCAGCAATAGCTGTCGATGTCGAGTCGCTCTCGTCCATGAATTTGAGTTCTACGTGTAAGCGGGGCAAAGCTTCGTCAGAGCACGCCAGACAGGATGAATAAACCGGAGGTTGGGATTTCGTATGGGCGAAATACTCCTTGAGCAGTTGTTGGACTTCGGGAAAACGAGTGGAACTTCCGACGAGCACGATTGGAGAGAAGGGAAACATTGTTCCCTGCGACTTGCAACTCCCCCACCTTTCTTGTTTAGGTCGTAAGCGAGGTTGGCAATCAATGCAAGAGGTAGAAGGTAGATGTCTTACAGCCAGGGACGCTGATAATGGCGCGAGTGACCTTGTGAAGGTAAATTGTATAGATGTCGAGTTCAGTGAATCAATTCAACTGAAAGCTGGACAGCGGTTCGTTCATTGGATCAATCCAAATGAGCAGGGGGAAGGACGCGTCGAAATCCAAGGTTGCACAGCCCTCATCGAAGCAAGGATTTGGAGTGTTCGCCGTATCAATAAAGGCGAGCAAGACTCAGTTCTGCGGATGTCGTCGTATCAGGGCGACGAAGGGGGGCACTGATAGTAGCCGTAGTAGTCGAAGTCGAAGGGAGTAGGTGAAGACAGGCATATGAAAATGTCAATGTTTGGAGGTCGGGGTCGACGTGAGGAGGAGGAGGAGGAGGAGGAACGGGTTGAAGCAGAACAAGTTCAAAGAGTTGATTCACTTAGTGATCACCTGCCATTTGTTGATCAACGAACCGTGATCAGTCCGTCAGGTCCGATTCCCGTCCTTTGTTTGTCACTCACTTCGACCACACCGCAACCACAACCAGTGCCCGCCTTCGTCGCCTACTGATACGTCTCCAACGCGTCAGAACGTCCTGCTCGCCTGTATTGATACGGCGAACACTTCATTTTCTCGCCTTTCGCTTGTATTGATACGGCGAATACTTTCAAGCCTTCTGAATTGTCCCACTTCAGCAGCCTGATCGCGATGAGTAAGTACTCTTTTTTTCCCTTCTCAACGATTCTAATCTAATGCTCTATTTCAGCGCCAACCTTCACGCTCCACGGTCATTACTTCTCCTCGCCCAATCAAACTTTGCCTCCCGAACCTTTTGCTGAAGCCCAGCCGCTACCCGTGCCATACCCCCCAACCGCTTTACGAAGTCATCGATGGGCGCTAGATGGCTACCCCTACTTAGCTTTCTGTGACAAGTTGCCTTTTCAAGGTGAATTGCTCACATTACTGGCTGGTTCAGTCCAGGACATGCGCCTCGATCATGATCGCCATGGTTGGCATCTACCCCGCGAGACCACAAAGTCGTGGAAGCAGCTAGAGCATACACTCCGTCATATTGCAAAACAGCTGAAGGAATGGTTTCACGCCTCATCCCCCTATTTCCCCTTCTTCCTTGTAATAGAGCCTCAACTTCCATCTAAATTTGGTTATTTCACGACACATTCTACTGAGGATGCAGCTCGATCCGGCCTTAGAAGCTCCTTAGATTCATTTTCTGTGTACATTGCCTACGTCTCCTTTCTTGCCGCCCTTTGCCAATTTACCGACAAAGCAGGAGACCCTCCATCTTGGTTGAAATGTCTGGAGCGTCCTGGGGTTGTTCACCCCGAATTTTTGAACCTCTTCAAGACGTCACACATCGTCGACTTCTCTGGCGAACGGACACGCGTCGGCACCATCATCGATGTCCTTGCATGTAGCTGGAGCTGTGTCACCCACATCTTGCTCAAAGCCAAGGTACCAATATGGCTTTACTGGGGCTATCATCCCCTGAGGGTGACTCCTCGAGCGGGTTGGATGGCAGGTTATAGGCCACTCCTGGTTGACTTGGATCTGCCCCATATCAACAAGTCGCTCTCTCAGTTACCCCAGATCCCTCTTCCCTCTCAACCGCAGTCCCAGTTGTCGGCTTGTGGAGTAACAGCCCATCGACGACGTCCCAACGACCAGCTTCCTGGCGAAACATATGAGCAGTATTTCATTCGTCGGCAAATACGAAATGAGGCAAGAATGAAGACGGAGACTGCTCAGGACAAAGAAGTGAGGGCAAACCGGGAGAGAGCAGCAGCGGGACGACAGTATCCTGGCCGTAGAGGACCGGCGGTCTACTACTGGGAGCCTGATAGCAACGACTTTCGAGTTAGAACGCTCCAAACGCGTGCGCAAGCCCAAAAACTCTGGGAGGTGTATTCAAATTCTCAGAAGGTTTTTGATTCCTTCGAGAACGAATGGGACTGTTGCTCTCTCTTTGGTGATGATCCGGACACGGATGAAGACGACGCTTCAACTGCGAGTAATGTCATTCCTGAGAATGCTACTGGGTCGACTCTACCCCCACCGCACAAGAAGCCAATCTTGTCAAATCTCTCGCCGGTGGCAAGTCTAGAAGACAAGGCCAAATCCCAAGACGTTCCTATGAACCTTGATACTCAATCTCTGCCTTACTCGCCTCGAAACTCCTCACTTGTCAGCTCTGCATCGTCCTATCATGACCATCGTCCTGCCCTCGGTCCCAGAGATGACAGCCCAAAGCACTATTATGACCGTCCTCGTCATCGCGCTCGGGATGACAGCCCAACTCGGTATTATGTTCATCAACGCAACTTGCAGAACGACAGCCCAGAACGATATCATGAACGTCGTCCTTATCGCGACTCGCGAGATGACAGTCCATGGCGTTATCATCGTAATCAAAGTCGGGACCGTCCCCTTCGCCGTGATAGCCCTACGCGATACCATGATCATGGTCACAATCGCTACTCGGGAGACCATCGTCCTCGTTACAATAACCCAAAGCACCATCATCATGATCGTGATTTGCGAGATGGTCGTAGCAGGCCAATGCATCGTCGCTCTCGTTCTCGCAGTCGAGAACCCTATCAGCGTAATTCCAATGCCATGGTACCTTCTGATCATCGACAAGAGTCTGATGATGACCTTCTCTCCCTCTCAGGCGCCCTTGTTCTTTCTGTGCACCCTCCAAATCCAACAATCTCCTTTGGTATTCAAACAGACTCTCTTGTGGACCACGTCTACTATCGCTTTGGCTTCCACCTTGACGAAAATCCATACACTGGCATTCCGTCATCTGCATACAGTATAACATTTGGTAATTGGTTGGAAGTCCGTCGGTCCATTGGATGTCATCAAGTCGATGGTTCTTTAACCCATTGTCAACCCATACAAGATTTCCTTCAATGCTTGCTGTCAACAGACGACCCTCTTTGTGATGTCCCTGCCAAATTTTGGGATCTCAACACCAGCAACATTGCAAGTCTGAATCTTGCTGCTGGTTTTGTTCGTATAGAACCCAAGAAATTTTCGGATGGGATAACATGCTATTTGATTCGGCCTGTCGGCCTTCATGCAAGCAGAGACTCATCTTGGGTCTTGGCCGTTGATGCCATGACAGCTTTGGAATGCGTACGTCGGCGTTTGGGACCTCACACCGTTGACATTGCCAATTTTCTCATCAATCGAGGCATACCTTTCTCAACTTTGCGATGCATGACATCAATCCCGACTCCTCACACCCCTCCTCCACTTATTTCAAATCTTCTAGGCACTCGGCCAATAAGTTATAGATTTGACATTGCGGATTTCTCAGCATATCAAACACTCTGTGACTCTATTCTCAAGAGCAAACCCTTCTGTCGTGCTGCGTTGTGTATGGGTGGAATTGTTGCCCGTCTCGCTCGAGAGATCATTCCGAACACTGCTGCTTTGCTTGGACCTTCCCAAGATGCACTTGAGGGTTCTCAAAAAATCATGGCCTGTGATGACCAGCTTTTTTGTGACGATGTACTATCTGATGCCTATACCGATCTCATCTGTGGCGTCTACAAGATCCCTACGGTTCATTGCAGTATGTATACATTTTCAATTTGTCTAGGATGCTACTAATTTCAACAGATCAATTTGCAGATGTGTCCTGGTTCCCGAAGCACAATGTCTGGGTCCAGGCTGGATATAATGTCGGCCAGTGGACACAAGAGTGTGAGGGTTGGTTTGAGAAAAGGATGACCGAAATTCAAGAGGGTGGTCAACCTCTAGACTCACATACTTGGAGGACCAAACTCCTCTTGAGTCGCAAGGCAACCAAAATTGTCAGAAAGATGAATTTTGCGGCTGCTTCATTTATCCGGGCTAGTCTCCTGTAACATTTTGTGATGCTATAAAAATCTTTTGATCAAGTCTTCCATTGCCTGATAAGTGTTGAAACAGTGGCCAACAGGTGGGCGATGAGTGGGCACTAAATTTAAAATTCTTTTTTACTTGAAATCTCGTACCAGATTTAAGCTATGTCTTTTATCATGTTTAATATTTTAAATATTAAATTAATTTCAATTTTCAATTCCATTTCAGGTGTTAAATGACATCTCAAGTACTTTTTGAGACTTAATATAATTTTTTTTCCGACAGTCACTTTTGTTTAAACTGCAAATAGTACTTGGAAAACATATTATAGATGATATGTAACTGGTAACAACAAACGGGTTTCCAGGCCAATTCAAATTTCATATAGAACTACCTTTAATAGGATGCTAAAGTTTACAAATGAAGAAAGGTTTTCTATTGAAATTTCTATTTTAAGTAACGACGATGAAATGGTACTAAAATTTAAAAGGCTTTTTTACGCCCAAGGTACCGAAGTGAGATGACCTGAGCGAAGGTTATGTAATAAATGGACGCGACTCGCGATGTATCACATGATTAGCTACTAAGACATCTTGTACCTCACCACCAAACCTCTAGCATGTTGAGTCCCAAGGTTGTTCGCTCTATCTTTGATAGAGCCCCTCTCGACGCCAGATATCCATACGATGGTCACTACAACAAGCTACTCTCCAAGGCGTTCCCTATGATCCAATTTTTTCCTAGCATTGCTTTCCTGGATCACAATCTCCATATGATGGCCATCAATCTCAAAACCACTCCCACAACCCAATTCCCGGTCTTCATCCTCCTCATCGCACCAGACAACACTCCTGTCATCTCTAAAGACGCCGAGGTTGCCATGCTGGAGCTCTTGAAAGAAGCTGATGCGCCTGATATCAAAGTGATCCATGGAGTGTGTGTTTATGGACCTCAAGCTGCCTTCTACCAATATGACCGCGAACGACAAGTTGTCTCGCCCGAGCCTCAAGGACAGGTGCATTTTAACCTGGATCTAGCGACGGAGAGCGGGGCCAAACGCTTCGTAGAGGTCGCAGAACACGTTGAGCAGATGTGCCGAGAGCTCGTACCTGATTTGGAGGTTCTAACTTTCGGATCCTAAGTGATCAGCGTCAGGGTACTATTCTTTACTTGCTTCAATTTTTCACTTGCTGACTATCTTTTAGAGCCAGAAGTCTGGCAGTCATTTTGTTGTGCATTTTTGCGAAACCAGCGTCTGTATGACATTCATTGTAAGCTTTATGTGGGATACTGAGAAATGCGTGCCCAACTACT
>Ga0307508_10005667_pt1 | contig 11837 bp, 17 predicted proteins | sample 9_EM_MG_FD_203089 | JGI IMG/M metagenome (GOLD analysis project Ga0307508, IMG submission 203089) | Populus trichocarpa ectomycorrhiza microbial communities from riparian zone in the Pacific Northwest, United States - 9_EM | ecosystem: Host-associated > Plants > Roots > Unclassified | place...
CTCCTCACTTCTCCCCTCCTCCTCACTTCTCCCCTCCTCCTCACTTCTCCCCTCCTCCTCACTTCTCCCCTCCTCCTGTCCTCCTCTCTACTTCTTCTCTCCGCCACATCTCCCTTCCTTTGTACTCCCTTTCCACCCGACAATCGACCTCGGCTTGCGTTCTCCCACCTCACTCCCTACTCAATGTACTCTTGCAGTACCACACACCATTCTCATTCAACCTCCACCACCCTAGTCAAGTAGCGACACTTACGAGTGGCCAGGCCGGGTACGGCAGCAGGGTAAGTTCCTCTTCTTCCTCTCCCCGTACCCCTATCTACACGTCCCTTCGCACCTCTATCTTCGACATCATCCACTTCCTGCACACAATAACAACCTGTGGCAATGCCTCCGACGTCAGCGCGGGCGAGCTGACGTCTTCAGCCGTTGGAGGAGCCACGGTCTTAGGCGCCATGGAGACGGAAGAGATCGATCGGGGAAAATTGGGCAGTCCCCCAGCCTCCGGTGGGCTCGGCGAACACCCACTGTCAGTGGAGGAAAGCCAAGACCTGAGGGCTTGGGATCTTGGCGGCGACTTGGCTCAGGACTATGTTTGCTGTCGGGGAGCGGCCGTTCTTTCTTCTTCAGACATCAACACACGCTTCTCTCCTCGTTTCGGGACGGTTCGTCCGCACGTTTCTCTCGCGATCCTCATCCCCGTGGCTCCGTTGCCGGAAACCTTGAGCCTATCGGCTGAGCGGTCCGCTCAGCCTCATTGCTCCCTCACACCCACGCTACTGAATCGGCAGCGGGTTGGCGGGGTGGCTGAGTCTAATGTTAGTTAGCAGTTATCCCCCACAAGACTTTACGTGAAGCTAACGGTTGCGCAGGGGATCCCCCGGGAGTTGGTGTTGTCAAGCCAACCACATTGCTCCTCGAAATGTCGCCCGCGCGACCCGATCGTCCCGCCCCACCGGCTTCCGGCAACGGGCCCGCTAAGCACAACTGTGCTGGCGGGTGTGCCCTCGGGTCGCCTGGAGCGGATGTGGTGGTGCGCGCCCTCTGCTCCCGCGACTCAGGGGGGCATGGGAGCGGAAGGGGTCGCAATTGTGGAAGGTGTGGTTTGTTGTGAGCCCACTAGCCGTCGGGGTTCTTGGTTGTCGGGACGTTGGCCTGGTGGGTGCTCGTGCTGGTTGTTCTTTTCTTGTTTTGCTTTCTTTCATTCTAGCACTGGTTTCTGTAGCTGGACACAGACACCAACCATCTTCACCGCTCACGTCGTCGCTCCCGTGATCCTATCGTCTACTCCCTCCAACAGCAATGGTTTGCGACCCATTTCGTCCCATAATAACTACCCACCGCTCGGCGATCGAGGCGTCTGTTGGGACAGTATCCATCACCGTCACCACAAGTTCGCCTTCTCCTACAACGGCACAAGACGGCTTTTTTTTGTTTATTCATACTCGCATGCGACCGATATAGATCATGGCGGTGTACATTTTAATCCGGTTTTCCTGTCCGCAGTCCGCGCGAAGAGGCTCGTTGCAGGCTCCCCTTTGCCCTCCACCCAGGCCCGTCCCAATGAAGAATAGAACCGTAGCAAGGGAAAACACAAAGGAAATAACACACCGTCCCCTACCCCTCGTCTGCCGATGCCATGAACCAGTGGGTGGGTAGGAACAGCGGGGTTCCGCCCCGCCCTGCTCGCCCTCGGCACCCAGCGCCACCGCCACCGCCTCCCTCTCCTCTTCCCGCTCCCGGCACTCCTGGCGCTCCCGGAGCTCCCACTCTGACGCCTCGCTTCCCGCGTCCATGTCTTCCTCAGGTGGCGATAGCCTTCCCACATCAGAGGAAAGAAAGTCCAGCACCGCATGCCTTCTCCGCATACACAACATTGATTCGGGTGTTGGGTAGTGGAGTATTATTACGTACCGCCACAGGTTGCCGCTTGCCCTTGGAAGGAAAAATAACTCGGAAAAAAACGCAATAATGCTTTTTGTTTGCTATGTAGCGCGGTGCATGTATAATTGCGGCCCTTCGGCATGATCAACACGATTACATCTACATATGTAGCTAATAATTTGCTCGCACATGCTTCGTCCCTCCTGCTGCGTAGGGTTGCTAACAAGTTTCGATACCCGAAAAATTGACGTGCTGCCTGCGGGACGGGCTCGGAATCACATCATATAACCTATGTATCTAGTATGTACTGTACTGGCACGTGCAGCGGCTTTGTGTGTTGGCATTTGGCCGGTCGCCTAATGCGGCGCCAAAAGACGAGTTCCACGCTCCGCCCATCATGTTCCACAGGCGCTGCGGCCTGTGATTGGCGGAGGGGCGATCCCTGCAGTCGCACTACAGATTCTTATCGCGCTTTCGCCAGCACTAATACCGTGTTTCTGGACTTCGTACATACCTCGCAGCCTCACGGAGCCGTCCTCCGCTCCGACGAAAACTGCCGCGATTCCAGAGCTATATAGCAAGGCCTCTCCCCGCTCACAACTCGCTCTCTCTCCTCCACCGGCAACCTCCCCGGTGAAGCCTTCGAACGAACAGCCAGAGTCCGCTGGCGGGGGATGGTCCCGAACGCCCGCGCCGCCCCCCCCCCCCCCCGCCGCCCCCCCGCACCCCAACCATACAGCTCTGCTGTTACTGTCTCGTTGCCCCGCTTCGACCGGCACCCGCCGCCCCCCACTCCGTATGGGGTTACCCGTTAAACCCTGGCACCGAACCGGTGAGAGACCCTATTTCCCATCGCGGGATCCCCCCAGCGACGCGCACCCGGTACGCGTAACGCGCCCCTGCAAGCCAGCACGGGGTGCTCCGTTCTACCGTCGTGGGGCGGACATGCTAATCTCCCGTTCGGTGTCGACACGGGCTGGCATCCCGTGTCCTGATGATGGCTGCCGTGATCGCCGAAACACCGTGTCTAGGTAGCTCTCCGATGCTTCTTCGGGGTGTTGTGGGCGGGTTTGTGGCGGAGGTGGTACACGGTGCTATGTTCGGTAGATAGTAATCAGATCAAATTGAATATAAAGTTCCATAGATTATCCACTCGGGTGAGTGGTGCCTCATTCCGATCCGAAGTTCCTTCTCTCCAGATGTCCGCCCGTCCCATGTCGTTCGTCGTCTGTCCTTCCTTCCTTTCTGCCTTCATCTGCAGTGCATTTCCCAAGCCTCACGCCAGCGTGTACCGAACCCGACGCTTCAAGCATCAGCAGCCTCGCAACGCATCCATCCGGCAGGAGAGACCATTGCTTGGATCTTCCCTTTCTCGGGCCCGCTGCCCTCTGTACATTCTCCGCTCCGCCCGCCAGCTCTCATAGCAGCGCCGCTACGTGACAGCCGACCTTGCCCCTCCAAATTTCTCTGCAGCGTGCACCGGAGGACTTCGCAATGAGCGTCTCCGCCCTGGCCATCTCCGGACGCCCAAATCCGACGCAACAGCCAAGTCACACCACAAGCCCGGCGTCACAATGGCCACCGCGAAACTACGGCTTCAAGCATGAGCAGTCTTGCGGCACGGCCACCGGCCGGCGGGGCTTGCGGAGGTCGGTTCTCCTGACGACGCGACCGTGCAAGCAGCTCTCTCCTCCGATCATTGCCCAATCGCATTCGTGCGGGCGACTCCGCAGCACGCAACACGAGGCTGGGACCAACTCCAATATCTTCGCATCCGTCGACGCCGCCCACCTGACCCTGCCGCCTTGCTCGCGCTGAGTAAATCCTCCGTCGTCCATTCACGCCACTCCGAGGATGGCTTCGCTCCACCGGTCTATTGCCGCGGTGTTGCCCCCAGAGTGCGTATGCGGGCATTCCTGCGGCCTGGCGGTCCGGCGGTTCGGTGCGGGGCTGGGCAAAGCGCGTTGAGCGGGGTCGGGCTCCATCGGTATGCGTCTGTCCCTCGTTCGGTACGAAGGTGAGGTGGTGCGGCGTTGGTGTTGGCGTGCGCCACGTAGGGCGTTGTATGTACGTACGATGTATAGGTACATAAGAAGAAAGGAGACATGGGAAACTAAAAAGAAAGCAGCGACCGATCGCTACCGGCACCGTTTCCAACTCAGCTACTCAACCAACGCAACGAGGATCATGGGAAAGACAAAAACGCAGTAGAAAAAGCAAAAAGAGCAGAAAAAAGAGCAGGTCTCACGCTGTAAGACTCAAGAGAAGGTGCGAGTAGTCAGTCTTCGGCGGAGCGAGATCCCAGAGGGAGGACCACCATTACTGACGTCCCTGTGCAAAGTTGAATCCGGTGTTCGTGTGGCCGCAGTCTTGCAAGCTCGATAGTATCGGAAGGTGGTCATGTCTCACAGCAGGCAAGGCCTTTTTCAGGAGATCTGCAGTGTTCTCGCTCGGGGAGGCGTGCCCGGCCGAGGAACGAGGCCTTGCCCGTGGGCGTCGCGGACGTGGCCGTACCTGACATCGACCTCGGTCTTTTGCTTGCCGACTCCGGTTTTCGATGAGCTTGATTGCCCCTCAGTTGCCGTATTTGATGGGAATGGCAACGCTGGCTTCAAGATCCGTAGCGTCGGGGTCCGAACGGGAGGACGTGGGAGAATGCATATGCCACAGCGGTCGTGAGCGCTGATGCTCGGGTGAGCGGGGAGTGGGAGGGGGGGGCGGTCGAACGCAGCACTTGGCACTGGATCTTCGGCGGTGATACAAATCCAGCAGCCGCAATCGATACTGTCAGTGAAAGCAGCGAGTGCCATGAAGATAGATACAAAGCCATTCCACGCACGCCCGGACCGAACAAGTCTACCCCCGGTGGACTCGAGGCAGCCAGTCCAGAAGCTGGCACCACCTTGCCAGCCATCCCCAAGTTCCTGCTACTCGCTGTCACCAACAGTAGTGCCCTTCCGTACCCCTCGCCCTTCTAGCTCCACTTAAACAAATCACCTCGGGAGGCCAAGATTAACGAGCGAGAATCGATGTCGCGAGTGACGAGCGATGTCTCTACGACAGGTGCTTGCTGAGGACTGCGGATGGTGTTGTGTCGACTTTGGGTAACAAAGCGGTGGACTTGATCTTGCGCTGGCCATTTCGCGGCTGCTGTGGCTACAGCTATGAGCAAAGGTGGTGGTGGGAGCGGTTGATATTCGGCATTGATGCATCTTTGAACGCAGCCATCAGTGCTGGCGAAAACAGGGGTGGCGTACTGCCTCAGTTAGAATGACCCCTGCCGTGTGCTTAATTTGCCGCTCATAGCGAGCCTATTCATAGCCGCCGGTTCGGATATACATATGTAGTTGGTATAAAGCAGTCTCCAATGGTATACAGTCCATTATTGTGGTACTACCTAGCATCGCTTGTCTCGTGTTTAGTTGTGCCTCCTGTCCCACTGCAGCTAAGCAGATTGATCGGCTGTACAGTGGCTCAAATTAAATGAGTCATAATCGGCGACCCGAGTGACAAATTGTGTCGCCATCGGTGGACTTGGATTGCGCCAGTCGAGTCACGATCAACATAGGTCGGATGCAGCATGATGGAACGCCCAAAAAAAACACAAGCGGGAAGTCTTGGGAAAGGTACCACAGCTGTCTACCCATCTACTAGCTATTGACCCTGCTACAGTTGGGCTCGACGTATCGATCTCCCAGCATCCACAGTCCTCTGTGAACACATGAATTATTTTTATTTTCGCAAAACGCACCACAAACCCAATGGACTAGAGGTGGGAGAACCCCATCCAAGGCCGAACCCAACACACCGTGCGGATTCTAAATGGTTCTGCGGTTCTTGGCGGTGGCCTTTGGGGTGGCCTTGGGGTTGAGGTCGTCGTCAAAGGCGTGGGTATCCTCTGGCTCAACCTGAACTCCACCATGGGTAGTGTCGTACGAGACGTTGATCTCGTTGGCCTTTTCGTGAATAGAAATGTTGCCCTTTCCGTTCTCGATGGTGTCCTGAATAGAAACCTCGGTGCCGTCGGTGGTGTAGCCGATCTCGCCCAGCCCGGAAATGTGGTCACCAATCTCGGTCCCGATGGTATCAGCGGTACCACCCAGAGAGTAGTTCGCAGGCGCAACATCAACCCGCCTCACCGCATGAAGGAGGGTGAGGGCGGGGAGAGGGTTGGCCACGGGGCCGCTGCTCCCATCAACACCCAGTCACCCCGCGCAGACTGGAGAAAGGGAAGGAGATGGAGATGGAAGACTTACACCCTGTTGTAATGTGGATTTTCGACCCACACGATGGGAGTCGGACTGGCCGACGTGTGTCCACCGACGTAGATGACATTAGTCGGATAGCGGATAAACACCGAGTCTCGATCCTTGCGGTGAGGGAACTTCTCTTTGATAGCTAAAAACCCTTCCTTGATAGCCTCCTTAATCCGAGCAGTGCGCTCCCCCGCTTTGATAACAGCCTTCATATCTGTAGTGAAATGCTTAGTTTCGAGCACACAAGGGAGAAGGGGAAGGGATGAACTCTTGTAGACATTGGGGACCGTCATGATTGTCGGTTTGAATGAAGGGATGTGTCTGTTGGACTTTCGGTATTCTGGTTGCTCGATCAGCTCGTCGTGGGGTAGAAGGAGTGGATGGAAGAATTGGGGGGCTACCGGCACTTTAAGGGAGGTGAGCCGTTAGTTCCAGTAAGGAGAACCGATCTTCCAAGCAGGGGGGAATTGTGCTGAGGGTGGATTGCTGTGGTCAGCTCGTGCCAGATCACCCTCTTTCTCCGTCCTCCGTGGGGCGAAGGAGATGCGACAGAATGGATGGAAGGGCGCAGGGCTTTTGGAAGGTCTGATCCGCGAGTTCCAGTAGGGCGAATTGACACTCCAAGAAAAAGGCGTTACGCTGAGGATGAACTGCAGCGGTTCCTCGTTTTGGACCGTCCTCGTTGGATTTTCGCGGGGTGAGGGAAGAAAAGAGGGAAGAGACGGGTGAGTGCCAGGTCGGATTCGCTCGTTCTAGTAGGGCTACCGATTGGCTTTTTAAAAAGAGGTAGACCGGTGACGATGGAGTGATGTGGTCACCTGGTATCAGGCTAGCAGTGCGTGGGAGCTTTGGATCGCCCGCCGTCGCCGCCGTTCAGCGCGTAAGTTGTGCGGACATCTAACCCTACTGCCGGCCGGGATACATCAACTAGACGCATTGCACCCACAGCCGGCTACTACACGGCGAGAGTTAAGTAAACAGCCGCTCGGCTCGACTCGGGCTCCCGGCATTTGCGGAGAGCTCCTATTCCAGCTGACGCCTCCAAAGGACATGTGCGCGGTACTTAGAGAGGATTTCGCCCCGTTCTCTACCCTTGTGTATTTGAATTTTGACCAGAAAATAGGGGCGAAGACTTTACGCACAAACTGCCGCCTCCCTCCCCGGAAGTGCAGAGCCGTCGCCACCAGCGGACCAGTCAAGAACCGCGGAAATTGAAACCCGCGGACATCCACAAGTGGAGCAGCTATTGGGTTGCATGGGGCTGGAGTGGAGGCGAGGAGGGGAGTGGCAGTGCAGGTACTGTACACGGCCATCATCTTTCTCAACCGACCGGATATATCATGGATCACAGCGATGGCGATGAGCAGGTACCAGATTCCACCTCGTCTTCGGAGGGACATCGCTGATAAATACATGATTGCAGTTGGGGGTGTGATGGCTATCTGGCTACGGGCCACGTACGAGACATGGAGGGATGGTTAATTACTCTTGGGTTTCTCGCCAGCCCGCCTGTGGCAGGGGTTCTGTCTTATCTTGGTTCGTTTTCAATCGGCACTGGCGTTCTTGTGTTCGATTCTGTTGAAATATAACCTTGTTAGTGCTGAGGTCGCAAGCCGATGATAGGTGTCAAATCAAAACACTGGGCGTGCGGTCGAATGCCTCAAGTCGACTTAGTGTGTGAAGTAAGCAGTTGACTAATTGACTACGATATTCTTTTATGTAAGACTGAGGGGGAGAGAGAAACCAGAACCGAGATCTCCTGCTCCTACTCTACGCTAACCCTATTCGGTGGGCAACACACACCTCGCTACAACAAGCGCCTCAAACAACAAGCTACGCTGTAGTACAAGATGTATAGCGAAGAGAAGAACTTCCAACAGCATCCGCTGGTGCCCAGCGCACAAAGGCGTCGGGGAACGAGAAGGCTAACGAGTGGGCCAAGCTTGCGACGGAGGTGCCGGATGCCCGAGGGATGGAGTGGGCGGAAGCCCGACGATGGGCCGGAGGCCGAGTCTAGAAAGAAATGCAAGCTCCCGGCAGAAGCCGGATGGGACGGCCCGAAACTCCAAGTGACTATCTAGCCTCTGTTAAATTTACCAGATTATTATCGGGTCTCTTAAAGGAAGAGAACCGTGAATGGGGGAGAAAGGGAGATGATTCTCAGCCGAAGATTGGTTGGTCGTGATAACAGTGAGAGCACAGGAGAAGAGTAGATGAGCGGCGGCGGGCAAGAAGAGAAGAGGTTGATGATACATGTGTATAGAGGATATTTTGCGTTGTTCGAATTGTTTAAGAGAATGCAAGAGAAGGAGAATAGAGACACTACATATATACAACGGCCGCCTCCCCGACGGTACTGTCGGCATCACCTATGATGACTTGACTTCGTCACTACCCCCCACTGCGCCACCAACTGTGGTGCCAACAATACCCAATGGTGCCGAGGCCACATGCGCAATTCTTGATCACAGCAGCGAGAAGTTTCTCCAACAGCCTTTTGGTTCTACCAGCTGAAGACGGGTCACTGCCTCGCCGGGGGGTATCTGGACTGGGCGGGGAGTCGGCCCACCGCTTAGCGCTGGTGGTGCCCGCACAATACTCAGACGCGGGAGTACATCTTTAAGAAGTGCCCCGAGTGGAACGCTCAGCAAAGACTCTGTGGACAGAGGTTCGGATGGAGACGGGAGGGGGAAGGGCCGACTCGAAATCCAGGAACTCCTTGGAGATCCTGGATGCAGTCAGCCAGTCCTGGACTTCGAATCCTCTCACCACAGATGTGGGGACTTGGAAGGCAGGTCTCGGCCCCGGCTGAAGAAGACGCGCAGAGCGAGGCGTCAGACTGGGATTTCCGGGAGCGGGGAGAAAGATAAGAGAAGAGGAGTCAAGGGACGGAGGAGCTGGATACTGAGAATGAGGAGTAAAGGCACTTCCTTCCCATACCCTCCTCATGGCTTTTGCAGAAGGAGTAGGAGGCGGAGGAGCCTTTCTTTTGTTCTTTCGTTTACATATCTTTCGTTTGTAATTTCCTTAGTGCGCTTAATATCTTGAGCTACGCCTAACTAAGTAAAGGGCCTTGGGCGGCTTACTACATACAAGCCGCCTGCAGACAAGGGGCGGACTGTATCTGTGTCGCCATGATCTCTACATACTTATGTACGCGATTAGTTAATGACATAGAAAAAAACAAATTCTTTGCTACTACATGCGCGATCTTCACATGTTCTGCTGTTTGTATCTGAGATCTGTCCTTGGCAAGAGAGGAGGAGTCCGGTCGACAGGTGATCACTGCAAACAGTGCGACTTTTATTGATCTATGAAGTATCTACTCTTGTACAGCGATGGCTGCCTGGTCGTGTGCCAGATGCGGTCACGTGCATGAGGGGACCTTGGGTCTCACTCTCCTTCTGTTGTTTTCTCGTGGTACGTGTACCTCAGCAACCTGGTCTGCGTGTGTCGCCGTGGGATGGCGTCCTGTATCGGTTGTGGGATTCTGTGGCTGATGATAAGCAAGCCGACCACACGTAGTTACTGCGGGTGCAAAAACATCCTAGCACTTGCCTGCAGCGAGAAGTCCGAATATTCACGTGTCGTCAAATTGCACAGGTCTCCTCCCACGGCCTGCCCAGCCGGCCTTGACTGAGTGCCCCCGCCCGCCAATCAGTGACGCCGACACCGCCGGTCGTGTCGTCGGCTCGAACCGCACTGGTGCCCAGCCGGACAGCTAGACCTGTATCCCCCGACACACGACACTGACACTGACACCTGCAATGCCTGCCAAAAATCCCCTCGACCCGGAGTCTGTCTTCACACGCGGCAAAACGGTTCCATCCGAAATACAATTTATACAAGACGCGTACCGTTACCGAAAGCCCGGGGCTGGTGAGTGTAGGCAAAGCCAGTGGTGGAGTCGGTGGTGGCGGTCGTGATGTTGGAGTGGACCTACCGTCCGGCTTGTGGCTTTCTGGCATTTTGTAATTTTGTCCGGCCTCCAGCCCATTGCCATGCTTCCACCCACTCTTTCTCCGAAATCTCCCGCTTGAGGTTTGCGAGGGATCGCGGGAGCGGCATCGTACGCACTTCTGTCCGGTCTGAGTAATTCAGCCATTCCACCCCGCAGTCGTCTGGCCCCCCCGCCGCAATTTTTGCCCACTCATCGGCCTTCTCGTTGCCTTCGATCCCTTTGCGGGCCGGGAACCATCTGATCTCGATGATAATACCCGGCCCGGCCCTTCGCAGCGCTGCGATGTGTTTCCCTGCCTGGAGCGCATATGTATGGCCGGGGCCAGGCTCCTCCGAGGCCATCCGTTTGATGGCTGCCTGTGCATCGGTGGAGATTGTGGCTCGCTCCGGAGCCGTGTTTCTCCTCGAGGCGGATTCCCGTGCGCGGGTGAGGGCGGCACACTCAGCGTCGTGGGCCTCCTGGTTGTAGCCCATATGGATTTCGAGGCCCTTCCAGGTTTGGCCATTCTTACATACCACTGCGTATCCAGTGGCTCCACCGTCTAGCCGGGACCTGTCTGTGAACATCACTAGTCGCGGTCGCTCTCTTTCCACCTCCATCTCGGCTTCGGCCTCCTCTTCCTGCCAGAGCTCTGCATCGAGTGTCTCGGGTTCCTCGAGCAGGGCGGTGCTCTCCAACGGCCGATGCAGGTGGTTCCAACACAAGATCCAGACACAGAAACATCTCTTCAAGAGTTACCCGCAGTGGAAGAGCCCATAGCGGACTCTCTTGGCTAAGATCCGTACTGAGAACGGCTGTGGAAAGTATGGGTTCAGAATCCGGGATCTTTTTGCGGTGAACGATACAGTATCCGATTGTAGCATTCTATCAAACACGGGGTGGGACACTCGCCCTTGCGAGTGAGGTTACTGTGAGGAAGTTTTCGCGAGCGACCCCTCTGAGGAGGAGCCGAGCAGCACGAAGTACAGCTAGGAGAGCTTTAGGGGTGGCCAGAATGGAAGGGGGCGATTCGGAGTCGGAGGATCAGAGTTTCCTTGCCTTTGGTATTTTGTTTCTGTGTCTGCAATGGTTCGGGACCCAATGGAGGGCGGGTGTGAGAGAAGGGAATACCACCCATCGCCGCGGACCCCCCAAGCCGGGTTGGACGATGTGAGAGGAACGGGTGTGTGGTTAGCCATGATCCGCACGGGCTGGTGACAAGTCCTATTTTTTCCTTTGGGGCAAAGGTTGTTTGGCTGTATTCCGTCCTGACTTCATCTAACGGGCTACCACGCTTCCTTCTCCATTATCGGCTTGCCGTTCGGTAGGAATGTGGTAGGATGCTGACGAAATTGTGGTGTCCGGCACGTCAGCGCTCGCTGGTTGCAAGCTGGTGCACAATGACGAACATCAGGATGGCCGCAGGGACAGCCTTGCGGGGAATGGGAGATCCGATCGTAACGGTAAGCTATTCCGTCGATCGTAAGCGTTGGCCGCGCGTAGTATGGTAACGGCCGTTCGCGATACGCTCTGTGGGGTACCTATAGCAAGAAGGTACATCGTAGGAGGAGAGAGAGTAAAAGTAGAACTCTTGCTCCTTAGAATATCTTTTCGCCGGTAATGCCGAGATCGGTTTGGGAGGGAATCGTGTCCGGTGGTCGCTGCGGATGGTTCAGGAAGGATTTCACTATCAAAGGATAGTCATGCAATATGTCAAAGAAAAAATTCACCCAGTCCGGCCCACACACATTGACCCTCCA
>Ga0307508_10005668_pt1 | contig 11835 bp, 12 predicted proteins | sample 9_EM_MG_FD_203089 | JGI IMG/M metagenome (GOLD analysis project Ga0307508, IMG submission 203089) | Populus trichocarpa ectomycorrhiza microbial communities from riparian zone in the Pacific Northwest, United States - 9_EM | ecosystem: Host-associated > Plants > Roots > Unclassified | place...
CATCAGCGCGCTGCCCAAGCCGCGCCAGCGCGCGGTGATGGATGTGATCGAGGCCATGCTGGCGCAGCCGGGCCGCTAAGAGGAGAAGTCAGATGAATGCCATCGTGATTGAGCATGTGCCGGTGGGTGAGTTGCCGCTGGCTTGGCGTGCCAGGCTGGCGCAGTCGGCCAACCTGCGGGTGACTGTGCGGATTGAAGAGGAAGAGCAAACCGCTGTCGCCGCGGCCGAAGCGTTCGTGACGGACGACCCGGCGTTTGGGATTTGGCGCGACCGGGAAGACGTGGCGGATGTGGATGCCTATGTCCGGCGTATTCGCGCACCGCGCTTCAACCGCGATGGCTCGCGCAACGAGCCGTGACGGTGCTGGTCGATACCGATGTGCTGATCTGGCACTTGCGGGGCTATGCGCAGGCTACGCGCCGGCTGGATCAGTTGCCCGCACTCACGATCTCTGCGGTGAGCTATCTCGAAGTGCTGCAGGGCATGCGCAACAAGGCCGAGCTGGTGGCGGTGCAGAAGATGCTGCACAAGCGCCAGGCGGCCGTGCTGCCGATCACGGAGGCCATCACGCAGCAGGCGACCTCGCTGATGGAGGCTCTGACTTTGAGCCACGGCTTGCAGATGGGTGATGCGCTCATCGCCGCTACCGCGCTCGTGCATCAGCTGCCCGTGCTCACCGGCAATGTGAAGCACTTCGCCGCCGTGCCGGGCCTGCTCATCGAGGGCTTCTCGATCTCTTGAGGCCTCGGGCTTTAAGGTCGCAATCTGCAACCTTAAACGGCAGGCCACGGGGGTCAAACTCAAGACCTGACCCTCATGCCCCCCTGACCCTCATGCCCCCCCGCAGCCCTTTGCGCTCAAGACCCCGTGCCCAATGCCTTACGAATGGCTGGGTCTATCAACCTTTCGATTTCGGCATCCTCGTAGACAGCGCCACCGAGGCATCGAGCACCAGGCAGCTCTCTGATATCTGCGAGCGATAGGCCGAGCGATTCAATCAGCAAATGCATGACTGCAAACGAGGAAACGTCGCTCCCCATTTCTCGCTTAACGATCTCGACTAAGGAACACACGCCCAATCCGTCAGAGGCAGCGCTCCGGAGTCTTTCGGCAATAACTTCCTGTGCTGGCATTCAGCCTCCTACGGTTTGTGAAAGAGCGTTTCGATCTTCGTGAAGTTCCCTGGCTCACCAATAACGACTTGAACTGTCGGCTTGGTAAATCCATACCGAGCAGCCTGCTGCGCAGTCCAGGTTTTCGTCACAGCATCTTCCAGCGCAACGCCTTTGGATGTGAGTTCATTGATGACCCCAAGATTCTTGTTGGATGAACCGGCGTCGCGATTCATCCAGTTTCCACGGATTGCAGCGACGTCTTCACCGTACGCGCCCATCATCTTGTCGAACATCACAGTCCCACGAACCGGGGAGCCAACAGCGTTAATTTTGAAGTCAACAATCCCTTCCTTCGAGAGCGTCGACAGAATACCGTTGTCTTTGCTAAGTACATAGTTGAAGTCCCGAGCTGTGACCGTTCGTTGAGTTGCCTGCATAGCCTGGGCTGCCTCACCGAGAGAGAAGTTCGGTTCCACCGCATAGCTGGCGCCGAACCCTGTCTCATAGTTGAAGCGCTCCATCCGCAACGCCAGACCTTGCCCTGTGGACGATCCTGCGAAGCTCTCCACCGCCAGCCTCGTGCCCATCAGCGTGGTCTCGCCGACCGATCCAGCCAGGCTCAAGGCGCTGCGCGCGGCTGGTGCTGCCGATATGCCAAGGGATGCAATGTTCAACGCGTTTTCCGCACGAATAGCCGCAGCCCCTGCATAGTCACCACGAGCCTCCAGCGCCGCCATTTGATCGGTTCGCATCGCTCGGCCGACACCCTGGCTGACTTCGTCGTATGTGATGTTTCCGGTCAGCGTGCGTAGCGCGAGCCCCGATGCTTTCTCTGGCAGGGTCAGCAAGCCACTGCCAAGCGCATTGTTTCGATCAACTGAGGCACGAGCCGCATCGTTGTTGTTGGCGAGCCATCCACCTGTCACGAAGTTCGCAGCGGTCCAGCCTTGGTCATTCACGAAGTTCACGCCGTTGGCCACAAACTGCAATGCACCCTTGGCGGTGCCCGCGAATCGCTGCATTTCACGGTTGATTACATCGCTGGCGTCAGCAGTCGGATGCATGTCCAAGAACCGCTCTTTGCGAGCCATCTGTTCCGCTTCATTCGCGATGGCCGTATCCGTCTGCCTCGACCACTGATCCACCGCGTCAGCCGACAAGCGCATGCCGCCACTGCTGCCACCGAACCTGATGCCCGAGCCAGCCACAGCCCCCTCGCCCTGAGCCTTAGCCGCCCACTGCTCCTTCTCAATCGCCGCTTCTTCCCGACCGGATCGCTGTTGATCTGCCTCTAGCGAAGAGCCCTTGGCAAGGGACTCGCCCAACGCATTGCCAAACGCATTGGGTCTGACGTGCAGTCCTAGGCTAGCAGCCCCACACGCGAGCATTGGCGCGGGTTCGCAAGCATCGAGCACCACGAGCAAGGGCACGCGCGCCGCCCCGTGCACGCGCGATGTTCGGTTTTGAGCGAGCAGCGTTTGAGGTCGCAATCTGCGACTTCAAGTTTTGAGATCACAAGTTGTGATCTCAAGAGCGCCTGCGGCGCGGCGGCTAAGAGGAAGAAGTCGAAGGCACGCGCCGGCCTTCCTTCTTTAGCCGCTGTCTCGTCGTTCGCATGCCTCGGTGTGTCAACGAGTCAAGGGCGCGTAGCGGCGCAGCGAACCCTTGACGCGGCACGGCCAGGAACACGCTGGCCGGTGCGTAGCAAGACGAGACCTCGGCTTGCTACGCATCGAAGCAGAAGCGGCGGGTTACGTGCTTGAAGGGGTGTTGAACAGCCGTTCGCCGAGAGCGCGGCCATGCGTTGCAGCGAGCAAGGCAGAGAGACCGACCATCGCCCACCAAGCCAGCACCAGCGCCCCCACCGCGAGATTCAGAGGCCACGGCGCCACGGGCAACAATTGCTCAAGGAACACGCTGGTGGCCTTGTTCAACTGCGGTTCCATGAGCATGACGACCGCAGCACTCGGCGCGGCCACGCTCATCAGGTACAGGCTCGGCATTTGCTTGAGCGGCTTGCGTGTGTTGGCTTCGCGCCAAGTGGCCCAGACACCCAAGGCAGCACGTAGACGAAGGAACATGTTCATGCGATCTCTCCTGTGGTTAGCTGCATCAAGCGCAGCGCCGCTACTGTGCCGGCTGTTGGCTGCGGCTTCCAGCAGTAATCAGGCGGTTTTCAGGTGATTTCAACCACATTGCCAAGGCATCGCATCGGCGTACTCGCAACGCACCCGGCCAGAGGCGCCTGGTGGAGGGAGCCCCCTCGGGGGGCGGACGGGCCCCCAGGCGCGGCCTGGGCGCGTCAGCGCCCGGCCTGCGGGTGGGCGGGGGCCAACCCCTCACGACCGCGCGCAGCGCCTGGCTGGACCTTGCGGCGCAAGCCGCACAAGACCACAGAGGCGGCACGAGCCGCCTGCGCGCCTACCGTGGCGCACACCCTGCCTCGGCCAGCGTACCGCGCACCAGCTCGGCGGCGTGCAGCATGAGATACGCCTGCGCTTCGTCTTCGGCCAGGCTGCGGCAATCGCTGAAGCCGATGCGCTTGAGCAACTGCGCCAACGCCCAGGCTTCGTGCGCGGGCAGCTCGATGTGCAGAGTGATGTGTTCCATGGTGTTTGCTCCGTGTGTGGATGCCCGGCATTCGGCGAACGCCACTGGCCTGCCTCAAGGAGCGCCGCGCGCAGCCGGGTCAAGGCCGCGCGTACTCGCGCGCCCGAGAGGGCTTGGCCTTGACGCGGCGAGCACGGCGCTACGCTGAGCAGGACAGTGGAGAGAGCGGGGAGCCCCTCGGGGGCGGATGGACGGGTGGGCGGGGCCAACCTCAAGACCGCGCGGAACGCGTCTGGCCAGAACCCTTGCGGCCGGGACGGCTGCACAAGCCTGCTTGCGCAGACGCTTCGGGGCGCAAGACATAACGGGGGTTGCGCGCATTGTTGGCAAGGAGCGCGCCCTGCGCGCGAACGCCAACAGTGCGCGCAACAGCCCGTTATGTTGAATGGCGACAGCCATTCACCCCGCAGCGACTGCCAGGTTGTGCCCGGCTCAATGCCGGGCGCAGCCTGCTCTCGTGTGTCCGCGCGCAGCGCCTGGCTTTGAGCGTCCGTGCTCGACGCGCAGGCGGTGGCGTCCGGCACACAACGAGCTTCAAGTTCAGCGGCGCCGTTCGGCGTCCGCTTCAACGTGCTCGGCCTCGTCGATGGCTTCTTGCTCCAGCGCGTCCAGAAGCTGCGCTGCGGCGTTTTGCGCGTCCGGCTGAGGGCTTGGCACGTCCGCGCCCGTTTGCGAGCCTCTGAGCCGTCTTTGTGCGCCCGGGTGCGTCATCGCATGCACCTGCTGCAACTGACGAATGGCCACCTGCGTGTAAATCTGCGTCGTGCTGATCTCGGCGTGTCCAAGCATGGCCTGGATGAAGCGGATGTCGGCGCCACCTTCGAGCATCAGCGTCGCCATCGTGTGGCGGAACAAGTGGCAACTGCCGCGCTTGCCGACCTCGGCCGCGTCCACACGCCTGGCAATGATCGTGGAGAGCCACATCGGATGCAGCGGCTTGCCCTCGGTGCCGAGGAAGAGGGTTTTGTCGTCGGCATTCCAGGCCAGCGCCGGCCTGGCTCGGTCGAGGTACTGCCGCACCCAGTGCAAGGCCCGATCACCCATCGGCAACAAGCGATCCTTGCCGCCCTTGCCCTCGCGGATCAGCACCACGCCACGCTCGGCCTCGATGTCGCCCAGCTCCAGCCGCGCCAGCTCGTTGCGCCGCATGCCCGTGGCGTAGAGCACTTCCATCATGGCCCGGTCGCGCAAGCCCAACGCCGTGCCGAGGTCAACACACGCCAGCACGCGCTCCACCTCGCTCTCGGTCAGCACCACGCGCGGCAGGCGCTTGAGCTTGCGCGGCAACTCCAAGTCGGCCGCGGGGTTGGCCGGTATCTCGGCCGTCCTCGTCAGCCATTTGAAGAAGCCCTTCAAGGGCACAACCTTGGCGCGCTGGCTGGCAATGCTCAAGGGCTCGCCGTCCTTCTTGCGGTAGTGGTACAGCCAGCGCTGGTAGCGTTCCAACACGGCGCGCGTGACCTGGCTCGGGTGCGTCACGCCGCGCTCGTCCGCCCACACGATGAAGTCGCGGATGTAGCGCTCGGCCGTCTCCATGCCCTGCGGCCGGTAGCCGCGCACCCCGAGGTGTTCGAGGTAGCGGTGCATCGCCGCCATCAGCCCGCGCAAGTCGCCCGGCGCACCGGCTGCGCGGCTGTAGCTGCCGCTCGTGAAGCGCTGGCGCATCGCGGGCTTGCCTTCAGTGGGCGGCTGGTTTCGCCACGTGTACGACAGCGGTTGAGGCCGAAGTCGCCAGCCCCTTGATATGCACTTTCGCGCCATTGAGTACTGCATCGGGCTGTAGATGAGCACCGGCGCGGCTTGGCACCTGTTTTACAGAGTCCAACTTGGCCCCAACTTGGGGGCAACTTGGGGCCAACTTGACACCAACTTGCGCGCCCACACCCCCAACTTGCGCCAGTCGTAGCCGTGGGCTGCTGTCGTCTGCATCGAACTCGGCGAGGTCGCCCAGGTCGATAAGACCGCACAGACGGCGCGCGTTGTCTTCGTCGCTGCTGCTGTCCCACCTCAGCTCGTAGCGCAGGCTGTGGCCGCGGCTCCCGCCATGCACGTGCAGGTATTCCATTTCGGCCAGGCGCGCGCAATGCACCTTGAGCTGGTTGTCGCTCCACTGCGTGGCCTCGCGCACGTCGCGCCGCGTGAAGCGCACGTCCGCCGGGCGCAAGCCCGAGCGCGCGGCCTGCGCCAGCACCATCGCGCGAATGAGCTGCAGGAGCCGGCGCGTCTGCGGCGGCAGCTCGTCCAGCGTGCGCCCGAGCACGTCGTGTGCGATGGCGTTGGCCAACTCAATGTCAGCCTTGGTCACCTCGATGTAGGCCAGCGCCTGGCCTTTGTGCTGCACGGTCTTCACCTCGCGCTGGTGCTGGTGCAAGAGCGCAATGGCCTGGATCAAGGACAGGTACTTCATGTGATCGCGCCGCGTGCGCGTCTTGTCGGCCGCGAAGCTCAAGCGGTCGGCGTAGGGGTTGACCACCACCACCGAGCTGAGCAGGCGCTGCGCGTTGTGGTGCAGCGTTTTGATCGCCGCACGCTCGGATGACTGAAGCAAGCCCTCCAAGGTCTGCCGCTGGCGTTGCCGCGCATGGATGGCGACGGTTTGCTCGCGGCTCTCGTTCACGGCCAATACCAGGCAACGGTTCATCAACTCTTCGTCCACGTCGATGGCCGTGGTGGTGAGCATCAGCATCACCGGGCCTTTGACGGTGTATTGGCGCGTGCTCAAGTTGCCGGTGGCCTCGTCCTTGGCCGTGCTGGCAATCGTCAGCTCACCGTCGCTCTGCAAGAGCTTCAGGGCATAGGCGGCCTGGCGCACGCCTTCTTCTTCGGCAATGGCGAGGATCTTGTGTTGCAGGTTGGTCTCGCCCAGGTAGAACAGGCTCTGCCCGGTCATCGCGCTGTAGCGGATGCGGTCTTCCTCGGGGATGAGTTGCAACACGGCGTCCATCAGAGAGCTTTTGCCGGCCGCGCTCGAACTCTGGATCAGCACCGCCAAGGGCGCGTCGAGCTTGCGGCTCACGGCTGCGAGGTAGGCGGCCATCAGGTTCATGTCTTCGCCGACCACGCCGAGGGCGTGCAGGTCGTCCACCACGCGGCGCATCAGGTCGGGCGCGCGCAGGAGGTCGAGGGCTTGGGCTTCTTCTTCGGCACTGAGTACCGGCGCGACCGGCGCCGCTGCACGTGCCTCGCGCGCTTGCGTCATCAGCGCGTCTTGCAGCGCTTCGAGCTTCAGCAGCACGGCGCCGAGTTCGCGCTTCACGCCGTCTTCGCCCAGCCCCAGCTCGATGCTGGCTTGGCGCACGAAGGCCGCGCGGCTGCGCGCGGCGTACAGGTCGAGCGTGTCCATGTGGTAGCCGGTCGCGTCACCTTCAGCCTGAGCATTGCGGCGCACCTGCACGTTCACACGCATGGCCTCGGGGCTGGTGTTCTTCTTCCAGCCACGCACGCGCCACGCGCATGCGCCTGTGTCGAGGTGTAGTTCGTCGGGCAGGCTAGCGGGCATCGGCTCGGTGGGTGTGTTCGATGCGACCGCCGGCATAGCCATAGGGACAGCGGCTAAAGAAGGAGGTTCGACGGGCTCAGTGACTGGCGCGGGCTCGGTGGCTTTTTCTTCAGCCGCTGGCCTGCTGCTGCCGATCCACTGCGCCTGCCGCAGCACCAGCCCCAAGGCCTTGTCGGCGGGCGACATCTTGCGCGCGTACTCGTTGGCGTCCATGCCCTTGGGGAACACCACACGCAGCACCTCGAAGCCCTCGCTGATGAGCTGCGCGCCGAGCTTGTCGGCCGCGCGGTCGCCGGCTTCGTCGCGGTCGTAGGCGATCAGCACGCGCTCGATGCCTTCTCCTTTGTCACGCCCGGCCTTGAAGGCTTGCAGCAGATCGTCGGTGAAGCCCTCCACGCCGTAGGCGCTGGTCACGTTCGTGAAGCCGGCGCACCAGAAGGTCATGACATCAATCAACGCCTCGCACAGGATCACGTCGCGTTCTCCCGGCTCACGCTGCCCTGCGGCTTGCACGCCCGCGAGGTTGAACACGCCGGCATGCGGCCCCGGCAGATAGAGGTGCTTCGGCGTCCCCGGGCGCAAGTCATCGCGCAGCTTGCGGCCATAGACCTCCACCACCTGGCCGGCAGCGTCGAACAGCGGCACCACCAGCGAACCATTGAAGTGCTCGTGGCCGCTTTCGCGCAGCAGACCGATGCGCTGCAAGCGCTCGCGGATCGCTGCCCCGTCCTTGCGGTTCTTCTCCGGCAGACGAAGACCCAACGAGCGGTCGGCCACGCCGAGCTGGAACGTGTCCACGAGTTGAGGGTGATCGAGGCCGCGCGCCTTCAGGTACGCCAGCGCCTCGGGGCTCTCCTTCAATCGCTCGTGGTAGTAGCCGATGGTCTGCGCAAGCAGCGCCTGGTCGTCAGCATCAAGCGCCACCGGCGCCGGCAAGGCGCGCACCGTGCTGCGTTTGATCGGCGCCGCTTCGCCAGCGGCTAAAGAAGGATCCGCCTTCAGCATCTCCACCGCATGCCGGAAGCTCACGCCGCGCTGCTTGATGACCCAATCAATCGGCCCGCCGCCAATCTGGCAGCCGAAGCAGTGCCACAGGTTCTTCGCCGGCGTCACCACCAGGCTGGCCTCGGTGTCGTCATGCCAGGGGCAGCGGCCGAGGAAGTCTTTGCCCGCCTTCTTCAGCACTACGCCCGAGGCTTCGACCAGGCGCTGCACCGACACCTCGTCCTTCAGCCGCTGTAGTTCGGTGTCGGGGATGCGAGGCATGGCAGCGTCCTTAAAAAATTCACTCGTCACGTTTGAGTGACGAACGCTACCGATGCATACTTCTCTTGTCAAGCCCGCAAGGTATTGACCATCACCTTACCGTAACCTAGATTGGCGCTAACGGCGCGTTTTCGCGTGCCTTTGGTGATGAGTAGGTGACGATATGAGCGAGATTCAGACCTTGTTTGCCAAGCGCCTGCATGATCTGCGCCGCCTCAAGGGCTGGTCGCAGCCCGAGGTCGGCAAGCTGATCGGCACGTCGGGCGCAATCATTGGCCGCTATGAGCGTGGCGAGATGACGCCTTCCATTGAGGTGGCCAAGAAGCTGGCCGAGGCGTTCGCGGTAACGCTGGACTACCTGGTGTCGCAGCAGGACCAGCCTCACCTCGTGCAGGACAGTTCGATGCTGGAGCGCATTCGCGCCATCGGCGAGCTGGCGCCCGATGAGCGCGAGAGGCTGCTGTACGTGGTCGATGGGCTGCTGCGCGATGCGCGCGCCCGGCGCGCTTATGCAACGGCCTGAGCATCAGGCCAGTGGTGGACGGAGAAGCACATGACGACAGTACAAATCACTTTGCCCGATGAGTTGGCGCAGAAGGCGGCCAGCGCGGGTTTGTTGTCGCCCGAAGCGATGGAGCTGATGCTGCGCGAGCAGTTGCGCCGCCGCGCGGGCGAGGCTCTGCGCGCGATGTGGGAACGCATGCCGGCCGATGAACTCACGCCGGAGATCGAGCAGGAGATCGTCGATGAGGTGCGCGCGGTGCGCGCCGAGCGGCGTCGGCGTGGGGCGAGTTGATGGGCGAGCCGGTGGGGGAACCCGCAGCCTCGGCGCCGCTGCGCCTGGTGCTCGATACGAACATCGTGGTGGCCGGCTTGCTGTGGCGAGGTCCGCCGCGCCGGCTGCTGGATCTGGCCGTCGATTCGGCGCGGGTGGAGTTCTACAGCAGCCAGGTGCTGCTCGACGAGCTGGCGCATACGCTGAATTACCCGAAGTTCACGCAGCGCATCGCCGGCTACGGCACGAGCGTGGATGCGCTGGTGGCGCAGTACGCGGCGCTGGTGTCGCTGGTGAGCCCGGCCACGGTGCCGCGCGTGGTGGCCAACGATCCCGATGACGATCATGTGATCGCCGCAGCGGTGGCGGCGCATGCCGCGCTCATCGTCACCGGGGACCGCAAGCACCTGCTGCCCATCGGCAGCCACGAGGGCATCGCCATCGTGACGGCGGTTCAGGCGCTGGCGACCTTGGGTATCACGAGTGACGCGGCGCCCGCTTTGAGCGGCTGAGTGAGGTGGCTGCGGCGCCTCTCGTTTGGGCTAAATGTCGTATTGCAAGACCTGACACCGCGCACCCTGACACCGCGCAGCCGCGCTCACGGCAGCACCGCTTCGTAGCGGCGCCCAACAAGGTTCTCTTTGCCTTCCCTCGCCATCATCTCCCTGAACTCGCGCCAGTGCTTCAGCGCCGCTCGGAACTGCTCATAGGTGAACTGCTGCGGTTGGCCACCTTCTTCCGTCGAGTACTCGCCCGTGTTCTCGTTGGCGATGCAGATGTGGCCGGGCTCTGCCATCGGAGGCAGCAACCACAGATCAACTTCGTTGACCCCCCAGTCTGCCCATGCCGGGTTTTTTGGCACGTAGCTACCAGCCTCTGCAAGTGCTACCAACCGCTCAATTTCCGCTGCACTGGGGTAGGACAGCTCAAGGAATTCAAGCAGCGTGTTCGCAATGGCCTGATCCGGCTGCCCGTCATCACCAACGCAGTAGAGCGCTGAGTGGACCGAGCCGTCCGGTCGCTTCAAAACTTCGGCGATTAATCGTTTCATGGTGTCAAGGTAGCGGGAAGCCGCGCCACAACGGCACGTTGTTGTTTGGAGGATTGAACCGGAAGTCAACACCGCTCGATGTTCCTGACCACTTGCCATTTGGATCGAGCGAGCGATTCAGGAATGCTTGGCTCATCTCTCCCTTTGCCCGAGCCAAGGACCATGTATCAGGGGTCATGGTCGCGAAGCCATTATTGTTGGTCTTCAAGTAGAAGTTGCCGTTCGATCCGAGCAGATTTACCTGCCCGTAGATCACGCCGTTTGGCGAGACAGTTTCGGTGCCAGGAATGCGCTGCAACAGCGGCGACGTCGAGAAGTGTCCCCCTTGCGCCTTGACCTGGCCGTTAGCCTTAAATGCTACGTCTGCCTCGATGTGCGCGAAGTCCACTTGTCCCCGAGCTTGCTGGTATGCCAGCCGCAAGTCGGCCGCCGGGCTGCCCGCTCGGTTTCTCGCAGCGATGCGCTGAAGAGATGCCGCCTCGGCTGCTGATGGAACATCACCAATCCCACGCGGACGCGAAGCAAGCGGCCCTTGCGAGCCCCCCGACCGTCCAGGCGTTCTGATGCCCACCATGCCGCCCGCGAAGTTTTCCCCGAGAGCCCCGGTGTCAAGCGCAATATCTTGCGCACGCTGACTTCCACCAAAAAGGCGAGTGATCGTTGACGCAGCGCCGCCGATGGGGCTGGCAATCATCCTGTCGATGCGCTGCATCTCGGGACTTGGAGGCGGCCCGTAGATACGGCTGTTGCTCGCGGCCCTGGCAGCATCAGACAATTCGTACTGCGTCTGGTCGAACCACAGCTTGCCCCAGTTCCCGCTCGTCGCGCTGTTCCATATCTCAGAGAACTGGTTGTACGTGCCCGCGGTGATCCTGTCGTCGTTCGACTGCTGCCACTGAGCACGCTGCTGCTCTGCGGACATGTCCGAACCCGTGCCATTGATCTCCACCCGGAACGGTGTGTCGCTTTGGCCACCGCCGAAGAACATGTTGGAGTGGTAAGTCTTGAACTCGCCGCCAGGCAGTGTCATGCCGTACCACGTATTGCCGCCTTCATCGTTCACCGACACGACGGTTCGACCATCGACTCCTTGCGGTAGCAGTGCGTCTGGAATGGCCGGTGCATCCACGACGGTGCGTTTGCCGATGATGTTGGCCACCCCCTCGTCAACATACTCCCCGTTCTTTCTCGTGAAGGCCAACAGCGTGTCGTTGCTGCGATCAACAGGCGGCACGGAGCCATCCCCAAAGCTGCCGCCACCATAGAACCCTGACAAGTCGGGGAACTTGGTCTCAGACGGACGGTTGTCAATGTAGGTGTTGGCATCGACCTGCGTCACTGCAGGCACCTTGCTCTGCGACGATGCGGCGAGGCTTTCGCCCAACGCATTGCCAAACGCATTGGGTCTGACGTGCAGTTCTTGGCCAGCAGCCCCACACGCGAGCATTGGTGCGGGCTGGCGAGCATCGAGCGCAGCGAGCACAGGCACGCGAGCAGCCCCGCGCACGCGCGATGTTC
>Ga0307508_10005669_pt1 | contig 11834 bp, 9 predicted proteins | sample 9_EM_MG_FD_203089 | JGI IMG/M metagenome (GOLD analysis project Ga0307508, IMG submission 203089) | Populus trichocarpa ectomycorrhiza microbial communities from riparian zone in the Pacific Northwest, United States - 9_EM | ecosystem: Host-associated > Plants > Roots > Unclassified | place...
AGCCCGGCAGGCTCATCGAGATAGACGAGACGGAGCGGATCTTCTCCAACCCGTCCGTCCAGGCCACGGAGGACTACATCTCCGGCCGCTTCGGCTGAGCCGCCACCAGACCCCTCGCGGTGCTGCATGGCGGTGCCACCGCGAGGCCGAACAGGCCCGTCCCCGGATCCCGGGGGCGGGCCCGTTCACGTTCCGAGCTCCCTCAGCAGGTCTTCTCGTACGGCAGCTCCGGGATGTACCGCTGCCATTGGTCTTCGTCGAGGCCGGAGCCGAGGAGGGCGCAGGTCTGGGGGACGGGGTGGGTGCGGAGGCGGTGGAGGGGGGTGAGGTCCCAGGCGCGGGCCGTCTCGTCGTAACTGTCGTAGGTGAAAACAGTGCGGCCGTCCGGGGTGACGGCCACGGTGGTCAGCGAGTTGTCGGAGTGGACCAGCGGGGAGCCGATGGTGTGCGGGTTCGCCGGGGAGGTCAGGTCCCACAGGCGGAGAGTCCCGTCGTTGCCGCCCACGACGAGGGTCTTGTCGTCGGGGGTGAACGACATCGCGGTGGGGCGGGCGGTCTGGCCGGGCAGGGGGACGCCGGCCGGGTGGGCTGGGTCCTTCAGGTCCCAGAGATGCACGGTGCGGTCGCCGTTGCTGGCGGTGGCGAGGAGTCCGGCGGCGCGGTCGAAGGCCAGCATGGTGATGGGTTCGCTGTGTCCGGTGCGAGGCTTGCCCAGGAGGCGCGGGTGCGCGGGATCGTCGAGGTCCCACAGCCACAGTTGCCCGACGCCGACTCCGACGGCGAGGACCGTGCCGTCGGGCGAGAAGGCGGCCGACACCGGAACGGGCATCCCGGGCAGCCGGTGCACCACCCCCTTGCCGGTGCCTGCCACCCACAACCCCTTCTCCACGACTGCCAGGGCGGCCCCGTCCGGGCGGACTGTCGCGGCGGCGAGCAGCCTGTCGCCGACGTATGCGCCGGCCGCGGGCGTGGGCAGGACGCGGGGCGCGGTTCGGCGGGTGATGTCCCAGACACGCAGGACCGAGTTGCCCATGAAGACGAGCACGCGGCCGTCCTGGGAGAAGTACATCGTGGAGGCTTTGTCCTCGGGGCTTGTGCCCGGCAACGGTCCGCCGAGCCGGCGCAGGCGTCCCCGGCCGGTGATGTCCCACAGCCGCACGTTGGACGAGTCGTCACCGACAGCCAGCGTCCTGCCGTCGGGGCTGAGCGCGAGCGCGTAGCCTGCCGGGAGGTCCAGGGGCGTGGGCAGAGGGCGTACGGTCTCCTCGACTCGCCACAGCGCCACCCCTCCGTCGTTGTTGCCGGCCACCAGGGTCCGCCCGTCGGCGGAGAGGAAGACGGCCTTCGTCGCCGTCACCTCGGCCGGGGTCGCGAAGCGGCCGAGGACCCGGGAACCGGTGTCCACGCCGCCCGCCGTCAGGTTCCGGCGGCTCACCGTGCCGTCCCAGCTCACCGTGGTCAGGGTGTCGTTGCCGGGTGAGAAGGCGACGTCCAGCACGGTCGGGGCGGTCGCGTCGGTCGGCTGCTGAGCCACAGGGCGGGGCGCCGGGCGCCGAGTGACGTCCCAGACACGGGTCGGGCCGTGGTTGCTGACGGCGGCGAACCGTACCCCGTTCCCGGAGAAAGCCACAGCCATGATCCCGCGGCCCCAGTCGCCCTTGGCCAGACGCAGCGGGTGAGCAGGACGGTCCAGGTGCCAGAACATCACGCTGCCGTCGCGGGAGCCGGCGCCGAAGCTCTTGCCGTCGCGGGAGAACGCCATTCCACGGACGTGTTCGATGCCGGTCAGTGTGATGCCGGTGGGCGTGGGAGCGGCGGAGGGGCCGGTACGCCACAGCCGTACGCCGTGCTCACCGGAGCCGACCGCCAGCCGACGGCCGTCGGCCGAGAACAGCACGGAGGCCGTCGTGCGCGATGCTCCGGGCAGCGGCGCGCCCAAGCGCCGCGGCCGATCCTTGCGGGTCAGGTCCCAGACGGCGAACCGACCGTCCATCAAGGCCGTGGCCAGCAGTTTCCCGTCGGGGGAGAATGCCAGCGACTGAGCCCAGGAGACCTGGAGTGCCAGCGGCTTGCCGATCGGCCGGGGGCGAGCCGGACGCGAGAGGTCCCACAGCCGTACCTTCTCGTCCACGCCCGCGGTGGCCAGCACTCGACCGTCCTTGGAGAGCGCCACCGCCATGACGACCCCGCGATGCGCCCGCACCGGCACCCCCACCGGCAACAGCCCGCTCCCCCCGACCGTGGCCCGCAGCGCCGCCTCCGTCTCCTCGCCCGGCCGCACCCGCTGCGCGGCGACCGCGAGCCGTAGCGCGGTGCGGGGATCCGTGGACATCAGCGCCTGCGCCTGGGTGTCCAACGAGCGGGAGATCGCGACCCGTTGCGCGGCCAGCGCCTGGTCACGCTTCACGTAGGCGTACGTGGCCGTGCTGACGGCCGCCGCCAGCAGGACGGACAGCGTGGTGATGACCGCCAGCACCGTATGCCGCCTGCGCCGCGCCGCCGCTCCGGCGTGATGGCGGGACGTGTGCACGAACCGCTCGGCATCCGCCGTAAGGCCAAGAGAGCCGGATTCGGGTACGGCGGCCAGCCGGGCCGCATCCCAGAGATAGGACGTGGGCTCCCCGGCCCGGGACCAGTTCCCGGCCGCCAACTCCACGGCGTGCGCGGTCCGCAGCTCGTCGGCCCGGTCCTCCAGGGCCTTCCGCAGTGGCCTCCATTCGGTGAACAGCGCCTCGTGCGCCACCTCGATCCACCGCTCCTCGGCACTGTCCCCGCCGGCCGCGAACAGCCGGTGTTCGACGAGGACGTCGACCGCCCGCCCCACCTCCGCCGGAAAGTCACCGCGCCGCACCCGCCGGCTGACGAAGAGCGTGCCGTCGACGGTGGCCAGCCGGGTCAGCGTGCCCAGGAGTTCCGCCGGAGGCAGCCCGCCGGCGGCCGCCGCGGCTTCCAGCGCCGCGTCCGCCCGGTTGACGAGGGCGCCGCGCACCCCGCCCATCCGGTCGTAGTCGTCGAAGGAGAGCTCCTGCCCCCGCCCGCGCCCCTCGGCCAGCAGGTGCAGGGTGTACGCCAGCAGCGGCAGCGCCCGTCCGCTGCCGGTGTCCCGGACCAGGGCCGCGACCAGTTCGGGCCCGACCCCGAGGCCGGCGAGGCGGGCCGGTTCCTCGACGACCGTGCGCAGCATCTCGGCGGACAGCGGGGCCACCAGCACGGTGGCGATCGCGGTGCCCGTCAGCGCCGGATCGGCCCGCAGCGCGTCCAGGAACTCGGCCCGCGCGGTCGCCACGGCGTGGACCTGACCGGTGAGCGCGGCGATCCGCAGCAGCCGTAGAAAGTGGTTCCGTCGGTGCTCGCCGGTACCGGTGAGCAGCTGCTCGGCCTGGTCGACCGCGATCAGCAGCCGGCCGTTCCCGCTGTCGTCGCCCGCCTCGGCGAGCAGTTCACGAGCCAGCCCGGCCAGCCCGGTGTCCTCCTGGAGCGCGGCCTCCACCGCGGCCACCGTCCAGTCCCGGCCCGGTCCCGCAAGGCCCGCCCGCTGTACGGCGATCCGCCGCCCCAGCGTCGCGATGCGCTGCGCCAGTGCCGCCACCGGGTCGGCGCCCGGGACCAGTGCCGGCGGTACGAGCCAGCCGGGCTCGGCGCCGAGCAGGGGCAGCAGACCGGCCTTGAGGAGCGAGGACTTGCCGCAGCCGGAGGGCCCGGTGACCACCGTGAGCGCGGTGCCGGGCGCGGCGGCGCGCAGCAGCCCGGCGAGCTCGCGGGTCTCCTGCTCCCGGCCGAAGAACATCGGCGCGGAGTCGGCGCCGAACGCCACCAGACCCGGGAACGGGTTGGCGCCCTCCCGCCACCCCTCGCGCCCGCCCAGGTCGAGGGTGCGCAGTGCGACGAGGAGCTGTTCTCGGGCCCGGTCGCCCTGCGCGTACTGGAAGCCGTCCAGCAGGGGATGCGGAGGGCTGTCGTCGAGCCGTAAGGGGATGATCCGGCAGCCGAAGGAGTCCGCGATGCCCACCTCGGCGGCGCACCACTTCGAGTCGTTGAAGTCCCGGGTGACCAGGCAGACCACGGCGTCGGCGCGGCGCAGCTCGTGGTGCAGGCGCCGCTTCCACTCCTCGCCCGCCCGCAGGCCGCCGCCGATGTCCTGGTCCAGGAAGACCCGGTGGCCGTCGCCTTCAAGCCAGCCCTGCACATCGAGCGCCCGGGCCCGGTCCTTGGACGCGTAGCTGATGAAGACCCGTGCCACCGGCGGCCTTTCCGTAACCCACTGTGCTGGTGGGATCACGGAAGCACACGGCGGCCGCGGCCGTCCTACAAGAAGGCGAGATTCACGATTCCGAAGGACAGCGCGGCCACCGCGGCCGCGGCCGGCATCGTGATGAACCAGCCCAGGATGATGTTCTTGGCGACGCCCCAACGCACGGCGTTGACCCGCTTCGTGGCGCCGACGCCCATGATCGCCGAGGTGATGACGTGGGTCGTCGAGATGGGGGCCTTGAACAGGTACGCGGTGGTGAACATGATCGCCGCGCCGGTGGTCTCGGCGGCGAAGCCCTGCGGCGGGTCCAGCTCGATGATCTTCCGGCCGAGGGTGCGCATGATGCGCCAGCCGCCCGCGTAGGTGCCGAGGGAGAGCATCAGGGCGCAGACGATCTTCACCCAGACCGGGATCGGGTCGCCGTAGGTCTGGTGGCCGGAGATCACCAGGGCCATCACGACGATGCCCATGGTCTTCTGGGCGTCCTGGAGGCCGTGGCCGAGCGCCATGCCGGCCGCGGAGACCGTCTGCGCGATACGGAAACCGCGCTTGGCCTTGTGCGGGTTGGCCCGGCGGAAGATCCACATGATGGACGCCATCACCAGGTAGCCGGCGATCAGGCCGACGAAGGGCGACACGAACATCGGGATGACGACCTTGTCGAGCACGCCGTCCCAGAGCACGTCGCTGCCACCCGCGAGCGCCGCGCCGACCAGGCCGCCGAACAGGGCGTGCGAGGAGGACGAGGGCAGGCCGAAGTACCAGGTGACCAGGTTCCAGACGATCGCGCCCACGAGCGCCGCGAAGAGGATGCCCATCCCCTTCGAGCCCTGCGGGGTCTCGATCAGGCCCTCACTGACCGTCTTGGCGACCTCGTTGCCCAGGAACGCGCCCGCCAGGTTCATCACCGCGGCCATCGCGAGCGCCGCCCGCGGGGTCAGCGCCCGCGTGGAGACGGACGTGGCGATGGCGTTCGCCGAGTCGTGGAAGCCGTTGGTGTACGTGAAGAAGAGCGCGACCAGGACGGTCACGATCAGCGCGAAGGTGTCCATAAAAGGGTTCAGGACTCCTTGACGGCGATGGTCTCCACCGTGTTCGCCACATGCTCGAAGGCGTCCGCGGCCTCTTCCAGCACGTCCACGATCTGCTTGAGCTTGAGCACCTCGATGGCCTCGTACTTGCCGTTGAAGAGCATGGCCAGCAGCTTGCGGTGGATCTGGTCCGCCTGGTTCTCCAGCCGGTTGACCTCGATCCAGTACTCGGTGAGGTTGTCCATGGTCCGCAGGTTCGGCATGGCCTCCGCCGTGAGTTCGGCGGCCCGTGCCAGCACCTCGATCTGCTGCTCGACGCCCTTGGGGAGCTCCTCCACGTTGTAGAGGACGACCAGGTCGACGGCCTCCTCCATGAAGTCCATGATGTCGTCGAGGGACGACGCGAGGTTGTAGATGTCCTCGCGGTCGAAGGGTGTGATGAACGAGGAGTTCAGCTGGTGGAAGATCGCGTGGGTCGCGTCGTCACCGGCGTGTTCAGCGGCCCGCATACGCTCTGCGATCTCGGCCCGGCCGGCGGTGTCCGCCCCGAGCAGTTCCATCAGGAGCTTCGAGCCCGTGACGATGTTGTCCGCGGAGGCGGCGAACATGTCGTAGAAGCTCGTCTCCCTGGGGGTCAGACGAAAGCGCACAAGGGGTCCTCGGGGTGCATCGGTTTCGGTCAGGCTGATGCTAAGTGCATCATCCGGCCACGGCTAATGGGCCATCCCCCAGTGTCGCCCATCAGGCACAGTGGTCGGCACGGGGGCCTTTCGCAGGCCCTATACCCGGCAAAGTTCGTTACCATATACCCACTAGGGGTATATGTCTTGAGCTGGAGGACGCGATGACGACCACCGAGGCCGGCGCCACGGCGCCCTCCGAAACCGCCACGCACGGTTACCACAAGCAGAAGGACGAACACCTCAAGCGCCTGCGCCGGATCGAGGGTCAGATCCGGGGCCTTCAGCGGATGGTCGACGAGGACGTCTACTGCATCGACATACTCACGCAGGTGTCCGCCTCCACCAAGGCCCTGCAGTCCTTCGCGCTGCAACTCCTGGAGGAACACCTGCGGCACTGCGTCGCCGACGCCGCCCTCCAGGGCGGCACCGAGATCGACGCGAAGGTGGAAGAGGCCACGAAGGCGATCGGCCGCCTGCTGCGCACCTGATCAGGCCTTCGGCTACGACGGGACGGGCGCCCCCGGCCGGTCGGTGTCACTCACTCACCGGAGCCGGGGGTGCCCGCGCGTTCCTCGGCGACCTTCAGCACCTCGTCGATGCTCGCCAGGCTGAGCCGGTCGTCCGCGGCCGACGCCGCGATGATCAGCTCTCCGCACAGCTCGATCTCGGCGAGGGCCACGTGGTCCTGAACCGCCGTACCGCCGACCGGAGCCACGCGCATCACCTCTTCTCCGCCGTTACCGACTTCCTAGAGTAGGGAGCGGCCTACACACCGCGCATGGCACGGACGGGCTAGTTCTTGACGCCCGTCACGGCTGCTCACCTCTCGGCGATCTTGCCCGCGTAGATGTCCCGGGCGGCCGGAAGCCGTACGTCCGTGGCGATCCCGAAGTCGTACAGCAGCGTCGTCGAGGCGACCGCGACGGTGGCCCGCTGCTGCCCGTTGACGAAGCTGAAGCGGTGCCGGATCTTGCGGATACGGCCCTGTTCGTCGAGGTAGACGTCGAAGGGCACCCGGGCCGTGGCGAACCCTTTCGCCGCCGCGGCCAGGGAATTCCGGTTCTCGCCGGTGGCGTTCCGCGCCGCGACAGCGAGGTCCGCCGTGCCCCGGTAGTGCCGCACCTCGGTCCCCGCGAGCTCGGTCGTCTCGACGTACGTCGCCGTCCTGGTCCCGCGCAGCACCTCGGCGGCGGCGAGCGGATCGGTGGCCCCGCCGGTGACGAGGTTGCCGTCGGAGAGGGTGGCGGTGTCGACGCGCACCCACTTGTCGGCGGGGACGCCGGCACCCCGGTTCTTCATGAACAGGGCGCCGGGGGCGAGGAGTTCGGTGATGGGCCGGTGCTCGCTGGTGCCCGAGGGGTCCTGCGGGAGCAGCACCTTCAGTCGGCCGAGCCGGTCGTGGTAGTCGTACACGCCCTCGCCGCGGATGGTGACCCGGGTGCCGCCGGTGGCCATCTCCATCGAGGTGCGGGCCTTCGAACTGCCCGCGTCCACCAGGGTGTCGGCGGCCCGGTGCAGCATCTCGACCGGGTCGGCCGCGCGGCCGTCCGCGGAGCCGGCGCCGCCGCCGGAGCAGCCCGTGGCGCAGACCGCGAGCACCGCCAGGGCGACGACCGTTCCGCCGGTCTGTCTCTGCCGCTGCTCCGCCATCGCCGCCTACCCCCAGCCGGTACGTCCGGACTCCTTGTCGTTGCGGATAACGACGGGTGGGCGGGGGCCGTCACGCGCACACTTGCCCTTTACCCGCGCTGGGTAACGTTGTCGGTGTGGCGCAGCAGGACAGGATTCCCCCACCTTCCGACCGACCGGCCCACCTCACGCAGACGGTCGAGCAGGGCCGTTTCTGCCTGGCCCGGTGCAGCTGCGGCTGGCGCGGACCGGCCCGCAGAGCCCGGAGCCTGGCCAGGACGGACGCGGACGGGCATGTGGAGACCGCCGGTGGCTAGAGCGGCAGCAACTCGTCGATCAGGGTGCGGTCGCGGTACTGCGTGAGGCGGCTGCGGGCCGCGGCGGGGGAGAGCCACAGGATGCGGTCCACCTCGTCGTTCGGGGTGAAGTGGCCGCCGGTGGCCTCGGCCGCCCAGTAACGGACCCGCTTGGGGCGGCCGTTGGCCAGGTAGCGGACGGTGGGCAGCTCGCTCGCGGGCTCGGCGGTGTACCCCGTCTCCTCCGCCACCTCCCGCAGCGCACCGGCGAGAGCGTCCTCGCCGCGCTTCAACTTGCCCTTGGGATGGGACCAATCGTTGTATTTCGGCCTGTGGACCAGGCAGATCTCCAGGTCGCCACCGACCGGTGAGCGGCGCCACAGGACGCAGCCGGCCGCCTGGACGACGGAGTCGTTGTCGTGGGTCTGGTTCACGTACTCACCGCCTGTTTCTGCCAGGACTGCTGGAACGCGAAGCGGGCCGCCTCCACTTCGTGGCGCTGGTCGGCGTGCAGGACGCCGAGGGCGTAGGCGGTCGCCGGGGCGATACGGGGGGTGCGGGCCGCCGAGGCCGCGGCCGCCGACGCCTCCGAGGCGTCCCGGTGGCGGTCCAGGGCCTGGCCCGCGGTGAGGAGCCGTACGTCCAGCGGGGGGTTGCCGCCGGTCAGGACCTCGCGCGCGTACCGGTGCAGGCGCAGCAGGAGGCGGACCTGGTGCCAGGGGGCGTCCTGGGGATGGGGCGAGGGGTCCGGGGAGAGGCCGTGGATGAGGGCCTCTGCGTTGTAGGGGTGGCCCGCGGTGACGAGGGGGAGGGCGGTCACGGCGTCTTCGAGGCGTTCCTGGGCCGCGGAGGCGTGGGGGCGCAGGTCGGTGGTGGGGGCCGTCTTCGTCAGCGGGACCTCGCTGGCGAGTACGGCGATGTGGTCGGCGACCGCGTGGAAGCGGCTGGATCCCAGGGCCTGGAGGGCCGTTGAGTGGGACCGGGTGCGGGCGAGGGTGAGCTGGCGGTCCAGGAGGGCGCCCGCCTTGGCCGCGCCCACGGTGAGGTTGCCGCGGTCCGGGGCGGGCGCCGCCCCGGCGGTACGGGACTCCACGGGCTGTGAGGGGAACACCGCTCCCGACAGCCTGTGCAGCGCCAGCAACAGCCGCTCCAGGCGCGCTTCGTACGCGTGCTCCAGGCCCAACGTGCCGGAGAGCCAGGCCAGTTCGGGGCGGAGGTTCTCCGACCAGTCCGGCTCCAGGAGGGGGCGGAAGGTGTGGAGGCTGGCGCTGATGCGGCGGACCGAGCGGCGCAGGGCCCGGGCCGCGTCGACGGGGTCCTCCGCGCCCGCCGCCGTACCGCCGGACTCGCGGTGCTGGCGAAGAGCGCGGAGGAACTCCGTGGCCTGGGCCCGCAGATAGCCCGCGAGGGCGTCCCCGGTAACCGGCCCGACGTGCCCGGACAGGGGGTCCGTCGGTTCAAGGTGTTGCTGTGCCACGCCGGCGCCTCCGGGCGTCTATGAGCATCTCCTGGACGTTGCGCAGGGGTTGGCCGTCCGCGTCCGTCGCGTGCCGGGTCCACTCGCCGTCCGGGCCGAGGTGCCAGGAGGCGGTGGTGTCGGACATGCCGGTCTCCAACAGCCGGGTGAGGGCTGCCCGGTGGGCCGGGTCCGTCACCCGCACCAGCGCCTCGATACGGCGGTCGAGGTTGCGGTGCATCATGTCGGCGCTGCCGAACCACACCTCGGGCTCGCCGCCGTTGCCGAAGCCGAAGACCCGGGAGTGTTCGAGGAACCGGCCGAGGATCGAGCGGACCCGGATGTTCTCGGACAGGCCCGTGACGCCCGGGCGGATCGCGCAGATGCCGCGCACCCAGACGTCGACCGGCACGCCCGCCTGGGACGCGCGGTAGAGCGAGTCGATGAGCGCCTCGTCCACCAGCGAGTTGACCTTGATGCGGACGAAGGCCGGGCGCCCTGCGCGGTGGTGCTGGACTTCCTTGTTCACACGCGAGATGAGGCCGTCGCGAAGGGACTTGGGGGCCACCAGCAGACGGCGGTAGGTCTCGCGACGGGAGTAGCCGGAGAGGCGGTTGAAGAGGTCGGAGAGGTCCGCGCCGACCTGCGGGTCGGCGGTGAGCAGGCCGAGGTCCTCGTACAGCCGTGCCGTCTTCGGGTGGTAGTTGCCGGTGCCGACGTGGCTGTACCGCCGTAGCGTGTCGCCTTCCTGACGGACCACCAGGGAGAGCTTGCAGTGGGTCTTCAGGCCGACGAGGCCGTAGACCACGTGGCAGCCCGCCTCCTCCAGCTTGCGCGCCCACTTGATGTTGGCGTGCTCGTCGAAGCGGGCCTTGATCTCGACCAGGACGAGGACCTGCTTGCCGGCCTCGGCGGCGTCGATGAGGGCGTCGACTATGGGGGAGTCACCCGAAGTGCGGTACAGGGTCTGCTTGATGGCGAGGACGTCGTCGTCCTCGGCCGCCTGCTGGAGGAAGGCCTGGACCGAGGTCGAGAAGGAGTCGTAGGGGTGGTGCAGCAGGACGTCCCGGGCGCGCAGGGCGGCGAAGATGTCGGGCGAGGACGCCGACTCGACCTCGGCCAGGTCGCGGTGGACGCCGGCGACGAACTTGCGGTACTTCAGCTCGGGCCGGTCCAGGGAGGCGATCCGGAAGAGGCCCGTGAGGTCGAGTGGGCCGGGCAGCGGATAGACCTCCGCCTCGGAGATCTTCAGCTCGCGCACCAGCAGGTCCAGGACGTCGCGGTCGATGGACTCCTCGACCTCCAGACGCACCGGGGGCCCGAAGCGGCGCCGCATGAGTTCGCGCTCCAGGGCCTGGAGGAGGTTCTCGGCGTCGTCCTCCTCGACCTCCAGGTCCTCGTTGCGGGTGACCCGGAAGGTGTGGTGCTCCAGGACCTCCATGCCCGGGAACAGCTCCTCCAGGTGGGCGCCGATGACGTCCTCGATGGGGACGTAGCGGCCGGGGGAGGACTCCAGGAAGCGGGAGAGCAGCGGCGGGACCTTGACCCGGGCGAAGTGGCGCTTGCCGTTGACCGGGTTGCGCACGATGACGGCCAGGTTCAGGGACAGCCCCGAGATGTACGGGAAGGGGTGCGCCGGGTCGACCGCGAGGGGGGTCAGGACCGGGAAGATCTGGTGCCGGAACAGGGTGAAGAGGCGGGCCTGCTCCTTCTCCTGGAGTTCGCTCCAGCGGACCAGGTGGATGCCCTCCTCCGCGAGCGCGGGGGCGATGTCCTCGTGGTAGCAGGCGGCGTGCCGGGCCATCAGCTCGCGGGAGCGGGCCCAGATCATCTCCAGGACCTCGCGGGGCTGGAGGCCGGAGGCGGATCGGGTGGCGACGCCGGTGGCGATACGGCGCTTCAGGCCGGCCACCCGGACCATGAAGAACTCGTCGAGGTTGCTGGCGAAGATCGCGAGGAAGTTCGCGCGCTCCAGCAGGGGGGTGTTCGGATCCTCGGCGAGTTCGAGGACGCGTTCGTTGAACGCGAGCCAGCTGCGCTCCCGGTCGAGGAAACGACCCTGCGGGAGCTGGGCGGCACCGTCGACCGGGATCTCCTCGTACGCGTCGAGATCCGCGTCGAGATCGGGCTCCAGATCGGAGACGGTGGCCGAAACGGTGTGGGGGCGGTGCGCGGCTATGGAGCCCACGGAGGGCTGCACGTGCTGGACCTCTGCCTGGGTGTTCGACTGGCTCATGGCCCCATTCTTCCGCGCCAGGAGCGAAACGGGCGCGTCGGAGAGCGCGAGCGGGAGCACGGCGGCGACCGGGGGGTCCTCGTTTTCCGCGGACCCCTCGGGCGATGGCGAAGGCTCTGGCACGGCGGGCTTCATTAGCTGAGCGTCGCAAGTCCGTCTGAACCAATGGTTACGGCGACATGGCGTGCGGGATATCGGGGGACGGCTCCCGGGCGTCCACATGCCTGGACCGCACGTCCCTCCCCCTGCTG
>Ga0307508_10005671_pt1 | contig 11831 bp, 12 predicted proteins | sample 9_EM_MG_FD_203089 | JGI IMG/M metagenome (GOLD analysis project Ga0307508, IMG submission 203089) | Populus trichocarpa ectomycorrhiza microbial communities from riparian zone in the Pacific Northwest, United States - 9_EM | ecosystem: Host-associated > Plants > Roots > Unclassified | place...
TGTCCGCTTCTTTCGTCCTACTCTCCTGAGATCCCTGCCTCGTTTTTGGATCCTCTCCTCCTTCGCCGAGCGAAATCTATTGAGCGCGCTGCCCAAATAGAACACTACCTACGCCGCCGACACTCCAGTGCCACCTGTGCAACTTCCATTTACTCCGATCGGTTGGACAACACCACATTTGCTGTGCGTTATTTTCAAGGTTCACCATCCCTTCAGGCCATCAAAGTCTCTATCGAGTCGGACGCAGCTAATGCCCGTGGAGAAAAGCTCACGGAGCTCAGGCAGCGGAATGCAGAACATAAGTCGCTCACTCAGAAGATTGCCAGCCGTAGCTGCGAATACTTCGAGGACTGGAGGTTCAGATTTAGACACTCCTATTCATGCTCCAAGTGCAAGCTCCAGGAGGAGGCCGATAAAATGTGTATTAACGTTCATGAGTGGCCCTTTCCGACTCGTCCTCTGGAAGCTGAAGCAATTGTCTTCGAACTCAAGTGTCCTCCAGTTTTCGCCATCTGGAGGACGCGGACATACCAGATTCTTCGTGACATAGGCATGGCGCACATTACTGTTCAGTCTCAGTTCACCCCTCCAGTTCTCCTCGAGGACTACGACGGACTTGCAGCTTGGTCGCAGCAGGGCACGTCAGGTCGCATCACCTTTGGGTCGGAGACAAAGTCATTTTCCAAGTCCCACTACTGCAACGTCAGGATTCCCGCTGTTAAAAGTGGTGTTTGTGTCAACAATGGTCTGTGCTTCAGGTTATATGATAGCGTGAGGGGGGAGTGTGTCACTTCTTCCTTTGATCTCAATCTTGATTCATACTGCACACTCCGCCTGCCTGAGGGATCATACTCGCATCTCCAGTATGCTGTGGCGCACACAACCCATACGCATAACGAAACTATCGTCAATCAAGGAGACTGTCCCGTGAATTTGAATATGCATGAGCAGCTTGCTTTCTCCAACCTTCGCTGTGGATCGCAGCTGCAATGGAAGAATATCGCCCGCGAGCTTCGTGCAAACATATTAACATTCTCTCGGGAGGAGGTTCATTCGCTCATCACACAAGTAGCCTGGCAGATCGGCCCACTCTCTAACGACGGGTCGACCAGAGAATGGCATTTCGAACTTGGAGTGTCGGATTTTGGTCTTGTCTTGATTCGAGAGGCCAAGGACCTCTTGTCGCGCATTGAAGCCAATTGGATGGAAGGAACGACAGTCAAGAGCATCAGTATGTCCCCTTTGTTTTCCCGAACAGATAATACATTATGCTGACATCGATATTTAGTTTATCTCACCAGTCGCCTCCTTGCCACTCCAAATGTACAGTGGCAAGTACAGCAGGATGGGTACGAACTGTTGTGTAAAGCTCGGAATGTAACGCATAAGTGGATGCGCCAGATAGCGCATAAGCTTCGAGATGCTGTCAACGATAATGAGATTCGGGAGCTTCAAAGACGAGCCTGCGAGATGGCTGCAACCTGCCGGGCAACTTTTGATGTTGACCCTGGGACTGTTTTCGGCGGCCTGCTTTGCTCTTCAGTAGACATTGCCATTCTAGTTGAGTGTGCCATCGTCATTCATGACAACACCCCACCCCATCTTGGCGACAAATTCCCGGATTTTCAGAAATTGCTCCTTAGAGATCGCCGGCTCTCCCATCGCCTGGAGTTGACTGTTGAGAAGCTCATTCGTGCTGACCAATGCGGATTGGACACTGCCATCGAATCGGTTTGGTCGGGGTACCGTCCTGGAGATGGAGGGTGGAAGACGTTGCCAACGCCCAACTCACGATGGCTCACGTCACTCACTGCTCCTTCGCCCGGTCAGACTGGTCAAGAAGTTCATTACAACTTACTGGACGGGGAATTGCTTGTGGATGGGAAGCCGCTGGGACGTCTCCCACGAGAGATCGTCGGACATCCCACTTACAGACGGATCTTCAACCAGGTATAGATGCTTTCGTGACTTGCCAAGAATGAGGCTCACCTCTATTCAGAAAATTTTGGATGTCATCCCCGCCAATATGTCTGGCATGGACTATATGACTCGATCTCCGGTCGATGACTACCAGGTTAATTTTTTTCCCGATGCTTCTGCGCTGGTTTAAAGCTGACGGACTGCATCAGGTCTTCTTTGCTCTTCGTGGTAGCCCACAGACTCTCATTATACGCGCACAAACCCGGACACCACCAGGCCAAATCTTTGAGCTAATTCCCCACGACATCATCCAGGCAGATTTTCCCAACCTTTTTGCTACTGAGCACGCTCACTGGATGGACATTTGCAGTGGCGAAGTTGAATTCCGACCCCTAGATCGACTATGGGAACCATCACCTCAAAATTGGCGGCTTTTCTTCTTCCCAGACAGTCGTCCTAGTAGGATGAAGCAAGGGACTCGTTGCCTCGTTGACATCCGAAGCGGGACATTCCGGGGTATAGCAGCCCGTATTCGTAATTTGGAGTACTCGGAATATCTGACTATTGTCTACGATGGTCATGATCAATCACACCCCATCTCGATCGAGCTACCCCGATTCCGCCTTTCCTTTTTCTTAAGCGGACGTGAACTGGAATCGAAGAATATGCATGGCATGGTTATCGACAACAACCAATGTACGGGGACAATGATTGGACTGAGCAGCCAGCTTGTCCTTCGCCACAAAGACCCAACATTTGCAAGTCTTCCCCATTCGCGCCATGTGCTCATGCCCCATGGAAACGTCGATTTCTCTCTCTCTCCAGATCGAAACCATGTCCGCATACAGATTGACACTCGCACCCGTCAAGTTACATGGCATAAATACGAAATCGACTCCGATCTTGGGTTACTGGTTGGCAACATCAGCCTCACCAGTCGGCTCTACAGGATCTACCTACATGCTTTGTGTAGCCATCCTCTCCCTGACCCTTTGACGAGCCAAACAGGCACCGATCACGCATTGCAGGAATTGGGCGCCGCCGGTTGTTTCTCATTCCAGAGCCTGACCGAGACCGACGTCAAACTCCTTCAGCTGATTGGTAGCATCACTCCCTGTCGGCGTTACTATCCGAAACACCTTTGCGTCATGCAGACTACTGAGTGGTCTCCGAACCTCCCTGCACTTTCTCAGCATGGAGCATTCGAGCCGGCTGTACGCAGCATCCTGAAATACGCACAATCCCTGGCCATCTTCCCTGAGCTGAAGGGAGAAGTTGACCTCAACAACAAGCATGCAGGCGATTTCTTCTTGATGACACGTGCGACGCGGAGGAACGCCGTCTACTATGAAGGAGGTCTTGACATACCACTGAATTGCGATCAGAGATATAGTTCTCGGGATTCTCCTCACGTCACTGACTATGACTCCAATGGAATTCGGGCCCTGGACACTTCGCGGTTGGTGTTCGCTTGGCCTGTTGGTCTTACTCGCCGTCTCGAGTCCTCTTGGCTTCTTGGGGCCTTTAAAGAGTGGGACCATATGAGCGGAATCATTCCAGATTCATCTCTGACATATGCGCAAGAATGGTTGAACCTTGATCTATCTAAAAAGTGGTTTACCATCTATGATCTCTGTCGTCAAATTGGTCAGGGTAGTACCTCGAAGAAGTTCGAGTTGGTCTTCTCCTTCTCTGCTCTGGCTTATGGCACACCAAGCCTATTGGAATTTATCCCCGTCCTACTGGCCATTGCCACGATGCGCCCGTTCCTATTCGTTGGTCCACCCTCACATTCGTCCTATGACCTGGCAGATGGATTTTATGGGCCCCTTCGGGAACGTGTGCGGAGTATCATCGTTTCCGGAAAAAATATATTTCCCTACTACTACGACAACAAGGACATTCCTCAGCCTAACATTGACGATGCGGTAGAATACTTGATGAAACAGTCATGCTCTATCCCTCCTCAATCTCCTTTCAATCAAAGCGACTCACACTGGCTCGACACTGAGAGCATCATGAGTGGTGTCACAGAATACTTTGCAAGCTGTTCTCGCAATAGAGACCTTCGCTCATTTGTTTCTCAGGTCACAAAAGTGCTGCAGAAACACTACTTGGCCCCTCCATTGGCAGAGGTACACATTCCCAGGTTCCACTTTGTTCCCCAGTTCGACGTCAGCCATAGTCAACGTGACTCCCCGTTAACCTTCGCAAACCTTCTTTCCAGTCGTACAAACTCTGCCCCAGTGCATTCTACCCACAAGTTTGGAGCAGGGGCCCCCGCCAATCCAAGACAGCCTGGCCAACCAATCGACACCAGTCATTTAGGGAATCTCATATTTCAATTCAAGAAGCGCCATAGCCACTCAGACTCTGTGCTCACTCGGCTGTATAGCGAGCGTCTCGAAAGAAGCCGAGGAGAACTGCACAGCCAGCAGACATTGACCTTGCCCAATTCTTTACTACCTCCCATAGCGGGATGTCTCGCATATCGGGACCAGTGCCAGAGTCATCTGTATGATGTTTTCTCTGCAATTCGCGCTTCTCTGGAGCCTTCGACTACTATGGAACATATCCTTGCAAATGCAGGCTTGTGGCCACGAATTCATCCCCGTGCCATGTTGCATCCCCTGGCGTCCGCATCTAACATCCCAGTCACTCAGGAATGGGCCAAGAGTTTGACCGCCCTCGCCACGGCCTTCATTGAGTACCAGTTTTCCCAGCGGTTGGTGGTGTACGTTCTTCGCTCGGAATCCGACAACTTCTTTAAAGAGCTCGACAACGCGTCATTCAATTGGTCCGATGAATTGGGGAACACTGACTGGCTATTGATACAGGTAAGAATGAATTCTCACTGGCATACTGAGCTTAGATTGCTTTTATATTCAGATCCAAGGAAACTTTATTACCCGTGCACTCCAGTACGACGTTGCAAGAGAGATGATAACACCCTCCTCGGGCTCCAGCACAGCTCTTCAACTCAATATGGGAGAGGGAAAGTCCAGTGTCATCGTACCTCTTGTGGCAGTGGCTCTGGCTGACTCGCACAAGCTTGTTCGAATCATTGTTTTAGAGCCTCTTGTAGGTCAAATGTTCCACGTGCTCGTCGAGCGCATCTCTGGCCTTGCCAATCGTCGAATCTTCTATCTTCCATTCACCCGTGATGTAAAAATGGACGTGCAACAGATCCAGCATATTCGCAATCTATTCGAGGAGTGTGCTCGCGTTCAGGGAGTCTTGGTGGCACAACCAAAACATATCCTTTCTTTCCAGTTGATGGTAATTGACCGAATGTTATCTTCGGGCTCTCACCCCAACCACGTTGCACAGGAGTTGCAGGCGGTGCAGGCATGGCTAACTTCCACTTCTCGGGACATCCTTGATGAGAGCGATGAACTTCTCCATGTCCGGTACCAACTCATCTACACGATGGATGAACAGCAGCCACTCGATAATGCCCCAGATCGCTGGACTATTACGCAAAATATATTCGACCGCGTGCGCTGTCATGCAAGGCAGCTTCATAAGGAGTTTCCTGAAGAGGTTGAACTCAAGTCCCATGAGGCGGCGTCTCGTGAAGGAGAGTTCTCCCATGTTCGTCTGCTTGGAACCGCCGCTGCTCAGGAACTCGTTTCCCGAATTGCTGAAGATGCCTTGAATGGAAGCCTTGAGAACTTGACTTTTGTTGGTCTCAGTGCCCAGGTTCCTCTCCGCGATGCAGTCCTGCGCTTTATCAAGGAGCCCCATGTGGACGATCAAACATGCGCCAAAGTGAAAGAGTTATACAGCAGAACTTGTCTCTGGAAAGGCCTTTTGCTACTTCGCGGTCTCCTTGCGCATGGTATCTTGGTATATGTTCTTAGTCGACAACGTTGGCGAGTGGACTACGGCCTTGACTCGAAACGTTCAATGCTTGCTGTACCCTACAGAGCTAAGGTATCTCCAAGTCCAACCTTTGACATATTCACTATTGATCACAATATATTTTACAGGATGTCCCCAGCTTACGGAGCGACTTTGGTCATCCAGACGTGGCCGTTTGCCTGACATGTTTAAGCTATTACTACGGAGGTCTCACTCCCCCCCAAGTGCGAGAATGCTTTGACCTCCTCTTCAAGCTAGACAATCCAACTCAAGAGTACGAGAATTGGGTCAAACGGGGAGGAGGAGACATTACCGGGTCGTTTTGCCACCTCATCGGGGTGAACACGAAGGACGTGCAGACATTCACACAAGATGTTGTTCCTGTCTTCCAGCATAACCAAGCTATCATCAACTTCTTCCTTTCACAAGTTGTTTTCCCGAAAGAAGCCAAAGAGTTTCTTTCCAAACTGGGCACATCTGGATGGGATTTGGCAAAAGACAAAGCTAACTTCACCACTGGCTTCAGTGGAACAAATGACAACTCTGATCTCTTACCCATGTCGATCAGTCAGGGCGACCCCGTCAATCAACTTCGAATGAATGCCCAAGTTCTTGGGTACCTGCTTCGACCCGAGAATGACAGATACATCTGTACCCAAGACGCGAATGGACAGCCTTGCTCAGTGAAGGCGTTTCTAAAGTTACTGGTTGACGAGCCGAAGGAGATTAGAGTTCTGCTTGACGTCGGTGCCCAAGTAAGCTTGTATTGTTCTGAATAAAAAAATATGCTAACCGTAATGTTAGATGCTAGAAATGACGAACAAGCAGTTGGTCGAGCACTGGTTATTGTTGAGGAAGGACATTGCAGCAGGCGTGTTCTTCGACGATGCAGATAAATTGTCGGTTCTTAGTGATGGTGTGGTTGAGCCGTTCTATTCGTCGCCCTTCTCCCAACGCCTCCATGAATGCATTATCTATCTCGATGATGCGCATACAAGGGGAACCGACATTAAACTTCCTCTCAATTTTCGAGCTATGGTAACTCTGGGTCCGAAAGTAACAAAAGACAGGTTGGTTCAAGGTATGTTGTTGATTTGATACTCTACCGTTAAACGTTACACATTTGACGCAATCTAGGTTGCATGCGGATGCGGAAGCTCGGTCAAGGCCAATCTGTTGTCTTCTGCGCTCCTCCGGACATTGACAGACGCATACGAAAGGCCGAAGAAATCCTTGACTCGGACCCAAGACACCCAGTCAAGGTCATTGACGTTCTCAGCTGGGTGATGTCCAATACGTGCATCGACATCGAACATCACATACCTCACTGGGTCCAGCAAGGTGTTGACTATCACAACAGACAAACAGCAGACTGCGCATTTGCCTCTGAAGCGGACGTTAAAATCCTGCGAAATGCTTGGCTTCAACCCGCAGCACGATCCCTGGACGAAATGTACGGTGTCTCGACCGATTGCTCCTTCAACACGGTACAGGACATTCCAGCCATGCAAGAGCGCCTTTGCATGCTTGGGGTCACGATGGTGCGTGATGTACGAATGGAAGAGGAGCAGGAAAGGGAGGTCAGTCATGAGGTTGAGCAGGAACAACAAATAGAGAGACCTCCCAAGGTCCCACCTGCGGTGCATCGCCTCGACGAGAAAGTTCGTCGCTTTGTCCAACAGGGGACCATCTGCACCAAGTCCGACCCATTCTTCCCTCTCATGACCCCTCTTCGTTCTGAATTTGACACCCTCGGCCCTCAGGACCCATGGTCGAGACGACTTCAAGTTTTGTGTACTCGAGATTTCATGACCACGACCCAAGATGAAAGGGAGAAATCTGTTATCACCGACTACCTCCGCCCAGTCAACTGGATTGTCTCCCATATGCTTCGAGATGGGAGTTTGATTTTCGTCGTCATGAGTCCCTACGAGGTCAATCTTCTTCTTCAAGACATTCGCGCAAGTAAATACGTCCGCCTGCATATGTATGCGTCCCGTACCACTCAGGCCATGAAACCACTTGACGATCTCACGTTCTACTGCATCTCGCCATTACCGTCCGGAAACTCGCCCTCCTTTGATGTCCAGTTTGATGTCCGGTGTCAGCTCAATATCTGGGCTGGACAACTCTACTTGGACAGTTATGAGACGTACCTTCGCTTGTGCCTGCTCTTGGGCGTCTCCTCCAGTGAAGAAGCGGGGTACAGTTCTGTGGAGAGTGATAGATTTGTCCCTAAAAGAGGGCGGATTAAAGAGATGGTGGATGTGTGTCTGTTTGACGAGAGTCCGTTGGCTCTGCTGAAGACGCTCTTTGGGTTGAGGAGGAAAGGCATGGGTTATCACTTGACCCACATGGGTAAGATTCTGCATGCCCGCCTGCTTTCACAAGAAGACTTTGAAGAGTGATCTGACCCGGTGGTTTTGCATGTCTAACTTGTCCTCAGGTGATTTGAGTCATCTCTAATATTCCAGTGTTGTAAAGTCCAGGGTATGCCATGTGTTACTGTTTACGTAGAAGTTTGAATATATGTTCTACCGCTTCTGCTCGCAAATATCAATCACCGTCATGACTTTTGACATCATCTCAATAAATGGAATAATCTACTCAGCTCTCGGCCTTCTGCAAAGGATTCCACAGAATCACCTGTGATGTCTCTCCACGGAAATAACTCCTCGTCCAACAGTAGTGCCTTGGCTATTTCTGCAAACAACTCGATAAGGACGTTGACTCTATCCATGCAACCACTTCAATATCGGCTCTAGGGCCACCCTGTCCGACATACAATGATTCTGATTGCCTCTTTGTCTTGCGTGATCGATGACTCTAATCGCAAACCGAATTTACAGTAGTCTGCAGAACCAGGAGTCAATTTAGGTAAATTTCAACGCAGGTCGATGACGCCCCGAAGGAGTGCAAAGTTCGTTGAGAAGGGGTCGTTGGGTGATAAATGACATGCCTGAAGGAGGGGACGATGAGACAGTTCAGAATAGCGCAATGGCGATTTCTTTCAATTGTAATATTAGAGCCAGAAATTTAGCTACGCGCTGTTCGTCCCGTTCAATGTTATCACCGTAAGTGTGGCTGGCCATGAGGCCGGGGATCATTGGACAGACAATGCAACTGGAATCGGTCCTCTGATGCAGCGGGAGTTGGAGGTAGAATTCCTGCATAACGCCGTTGTATGGACTGTTGTCCATGGGCTTCGTCAAAAATGACAAGGCTGGTGTTCATAACGATATACCCGTGTCTGAATGTGTCGAATAATACTCGAGGCGTGATCTGGTGTGTGTGAAGGTCCGAGTCTGTCAAAGAACTGCGCTTTTCCACTGGTTGGGTTCATTCGAACCAAGAATGATGCCCATGCTTAAGCTGCCGTGTTGAACGCAGAGGGCGACTGTGGGAGCGACGAACTAGGAATGGATGCGAGCTAAGTCATGGGCTACTAAGAAAATTAAAATGAAGATAACCTTGGGATTCTCGTTCTACATTTCATGTTTCAATCTGAGGACCCGGATATGCGTCATTCCTGACCCAGTGTAGCACGGTATCCAGTGCAGTACGGGAAGCAGGGTGAAAGAGGAAACCTTGCTCGAGCGGGCGTTTGACGAGGACGCCAATGCCCAGATACCCCCATGAATGCGAAGCTCGATTTGGAGACCTTTATGTCTTGAGCTTATGTTGACCGACGAGAACTGCGACAGTCGATTAATCCAACGGCGTTGTTCACCCCAACCCGCCTTGAGTCGGACCAACGATTGTACCACTAAGTCACAAAGATTCTCGCTCCGACATTGAATATTGAACTGTGCCTTCACCGATTATTTATGTGTTCGAAAACGTTTGATATAAAAGCGTACTTTTTTGAGGGTTGGGTTCGGCAGCGCTCTGTGTGTAGTCTTTTTGGGGTGGTTATTGCACCCTGTCGCCGTGTTGCCAGAGTGTTAATGGTGGAAGTTCGGCTGACAAGTTGCTCGATGGGGTTCATATTTCCTAAAAAGGTACGAGGACCCCTGATCTGACTTCTCTTACGGCAACCCTGCTTTCTCCTCCAGGAGGATGTCCCTGACGTCGCCGTGTTATAATTTCGTTTCCTCTCGCGAAATTTAGATCTTCCCGTTTATCGAAACCTAGAATAGGTAGGTTACCATCTACGATTGGAACTTGGTATATGTACAACGCTTCTAGTGAAGCTTGACGTCTGGAGAGAGAGGTCTCCCTCCATGTGTCCATTGATTATGAACTCAAATGGCGAACCGTAACACGTAAACAGACTCGGACAACGGGAAGCCTTAATCCGGATCGATATCATCCAGGGCCTTCCATCGTCCCGTCCTCACCCACATACCTATCACTTCCGTGCTCCAATCCATCCGATTCATGCTGGAAGTACTAGGCCCTTGTCCCCTTCGGCTAATCAGGCCAGCTATAAAAGGGGTAGGCCATAGCGAACTCTGAACCAGCCCCACCAACTGTCGACCAAAGACGTTCGAAACACTAGTATTGCGAAAGCCCTCCACTGGCAGTGCTTCTCTAGATCCCCTCAGTGGCACTAAACTGAACTGAAGAGCACCACGATGAAAGTACCGTCTTTAGCCCTCGGCTTGATTTTCGTAGCTGTAGGCTTCGTCCAGACAGCGGCGGGAAAGAATTGCCACAGCAATTGTGCAATGTGCAGCTTGCTGGAAAAATGGCTCGCCTGGTATAGATATCAAGATGAGTTGCGGTGGCGACGGCGGTACCTCATGTGATGACATATGTCCAGACGGCTACTATGGCTTGCACTGTGCAGAAACGGAGCGTTGCTCGTAAGTGGATCTTTCAATGACTTTTTTTTTTCTTCAAGTCCATGCCTTCTGGTCTAATAAATGTTCTCAAATAGGTGTATGATAAATGATTGTGGTCTCCTCGCCGGTCCTCGGCCCTTGTTTATGTGGAATCGCAACCAGTGCAGATGGCCAATGGAAATACTGCAAGGAGCTGGGCCAGGCTGGAAGTGCTAATAGTGATGCTGGAGGTCCGTTTTTATTTTATTTTTTGGAATGTACCCTGATTCTGTATCACAGTGATGCGTTCCCCCCCTTTTTTTGGTCTAGTCTGGTTACTAGACTTTCTATCAAGCCATGCAAATTTTTGATGGATTGGACCCATAACAGTTTACTTCCCACTGTTCCCATTCGTTCCACTGATATGTATGCGAGTGTTCGTTGATTGTTCGCGTTTATAATTTAAAGTTTTGTGTATATTGAATCACGGTAGTGCAAGCCTCTATCAGTTATTGACTTTATGAGCCAGGACATTGTTGACTGAACAGTTCTAATCGCCTGACGTACCAGATAGAACCGGAACGCACTGAGATTGATCGAACCCAGAAGACTGGTCGGCGGGATTGGCACCCCTTGGCTCCATGTAGCCGCAGCAATTGACATGGCAAGCTCGTAGTATGTCGTATTCCTTTCCTATACTATCACCCACTTGTGTCATAACTCTCATCTCAAAACCCAGCGGTTCCTGTTCAAAAAATCCAAATACTTATAATAAACACTGGCACTAACGTCCTCTGCACATGAATCAAACTTCCACACTACTTCAACACCAAGGTGGTAACGGTTAACACTTGCCATTTGCTGTGGGTTCATTTTCCGATATTGCTGCACCATCCATTCAGGTTCTCTAAAGACTTAAAGGATGACCTACTTGCTTTGCCAAGGGACGGTTGCACTTACGCCGAAAATGTTGATCATGAATCTTGTCGACAAGAAATTTTACAATTGCAGTAGGTTTTTGCAAAGAATGTAATTAGAGGAGGCTAGTCCGTGATTGTTCAAGGGGGGGCTAGAAGGAAAGAATCGAGGGCTCAAACGCCGAGGACATTCAGGTGTAAATAAAAATGTTCAGTCCGAGGACAAGGTACTACTAGTACTGACTCAGTCATGTAACCTTTCGTATGTAATTTTGCGCAGCAGGGTGCTGTCGACCTTTCATCGGCATAAATTCCAAGAACCATCAGCACCCGCCTAGCTTGCAGTCTTTCCACTGGCCACCTG
>Ga0307508_10005672_pt1 | contig 11829 bp, 15 predicted proteins | sample 9_EM_MG_FD_203089 | JGI IMG/M metagenome (GOLD analysis project Ga0307508, IMG submission 203089) | Populus trichocarpa ectomycorrhiza microbial communities from riparian zone in the Pacific Northwest, United States - 9_EM | ecosystem: Host-associated > Plants > Roots > Unclassified | place...
TGGCCTGTTTAAGTTCTTTCTCGGTTTGGCCACGGTAGTTCTCGAGTTCTTCAGTGAAGATCTTTTCGTGATATTTCTCTTCAGTGTTACCCGCTGGTTTCGACGTGGCTTGGGTTGTGGCAGGAGCCCACACCTCACGGCGAGTGATCGTTGCTGCCTCGTTCCTGAGATAGCCACGAGAGCTCTTAGTCCGCTCTTCTCGCGTCTGGGAAGTTGTCGTAAAGAAGCCAGCACTTGTGGCTGCCCGAGGAGGTGGGTGATATCTAACATCATCGTAATCTTGAGGTCTCGTGGTCGCTTTGGGGGGCAGCTGAGACGAACTAGGGTGGGGATATGTTGGTTGAGGCACTGTATTGGTTCTAGTTGTTTGGTAGATTGTGGTCTCGGTTGGGGCACCTGTTGGTGGTGCAGGAACCGGTTTGTCGAATGAACTAGTAGGTTTCGGAGCACGGTTTGACGTTGCTTGAGGACGTGTCGCGTCGGCCTGAACAGGTTTGGTGGCGTTTTTCTTGTCTGAATGGTTGATCCATAACTTGAAAGGGTCTTTCGAAGCAGATTTGGATTGGCCAGTCTGGCTGTCATGTTTACGTGAGAAGAAAGCTTTCATGCAGATGTGAAAGGAAAAAGTCTAAGGGTATTCCTGTCGAGTTTGGTGGTTAGATAGTATAAAACGAAACGAAAAGGAACAAACTGGGCGATGTTATAACGGGGTTCGGTCGACATGAGGCAAAAACGATACAACAAGCTGGCCGTTTCAGTCATAGTTGCCTTTTGGGGCCATCCACATTGAATAGTATCTGGTGGACAATTCCCAGTCCATTATCATCGGTAGTTGGTTTTCATTCTCTTAGAGTTAATAGAATGGCAATGAAACGTAATGGGTAATAAAATTACAGAATCGGGCGTAAGTATGTTTGCCAACACGCAAGGCACGCGATGAATCCGTGATGCACGTTCATCACTATCGCCTGCAGATGTAAAGGCGGATCCAAGAGACCGCTCAGCTGACATGGTTTCAGAACGAAGCCCGGCAAGCTGTTTGCGAGTCCCTGATCGATATTACACGATTTTGACTCATTACATGACAGTGGAACAGCTGCAAGGCTGCTGGTAACTGTAAAGAAACCCTGTCAAGAGAATTTAAGGATCGTGTATACTGAAATTTTTTTAGGGTGCGAATATTGGACGGGCAAGGCATACAGCATTCATTTCGAAGCAAGGATAGAATCCCGTTGACCAAAGAAAAATGATATGGTTGTTTGGATTTGTTATTTTAGCCGGCATTGGCCGCCTTGTGTACGAACACTGCTCGCTGACTTAGACAAGGTGTCTTGACACGAGCGTGCCTCATCGACTCTCCTCTGAATTTGCGAGGGTCAAATTCGCATACCTCGCTATACATAAATTTTCAGCTATAACAGGTCATTATCTCACACCTTTGGGTCGATATGGTACGTCTTCCACACGGTTATCATTTCCGTGACACGTTCGATCTTGGTATTAGAGTGAAACGATGGACGGACTAGACGAGAAACAGAATGGTGCTCCTGCTATGGAAGTAGACGACATCATTTCTGTGAAGGATCGTAAGTATTTTAACTCCGATTATTCCTTTGGAGCCCTACTCATTATTGTCATTCCAAAAGATGAGGCTTTTGCTGCAAAGCATATGCCAGACCTTGGTCATGATGTGAAGGAGTTCACGGTTTACAATTGGAGGGTGCCGAATTGGAAGAAACTGGAAAAGAAATTGACAAGTCCAGAGTTTGACTGCGGAGGTCATCGATGGTCAGTATCTTTTGTTGTATCCATCAACGTCATGGAGTAAATTCATCTCATTGATTCTCAATGACAGGCGCATTCTCCTCTTTCCCTTTGGGAACTCTAATGCACCTCCAAATGACACCGTCTCAGTGTATCTTGATTATGCTGACCCGAAGAAGGCCCCTGAAGGATGGCACGCATGTGCTCAATTCGCACTCGTCATCTCAAATCCGCATGACCCAACCATATACACGGCTAGCCGTGAGCACCGTGATCAACACGATATTACTTCTAATCTGACTCATTCCTTATAGACGCAAACCATCGCTTTATTGCTGAAGAATGTGATTGGGGTTTTACGCGATTCGGGGAGCTGCGCAAGCTTCTCACTGTGCAAGAGGGCCATTCACGGCCAACGATTGAGGATGAATCTGCTGATATTACGGTTTATGTTAGGGTTCTGGAAGATCCCACTGGGGTCCTGTGGCACAACTTTGTCAAGTCCGTCATTCTTATTTCATATTGATATTGATCTCTCACAACTCTATTAGTTATGACTCGAAGAAAGAGACCGGCTTTGTGGGCCTCAAAAACCAAGGAGCTACATGTTATATGAACTCACTTCTCCAATCCCTTTTCTGCACCAATTACTTCCGCAAGGCGAGTGTTCGTTGCTCTTGCCATACATAGTTGATAACATATTACTCCAGGCTGTCTATCAAATTCCTACGGAGGACGACTTGCCAACAGAGAGTGTCGCCTTGGCTTTGCAACGTGTTTTCTATCATTTGCAAACATCTGATCAACCAGTTGGTAAGCTATTTTTTTAATGAGGAGAAACTAATCCTGACATCCCTGACATCTGAAGGTACCACTGAACTGACAAAATCTTTCGGGTGGAAGTCCCTAGATTCGTTCTTGCAGCATGATGTCCAGGAATTTAATCGCGTGCTTCAAGATAAATTGGAGTCCAAAATGAAGGTGCGCTTTCCGAACAGAGGGAATACAAATTTGGGAATGACCATAACGATAAACAGGGCACCAAAGCAGAGGGCGCGATAGCCAAGCTCTTTCTGGGCAAGATGAAGAGCTACATAAAGTGTGTCAATGTTGACTACGAATCTTCACGCATAGAAGAGTTTAATGGTAATTCTATTGAATACTTGCGCGAGACTGAATGCTCAGCCTTTTTTTTTAGACATCCAACTTAACGTCAAAGGCATGAAGAATCTTTACGAGTCCTTCCAAGATTACGTACAAGTTGAGATGCTCGACGGAGAAAACAAGTATCATGCGGAAGGTTTTGGTCTTCAAGATGCGAAGAAAGGCATTATTTTCGAATCATTCCCGCCCGTTCTCCATCTTCAACTGAAACGCTTCGAATATGACATCCAACGAGACGCCATGGTCAAAATTAATGATCGTCACGAATTCCCCTTCGAGATCGATCTCGATGAATTCCTTGACCCCAATGCAGATAGATCTCACCCTTGGGTCTACAAGCTTCACGGTGTACTCGTACACTCTGGTGATCTTCACGGCGGCCACTATTTTGCTCTCATTAAGCCAGATCGTGAAACACGGTGGCTCAAATATGATGACGACAGAGTGACACCTGTCACTGATAAGGAGGTTCTTGAGGAGAACTTTGGTGGAGAGACTTTGACACCGTTGCCGCCAACATTTCAGCGCAACCAGGTCCGGGCAATGAAACGCTTCACTAATGCATATATGTTGGTTTACGTTCGAGAATTCGCCATAGATGAAGTGCTATCATCATTCGGTCCAGAGGACACCCCGGCACATTTAAGTATGTTGTCTGTTTTGGTGGAAATTGAGATCACTACTAATTGACGAACACTTTCATAGAGAGGCGCCTGGACGAGGAGCGGTTGCAGTTTGAGGCAAAGAAGAGAGAACGCGAAGAGCAACATCTCTTCTTGACTGCTAAGGTCCGTATTGCTTGCTTGGGTCTTTCAGTGATAGTCATTTATTTGCAACAGGTCATTACGGACGAGACTTTCTCGCTGCACGAAGGCTTCGACCTCGCCACCTTCGATGAAAGAAATTGGCCGCCGTCTGAGCTTCCCAGTTTTCGTGTACTCAAGACGGAGAACTACAGCACTTTTAAGAGTCGTGTCGCACATCACTTCAACTACCCGGAGAATCAAATTCGGTTGTGGGTGCTGGTGAATCGTCAGAACAAGACAGTCCGACCAGATACACCTATCCCTGAGAACGAACCAGCGCTAAGTATGTTAGCCCTCTCACTTAATGGTTCTCTTCTGATTGCTATCCAGCTGTCGAAGTCATCAGGAACAATATGGCGGCACGACAGAACGACCTTAGGCTATACCTCGACGTCATCCCTGATCCGTCTAAAGTAAGCTTGCCCGCCATATCACAAACCCCGTATGCTGATTTCATAAACGCCGACGCAGCCCGACACTCCCCCTCAGTCAATCATGGTTTTCCTCAAACACTTTGACACATCAAAACAGGCACTATATGGGATCGGAAAAGTATACATTCCAAAAACGGCAAAAGTGGCTGACCTGGTACCAGTGATCAATGAGCGCATGCGGTGGACTCCTGGTACACCTCTTAAACTTTACGAGGAAATCAAACCGGGAATGATTGAACTCATGAAATCCAAGCTCACTTTCAGTCAAAGCGAAATCCAGGACGGCGATGTCATTTGTTTCCAGGTCGACTTGCAGGAGAAGGAGTGAGTGGGCCACATCGTAAAATCGCATCGGCTGACATTTTCTAGGATACATGACCTTGAAGCGCAAGCTCTCTATTCCAACCCTGTGCAGTTCTACGACTTCCTACAAAACCGAGTCATGATAATCTTCAAGCCGCGATTCGAAGATTCGAATCCCGAATCCGAATTTAGCTTGGTGTTCAGTAAAAAACACAACTACGATATGGTTTGTACCGCTTCGTTTTAGACCAGTATTGCCATTGACATTCGCTGTAGATGGCTCAGAAGGCTGGAGAGTATCTGCGACACGATCCCATCAAACTACGCTTCATCACCACAAATCCGACTACGGGTCAACCCAAGTCCATCCTCAAGCGATCTTTAAACCAAAGTATAGCGGAGATTATGGCACCTTCATACACCAGTCCCACAACAACTGTCATTCTCTACGAGAAACTCGATGTCAGCATCATCGAGCTTGAAACAAAACGCAGTCTCAAAGTGACATGGACGGGTATGCACAACAAGGAAGAGGGGACACATTCGTTCCTTTTACCAAAGACGAGCATGGTACATGACCTAGCAGATCACCTCGCCAAACAGGTGAAATTGTCCTCCAGTGGGACAGGAAAGATACGTATATTCGAAGTCTCTAAGGACGGGAAGACGCAGAAGGAGTTCACGGGTTCGGAGATGATTGGAAACATTCCTGAGCCGGTAGAGTTATATGCTGAGGTATGCCTTCACATCCCGGGAGCCGTCTTTTTATTCATGGCGTTTCAGGAAATTCCTAGAGAAGAACTCGAAGCCGATGACTCTGACAAAGTTATCGGCGTCTTCCACTTCTCGAAAGAGCTATCACGAACACACGGCGTACCATTCAAATTTGTTGTGAAGCGAGTGAGTAGATATATCCTTGAAGTCACGCAGTTCTGAATTCTTTCAGGGTGAAAAATTCGCAGATACGAAGAAACGTCTGCAGGCGCGACTAGGCGTATCTGATAAGGAGATTGCGAAATACCGCTTTGCACTTATTCAAGTATCTACATTCAAGCAACCGTCGTACATTGAAGATGGTAAGATTATTCTGCTCCGCTCACACAAAACTAATGGTTTAACGGTTTCGCAGACGACACGATCTACGAGCATCAATTCGCTCCAGAAGATGTCCTGGGTTTAGACCACGTTGATAAATCAGGGAAAACTCGTGCGGGCGCAGGCGAGAGGGCCATCGTCATTCGTGGATAATTTTCTAGCGTAGCTTATACTAGGTACATGCCTCTAACATCTTCACGACTATTTTCCATACTTTGCCATTACTGTAGCTTCGGTTCTTATATTAAAAATTGTGAAAGGGAATTGAGTCCTGCATCCCATATGTGCAAAGAAATCGTGATTAAAGCTACACGGGCCATACAGTGGGTATACACATTACTTCCGCTTCTTTGTCTTCTTCTTGGTCTATAAGGAGGTCAGGATTCTGATAAATGATGTACGAATCGGACATACAGCCTTGGGGGTAGCGGGTGAAGCAACGGAGCCTTCATCACTCGACAGTATTTCGGTCTTGGGAGAAAGAGGTGACGGCATTCCGTTTGATGATCTGCCTGGCGCCAGGCGAACGCCAGAAGCTGGTGTCGCAGGTGTCAGTGGTGCATCACCCACTGAAGCACTAACCATATATCCGTCGAGGTCATATTTCGCCACTACTGAGGGATTAGTAAAGAATCAGGGAACCCGTCAGAGATGCAACAATACCAATTTCTTCCTTCATCTCGTTTATCTGTTCGAATGTAGTACGCATTTTCTCGTTGACCAGCATTTCATTTGCAGTCGAAAAAATAGCTTGACCCCATCCATCAACGAATGAGTTGGCCTCCGCAACCACTTCCATGATCTCCACTTCTAGTTCCTTTTCAGCAGCGAGAAAGCTATTCCATATGCCGTCGCCTACTGAGCCTTTCTGTAAGAGATTCTGTAATGCGGATTTATCTTCACGAATTCGAAGAACCCGCTGGACATCAGCCATTGCACGTCGTACAAGGGCGGACTTCAAAAGTGCATCGTGTGCTGGCGGGTCCTTTTTCTGCAGGAGAGTAATGTATGCGTTCCGTTCTGGATGCGATGGAAAGTAGGGCTCGAAGGACTTTGCTGTATGTGGATTGATTAGCTATAGAAGGGCAGAAATGATAACCCTGACGAACTTGACGTGTGCTTTCGGTAGAAAAAGCTGAAAACAAATAAACCACCGAATATTATTACAACGTAGGCGACAGGGACCAAGACGGACGCCATCCTGGAGAAAACGAAGTTGAACGGTGTTGAAGGCCTCCTACGTGTCCTGACGCTGATCGTTGCATGTGTTTGATCCGAAGGCTGTGGGCTTCTGCAGCCGGGAGCCGTCGACGGCCCGGTACTGGCAACAGCCAGTTATAAATAAATCTGCAGATCTCCCACTGGCTTGACGAACTGATTGAGTATGCTTTCAAGACTGTGTGTTCCTCGTCGAGCTTGCCAGCGCACAGCTGCATATTCCAAGCGTTTTGCATCAACCAAGGTATGGTCAATGTGTCTGCCTTTTGGAAAATGGTGCCCTTAAGGATAAATCAGTCGTTACGCGAAACTCTGGCAGATGTCATCCCTGGAAAGCAAGAGCACCTCAAAAAGCTGGTACGTCAATCTACTTATTCAAACCTATAATTTGAGTGTTCATTGCTTCCAGAAAACCGAACACGGCCAAACGGTAGTTGGTGATGTCAAGGTAGCACATATACGCCGTCACTCGTCGACTCTCTAAACCACTATGATTTAGGTTGAGAATATCATTGGCGGTATGAGAGGCCTTAAGGCCATGCTCTGGGAAGCTTCCGTGCTTGACCCCATTGAGGTACATTTTCGAAATCACGTCCTAAATGTCAGGTTTACAGCTATTTATTTAGGGCATTCGCTTCCATGGGTTATCTATTCCAGATTGCCAAAAGGTTCTTCCACCTGCTCCAGGAGGAAAAGAAATTATCCCAGAGAGCATGTTCTGGCTTCTCCTCACTGGCCAAATTCCAACCAAAGAACAAACTTTGACCCTCTCTAAAGAACTCGCGGAGAGGGGAGAATTACCTAAGTTCATAAAAAATCTAGTTGACTCGTAAGTACTCGACTATCACTTCAGTGCGAATCCTAAGATACGGTGTTGTTTCAGTTTCCCTCGAACCCTGCATCCTATGACACAATTGGGTATGAGTGTAGCAGCTCTGAACCATGACAGCGTCTTCCAGGCCGCGTATGAGAAAGGAATGAAGAAATCCGAATACTGGTCCTACACCTTTGAAGATTGTATGAACTTGTTGGCTAGACTTCCTGCTCTTGCCGCTCGCATCTACCGCAATGTATATAAACCTGGAACAGACTTGGCGCCTATTGATAAGAACTTGGATCTTGTTGGTGAGTTGGTGATTTAAACAGTGAAGGGCGGATCTGAATTCTGCCGCATTCAAGGAAATTACTCCAACATGCTGGGCTATGGCAATAATCTGAGTCTAACTGAGTATTTACGGCTTTATATTGCACTGCACGGCGATCATGAAGGTGGAAATGCCTCTGCTCATACAGCCCGTAAAGAGCATATTTCCGTCCCCCATGAAATATACTGAGTAATCTCTGTAAAGATCTTGTTGGATCTACACTTTCAGACCCATACCTTTCTTACTCGGCAGCGCTCTTCGCACTTGCAGGTCCATTACATGGGTATGTTTGATTCTATCCTTCACTGCCACAGGCTAAGATGGTCCATTTAGACTAGCCAACCAGGAGGTTTTAAGGTGGCAAATGGCAATGCAGAAGGAACTCGGGAATAACATCACTACTGAGAACATCAAGGATTACCTCTGGAGGACATTGAAGAGTGGTCAAGTTGTACCAGGGTATGATACTTCAGGAGTTTTCTCACCTGTTTTTCTCTCAACTTCGTTTATGTAGATATGGTCATGGTGTCCTCCGTAACCCAGACCCTCGCTTCATTGCCCTCCAACAATTCTGCGACACGCGACCCGAACTGAAGAAGAGCTCTATCATTGACCTGGTTAACAAGGTTCGGTTGTGTGATGTGGTTTTCCACAGATTGATGATGTTGGTTTCACATAGACTTTCCAAGTTGCTCCTGGTGTTTTGAAAGAGCATGGAAAGGTACGGACTCGCAAGGATTGACTGTCTGGTCCGTCTTGGCTCTAACTTGATCGCCTCCATCGGCAGACCAAGAACCCATATCCGAATGTCGATGCTACCTCGGGTTGCGTTCTGTACCATTACGGATTGACTGAGTTCAAGGTAATCGCGTCACATTTCGTTTTCATTTGAAGCTGATAATCGTCCTTCAGTACTATACCGTGATCTTTGGTGTTTCCAGAGGTATATTCCCTGTTTTTAGACACATGGCCACACAGTTGACACTCTCCCAGCTTTGGGCGCTTTAACTCAGCTGGTATGGGCACGTGGTAAGCTTTTTTTAAAATCCTATTGATCTGGGATAAAATTAAAATTCAATAGCCCTTGGACTTCCTCTCGAGCGACCGAAATGTGCGGGTTCTTTCCATATGCTCGTGATGTTACTCACAACGTTTTAGCCGTCTCCATGGAAGTATTAGAAAAGATGATCAACAGCTCATGAAAAACTAAAGTGGCTCCATTGGGAAAAACCCACTGTCCTGTCCTATGGGGATGAAAGTTAACATCGTTATTCACTATCAATGGTCCAAGACAGTTGCTAGAGTCGTACAGTATTGTATTTAATTGTCCTGACAATTTTTACACGCTGTCTCACAGGTTCCACGACACATACATAAAACTATATATTCAGAAAGAGCGCGAGTTAAGGACCCCTGGACAGTGCAGAGTTCCAGCATATGATGAACGATAAATACTAAAATGACAGAATAGAAGGGTATACCGTTCTTCCCTAAGCAGTTATACGATCGAGAACACGAGCGAGAAAAACACAGATGAAAGTAAGGAATTGTAAAGCACTCAGAATCGCATCATAGGACCTTGATTGGGTGGAGGAGGACCAGGATTGCCGGGATGGTGACGACCTGTGAATGCACCAGGAGGGCCTTGACCCATCACAGGCATACCAGCTGGAGGACGACCTTGAAGAGGGGGACCACCAGGGCCTGGAGGACCGGGGCCAAATCGGAAACCTGGTGGAGGTGGTCCAAAAGCTCCAGACACTCCAGGTGGGCCTGGAGGTCCAAATTCACCAGGCGCTCCAGGAGGACCAAAGGCCCCTGGCGGAGGTGGACCTTGACCTGGAGGGAAACGGCCAGGAGGCGGAGCGAAGCCGGGTCGTATACCAGGAGGTAGAGGACCATGCACGGGGCCACCTGGACCACCCGGTATTGGGGGGCCATGCATGCCAAGCATTGCGCCAGGTGGCATAGGTCCGTTGGGCATTGGGCCACCAGGACCTGGTTTGGGACCGCCCGGCAAACCATTGTTCATTTGAATAGGACCACCGGCGCCTGGCGGACCCGGTTTGGGACCGCCAGGAATACCATTTGGCATTGGAGCACCTGGCTTGGCACCGTTGAGCATTGGAGCACTTGGTTTGGGACCACCACCGTTGGGAACAGGGCCGCCGGGAGGCAAAGGTCCCGGGGGACCTCCAGTTGCAGGGCCAGGGTCGCGTAAAGAAACAGGAGCGGGACGACCGTTCGACGAGTTGGTCGAATTTGCTGAAAGTGGAGGGTTCTTCTCGGCCGCCTTCATGATTTCATCGCTATAAAAATAACAGAGACCAAAGTTAGTTACTGATCTTTGGACACGGAACGCGTTGCGTGAGAGGAAGAGACGTACTCAAGGAGATTGAGGGCGGCGCAGAGTACAACCCATTCGACGCAATCTTCGTTCCCCTCTCCCAGGGTTTGCCATACAGCCTTCTCCTCAGGAGTCTTTCCAGTGATGCTGATCCGTGTGCCGCTACCGTTGGGATTTTTCTGGATCTTACCGAACTCAATACGCTTGGGGGGGATGTTATGGCCGGCGTAAGCGAAGTAGAACATGCTCCAGAAAGAGTTATTTGGATTGGGCTTTGAGATTTGGAAAAGAGGTAGGTCCGCCGAATCGGGGGAGGGCAGTGAGAGCTTGTAGATCGGCGCGATTACGCCTGTGTTGGCGATCGACCATTTAAGATTGCGAGAAGCCTCACAACGAACTATGCGGGATGAGGGCGACGAGCCATGGCCTGGATCTGAAGCGGACGCCTTGCCCCCTGGTTCCCGGGGACGAGGAGGGAATAGCTTGGCAACGCAGAGATCACCCTGCGGTGAGGGAGTGAGAAGATAGTTTTCTGTATTCTAAACCCAAAAATCAACCAAAATGCATGGTAGAAGAGGCAGATGGCTAACATAGTTTGTGTGCAGATAAGAGTATAGGATATTGGATGGCTGTCCTGTTTCGCAAGTCAGTAGTCTGAGCTAGAATACACTCGGATTCAGGCACACCGTGAGGGGTAATGATGAGCGTTGGGAGATGGTTTGGTATGGGCGGATGCGAAGGAGAGGTATACACGGAATACAACGCTGCAGAAAAAATGTGAGCAAGGCGCAGCGGAGAGATGCAAGCACATACCAGCCATTGGAAGAGATTGTCGAATTCGTAGTTAGCCTGACTCTGCGGTAACTGTGTTCTGGCCTGTCACGCGTGTGACAACGAACATTGTGCCGGGTTGACTGTCTGCCATCGATCCAACGCTTCGTTGTCGTCGTGCGCCATGAAGAGCATAAAGAAAATGACCTTGGTATGTCTGCGTTACCGTCGACTCGAATCACGGATAACATCTTGTTCAGCTTGGGACCCGGAAGGGCGACTCCGCAAAGAAAGAGCCCAAGTTTCCGACCCATCCCTCAACTTCCGGTCAATCCTCGAATGCACCTCCTCCTCCTCCTCCAAAGACTACTGGGACACAACAGCCTTCGACTAGCAATCACACTAATTCTGGCTACACTCTATCCAATCCTTCTCCCTCATCAGCAAGATCGGTCCCACTGTCTCTTCAAGATCAGAGACGTCCTTCACCCGATACCTCTACTGTTACCCCTCCCATTGTCATTGTCCATCCAGATCCATCACCAGATAATCCCTCTTTGAGGCCAATTGGCCCAACCCTTGGTCAGGAGAGGCTTTCAACTCCTCTCGATGGCTCAAATGGAAATGTTCCAGCAAGAAACTCTGCCATCAATCGCCTTCGTACTGGTCCAAAGGATACTATTCCTATGGTCGGTAAGCCTCCTCGCAAGCAGAGGAGCAGCAGGTTTGTGGTCACCGAGAAAGTTGAGATCGAGCGCCTTCCTCCATTCATGGGTTCGTCT